>Ga0196963_10000141_pt1 | contig 74936 bp, 83 predicted proteins | sample S1_5metaG_FD_148600 | JGI IMG/M metagenome (GOLD analysis project Ga0196963, IMG submission 148600) | Soil microbial communities from Anza Borrego desert, Southern California, United States - S1_5 | ecosystem: Environmental > Terrestrial > Soil > Desert | place: USA: California | collected... | reverse complement strand
GAGCCCGTGCGCTGCCGCTCGGCGATGCCTTGTGGCGCCTGTTCCACGAGGAGGAGGTGCGGGTGCTCGACGCGCTGCCGCTGCACAAGGGGTGCCGGTGCAGTTTCGATTACATACGCGGCGTGATCGCGCGCTTCGGTGCGGACGAGCGCGCCGACATGGTCGACGATAACGGCTTCATCAGCGTCGACTGCGAATTCTGCTCGCGGATATTCCCGATCCCGATCAGCGACTTCCAGGATTGAGATGGGCGCGCCTCGCAGCCGGTCGCTTCGGTCGGTTTTTGCTGGTAAAGGAAAGCGTCTATGTCGCAGCTGAGGGGCCGTTCGCGCCGGGGGGCGTTGGGGTGGGCCGGCGCGATCGCCGTGGCCGCACCGGTCTTCGCGTTCGCTGTTCCGAGTCTCGAAGCCCTCTCGCGCCTCGAGCGCGGCCGCTGGCAGATCAGCGACTCGCAGGGCGGCCCCGCCCGCTCGATCTGCCTTGGCGATCCGTCGGCCTTCGTCCAGCTCGAGCATGGCGGCGCGAGCTGCGGCCAGGAAATCCTCGCCAGCGAGCCCAATGCCGCCACCATCCAATATACCTGCCCGGGCCGAGGCTTCGGCCATACCAGCATACGGGTTGAAACGCCGCGCCTCGCGCGAATCGACACCCAGGGCCTGGTCGACGGCCGCCCCTTTTCCTACCGGGTCGAGGCCCGCCGCGTTTCGCCGGCCTGTTAACCCCCTGTTTACCCTGACCGATGTAAGAGGGAAGCGTGCCGATTGTGGGCACGCTTTCCTCCCTAGCAGGCCGAGAGGCCTAAACTGGGCCGCTCTTCACCGGGCGGCCCGTTCTTTTGCGCCGCTTGCGCCCAGCGCCGTGGCGGACTAGCCGCGCCGCCATGCCGGCCGCCCTTCCCAAAGCCGTCGCCCTGGTCTCGGGCGGTCTCGACTCGATGGTCGCCGCTGCGCTCGCGCGCGAGGCGGGCTTCTCGCTGCTCGCCCTCACCGTCGATTACAACCAGCGGCACCGGATCGAGCTGCAGGCGGCGGCGAGCGTGGCTCGGGCGCTCGGCGCCGAGTGCCATGTCGTACTGGCGCTCGACCTCAGCCGCTTCGGCGGCTCGGCGCTGACGAGCGATATTGCGGTTCCCAAAGGCGGGCTGGGCAACGCGATACCGGTCACTTACGTCCCGGCGCGGAACACCGTGTTCCTGTCGTTGGCGCTGGCCTGGGCCGAAGCGGCCGGCGCGCGCGACCTGTTCATCGGAGTCAACGCGCTCGACTATTCCGGCTATCCCGATTGCCGCCCGGCCTTCGTCGGGAGCTTCGAGACGATGGCCAATCTCGGCACGAGGGCCGGAGTCGAGGGCGAGCCGTTCCGGATCCGAACCCCGCTCCTCGACCTTTCCAAGGCGGATATCGTGCGCGAGGCGATGCGGCTCGGCCTCGATCCGGCCATGACCTGGTCCTGTTACGATCCGAGCCCCGAGCTGGAGCATTGCGGTCTCTGCGACAGCTGCCGACTGCGCGCCAAGGGCTTCGAGGACGCCGGCGTGGCCGACCCTACACGCTACGCGGCGCAGCCATGAGCTACGCGGTCAAGGAAATCTACCTCACCCTCCAGGGCGAGGGGATGCAGGCCGGGCGCCGCGCGGTCTTCCTGCGTTTCGCCGGCTGCAACCTGTGGTCCGGCCGGGAGCAGGACCGGGCGAAAGCGCAATGCACTTTCTGCGACACCGATTTCGTCGGCACGGATGGCGACCAGGGCGGGCGCTACACGGCGGCGGCTCTCGCCGCGCGCGTCGCCGCGACCTGGGGGGACGGGGAGCGGCCGCTGGTCGTGATCACCGGCGGCGAGCCGATGCTGCAGCTCGACACGGACCTGATCGACGCGCTCCATTCGCGCGGTTTCGAGATCGCCGTCGAGACCAACGGCACCCTGCCCGCGGTGCCCGGCCTCGACTGGATCTGCGTCAGCCCGAAGGCGGGGACCGAGGTCGTGCAGCGCTCCGGTGACGAGCTGAAGCTGGTCTGGCCGCAGGAAGGGATCGATCCGGAGGCGCTGCTCGGCTGGGACTTCCGCCACTTCCTTGTCCAACCGCTCGACGGGCCGGAGCGCGAGGCGTCGGCCGCGGCCGCGATCGCCTATGTCATGCGCCATCCGCGCTGGCGGCTGTCCTTGCAGACCCACAAATGGCTGGGCTTGCCCTAGAGGCGAGGTGAAGACCTACTTGGCCGTGCCGCCGCAGGCGCGGCGCAGCTCGTTCTTCTTCGAATAGCATTCCGGCCCGAGCACCCGCGCGTCGCGGAATCGGACCAGCCAGGGGCGGTAGGCGGGTCGCGGGTCGTAGGCGGGGACGAGCGCATTCCTCAGTTCACGCATCCGCGCCTGCGCGAGCGGATAGAGCTGGCCCTTCGGCGTGGCCAGCGCCGATTTTGCGATGTTGGTCGCGGTCTGGCAGAAGATCATCTGCGCCTGCAGAGTGGACCAGTTGTTGTAGGTGATCGTCGAATAATCGTCGAACGCCTTCTGGCCCTTCGCCCCCTGCACCCGTTTGAAATAATTGTTGAGCGTGGTGTAGGCGGCGGCGAGCTCGACATTATGGTGCGCGAGCAGCCCGTTATAATTGGGGACCGCCCTCAGATAGTCGGAAAACTGGCACTGGAGCGCGGCGACGTTGAGGCCGGCGCGCAGGTTCCACAGCAGATGGGCGCGATATTCGGCGGCGGTGGCACCCGGCAGCGGCAGGCCGACGAGCGGATCGCTCGGCTCGATCGGGGCGGTCCGCAGATCGGGCTGGCTGATATAGAGCTGCGCCGGCGCGGGGGCGGCCGTGAGCGCCGCCGCGGCGACGGCGGCGGCCATCGAGCCGAACTGGGTACTGAAGGTCATCCGATCCCCTCGAGCGTGGACACGCTGGGCTCTATGCTTAGCAGGGGTCGCCCCGCAATAAAGCTTCACGCGCCGTGCCCATCGTGCCTGGGGCACGGCTCGTCACACCTAAGCGCCTGCCCCGGATAAGAAAAGGGCGCATGAAGAAAGGGCCGCCCGGTCACCCGGACGGCCCTTCCGATTAGGCTCGACCCGAGGGTTACATGCCGGTCGTGTTGCCGGTTCCGCTCGTGTTGGTGGTGGTGTCGGTCGAGACGCTGTTGGTGGTCGTGGTGGTCGACGTGTTGACGTCGGTCGTCGCGCCGAGATTGGCGTCGGTGCCGTTCATCGCGTCGACGGGGGTGACGTCATTGGCGCCCATCAGCGGGTCCTCGACGTAGTTGGTGGCCATGTTGTTGGCCGCCGCATCCTCGCCGCCGCCGCAAGCCGCGACAAGCAGGGCCGCACCGGCAACCATCGAACCGGTCATCACTTTCGAAAGAAGGTCACGCATTTAGAAACTCCCTAGGTTGGACGATTTGGACGGGATGGCCCCTTTTTTGCCAAATCAGTTACGCACAATAAACGGAATGGGTACGGCTCTCAAGCCTCCTCACGCTCCTCGCCGAGGGAACGCAGGAAATCGCACAGCCCCTGCCGCAGCGCCCGATCGAAACGGTCCCGCCCGGCGGGCGCGCCCATCTCGTGGAGGCTGGTCACTGGAAATTCGGCAATACCGCAGGGCACGATGCCTGAGAAGTGGGAAAGTTCGGGCGCGAGATTGACCGAGAAGCCGTGATAGGTGACCCAGCGCCGAACCCGGACTCCGATCGCCCCGACCTTGGCCTCGCCCCCGCCCGGGCCGCCGGTCCAGATGCCGATCCGCCCCTCCGCCCGCCACGCCTCGACTCCGAGCCGGGCCAGGGTGGCGATGATCCAGCCTTCGAGCGAATGGACGTAGCGGCGCAGGTCGCGGCCCCTCCTGTCGAGGTCGACGAGCACGTAGCCGACGCGCTGCCCCGGTCCGTGATAGGTGTAGCGGCCGCCGCGCCCGGCCGCATAGACCGGGAAGCCCTCGGGGTTGAACAGCTCGGCCGGGTCGGCGCTGGTGCCGGCCGTGTAGAGCGGCGGATGCTCGAGCAGCCAGACCAGCTCCGGCGCGTTTCCGGCGCGGATCGCGGCGGCGCGCGCCTCCATCGCCGCCAGTACCGGCGGATAGGGGCTGAGCCCCGGTGTCACGCGCCATTCAATCCCGTCGGCCATCTCGTCCACAGGGCGACCCTCTCGCCCAGCCGGGCGACGCGCACAAGCCTTGCCTGCGGCCGCCGGCGCGGCCATCATGGGCCCGAACAAGGGGGCTAGAAGCATGAAATTCTCCTACAGCGCCGTCTGGGCCGACGTCATGGGCCTGCTGCGCGCGCACGCGTCGCTCATCGCGACCGTCGCCGGCGTGTTCATCTTTCTGCCCGGGCTGCTCGTCGCCCATTTCCTGCCCCAGCCCCAGACCGAGGACATGGCGCGGATCGGCGAGTTGTGGATCGAGTATCTCGATGCCAACTGGCCCTGGATGCTGCTCAACAGCCTCGCCAACATGGTCGGCGCGATCGCCATCCTCAGGCTGATCTTCGTCCGGGGCATCACCGTCGGCGGAGCGATCGCGGGCGCGGCGTCGCTGCTCCTGATCGCCTATTTCCTGACCTCGCTTCTGAGCAGCCTCGCCATCGCCTTGGGTTTCGTGCTTCTGATCGTCCCCGGCCTCTATCTGATCGGCCGACTGGGCCCGGCGACGGTCGTCGTCGTTGCCGAGGAGCGGCTGAACCCGATCGACGCGATCGCCCGCTGTTTCGCCCTCACCAAGGGGCATGGCTGGGCGGTGCTCGGACTGATCCTGATCGTCGCTGTCGCGGCGGCGATCGTCATCGCAGTCGCCACCACCCTGCTCGGCATACTGTTCGTGCTCGTCGCCGGCCAGGAGCTCGGGGCGACGCTCGTGCTGATCGTCAAGACCGCCGGCAACGCCGCGCTCGTCACTCTGATTCTGCTGCTCAACGCCGCCATCTACCGTCAGCTGAGCGGCCGCGAGTCAGCCGCTTCCGCCGCCGCCGATTGAGGGCGTGTACGGTGCCGCGTCGGCGGGAAGCAGCCCGGCGAGCCGCGGATCCGGGAAGCTTTCGAACGCGCGTTTGTAGGCGGTGAAGCCGGCCCTGAGGTAGGCGCGGAGCGCGGCCGGATGGTCGAGCGAGCAGGTGTTGACGGCGACCCGCTCGACCCCCGCCCGCCAGGCGAGCGCCAGCGTCTCGCCGAACAGCCAGGCGCCGTGGCCCCGGCCGGCGAGCTCGGGGATCAGTCCGAGGAAGCGGATCAGGCACTGGCCGGGCTGGCGGAAGTCGAGTTCGACCAGCCCGACCTCGGCGCCCGCTTCGTCGACGACGCCGTAGACCTCGGCCATCTCGCGGCGGAGCCGGGCGTCGTCCATGGCGAGGCGCGAATACCAGAGCCACGGCGCGCCGACCTTCTGGAAGAGCGCGCGGTAGCGCGAGGGGTCGGGTGCGCGCCAGCGTTCGAGACGCAGCTTGCCGGTCCGCCCGGCTTCGCCGACGGCAGGCCCCGCTCCCCGAGCAGGCAAGGGGAGGATCGGACGCTCGGTCATCTCGAGGTAGGTGACGACGGCGCCGACATGGCCGTCGGGGACGGGGATGAGGCTCATGAAGTCCTGCCTGAGCCGGCTGGGACCGGCCCGCGCAGCCGGGCTGTGGAGGGGCGGGGGCGTCTTCGGTGGTCCCTGAGGCCGGTCATGTCAGCCTTGCAACGCCCGCGCCGGTCGTGCGGTGCAAGCGGTTCGCGGTGAACCGGCCTCTTTCACGTCTTGTCCTATTGCTGCCCCCACCGCACGCCCGCCAGCTTCCAGCCGAGGCCGTGGCGGCGGAAGGTGAGGACGGGGCCGTTTTCCAGGCTGGCGCCCTCGTCGCGCAACTCGAAGGCATCGAGGCCGTGGCGGACGAGATAGGGACGGTAGTTCGGGTCGCCGCCGCCGCCCGCGAGACGGATCGGGATCGACGCCAGCCAGGGCTGCAGATCCCGCACGCGGACGCTTCCCCCGGGGGCGGCGGTTTCGAGTTGCCGCCGGGCCAGGTCGACCACGCGGCGCCCCGCTGGCGTGTCGGTGCGAACGCCCGCTTTCACCGACTCCCAGGCGGCGCGAAACTCGCGCCTCGCCTGCTCCCGCACCGCCGGGCCGTCGACATAGGAAGCGAGCGCCGCCAGGTCCCCCGCCCGGGCCGCCTCGCGCATCCGCCACAGGGTCCACCACGGCGAGCCCAGATACCAGCCGCCCGCCGCGACGATCAGGGCGGCCGCCGCCGCCAGCGCCATTCTTCCCGGCTTCATTGCCGTCCCACTAGCATTTCCCAGTCAAAAAAGAACTTTGGGAGGGGCGGGGCGCTTGAAAAGGGGAAATCCGTGCCCAGGCACCGATTTACCGCTCAGTTCGTCAACCGCTGGCGAAGTCCCCCGCCTGAGCCCCGTAATTTTCCTTTGCATGCGCTCGCGCCGCGGCGGCGGAGGCGAAGGCCGGCTCGAGCCTCGTCGTGGTGACGATCGGATAGCCTTGGCCGTTATAGCGGGTTTTGCGGAGGGTCAGGCGGACGCCGCCATCCTGAATCTTCTCGATCAGGAAGGGCTTGGCCGCCTTGCGGTCGTTGTCGGGCCTGCCGCCCATCGTCTGTCTCCTTGCTTGTCGGTTTCTGTGTCAGCGCCGCCGGAACGTCCCGCGGCGCGGCGCGCCGCCCGCGCTTCCGGCCAGCTTCTCGCGGTAGACGAGTCGGCCCTTGGTCAGGTCGTAGGGCGTCATTTCGACCTGGACCCGGTCGCCGACCACCGATCTTATCCGGTAGCGGCGCATCTTGCCGGCGGTGTAGACGATGACCCGATGGTCGTTGTCGAGCCGGACGCCGAAACGGCCGTCGGGCAGGATCTCGTCGATCATCCCGTCGATGGTGAGCAGCTCTTCCTTGGCCATCGGCCTGTGTCTCCCGAACTCATGCCGGGCGCGCGTGGCGGCGCCCGGGCCGAGAGCAGCGTGAAAAGGAAGGAAAGGGCCGCTCGGCGGCCGTCAAATTCCGTCGCAGGCGACGTCAGCCTCCCGGCCTTAGGCGCCCCGGGGCCGGGGCGCAACCGCTTGCTCCCCGGTCGGCGGCCACCCGGCTCCGCCCCGCTCGCGCCACGACGGAGCGCTCGGGCCGTGACGGCCGCCGCCCCGCTATGCTATTCTCGGCGGTAGGGAAGGGGGCTCCCATGCTGACTCGCCGCAATTTTCACGGAGGACTCGCCTCGCTGGCTTTCGGCGGGCTGGCGCTGGCGAGCTGCGCCCGTCTCAGGCAGTTCCCCGATCTCGCGCAGCGCGTTCCCGGCTTCGGCACCAGGAGCATGCGGATTCCCCTCTACGGGCCGCTGTCCCCGAGCCCAAATTGTCCGTTGATCGACCTGCCGGCCGGGTTCACCTGCGAGGTGGTCTCGAAACGCGGGCAGGTGATGGAGGGAGGCGAGGTCGTGCCCGACCATGCCGACGGCATGGGCTGCTTCGTCGTCGATGCCAGCCACGTCGCCCTCGTGCGAAACCACGAAATCTCCGACCCGCAAGTCGGCGGCACCACGACGATCGTCTATGACTACAAGGCCGGGGTGCCGCGGAAACAGTATCGCAGCCTCGGCGGGACGATGACCAATTGCGCGGGCGGGGCGACACCCTGGGGGACCTGGCTGAGCTGCGAGGAAGAGGACCTCACCCCCGGCCACGGCTATGTCTATGAGGTGCCGGCGCTCGCCGACGGCCGAACGGTCCGCCGTCCGCTCACCCAGCTGGGCCGGTTCAATCACGAAGCCGCCGCCGTCGATACGGTGACGAACACCATCTACATGACCGAGGATCAGATAGACGGCCTGTTCTACCGCTTCGTCCCGGGGTCGAAAGACGATTCGCTCGGTGAGGGCCAGTTGCAGGCGCTCGTCCTCGACGCCGACGAGCCTCCCGTCGATGTGCGCAACTGGGGCGGGCGCGGTTGGAAGGTTGGCGACACGCTTCGGGTGCACTGGGTTCCGCTCGAAGGGTTCGACCGGCCCTTGGACGATCCGCGCAAGCGCGCCCACAGAGCCCTGAAGGCGATCCGCTTCGCCTGCGGCGAGGGCATCCATTTCGGCCGCGAGGAGCTCTATTTCACCTGCACCAGCGGCGGCCGCATCAAGAGCGGACAGATCATGCGCTATACGCCCGACCGGAACGACGAACGGCGGGGATCGCTGCAGCTCTTCGTGGAATCGACCGAGGAGCACGATTTCAACTTCGCCGACAACCTCGCGGTCGCGCCCAACGGCCACCTCATCGTCTGCGAGGATCCCTATTTCGGCGGCGAGAAGAATTACCTGCTGCGCGAAGCCGCCGACCTGCTCGGAATGTCTCCGGCTCCGTGCTACCTGCGCGGTGTCACGCCCGAGGGGGAGGTTTACGATCTCGCCCGGCTGCGCGGCGGCAGCGAACTGGCCGGTGTCTGCTTCTCGCCGGGCGGGGAGGTGATGTTCGTCAACATCTACAGTCCTGCCACCACGCTCGCCATTAAAGGCGACTGGAAGCCGGTCATGCCCGCCGATTGGCAGCCCTTTGCGGCCAGCGCCGCGGGCCGGGCGGCCTTGCCCTGACCGCGACGGGGGGCCGGAGCGCGAAAGGCTCCGAGTTTACGTCGGAAACTAGAGCGGCCCTGGGCCGTCGGCGCGTCGCCGGGCCTCGTCGCGGGCGGCGGCCTGGCGCAGGCTGTCCATCTCGGCGGCGTCCTTCTGGAGGCGCCGGTTTTCGGCCTCGAGCTCGGCCGCTCGGGCGCGTTCCTCGCGGTAACGACGCTTCCATTTTCCGCCGGCCATCAGCGCCATGCCGAGCACCAGGCCGAGCAGGAAGACGAGGCCGACGATCAGCCACTGGTCGGAAGTGAAGAGAGTCACGGCATCGGCCTCCGGCGATGGTTGCGGCGCCGGATTAATGGCGGCGGCGACGAAATTGTTCCGCCCCCGTCTCCTATTTGAACAGATTGTCGGAAATCGAGCAGCTTGCCGGACCGAGGATGACGATGAACAGCACCGGCAGGATGAACAGGATCAGTGGCACCGTCATGATCGCGGGCAACCGCGCGGCCTTCTCCTCGGCGCGCATCATCCGCTCGTTGCGGAACTCGGCGGCGAGCACCCTCAGCGCGCTGGCCAGCGGCGTGCCGTATTTCTCGGTCTGGATCATGGTGGTGACCACGCCACGCACCGAATCGAGGTCGATGCGGTTGGCCAGATTCTCGAAGGCGGAGCGGCGGTCGGTGAGGAAGCCCAGCTCGATTGACGTCAGGGCGAATTCGTCGCCGAGCTCGGGATAGGCCTTGCCGAGCTCGCGCGCGACCCGGTTGAAGGCGGCGTCGACGGTGAGGCCCGCCTCAGCGCATATGACCAGCAGGTCGAGCGCGTCGGGCAAGCCCTTGCGCACCGCGTTGGAGCGCTTGCTGATCTTGTTCTTCAGCCACAGGTCGGGCGCCTTGTAGCTGAGGATCAGCGAGCCGGCGACGAGGCCGTAGCGCTTGATCGCGCCCCATTCGGGAAACCATTCGAGCAGGTAGACGCCGACGATGACGGTGGTCCCGATCACGATCGGCAGCACCAGCCGGGCGAAGATGACCACGAAGGCGAGGTCCTTCGAGCGGATCCCCGCCTGCATCAGCCTTTTCTGCGCTTTCTCGACCTGCTCGTCCTGGAGCATCTTCAGGGAGCCGAGCACGCTTCGGACCTTGTCGGCGACCTCGTTCTTGTTGGTAATGTTGCGCCGCCGCTTCGAGGTCGAGGCGACGATGCCCGCCTTCAACTGCTCGCGCCGCTCGTTGAGCGCCTTCACCCGCTTCGCCATCGGGTCCTTGACCGTGGTGGCGGCGTAGATGGCGACGAGCACGGCGAAGGTGGCGATGGCGGCCATGAAGGTCGCCACCATGATCACGTCGATCCCCATGACGGTCGGTCCGGATGCGGGTGCTGCCATGCTCGAACCGTCCTCAGATCTCGAAGTCGACCATCTTGGCCATGATGAACACGCCGATCCCCATCCAGACCAGGCCGCCGGCGCCCGCGATCATCAGCCGCTCGTCGACGAAGAAGGCCTGCATGTAGGTGCCGTTGATGAACCAGATGAGGATGAAGACGATGAAGGGGAGGGCGCCGACGATCCAGGCGGAGGCCTTGGATTCGGACGACATCGCCCTGATCTTCAGCTTCATCTGGGCCCGCTTCCTAAGCACGTCGGCGAGGTTGGCCAGCGTCTCGGCGAGGTTGCCGCCGGTCTCGCGCTGGATAGCCAGGGTGATGACGAAGAACTGGAATTCGGGCGTGCCGAGCCGGTCCGCGGTCTCCTGCAACGCCGCTTCCATCGTCCGGCCGATCTTCATCTTGTCGGAGACGGTGCGGAACTCGTCGCCGATCGGCCCGGGGATCTCGTCGGCGACCACGCCGAGGGTTTCGGAGATGGGCAGGCCGGAGCGGAGGCCGCGAACCATCAGCTCGATCGCATCGGGAAAGCGGGCGGTGAACTTGGCGACCCGGCGCTTGATCAGCTTGCCGACGATGAAATGCGGCAGGCCGATGCCGGCGAGCAGGCCGACAAGCACGGCGAGCAGGAGCGGCAGGCCCTTGACGATCAGGATGAGGCTGACGACGACGACGATGCCCAGGCAGGCGAGGCCGTATTGAGCCAGGGTCCAGTTGCGGCCGGTCTGCTGCAGCCGCTGGCGCAGCAAGGCGGGCTTCGGAATCAGGCGCTGCGCCAGCCCGTCCATCTTGGACTGGTTGCGGTTCTGGAGGATGCGCTTCAGTTGCGCCTGGGCGGCAACTTCGTTGGACTTGCTGTGGCGCTCGCGGACCACCTCGAGGCGCCGGTTCTGCGCTTTCGAGGCCGACGGTCCACCGACGGCGAACAGCATCATCGCCAGCACCGCCAGCACGCCGCCGCCCAGCATCAGCATCGGAAAGCTCAGCACCCTTCGCTCCTATTCCACAGGCCGGACCGGGGGCCGGCACACACTCATGCCGTCGCCGGCTTCGGCTTCTTCGCGACCAGCGCCTTGAGGTTGAGCTTGTCGAGCAGCGACCTGGGGGTCTCGGTCGCCTTCTCCCCGGCCTCGGAACCCTCGACCGTCGAAGTGGTGAGGGTGACGAGCTGGGTCAGCGGACCGCTCACGCGCGATGCCGTCGCCACCTTGGCGAAGGGCTGACCGAGCTTGGCCGACTGCGCAGCTGCCTTCGGCTCGAACGGGATGACGACGTCGACCGAACGCTCGATCGACTGTTCGAAGTCCTTGCGGCTGATCTCCTGAGCGCCGGAGGGCACGCGGTTGGCGACGACCAGCACCCTGGCCTGGGGCGCGTTGGCCTTGAGCCAGCTCAGCACGCGGATCGCGTCGCGGGTGGCGGCGAGGGTGAACTCGACCGCGACGATGACGACATGGACGTCCTGGACGAGGTGGGGATGCTGGATCAGCATCGACCGCGGCAGATCGAGCACGGTGCTCTCGAACGCGTTGCGCAGCTCCTCCTGGAGCTGGAAGAATGCCGAGCCGTCGTTGAGCAGGGGCTGGTTGAGCGGCGCTTCGGCCGAGAGGACGCATAGCTTCTCATTGGCGCGCACCATCGCGCGCTCGATGAACAGGCCGTCGATTCGGCTGGGATTCTCGATCGCGTCGGTGAGGCCGCGGCCCGGCTCCAGGTCTAGCGCGAGCGCGCCGGTGCCGAAATGGATGTCGAGATCCAGCAGGGCGGTCGACCGGCCCGCCTTGTCGCCCATCAGCCAGGCAAGGGAAGTGGCCAGGGTCGAGGCCCCGACGCCGCCGCGGACGCCGATCACCGCCGCCAGGACGTGCGGCTTCTCGCTCGCCGCCTCGGTGACCCGCGGGCCGGAGATGGTGAGCTGGGCATGGGCGAAGGTGTCGCGCAGCTGGTCGGGCGTGAACGGCTTAAGCAGATAGTCCTGGAGGCCGGACGCGACCAGATCGCGGTAGAGGCGGACGTCGTTGACCTGGCCGGCGGCGATCACCACCGTGCCGGGCTCGCAGACCTCCGCCAGCGCGTTGATGTCGTTGAGCGGATCGCCCGACTCCGACAAGTCGACGAACAGGATGGAGGGGCTGGCCGAGACCGACAGTGTCTGGACCGCGTTGCGCAGGCCTCCCTTGTTGACCTTCTCCGGCGCCCAGCCGTGCTCGACCGCGATCGGCCGAAGCATTTCGGCGGTGGCGTCGTCGCAGACGAAGGCGCTGAACGGATCGCGCAAAGCGGCGGCGCGAGAGGCGTGGAAAGGCGCGTTCATTGAGTGCTGCCCCTGGTGCTGATGTCGGAAAGGCCCTTGGTCCCGGTCGGCTTGGCCTCCCGGTAGACCCTGATCGCCTTGGTGGCGGTGGTGCCGTCGCCGGTCACGCTGCCCGCCTGGCCGAGGACGAGGTCGTTGGGATCGGCGATCATCGCCGCGAGGTTGGAATTCATTGCGCAGCCGTAATTGGGCGAGGTCGCGCTGGCTCCGCCGGCACCGTCCCAGTTCGGGCAGTTCGGCACGCTCGCGGTGCTGCGGCTGACAATTACCCGGACCGAGCCGGGCCGGACCGCGCCGGCCGTGGTCGGAGCGCCGTCGCTGAGCAGCAGGCCGTAATCGGCGGCGACTCGGGCGACATGGTCACGCGCGGGGCCGGCGCCGCCGGGATCGTCGACCCATACCCGGTCACCGTAGCCGAGGCCGAGCGAGGCGAACCAGGCGTCGAGCCGGCCGCGCTCGCCGGCGGCGAGGCCGCCCCCCGACGTCTCCAGGTCGAGCACGTAGTCCGTCCGCTGCACGACCGGCTGGTTGAGCGAGTCGAGGCTGCGATTGGTTTCGCCGGACGCGACCGTGTTGGCGGCGCAGCCGCCGACGGCGGCGCCGAGAGTGGCGAGGATGGCGATCGACTTGATCCGGCCCATGATGAAGCTGTCCTTTCGGTCCGACACGATCATTGGAAGCTGAAGCCCGGGCTGGCCGCGGGCTGTTCGTCGCGGGTCGCCTGCTGCTCCGGCTTGCGCCGAGGCGCGGGCGGGGGCCGGCGCGTCGGAGCCGCGCTCACAGCGCCGATGCCGGGGGCGGCGGTGCGCGGCTCGGCCACGGTCGGGCCCGGGCGCGGCGGTCCGCTGCGGCCCTGCTCCTGGCCGAGCATCACACGCTCGCTGGTGGTGGCGCTGCGGAAGCCGTCGGTCGGCAGAGCGATCTGGTTGGCGTTGACCGGCCGCACCAGATACGGCGTGACGACGATCACCAGCTCGGTCTCGTTGCGGCGGAAGCTGTTCGACCGGAACAGCGCGCCGAGGATCGGCAGGCTGCCGAGTCCGGGCGTGCGCTCGATCGAGTTGTTGCCGCCGTTGCGCAGCAGGCCGCCGATCATGAAGCTCTGACCGGAGCCGAGCTCCACCGTGGTTTCGGTGCGCCGAGTGGTCAGCGAGGGTATCTCGAAGCCGTTGATCTTGATCGCGCCCGCCGCCGACAGCTCGGATACTTCGGGACGGACGCGCATCGAGATGCGGCCCCCCTCGAGCACAGTCGGGGTGAAGGCGAGGCTGACGCCATATTGCTTGAACTCGATCGACGTCCCGTTGATTCCGTTCGCGGTCGGGATCGGGAACTCGCCGCCGGCGAGGAAGCTCGCGGTCTCGCCGGAGACGGCGGTGAGCGTCGGCTCGGCGAGGGTGGTGACGAGGCCGTTATTCTCGTTGAGGTCGAGCGCGCCGGCGACGTTGAGACCGAACAGGTTGTTCAGCCTCAGGCCGAACGAGGAGCCGGCGTCGGGCGGGGTGAAGCCGAAGGTCGCGCCGCCCGGATTGAAGTTGCCGACGTCGCGGCCGCGGCTCAGGACAAAGCCGGTATTGCCGCCCGTCGGATCGAGATTCTCGAGGTTGACGCCGATCTCGCGGATCAGGGTGCGGCTCACTTCTGCGATCTTGACCTGCAGCATCACCTGGAGCGGAGTGGCCGTCTTCAGCCGGCTGATTACCTGAGTGCCCTCGCCGACATAGGCCTGGACGATCCGGTTGGCCTCCTCGACATCGGCCGGTGCGGCGACGGTGCCGGTCAGCAGCACCATTCCGTTGACCGGGCGCGCCTGGATCTGGGCGTCGGGCATGGCGACGCGCAGCAACTCGTCGACCGAGCCGATGTTGGTGCCGACCCGGACGTTGGCCGAATAGACCGTGCGACCGGCGCGGTCGGTGGCGAAGACAGTGGTCTCGCCCGGCGCCTTGCCGAAGATGTAGATCTGGTTGGCCGAGCGGACCTGGACGTCGGCAATGGCGTCGTTGGCGACGAACAGATCGGTCATCGCCGCATCGAGCTGGACCATCCGGCCGGTGCCGACCGACAGGGTGACGTCGTTGGTCGGGCGGACCGCGGTCGGCTGGGCCACGGCGGGGGCCGGGGCGCCGCCGGCGAGGCTGGCGGCGAGGACCGCGGCGATCGCGGTGCCGACAGTCGTTCGGCGGATGATGTTGAGCTTGCTCATCTTATTTGGCTCCGACCGGAACGATGGTGACGTTGTTGCCGCGGGCGACCCGGACGACCGGGCCGGTATGGACGGGGGCGGCGCTGGCGGCGGGGCCGCGCCCCGACGCCGCCGCGGCGAGCGAACCGATCGCGTCGGCGATGCGCGCGTTGTCCGACGGCTGCTCCTTGCTGCGGCCGGGAACGGTGCCGCGCTGGAAGCGCGAGACGTCCGACCCGATCGTGTAGGTCGAGGCGGTATCGATCGGCCGGTTGGCGATGGCGAGCAGCATGCGGCGCTCGGCCTTGGGATCGTCGCTCTCCGGCACGGTGACCTCGCCGGCGGCGATGGCGCGCTCGAGCTCGGCGGAATTGTCGGCGATCGAGCGCAGCGACAGCGACAGCTGGCCGATCGTCTGGGCGACGGCGATCTTCTCGGCGATCTTGGGAGTCGCCTCGAGCGTGACCATCGAGAAGCGCTGGACGACCGCCTTGCCGTCCTCGCCCTTGGCGTCCATCCGCTGATCGGTGGCGAGCACGCGGACGTTCCTGAGGATGGTCTCGGAGACCTTCAGCGGCGTGCCGTCGCCGCCGCCCGGCACCTGCTGGGTGAGAACGATGTCGACTCGGTCGCCGGGGAAGACGAAACCGGCGACGCCGCTGGTCGCGGAGACGGCGACGGTGACCGCGCGCATCCCCGGCCCGAGCGCGGCGGCGAGGAAGCCGCGCTCGCCCGGCTTGATCAGCGAGCCTTGGGTGAAAGGCTGGCCAGCGGTGATCTCGTTGCGCACGACGGTGCCTATCAGCTCGGCCGGGCTGACGCCCGGCTTGCCCTTGATGTAGTAGGCGGGCTGGACGAGGCCCTCGGGCCAGCGCTGGAACCGGAAGGCCTCGGCGTCGATGATCGTACCGACGGGGAGGGCGCGGGTCGCAACCAGCACTTCCGGGCCGGCCGGGACGGCGGGTTTGGCGGCGGCGGAGGGGGCGCCGGCTCCGCTGAACATGTTCTTGGCGGTCACCGCGGTCACGGCCGCGACGATCAGCGCTCCGATCAGCAGCATGAGCTTTTTAACATCCATGACGCCAGTCGCCTCCTCGCCCGCTCGAAATACAGGCTCTCACATCAGATAAATTGGTTAAGAAACCGTTCGCCAATCAGCCAAAAACCGGCAAATGCGATGGCGATTCCGTAGGGAATCTCGGGCTGGCCGGCCGCCTTGGCGAGCCGGTGAGCGGCGAGCATGGCGAGGGTCAGCACGCCGCCGGCGATCGACATGATCACCAGCAGCTTGGCAACGCCTGCGACCGGCAGCCACAGCGCCAGCGCGGCCGCCATCTTGACGTCGCCGCCGCCCATCGCGCCGAAGCGGAAGGCGATGGCGAACAGGCCGAACACGGCCAACGCCAGCGCCAGCTGCAGCGCCACGCCTGGCCACAGGCTGAGCCCGACGCTCCACCAGAAGGGTATGGCGAGAAGGGCAATCCCCCCGTTCAGCCAGTTGGGGATGGTCCGGCGGCGCCAGTCGCCCACCGCCGCCAGCGCCAGGGCGCCAGCCAGCAAAGCGATGAAAAACCAGGAAAGCGCCCCTTGCATAAGGACCAGGCACTAGACGGAACAGCTTTCGAAACCGTAACCGGCGGCGATGCAGAGCGACGCGTTCGACCGCCGCGCGGTTCCTTCGGATGCCCGTTTCGGCGGCTGGACGGCGACCGACGGCTGGACCTGCCGGACCCTCGAGCGTGGGCAGCCCGACGGGGCGCCGGTGCGGGGCAGCCTGCTGTTCGCCGGCGGCCGCGGCGACTTCATCGAGAAATATCTCGAAGTCCACGACCATTGGCACCGGCGCGGCTGGGCCGTCACCGCCTTCGACTGGCGCGGCCAGGGCGGATCGCGGGGCGACACCGTGGGCGGCCATCTCGTCAGCTTCGAACCGCTGGTCGCGGATCTGGCCGGCCTGATCGACAACTGGCGGGCTAAGACGCCTGGCCCCCACGTCGTCGTCGGCCATTCGATGGGCGGGCACCTAGTGCTGCGCACCCTCGCCGACCGCCACCCTCCGCTCGCCGCGGCGGTGCTGACCGCGCCGATGCTGGCGATCAACAGCGGGCCGTTGCCGCCTCTCGCCGCCCAATGGCTCGCCACGATGGCCTCGCTGCTCGGCTGGGAAAGGCAGCCGGCTTGGCAGCAGTCGCGACGGCCGCATCCTCCGGGCTCGATGCGGCAGGCTTTTCTCACTTCGTGCCGCGAGCGTTATTCCGACGAGCTCTGGTGGTGGGAGAGGGAACCGGGCTACAATCTCGGTCCGCCGAGCTGGGGCTGGCTCCGCGCCGCCTACGCCTCCAGCGCGGCGCTGACTCGGGCGAAGCTCGCCAAGGTGGAGACGCCGGTGCTGCTGATCGGGACCGAGCGCGACCGGCTGGTCAGCCCCGTCGCGATCCGCCGTGCCGCCGCCGCCATCCCCAAGGCCGAGCTGCTGATGTTCGAGGAGTCGGGGCACGAAATCCTGCGCGAGGCCGATCCGGTGCGGCTGGCGGCGCTCGAGCGGATCGACGCCTTCCTCGACGCTCACGCGCCGCGATGAGGCTAGACGCCGACGTCGCGATCGTTGGCGCCGGCATGGCCGGGGCCAGCCTTGCCGCCGAACTGGCCGGTCGCGCGACCGTGTTGCTGCTCGAGGCAGAGGACCAGCCGGGCTACCACGCCACCGGCCGCTCGGCCGCTTTCTGGGCGGAGAGTTACGGCGGTCCGTTCGTCCAGCCGCTCACCACGGCGTCGGAACCGTTCCTCGAGGCGCGCGGCTTACTCAAGCCGCGCGGCGCCCTTCATCTCGCCGAGGCGGACGGGCTGGCCGCGCTCGCCGCGATCGAGGCGGAATTCGGCGGCCGGGTCAGCTTCGAGCGGCTCGACCGCAACCGGCTCGAGGCCCTGCTGCCGGGGCTGCGCGCCGGCTGGGTCTCCGGCCTGCTGGAGCCAAGCTGCGCCGACATCGACGTCGCCGCCCTCCACGGCCTCTACCTCGCCGAGGCGCGGCGAGAGGGGGCGCGGCTGGCGACTCGCGCCGAGGTGCGCGGGCTTCGGCGCGAAGACGGCGGCTGGCGGATCGACACCGCCGCGGGGAAGTTCGCCGCGAGCGTCGTCGTCGACGCGGCCGGCGCCTGGGCCGACCGCGTCGCGGCGATGGCGGGCGCGGCCCCGGTCGGTCTCCAGCCCTATCGCCGAACCCTCTCGCAACTGCGCGTCGCGCCGGCCGTTTCGCCCGATCTGCCGCTCGTCATCGACGCTCTCGGCCGCTTCTATTTCAAACCGGAAGCGGGCGGTCGGCTGTGGCTCAGTCCGCACGACGAGACCCCCTGCAGCCCCAGCGACTGCGCGGCGGAGGAGATCGACGTCGCCGAGGCGATCGACCGGCTCGAGCGAGTCGTCGACTGGAAGGTGGAGCGGGTCGAGCGCAGCTGGGCCGGCCTCAGGACCTTCGCACCCGACCGCCGTCCGGTCTACGGCTTCGATCCGGCCGCGCCGGGCTTCTTCTGGTGCGCCGGTCAGGGCGGCTTCGGCATCCAGACCGCGCCGGCCGCGGCGAAGCTGGCGGCGGCGCTGCTTCTGGGACACCCGGCGACGCTCGATCCGGCGCCCTACGCGCCGGGCCGCTTCGGCAGCCCCGACGGATGAATTCGCGCCTCGGTCCGTTGCGCGGTCCGAGCCGGAAATGGGCGAAGCCCGCGGCGACCGCGGTTCGTCCTCAGAAGAGCTGGCTGAAGACCAGCAGCAGGCCGGCGATCGACGCCGCCCAGGCGGCGGTCCGAAGCCACGGCACGCCCGCCACGTAGAGGATCGCGTAGGCGAGCCGTGCCCAGAAGAACAAGCTCGCGCCCTGGGCCGTCGTCGCATTGGCCTTGCCGGCGGCATGGGCGACGAGCACGACGATCGCGAAGACGAGCAGGTTCTCGATCATGTTGAGATGCGCCCGCCGCGCCCGCCCGGCCCAGCCGGTCAGAGCCGGCAGATCCTCGCGGTTGCCGGCCAGGGCGGGCAGGCCGACCTGCCCGTGGGCGCCGATCGCGGCGACCACCATCTGCGCCAGCGCCAGTGCGGCCGACCAGACCAGCATTTGCAGATCGACTGTCATTGCATTCCCCCCTTTGGTGTCGAGGGTGAAATTGTATCAGACGCGCTTGGCGAAGCGAAGTGCGGCGTCGCAGGCCAGCCGGTCGGCGCGCTCATTTTCGGCATGGCCGGAATGGCCCCTGACCCAGCGCCAGTCGATCCGGTGCGGGGCGGCCGCGTCGAGCAACTCCTGCCAGAGCTCGGCATTCTTGACCGGCTTGCGGTCGGCCGTCTTCCAGCCGTTGCGGCGCCAGCCGTGGATCCATTTGCTGATGCCGTCGCGGACGTAAATGCTGTCGGTATGGAGCACGACCTCGCACGGCCGCTTCAGCGCCTGCAGGGCGCGGATCGCCGCGATCAGCTCCATCCGGTTGTTGGTCGTCAGGGGCTCGCCGCCGCTCAACTCCTTCTCGCGCGCGCCCGAACGGATCACCGCGCCCCAGCCGCCGGGACCCGGATTGCCCTTGCAGGCGCCGTCGGTGAAGATCTCGACCGCCGCGGGGGTCAAGCGGCCTCGAGTCCGCGCGGCAGCTTGAACACCATCCGCTCGACCACGCCCTCGCCTTCCAGCTCGGTCACCTCGTAATGGCGGCCGAGGAAGTCCACCACCTCGCGCACCAACGCCTCCGGCGCCGAGGCGCCGGCGGTGATGCCGAGCCTTGTCACCCCCGCCAGCCAGCCGAGCTCGATGTCGCTGGCGCGGCCGATCAGCCGGGCCCGGGCGCCTTCCCGCTCGGCCACCTCGACCAGGCGAAGCGAGTTGGAGCTCTTGGGCGAGCCGATCACCAGCACCGCCTCGCAGGCACGGGCAATGTCCTTGACCGCGGCCTGCCGGTTCGAGGTCGCGTAGCAAATGTCCTCGCCCTTGGGCCCGCGGATGCCGGGGAAGCGGCGTTCGAGCACCGCGACAATCTCGGCGGTGTCGTCGACCGACAACGTGGTCTGGGTGAGGTAGGCGAGTCTGGCCGGATCGGCGGGGGCGACGCGTTCCGCGTCGGCGACGCTCTCGATCAGGGTCATCCTCCCCTCCGGCACCTGGCCGAAGGTGCCGATCACCTCGGGGTGGCCGGCATGGCCGATGAACAATATGTGGCGGCCATTCTCGACCAGCCGCTCCGCCTGACGGTGGACCTTGGAGACGAGCGGGCAGGTGGCGTCGAGGAAATCGAGTCCGCGCTCGGCCGCCTTCGCCGGCACCACCTTGGGGACACCGTGGGCGGAGAAGACCACCGGTACCCCAGGCGGAACCTGGTCCAGCTCGGGAACGAACACCGCGCCCTTGGCCTTGAGGCTGTCGACGACGAATTTGTTGTGGACGATCTCGTGACGGACATAGACCGGCGTGCCGTAGCGCTCCAGCGCCAGCTCGACGATGCGGATCGCGCGGTCGACTCCGGCGCAGAAGCCGCGGGGCGCCGCGATCAGCAGGGTGAGGGGAGGCTTAACGGCCATGGCTACTGGTTCCTACGGGATCGCTTGCTTCGGCGGAACCCGGTTCCTATGATCCCGCCGCCCCGACAAAAGGTGAGGATTCCCACCCTGTGTTCAAGTCCAAAGCGGCCTTCGCCGCATTCTTTCCGCTGAGTCTCCTCGCCTGCTCGACGCCCGACGGCGAGCTGGACGAGATGGGCGTCACCGCCACTCGTTCCGCTTGCCCGGCGGTGGCGATTCCGGCGGCGACCGGCGACATTTCCTTGTTCAACCCTCCGAGCAGCCGCGACGCGAGCGCGATCGACGTCGTCGCCACCATCACCAATCTGCGCTCGACCTGCAACGAGAGCGGCGAGATGATCGTTACCAACGTCACCTTCGAGGTCCAGGCGCAGCGCCGCGACGCCCGCGGCGCCCGCGAGGTGGTGCTTCCCTATTTCGCGGTCGCGGTGCAGGGCGGCACCCAGGTCCAGTCGAAGAGCGTCAGCCGGGTCGGCCTGCGCTTCGCCGACGGTCAGCTGCGCGCCAGCACGACCGCGTCGGCGACCGGCCAGGTCAATAGGTCGGCGGCGACCCTGCCCGAGGACATTCGCCAGCAGATCACCCGCCGCCGCAAGCCCGGCGACCCCTCGGCGGCGATCGACCCGATGGCCGATCCCGCCGTCCGCGAGGCGGTCCGCCGGGCGAGCTTCGAGGTGCTGGTCGGCTTCCAGCTCACCCAGGAGCAACTCGCCTACAACGCCACGCGCTAGAGCCATCGCTCCGGCCAAAGCCGAGGTCTCGCGGAGGCTCCCCCGGTGACCCCCGTCGCGGGAGCGGGGCGTTCGCCGGCATGGCGGTGTGAATCAGTGCGTTGACTCGGCCGTCCCGACTCTCCACAGCGCCCGTGCCGTCGGCCGCGAGGCCGGTGCGCGCGCGGGAGAGTGCGGAGGGCCGCGAGGCCCGATGCCGCCGAAGGAGCAACCGCCCCGGAATCTCTCAGGCACCAGGGACCGCGCGCGCAAAGGCACTCTGGAAAGAGCCCGCCGTCGCCCGGATCAGGTCCGGGCGAAGGCGGGCCACCGAAGGGGTAACCCGCCGAAGCCTTGGCGCAGGCGGGGAAAGCTCTCAGGTGCAGTGACAGAGGGGGTGGTTTGCGACCGCGTCCGGGCTCGGGCGTTGACGCGACGCCCTGGAGTGACTGGACATGAGCGACGCCCCCGACCGCCTCCTTCCCCTCGACGCCTGGCATCGGGCGCGCGGCGCGCGGATGGTCGAGTTCGCCGGCTATCCGATGCCGATCCAATATGAGGGCATCCTCGCCGAGCATCGTTGGACCCGCGAGTCGGCCGGCCTGTTCGACGTCAGCCATATGGGCCAGCTGATCGTCGCCGGCGCGGAGGCGGAGAAGGGACTCGAGGCGGTGCTTCCGGCTGACCTCGCCATCCTCAAGGAGGGCCGGCTGCGCTACTCCCTGCTGCTCGCCGACGACGGCGGCATCGTCGACGATCTGATGGCGACCCGCCGCGGCGACCATTTCTATCTGGTCGTGAACGGCGCCACCAAGGAGGGCGACATCGCCTATCTGACCGAGCGGCTGCCGCGTGGCGTCGTCCTCGATCACATGAAGGAGCAGGCCCTGCTCGCCCTCCAGGGCCCCAAGGCGGTCGAGGTGCTGGCTCGGTTCGCGCCCGGAGTCGAGCAGCTCGGCTTCATGACCGGCGGCGCCTTCGCGCTGGGCGGCGCGACCGTATGGATCAGCCGGTCCGGCTATACCGGCGAGGACGGCTTCGAAATCTCGCTTCCCGCGGCGCGGGCCGCGGCGGTCGCCGACCTGCTCACCGACCAGGAGGAAGTCAGGCCGATCGGCCTCGGCGCCCGGGATTCGCTGCGGCTGGAGGCGGGACTGCCGCTCTACGGCCACGACCTGGATACGACGACGACGCCGATCGAGGCCGATCTCGGCTTCGCCGTCTCCAAGCGCCGCCGCGCCGAGGGCGGCTTCGCCGGCTGGCACCGGATCATCCGCGAGATCGAGGAAGGGCCGGTGCGCCGCCGGGTCGGCCTCGCCGTCGAGGGCCGGCAGCCGGTCCGCGAGGGCGCGGTGGTCGTCGACGCCGACGGCGACGAGGTCGGCAAGGTGACCAGCGGCGGCTTCTCGCCGATGCTTGGAACCCCGATCGCCATGGCCTATGTCCCCGCCCCCTCGGTCGAGCCCGGCACCGACATCCGTCTCGTCCAGCGGGGCAAGATCTTCCAGGCGAAAGTGGCGCCGATGCCCTTCGTCCCCCACCGCTACCACCGCAAGGGAGCCGCGTGATGGCCGTCTATTATACCGAGGAGCATGAGTGGATCAGCGTCGACGGCGACACGGCGACGGTCGGTATCACCGATTTCGCCCAGGGCCAGCTGGGCGACATCGTCTTCGTCGAGCTGCCCGAAACGGGGCGGCAGGTGACGAAGGGTGGCGAGGCGGCGGTGGTCGAATCGGTCAAGGCCGCCTCGGACGTCTACTCGCCGGTCGACGGGGAGGTCGTCGAAGCCAATGCGGCGCTGAGCGATGATCCCTCGCTCGCCAACAGCGACCCGGAAGGTGAGGGCTGGTTTTTCCGGCTCCGCCTCGCCGACCGGTCGCAGCTCGAGGGGCTGATGGAGGCGGAGGCCTACAAGGCTTTCACGGAGGCGCAGTGAAGCAGGTTTTCCTCATTCCCGCGCAAGCCGGGATCCAGCGGGACTCCCGGTCCCGCACCATCTCAGTCTGGATTCCCGCCTGCGCGGGAATGACGGTGTGAGCATGCCCCTCAACCCATCCTCGCAATGGTCGCCGAGCGACTACGCGACCAACGCCGCATTCGTCCCGGCGCTCGGCGCGGCGGCGCTTGAGCTGCTCGCGCCGCAGCCCGGCGAGCTGATCCTCGACCTCGGCTGCGGCGACGGAGTCCTCACCGCGCAGATCATGGCCTCGGGCGCTCGGGTGATCGGCCTCGACGCGTCGGAAGCGATGGTCGAGGCCGCACGGAGCCGCGGAGTCGATGCCTTCGTCGCCGACGCCCAGGCGCTCGACCTCGGCGACCAGGCCGTCCGCTTCGGCCAGTTCGACGCGGCCTTCTCGAACGCGGCCCTCCACTGGATGCTCGATCCCGACGCGGTGGCGTCCGGTGTGTTCGGGCTGCTCCGCCCCGGCGGCCGCTTCGTCGGCGAGATGGGCGGAAAGGGCAATGTCGCCACGTTGCGGGCCGGCATCCGAGCCGAGCTGGCCGAGCGCGGCTATCAGGTGCCGGCCGAGGACCCGCAATGGTATCCGAGCTGCGAGGAGTTCGTGCGGCTCTACGCCTGCGCGGGCTTCACCGAGATCAAGGCGCATCTCATTCCGCGGCCGACCGAGCTGCCCGCCGGGGTCGCCGCCTGGGTCAGGACCTTCCGCGCCGGCTGGCTCGATGTGGCCGGCGTGGCGGAGGCGGACCGCGACTCGGTCGCTGCGGCGGTCGAGGCGCGGCTGGAACCGCAATTGCAGCGGCCGGACGGCCGCTGGGTCGCCGATTATGTGCGGCTGCGCTTCGCTATGCGAAAGCCGGTCGAATGAGGAGAATCGTCATTCCCGCGAGCGCGGGACTCGGGACGCACTCCGGGACCTTCACCAAGGCATTTCTCGATCCCCGCATTCGCCGGGATGACGGAGCAGGACAATGAGATATCTCCCGCTCGCCGACACCGACCGGCAGGACATGCTGCGCGCGGTCGGCGCTGCCTCGATCGACGATCTGTTCGTCGACGTGCCCGAGGCCGCCCGGCTCGGCGGCAAGATCGAGGGCCTGCCCGACCATATCGGCGAGATGGCGGTCGAGCGCGAGCTGGCAGGCCTGGCCCGCAAGAACCTCGTCGCCGGCGAAGTCCCCTTCTTCCTCGGCTGCGGCGCGTACCGGCATCATATCCCCGCCAGCGTCGATCATCTCATCCAGCGGGGCGAGTTCCTGACCAGCTACACCCCCTACCAGCCCGAAATCGCCCAGGGCACCCTCCAGGTCCTGTTCGAGTTCCAGACCCAGGTGGCGCGGCTCTTCGGCTGCGACGTCGCCAACGCCTCGATGTACGACGGCTCGACCGCCTGCTGGGAAGCGATCGGAATGGCGCGGCGGATCACCCGGCGCGGCAAGGCCATCCTCTCCTCCGGCCTCCATCCCCATTACGTCTCGGTGGCAAAGACGATGGCGCGTTTTACCGGCGATGAGATCGAATACGCCACGCCCGAGCTCGCCCGGGAGAGCGACGCGGCGGCGCTGCTCGACCGGATCGACGGGGACACGAGCTGCGTCGTCTTCCAATATCCTGACATATTGGGCCGCTGCGACGATATGAGCGAGCTTGCCGCGCGAGCACGCGAGCAGGGAGCGCTGCTGATCGGCGTGGTGACCGAGCCGGTGGCGCTCGGCCTGCTCAGGAGCCCCGGCGAGATGGGTGCCGACATCGTCGTCGGCGAGGGGCAGTCGCTCGGCGTCGGACTCCAGTTCGGCGGGCCCTATGTCGGCCTGTTCGCCTGCGCCGAACGCTATGTCCGCCAGATGCCTGGCCGGCTCGTCGGAATGACGTCCGACGCGGAAGGCCGGCGGGGCTTCGTCCTCACCTTGTCGACCCGGGAGCAGCACATCCGGCGCGAGAAGGCGACCTCGAACATCTGCACCAGCTCGGTGCTGTGCGCGCTCGCTTTCTCGATGCATCTCACGATGCTGGGCGAGAAGGGGCTTCGGCAGCTCGCCGAGCTGAATTTCGACCGGGCGCTCTACGCCGCCGAGCGGTTGTCGCGCCTGTATCGGCTGCGGATGATCAACAAGGCCTTCTTCAACGAGTTCACGCTCAGCCTGAACCTGCGCGAGGCGCGGCCGGTCGTGCGCGAGCTGGCGGCGCGCGGAATTCTCGGCGGCGTTTCGCTGGGCCGTCTCTATCCGGGCGAGCGGCCGCTCGAACGGGGGCTGGTCGTAGCCGTCACCGAGACGGCGACCAGGGAGGACATCGACCGGCTGGTCGACACGCTCAAGGAGCTGCTCGATGACTGACAATCCCGGCGGCTGGCGGCCACAGCGGCCCGAGGCGTCCGAACGCTCGGTCGCAACCTGGACCGGCAACAGGGCGCTGATGCTGGAGGAGCCGTTGAGCTTCGAGATTGGCGCCTTCGACCGGACCGGAGTCGATCTCGAGCCGGCCGATATGGGCCCGGAGGTGCGAAGCAGCGTGCCGTGGGAGGGGGCCGTCGACGAGGTCTATTACGAGGTGCGCGACCTCATGCGTCGCCAGCCGATCGGCCTGCCGGGCCTGTCGGAGCCGGAAGCGGTCCGCCATTACACCCGGCTCAGCCGCCAGAATTACGCGATCGACCTCGGCCTGTTCCCGCTGGGCTCGTGCACGATGAAGCACAATCCGCGACTGAACGAAAATGTGGCGCGGATGCCCGGCTTCGCCGACATCCACCCGCTGCAGCCGGTCGACACCGTCCAGGGCGCGCTCGAGCTGATCGACCGGCTGGCCGGCTGGCTGGTCGCGCTGACCGGCATGCACAGCGTCGCGATGAGCCCGAAGGCGGGCGCCCATGGTGAATTGTGCGGCCTGCTCGCGATCCGCTCCGCGCTCGAGGCGCGCGGCGACGCCCGCGAGGTGATTCTCGTTCCCGAAAGCGCGCACGGCACCAACCCGGCTACCGCCGCCTTCGCCGGCTACCGGGTCGAAAACATCCCGGCCACATCCCGCGGTCGGGTAGACCTCGGCGCGCTGAAGGCGAGGCTGGGACCGGACGTCGCGGCGGTGATGATCACCAACCCCAATACGTGCGGCCTGTTCGAGCCGGAGATGACCGAGATCAGCCGCGCGGTGCACGAGGCCGGCGGCCTGGTCTATTGCGACGGCGCCAATTTCAACGCGATCGTCGGCCGGGTCCGGCCCGGCGACCTCGGCATCGACGCGATGCACATCAACCTCCACAAGACCTTCTCGACGCCGCATGGCGGCGGCGGGCCGGGTTCGGGACCGGTGGTCTTCTCCGAGGCGCTGACCCCGTTCGCGCCGCTCCCCTTCGTCGAGAAGCAGGACGATCATTACGTCCTCGTCGAGGAGGAGACGGCCGGCGAGCATCACGGCTCGAGCTTCGGCCGGATGGTCGCCTTCCACGGCCAGATGGGGATGTTCACCCGCGCGCTCGCCTACATTATGAGCCACGGCGCCGACGGCCTCCGCCAGGTCGCGGAGGACGCGGTGCTCAACGCCAATTACCTGCTTCGCCAGCTCGACGATGTGCTCGACGCGCCGTTCGGCGAATCCGGGCCATGCATGCACGAGGCGCTGTTCAGCGACAGGGGCTTCGCCGGCGGCCTTACCACCCTCGATCTCGCCAAGGGCCTGATCGACGAAGGTTATCATCCGATGACCATGTATTTTCCGCTGGTCGTCCACGGCGCGATGCTGGTCGAGCCGACCGAGACCGAGAGCAAGGCGGCGCTCGACCAGTTTATCGGCGCGATGCGCTCGGTGGCGGAGCGGGCGAAGGCGGGCGATCCGACGCTCAGGGCCGCGCCCGTCCACGCCCCCCGCCGGCGCCTCGACGAAACCCAGGCGGCGAGGAAGCCGGTGCTGGTCTGGAAGAACCCGGACCGGGCGGAAGCGGCCGAGTGAGCGCCGGCCCGACCGCGCGGCTCGACGCCTTTACCGACGCGGCCTTCGCCTTGCGGTGAGCCTGCTGGTGATCGGCGGCACCGGTGCGCCCGCCGACTTCAAGGCGCTGGTCGGAGCGCTCGGCGACATCCCCGCTTTCGCCTTCGGCTTCGCGGTGGTGCTGATGTTCTGGTTCGCCCACGTGCGGTGGCGGCGGCTGCGCGGCGACGGCGACTGGCGCGCGCTGCTGCTCACCTTGCTGCTGGTCTTCCTCGTTCTCATCTACGTCCAGCCGCTTCGCGCCATGGCCGCGGCCACCGCGATCTACTTCACCGGCCAGGGCCGGGGGTTCGGCGGCGACCTTCCCGGCCTGTTCGCGGTCTACGGCACCGGCTTCGTCGCGATGGCGCTCACCGTCGCCGCCCTGTTCGGCGAGGCGCTGCGCGGCGCGGAGCTCGACCGGCCGGGCAAGGTGGCGGCGAAGGGCGAGAACGGCATCTGGCTGATCCTCGCCGGCACGGGAATCGCCTCGATCCTCGTCTCGTTGACGCCGTGGGGACCGTTCGCGGCCTTCGCCTATGCCACGCTGCCGCTGACCATCGGCGTGTTCGTCAAGCGCTTCGACTGGAGCGGCGGGGAGGCGGCCGGGTGAACGCCCGGTCAGGCGCTAGACCGGCCTGCCCTGCGGCTCGTCCGGCTCCGGGCCGGACGCCGATCCCGCCGGCGCTTCTAGCGGAGCCTCGTCGTAGCTTTGATAGGCCGCCGGCTGATAGTCGGCTTCCGGCTCGCCGCGGTTGGACAGCCTCCTGAGCCAGGCGGCGAGCCCGGCGAGGAGGGCGATGATGACGATCAGGAACTTCTTGCCGAAGGCGAGGATGATTCCGAGAAAGCCGAGCTTCTTGGCGACGGCGACGCCGGCGCCGGCGGCGACCAGCCCGGCCAGGCCGTATTCGGCCTTCTTGTCGCCGGCGCGGAAGTCGGCATAGCGGCTGCCCGGCTGGAACTCGGCCGAGCGCGCGAATTTGGCCGCCGCCTCGCGGGTCTCGGCCAGCTTCGACATGCCGGTGATCATGTTGAGGCTGAGGACTCCGTTGCGGCCGAGCAGGCGGAGGTCGTAGCTCAAGGTGTTTTCGCTCTGGCCGGTGAACTGGACGTTGCGCGCCCAGACCAGCGAATGGCTGCGCGGGTCGTAGGACGGCGCCTGCGCCCAGCCGATCAGGCGCTGAGCCGGATAGCCCTGTTGCACCCGTTCCGCGTTCGCCGCCTCGACCCCGGCCTTCATATCGGTGAGCAGCGCGTCATAATCCTGCTTGGCCGCGTCCTCGTCGGTCACGTAGCCGGTCGGATCGTAGGTGATGACCGCCCCCCAGACGTCGTCGAGGAAGGTCTTGCCCGCCGGGAAGACGAGCCCCAGGACCCCTTCGCCGGTGTCCGGCGGATTGCCCCAGCCCTCGACGATCACCCGTCTCGCTTCGTCGGGCGGGAGATAATAATAGTCCTTGCCGAGATGGAGTGTCGCATTCGCCTGCGGGATGACGACGTCGCCGCTGACCGGATGGAGCGATTTGAGGATCGCGACCAGTTCACGCTCCCGCGCCTGCTCGTCGGCGGCCGGGGGCTGTGCCGGCGCGGACGCCGAGAGGCAGAAGCCGGCCAGGGCCAGCACGAGCTTCAAAATATGGTTCACTTTGCGATTCCCCCCGAAGTCCCCGGAGCAAGGTTGCACGGCTATGTCACGCCGCGCAAAGGAAAAAATCGGGGGGCGGCGGCGTGAAGCGAATCGCTCCCGCCGCCGGGCGCAACCGCGAGCCGATCGCGGCGGTGCTGCGCGAAGCTCTTCCGGCGAGCGGCATGGTGCTCGAGGTGGCCAGCGGAACCGGAGAGCATGCCGCCTTCTTCGCGGCGCTGTTTCCGCGCCTGCTGTGGCAGCCGAGCGACCCGGATCCCGACGCGCTCGCCTCGATCCGCGCCTGGCGCGAGGAAGCCGGGAGGGCCAACCTGCTCGAGCCGGTGTGGCTCGACGCCTCGGCCGAGTCCTGGCCGGTTGCCGCGGCGGACGCGATCCTGTGCGTCAACATGGTCCATATCAGTCCGTGGGAGGCGACGGTCGGCCTGATGCGCGGCGCCGGTCGCCTGCTCCCTCCGGGAGCGCCGCTGATCCTCTACGGGCCCTATCGCCGGGCCGGCGTGCCGACGGCGCCAAGCAACGAGGCGTTCGACGCTTCGCTGAGGGCGCGCGACCCGCAATGGGGTCTGCGCGCGCTCGAGGCGGTGGAGGCGCAAGCCGAGCGCAACGGGCTGCGGCTCGAGAGGGTGATCGAGATGCCGGCCAACAACGTGACGGCCGTGTTCCGGGCCTAGCCGCTCATTGCGGCGAAGGCTGGCATCCCGGGGCGAATCGCACCGCGATCAGGCCCTCGCCGGGGTGACGGGTCACTTCCGGTTGAATCTCGGCAGATTCGCCTCCGCGGGCTTGTCGCTGTCGCGGACGCGAGTGACGCCGGTGCCGTCGCCGACCTCCTGGTTGATCTCGTCGCGGCTGCCGATGTCGCGTTGGAGGTTGCCGCCGGACGTGCCGCTAAAAGCAGGGCCGTCCTCCATCGCGTCGATGATCTCATGGTCGTCGGGGCGGCTGCGGTCGGTCATGGATGCTCTCCTTGTCGAGAGGCTCAATGCCGGGCGGGAGGGGCGGTTCCGAACAGCCGGTCGGCCTCGGCGCAGGCGGTCGGCATTTGCGGATCGAATCAGGCCCGCCGGCCGCGCCAGCAGCAGGGCGCCGGGGCGATACGGAAGGCCCTGTTTCGTCCTGTCCCGCCCTTAGCCGCCCTCGGCTGTCCAGCCCGTGCCGTGGTTGCGGCAATCCGATTCGAACTCTGTCTTGATTCATGTTAATTCACGCGAATCGCGGGGGGAGCGGTTCATGGAATCGAACGAGCGTTACTATGCGCGTCGGGCCGTCGAGGAGCTGCGCGCGGCCGCGCGCGCGGTCACTCCGGAGGCTCAGGCGCGGCGCCGGGCTCTGGCACAAGCCTTCCAGCTCAAGGCGCAGCAATGCAGACGCGAAACGTCGGTCAGCCCTGCCGGGCTCGAGACGGCGACCTACTGACCTGAAGCGTCGCCGTCCCGGCCGGGGGCAGGTCCAGCTTCGCATCCGGTCAGCCTTTGTCCGGCCTGACGTCATCGAATGAGCTCAGGATCGGGCAAGGTCCCGCGCCGGCGGAGCCGCAGTCTCGAGCCAATCGCCGCAGGGCGTCCCGGGCGCGGCGAAGTTCAGCGATTTTCGAATTCAGCGCCTTCACCCGGGTCTCGGCCAGCTTGCGCGCCCTGCGCCGGTCGTCGCTCGAATCCAAGGCGAGCAGCTCCCTGATCTCCTCGAGGGTGAAGCCCGCCGCCTGGGCCTGTCTGATGAATCGAAGGCGGCGGAGGTCCTGCGGTCCGTAGCGCCGAATCCCCTCGTCGCGCGTTGGCCTCTCCAACAGGCCGCGGCGCTGATAGAAGCGGATCGTCTCGACCCCGACCCCGCCGGCGGCGGCCAGGCTTCCGATGGTCAATGAAGTGACCCCTTGACTCTGTACCATGGTACGGACCTTATATCGGTGCCGGCTTGATCGCAAGGAGACGTGACATGTCGGACATGAGCAGCCATCCGGGGGCGACCGGAACGGCCGTACTCTATCGAATGGTGATGCCGGACCACATTTGTCCCTACGGCCTCAAGGCTAGGGACCTGCTGCGGCGCTCGGGCTACGAGGTCGAGGACCACCACCTCACCAGCCGCGAGGAAACCGACGCGTTCAAGGCGAAACACAAGGTTACGACCACTCCGCAGGTGTTCATCGGCGGCCGGCGCATCGGCGGTTACGACGATCTTCGCCGGTTCCTCGGCAAGCGCGTGACCGACCCTGAAGCGACCAGCTATCGACCCGTCATCGCTCTGTTCGCGATGACCGCGCTGATGGCCATGGCGGCGAGCCATGCCGTGACCGGGAGTCCGTTCACGGTGCGTGCGGCAGAGTGGTTCATCGGATTCTCGATGATCGTTCTCGCGCTCCTCAAGCTGCAGAACGTCGAAAGCTTCGCGACGATGGTCCTGAACTACGACCTGCTGGCCCGGCGTTGGGTACCCTACAGCTACGTTTATCCGTTCGCCGAGGGTCTGGCGGGCGTGCTGATGGTCGCGGGGGCGTTGACCTGGCTGTCGGTTCCGGTCGCCTTGTTCATCGGCAGCGTTGGAGCCGTCTCGGTGTTCAAGGCCGTCTATGTCGACAGGCGCGAGCTGAAATGCGCCTGTGTCGGCGGGTCGAGCAAGGTTCCGCTGGGCTTTGTCTCGCTGACCGAGAACCTGATGATGATCGCGATGGCAATCTGGATGGTGCTGGCCGCCGCGGGGATCACGAACGGCGCGGCCCATGCGATAGCGGCACCGGCCGAGGACGCCGCGACGATGGTGAGCCCGGGCGAAGCCTGGGCCTCTACCGCCGGCTACAAGGCCGCCCACCAGGCGATTCGGTAGAAGTGGTGAGCCCTGCTGGATTCGAACCAGCGACCTACTGATTAAAAGTCAGTTGCTCTACCAACTGAGCTAAGGGCCCGAGCGGACGCTTCCCTAGGAGCGGGCCGGGGGGCGGTCAACTGCGAGCCGTTCGACTCCTCAGCCGAATATCTCCGCGAGCTGCTCCGACGGCGGGCCGTCCTTCCAGTCGCGCAACTCGACGTAGAGCGAGGTCTGGATCACGCCCCACACCGCGGAGGTGATGGTCTGGACGATCGCGCTGAACGCGAGATAGGCGAGCGGCAGGCCCCGCTCCGTCGCCAAAGCGAAATCGTCGAGCCCGCCGTACCACATCATGCCGATCACGCCGATGAGGGCGGAGAAGATCCAGTAGATGACGATCATCACCAGGGTGAGGCCGAAAATCTTCCATCTGGCGCCACGCGTGAGGTCGCGGCTGCGCCCCAGCGCCTCGACCGGCCCGAGCTTCTCCTCGACCAGCGCCGGCGCCGCTACCGACCACATCACGTAGAGGATGACGCCGGGGACGATCAGCAACAGGAAGCCGAGCGCGATGCCGAGGCTGCTCAGCAAACCGACCAGGAACAGCGGCACCACCACGCTGAGCCCGGCCATCGCCGATTCGCCGAAGCTCGCCTTGCGGCCTTCGCTGTACGCGACCGTGGCCCGCACCAGCGCGCCCTGGGTGATCATGCCGAGCAGCACGGCGACGACGATCGAGACGATGGCGATCGCGATGGCGGCGAAGGGGCCGATCAGCTCGAGGCTCTGCTCCCGGAAATTCTGGATGCCGTAGCTGAGCAGCGTCGACGGCAGCGCGCCGAAGGCGAAGGCGACGCCCAGCGTCACCAGGGGATTGCCGATGATCGTCCCGAAGCCGCGACCGAAGACTCGACCGATCGAGACGTTGCGGTCGTCTCCCCCCGATGCGACGGTCGCCATTCCGATCCCCCCTGGTCGTTACTCGCCAAATCTGGCCGCGCGGGGCTGGGCTGTCCAGCGCATTTTGACATTGCGTGGCGCCGGGCTTCGTCTAATCCTTTGACATCGCAGCGTCGTCGACGAGCGGGGAGGGGTGACATCGCAGGGAAGGCGCAGGACGCGGCGGGCGCCGCCGACGGGCTGGCGGCGGCGCACGACGCGCTGAAGGCCGATCCCTCGATCCAGTTCAGCCTTCCGCCGGAGCCGCCGCCGCCGCAACCGCCGCGCTGGCTTCGCGACTTCATCGAATGGCTCGACTGGGCGTTGCGACCGCTCGGCCGGCTGATCGACTGGATCTCGAGCTTCATGCCGGACGCGCCTTATGCGCGCATCTTCCTGTGGACCGTCCTCGCGGGGGCCGCGCTGGCGCTCGGCGTCGCGCTCTACCGGCGGCTCCGCTATGGCGAATGGCGTCTGCCGTGGCGCCGCGGCGCGGCGGCGGACCTGCCCGAGACGGAGGAGGAAACCTGGTCCCCGGAGGCGGCGCCGGCGCGTTCCTGGCTGCGCGAGGCGGACGCGCTGGCGGCCGAGGGCCGTTACGCTGAAGCGGTCCACCATCTGCTGTTCCGTTCGATCGAGGATATCGGCCGCCGCCGGCCGCGGCTGGTCCGGCCGGCGCTGACCAGCCGCGAGCTCGCCGCCGCCGAGGCCTTGCCGCCGCCGGCCCGCAGCCTGTTCGCGCGCATCGCCGGCCTGGTCGAGCGCAGCCTGTTCGGCGGCCGCGCGGTCGACGCCGGCGACTGGACGGCGGCGCGCGCCGCTTATGCCGATCTGGTCCTGCCCGGGACCTGGCGGACATGAGCGATGTGGCGATGGCGGCCGGACCCAGGGCCGAGGGCGCGTTCCGGCCGGCGACGATCCTGCTGATCGTGGCGATCGGCATTCTCGCCTTCGTCGCGATGCTGGTGTTGGGCGCCTACAGCCCCGATCTTCGTTCCGGCCGCAACGGCGGCAGCCATGCGCTGTCCAACGCGGCGACCGGGTTCAGCGGCATCGTCCAGCTCGCCCGCGCCACGGGGCGCAACCCGCAGATCGTTCGCAACGAGCAGATGCTCGACACCGAGGATCTGGTGGTGCTGACGCCCGAGACCGGCGCCACCGACATGACGGGGATCCTGACGCGACGGGCGACCAAGCCGACGCTGGTGGTGATGCCGAAATGGCGCACGGTGCCGGATCGCAAGCAGCCCGGCTGGGTGCTGGCCCGCGGCCTGAGGCCAAGCTGGGACGTCGAACGGACGCTCGCGCCCGACCACCCGCTGAAGGTGGAGCGCCGCCGCTACCACGGCAAGCCGCTGCGGACGGTGCCGGGCCATGCCCCCGCCGACATGCGCTTCGTCGCGCCGGGGCCGCTGCAGACCGCGCACGGGCCTGGCATCGACACCATTGTCGCCGATCCGGCCGGCCTCCCGGTGGTCGTCAAGTTCCGCGACCGGCCGCTTTATCTGCTCGCCGATCCCGACCTGCTGTCCAATCGCGGAATGGCCGATCGGCGCCAGGCCGCCGCCGCTCTGGCCCTGCTCGACTTCCTCAACGCCACCGAGGCCGGCTCGATCGTCTTCGACGTCACCCTGAACGGCCTCGGCCGAGCGCGCAGCCCGTTGCGGCTGATCTTCGATCCGCCCTTCCTTTCGGTGACGCTAGCCCTCGCGGCGGCGGTTCTGCTCGCCGGCCTGCAGGCGCTGGCGCGCTTCGGCCCGCCGCGGCGGCCCGTCCGCGCGATCGCCTTCGGCAAGGCGGCGCTGATCGATAATGCGGCGGCCTTGGTTCGCCAGGCGCGGCGGGAGGCGGCGCTCGGTGGCCGCTACGCCGACATGATCCGGGACAAGGCGGTGGCGGTGTTCGGGGTTCCGGCACGGCTGCGCGACGCCGCCGTCGCCGACTATCTCGACAGGCTCGACGGACGCGGGCGCTTCTCGGCGCTGGCCGCGGCGGCGCGGGCGGCGAGGGGGCGCGAAGAGCTGCTCGCGGCGGCGCAGGCGCTGCATCGATGGCTAGGGGAGAAAAAAGCGTGACTCCAGTGGAAGTACAGGCGCTCGCGGCCGAAATACGCGGCGAGGTGGCGAAGGCCGTGGTCGGGCAGGAGGCGACGGTGGAGCTGATGCTCGTCGCGCTGTTCAGCGGCGGGCACATCCTGCTCGAGGGACCGCCGGGCACGGCGAAGACCCTGATCGCCCACAGTTTCGCGCGGGCGATCGGGCTCGATTTCGGCCGGATCCAGTTCACTCCCGACCTGATGCCGGGCGACATCATCGGGGCCAATCTGTTCAACTTCCAGACCTCGACCTTCACCCTTACGCACGGCCCGATCTTCACCGAATTGCTGCTCGCCGACGAGATCAACCGCACCCCCCCCAAGACCCAGGCGGCGCTTCTCGAAGCGATGCAGGAGCGCACCGTTACCATCGACGGCGAGAGCCTGCCGCTGTCCGGACGCTTCATGGTCGTGGCGACTCAGAACCCGATCGAGCAGCAGGGCGTCTACCCCCTGCCCGAGGCGCAGCTCGACCGGTTCCTGTTCAAGCAGACGGTGGATTACCCTTCCGCCGAGGAGGAAAGGCGGATCATCGCCACCCACGGCGCTCGCCAGATTGTGATGGAGCCGGAACAATGGGGCGTCGAGCGCAAGGCCGACGGCGCCGCCATCGACGAGGCGCTCGCGGCCGTAGGCGAAGTCAAGCTGGTCGACGAGGTGATCGATTATATCCGAGCCCTGATCCGAGGCACGCGCGACGTCGCCGACATCGAGAGCGGCGCCTCGCCGCGGGCCGGTGCAATGCTCGCCGGAGCGGCCCGGGCGCGGGCCGTGCTCGACGGGCGTGATTTCGTCATCCCGGACGACGTCAAGACGCTGGCCCCGGCCCTGCTCCGCCACCGGCTGATCCTGTCGCCGGCGGCCGAGATAAACGGCCGCGTGGTCGAGGACGTGGTCACCGACATCATCGAGACGATCGAGGCCCCGCGTTGATCTATCCGACGCGCGCGGCGGTGATGGCGGCGGCAGCAGGGGTGCCGTTCACCCTCGTCGTCGCTGCGACCGTGCCCGAGCGGTGGTATGCCGGCATCGCCTGGCCGGTGGCGGTCCTGCTGCTGACCTTGGTCGATGCGCTGACCGCGGTCCGCCACGGCCGCGCCACGGTCGACGCCCCGGACAGCGCCTATGTCGGATCCGACGTCGAGGCGCGGGTCTCGGTCACGCTCGAGGGGGGACGCGGCCCCGCCGGCGCGGAGGTGGCGCTCGCCGTCAACGCGCTGATCGAAGCCGAGGATGACGGCCGGCTCCTCGTCCCGCTCGAGGAGGGGCGGGGCGCGGCGTGGCTGCATCTGCGGATGAGCCGGCGGGGTTTGGGTCGGCTCGACCATCTGTGGCTGCGCTGGCGCGGGCCGCTCGGCCTCACCTGGCAGCAGCGGCGCATCGAGCTCGACTCGACCCTGCTCATCCTCCCCGACGTCAGGCCGGTGCACGAGCGCGGCGCGCAGGTCTTCCAGCGTCACGCGCTGCAGGGCTTGATCGCCCAGATCAACCGCGGCGACGGCACCGATTTCGATGCCCTTGTCGAATATCGCTCGGGAATGGACCGGCGGGCGATCGACTGGAAGCAGTCGGCGCGGCACCGCAAGCTGCATGCCAAGGAATATCGTTCCGAGCGCAACAACCAGATCGTGTTCGCCATCGACGGCGGCCGGCAGATGTCGGAGCCGGTGGCCGGGTTGCCGCGGGTCGACCGCGCCGTCTCGGCGATGCTGCTCGCCGGCTGGGTGGCGCTGAAGCTCGGCGACCGGGTGGCGCTGCACGCCTTCGATTCGCGGCCGCGCATCGCCGGGGGGCTGATCTCGGGCTCGGCCGCCTTCCCGGAGCTGCAGCGACTCGCCGCCAATATCGACTACAGCGGCGAAGAGACCAACTACACCTTCGCGCTGACGACATTGGCGACCCGGCTGACGCGGCGGTCGATGATCGTGCTGTTCACCGAGTTCACCGACCTGACCTCGGCCGACTTAATGGTCCGCGCCGCGCGGCGGATGGTCGAGACCCATTTGCTGCTCGTCGTCGTGCTGCGCGACGAGGAGCTGGAGACGATCGCCGACGCCATGCCTCGCCGGCCCGAGGACGTCACCCGCGCGGTCACCGCCGCCGCCCTGATCCGCGACCGGCGGTTGGTGCTGACGCGGCTCCAGCATCTCGGAGTCCATGTGATCGAGAGCGAATATGATAAGGTCGGCGAGCGACTCGTCGCCGGCTACATAGACCTCAAGCGGAGGAATTTGCTGTGAGCGCCGAAGCCTCGGCCATCGTCGAAGCTCGGCCGGCCCTCGTCAACGCCACCCGCTTCCGCGCCGCCCACGAGGGTGACTGGCAGTGGCTCGACGATCTCGTGACGAGGATCGAGAAGAGGTCGATCCGAGCGCTTTCGGACGACGAAATCCTGGCCTTGCCGCTGCTTTACCGGACGACCCTCTCGTCGCTCGCCGTCGCCCGCGACACCTCGCTCGACCGCGGCCTCATCGTCTATCTCGAGCAGCTCTCGACCCGCGCCTATTTCCAGATTTACGGCGTCCAGACCTCGGCGTGGCGGCAAATCGGCCATTTCTTCGCCCGCGGCTGGCCGCAGGCGGTGCAGGCGCTGTGGCGCGAAACCTTGATCTGCGTGCTGCTGACCATCGCCAGCGCGGTCGTCGCCTACCTCCTCGTGCGCGGCGATCCGAGCTGGTTTTACGGTATCATCCCGGAAGGCCTCGCCGGAGGCCGCGACCCGTCGGCCAGCGCCGACGCGCTGCGCGCGACGCTCTACGACCGGCAGGAGAAAATGCTGGCGACCTTCGCCACCTATTTGTTCACCCACAACAGCCAGATCGCGATATTCGCCTTCGCGCTCGGCTTCGCCTTCGCCGTGCCGACCGTACTGCTCATCGTCTACAACGGGCTGATGCTCGGCGCCTTCTTCGCCGTGTTCGCGGCCAAGGGCCTTGCCTTCAACCTCGCCGGCTGGCTGGCCATCCACGGCACCACCGAGCTGTTCGCGATCAACATCGCCGGCGCGGCCGGCCTGCGGATCGGCATGGCGATCGCCTTTCCCGGGCGCGACACGAGGACCGAGTCGGCGGTCCGGGCCGGCCGCTCGGCCGCCATCGCCATGGCCGGGACGGTGGTGATGCTGGCCATCGCCGGCCTGCTCGAGGGGATCGGCCGCCAGACCGTCGTCGACGACGCCACCCGCTATATGATCGGCGCCGCGATGCTCGCCGGCTGGCTCGCCTATTTCTACCTGCCGCGGAAGAGGCGCGAGGGCCATGCCGCCGAATAGCCCTGGCAGCCTCGCGTCGATGCGGCGCAGCTTCGTCACGCCCGAGGGCGTCGACCTCCAGCTCGAGCTCGGTTCGGCCGGCGCCCGCGCGGCCGCGTTCATGCTCGACGCCCTGATGATCATCGGCCTGCTGGTCGCGATGACTCTCGTTATCGCCCTGGTCGCGATGGCGGGAGAGGCCGAGGTGCTCGCGATTCTCTGGCTGCTCGGCTTCTTCGTCCTGCGCAACGGCTGGTTCTCGCTGTTCGAGATGGGCGGCCGCGGCGCCACGCCGGGCAAAAGGCTGATGGGTCTTCGAGTGGTCGCCCGCGACGGCGCCCGTCTGACCGGGGGGGCCGTCATCGCCCGCAACGCGATGCGCGAGATCGAGGTCTTCCTGCCGCTCTCCTTCCTCGGCGCCCAGGCCGCGGAGGGCACGGCCGACGCCTTCCTGATCCTGTTCGCCCTGGTGTGGAGCGGCATCTTCCTGTTCTTCCCCCTGTTCAACCGCGACCGGCTGCGGATCGGCGACATCGTCGCCGGCACCTGGGTCGTGCGAACGGCCGGCACCGTGCTCGGCGCCGATCTCGTCCATGGCGTCGAGCGGCCTCGCCGGACTTTCAGCGAAGCGGCACTCAACCTCTACGGGGTCTACGAGCTGCAGACTCTGGAAGACGTGCTGCGGAGCGGGCGCGAGGAGGCGATCGCCACCGTCGCCCGCGCCATCCGCGACAAGGCCGGCATCGACGAATGGGGGGACGATTACGGCTTCCTGTCCGATTATTATGCGGCGCTCTGCGCCCGCCTCGAAGGGGGCCTGATGGTCGGCCGCCGCCGCGCCAACAAGTTCGAGGCCACGCTGACCCGCCCCGCCTAGAGTCTGTCGCAACCCGATTCGAAGCGATTCCGCACCCGATTTCGGCCGAATCGCGGCTTCCCGCAGAGAGCGAAAGGCTTCGCCGCCCCTCGCTCCGAGCGCTTCGGAAATCGTCTCTTTTCGCCGCAGGTCGCGTCGGGACGCTGCCAAAATGGCGGCCTAGGCGCGCCGTCGGAGGCGGTGAAGGAGTTGGCGGACGGTGGCGCCGGTGACCGGGTCGCGCAAGCCGGGCACGAGCTCGGCGAGCGGCTCCAGCACGAAGCGGCGGCGGCGGAATTCGGGATGGGGAATGACCAGGCCGCCGCCCGCCCAGGGGCCTTCCGACCACAGGATGATGTCGAGATCGAGCACGCGCGGCCCCCAGCGCCGGCCGCCGCGCCGGCCGAAGTCGCGCTCGACCCGCTTCAGGACGGCGAGCAGGGCAGGGGGGTCGAGCTCGCTCTCGACCAAAGCGACGGCGTTGGCGAAGCCGCGGCCGGCCGGGCCGAGCGCGGGAGTCAGCCGCACCCGCGACAGCCTTTTCGCCCCGATCGCCGCCGCCGCCGCGCGCACCGTCGCCGGCGGTGCACCGTGGCGGCCGCGGCGGTTCGAGCCCAGGGCGATCGCATAGCTTGTCAGCGCCATCGCCGCCGCCCTAGACGCTCGCCATGCCCCTTGCCATCTCTCCCGTCCCGGCGCTCGAGGCGCCGCGCGACTGTCCGCTGTGCCCGCGTCTGGTCGGCTTCCGCGAGGCGCTTCGCGAGGAGCATCCGGACTGGTGGAACGCGCCGGTGCCGCATTTCGGCGATCCCGAGGCCTGGCTCGCCATTTGCGGCCTCGCGCCGGGCAAGCACGGCGCCAACCGCACCGGCCGCCCGTTCACCGGCGATTTTGCCGGCCACCTGCTCTACGAGACCCTGCTCAAGTTCGGCCTCGCCGAGGGCCGTTTCGAGGAGCGGCCCGACGACGGCCTGCGGCTGAAGGGGGTGGCGATCGTCAATTCGGTCAAGTGCGTGCCGCCGCAGAACAAGCCGACCCCCGAGGAGATCGGAACCTGCACGCGCGCCTATTTCCGGCCCGCGCTCGAGGCCCTGCCCAACGTCAGGGTGATGGTCGCGCTCGGCCAGATCGCGCACGGCGCGGCGGTCAGGGCGGTCGGGGGCCGCCTCCCGGCCTACAAGTTCGGCCACCTCGCCGAGCACCGCCTGCCCGACGGCCGCCTGCTCATCGATAGCTACCATTGCTCGCGCTACAATCAGAACACCAACCGGCTGACCCTGGAGATGTTCGAGCGGGTGTTCGAGCGGGCGGTCGAGCTGAAATAGCCCGTCCCCCAGCGCAGGCTGGGGCCCCGGCGGGGGAAGTGCGCTGGGGCTTTTCATCCCCTGGGGTCCCAGCCTGCGCTGGGACGACGCTAGAGGTCCTCCGCGATCCGCCCGTACAAATCGGGCCGGCGGTCGCGGAAGAAGCCGAAGGCGGCTCGGTGCTTCCTCGCCTGCTCGAGGTCGAGCGTCGCGGTGAGGATTCCGGTCTCCTTGTCGCCGAACTCGGCGAGAATGTCGCCGCGCTCGTCGCAGATGAAGCTGTGGCCGTAGAAGCGCTGGCCGTGCTCGGTGCCGATGCGGTTGGCGGCGACCACGGGCACGACGTTGGAGACGGCGTGGCCGATCATCGCCCGGCGCCACATTCGGCTGGTGTCGAGGTCCGGATCGTGCGGCTCGGTTCCGATCGCGGTCGGGAAGAGCAGGATCTCGGCGCCCTGCAGCATCAGCGAGCGCGCCGTCTCCGGATACCATTGGTCCCAGCAGACCGCCGGCCCGACCGTTCCGAAGCGGGTCAGGAAGGTCCGGAAGCCGGTGTTGCCGGGGCGGAAGTAGAATTTCTCGGAATAGCCGGGGCCGTCCGGAATGTGGCTCTTGCGGTAGACCCCCATCACCGCGCCCCGGTCGTCGATCATGGCGAGGCTGTTGTAGTGATGGTGGCCGTCGGCCTCGAAGAAGCTGGTCGGGATATAGACCTGGAGCTCGGCCGCCAGCTTCCGCATCGCCGTCACCGCCGGGTGGCGATCGACCGGCAGGGCTCGGCCGAAATGGGCCTCGTCCTGGGTCCGGCAGAAATAATGGCCCTCGAACAATTCCGGCGGCAGGACCAGCCTCGCCCCGCGCCCGGCGGCCTCGCGCACCAGCCCGGAGACGGCGGCGATATTCTCCTCGACCTTGTCGGTGAAGGCGAGCTGCAGGGCGGCGACGGTGAGGGCTGTCATTGCGTTCCTTCGTAGCAGGACGGAAAGCCGTCATGCCAGCGGAGGCTGGCATCCCGGCGGGTGAAAGGCGAGGCGCTCTTCACCCGCCGGGGCCCCAGCCTTCGCTTGGGCGACGGGTCAACGCGGCACCTGCTGGCTGATGCAGTGGAAGCTGCCGCCGCCGGTGAGGACGTGGTCCGCCCTCAGCCCGACCGTCCGGCGGCCGGGGAAGAGGGCGCCGATCGCCGCGACCGCCGGCTCGTCGTTGGGAGCGCCGTAGAGCGGAACGACGACGGCCGCATTGCCGATGTAGAAGTTCATGTAGGAAGCGGGAATCATCTCGCCCGAGCGCCGCACCGGCCCTGGCGAGGGCAACGGCAAGACGTCCAGCCCGAACGATTCCGCGCGGGCGCGGGCGTCGGCGTAGACGCCCGCATTGGGATCGTCGCCGGCGGGCGCTGGGATGGCCAGCTGTCCCTCGCCGACGAAGCGGGCGAGATTGTCGACATGGCCGTCCGTATGGTCGTTGGTGAGGCCCTCGCCGAGCCACAGCACGCGCTCGGCGCCGAGGTCGGCTCGGAGCCGGGCCTCGACCGCCTCTCGGCTCATCCCCGGATTGCGATTGGGGTTGAGCAGGCATTGCTCGGTGGTGACGTAGAGCCCGGCCCCGTCGGTGTCGATCGCTCCGCCCTCGAGGATCCAGCCGTGCCGCACCGCCTCTATGTCGGCCGTCTCGGCGAGCTTGAGGCCGACCGTGTCGTCGCCCTCCAGCTCATACTTGCCGCCCCAGCCGTTGAATCGGAAGCTTTGCGCCTGCCGCCCGCGGCCCCGGCCGAGGACGATCGGACCGGTGTCGCGAAGCCAGATGTCGCCGAACGGCTCCTGCACCACGGTGGCGAAGGGCGCGAGCGCGGCCGCGGCCCGGGCCGAGGCCGGATCGGCGGCGACGAGACGAACCTCCTCCCCGGCGCCTCCGGCATGGACGGCGGCCGCGAAGGCGGCGACCTCGAGCCGCGCCGGCTCGAGATCGTCCTGCCAGAGATCCTCATGGCTCGGAAAGCCGATCCAGACCCATTCATGCTCCGCCCATTCGGGCGGCTGGCGGAAAGGTGACGCGATCATCCCTGGCCCATAGCCCCGCTCTGCACGCAGCCCAAGAAATTGCTTGACCTCCATAAACTATTACGTAACTATTTTATTAACTAAGGAGACCTACAATGGGGAAGTACGAACCGTTGACAGCCCGGCTTCATGGTCACCCGCCGGACGAATGGGCCGCGAGCTTCGAGCAAATAGAGAAGGTGCTCGGTTTTCCGCTTCCTCCAAGCGCGAGGCGCCATCGGGGATGGTGGGGTAATCAGCGAGGCGCGGGCCATAGCCAGGCGCGCGGCTGGCAGGATGCCGGTTGGCAGGTCTGGAAGGTCGATCTCGAACTGGAGCGCGTAATTTTTCGGCGTCGTTCGTCCAACAAGAGTGACGCCGACCAACAAAAGCGGCGGGAGCAAAGCGAAACCGGCGACGATCTGTTCGATCGTGCCGCCGACTATCTAGGGACGAGGGACCGCACGAGAATCGTTGAGGAGGCTCTTAAAGCCCTGTGCGAGCGCGAGGCGGCCCGGCGCCTTGCGCGACTGGCCGGGACGATGCCCGATCTCAAGATTCCGCCACGTCGGCGGTTCGGGTGATGATCCTCGCCGATACTTCGATATGGGTAGACCATCTCCGCGGACGCCTGGCCGGCCTCGCCCGATGCCTTGAGCGGGGGGAGGTCATGACGCATCCGTTCGTCATCGGCGAAGTCATGTTGAGCGGCGCTTATCGGCGTCCAGGTACGATCGAAGAGCTTCGCCAACTGCCGCTCGCGCCTTTGCCGCGTGCGGAGGAGGCGGAGGCCTTGATTGCACATAAAGCACTGGACGGACGCGGCATAGGTTACGTCGACGTCGTGCTTCTCGCCTCCGCCCGATTACATCCCCGGGGGCGACTCTGGACGCTCGACCGCCACCTCCATGCCGTCGCGCGTGAGATGGCGATCGCCTTCACCGGCTGAGCGGCAGCGCTCATTGCATGATCGGTCCAGCACCGCTGCGACTCCGGTCGCGTATCGCCCGGAACTCGTCGCCCCGATACCAGTTCGGCCAAGCCGTCGAATCGGCCAGCTCGCGGCCCATCATCCAGTAGATCTGGAGGTCGCGGATCGCGCCCGACCAGTCCCAGGCCGGGTCGTATTCGTCGCTCGGCTGGTGGTAGCGGTTCTTGCGATAGTCCTCGGACGCCGCGCGGCCGGCGGCGGTGCCGCCGTTGACCAGATCCTCGCCGCCCTCGGCGTAGAGCATAGGGACGCCGCCGCGGGCGAGGCTGAAATGATCTGAGCGGTAATAATAGCCGGCCTGGGGCGTCGGCTCGTTCTTGACCTCGAGGCCGAAGCGGTCGGTCGCCCGCTTCATATAATCCTCGAGCTCCGACTTGCCCTTGCCGATGACGACGAAGTCGCGCGTGTTGCCGAAGATGTTGAGCCCGTCCATGTTGATCCCGCCGACCGTCCGGGCGAGGGGATAGATCGGGTTCTCGGCATAATATTTGGAGCCGAGCAGGCCGGATTCCTCGGCGGTCACCGCGAGGAAGATGATTGAGCGCTGCGGATTGCCGCGCTTCGCATGGGCTTCGGCAAGGGCGATGAGGCCGGCCGTCCCGGTCGCATTGTCGAGCGCGCCGTTGCAGATGTCGTCGCCGGTCGCGTCGGCGTCGCAGCGTCCGAGATGGTCCCAGTGGGCGGTGTAGATGACATATTCGTCCGGCCGCTTCGCTCCGGGCAGGATTCCGATCACGTTGCGCGACGCCTGCTTCTTGATCTTGTTGGTCAGCGAGACGGACGCATGGGTGCGCAGCGGCACCGCCCTGAAGCCCTTCTGCCTCGCCGCCCGCGACAGAGCCTCCAGATCCTGGCCGGACGCGGCGAGCACCCGCCGGGCGGCGTCGTTGGTGAGCCAGCCGATCACCTTCGACTGGTCCATATGCCCGCCGGGCTCGTCCATATTATATTGCGGCCCGGTCCAGGAGGACTGGACGACGTTCCAGCCGTAGGAGGCGGGCTCGGCGTCGTGGACGATCAGCGCCGCCGCCGCGCCCTGGCGGGCCGCTTCCTCATATTTGTAGGTCCAGCGGCCGTAATAGGTCATCGCCCTGCCGTTGAACGGGCCTTCGAGGCCGGACTCCTGCCAGTCGGGATCGTTGACGAGGATGACGACCGTCTTGCCGCGCACGTCGACGCCTTCATAATCGTTCCAGCCGCGTTCCGGAGCGTTGATGCCGTAGCCGACGAAGACCATCTCGCTGTCGCGGAGGTCGATCTTCGGCTGCACCTGATAGCTGTTGGCGACGAAATCGCTGCGGTGCTGGAGCACGATCGGCGCTCCGGCGCCGCTGACGGTAAGAGCCGTCGGGGCGGCGCTGCTTTCGACCAGCGGCACGTCCTGGTACCAGCCGCCCCTGTTGCCGGGCTGAAGCCCCGCTTGCTCGAAGCGCCGGGCGATGTAGGCGACAGTCTTCTCCTCGCCGGCCGTGGTGGGCGCTCGGCCCTCATATTCGTCCGAGGAGAGGATCTGGGTGGCCGTGGTCAGGGTCGCGAGCGAAATGGCGGGCCCCGTATAGGGGGCCGCGGTCGAGCGCTCCCGGGTCGTCGAGCAGGCGATGAGCAGAAGCGATGCGGCAAAGGCGGCGGCAACGGGTCGAAGCGTCACGGTCATACTCCTCTCGCCCCGCCCGCGGCAGGTCATGGCAGCAAGAATATCGCGGTGCAAGCTTGCGCGGCGCGGCGGCGGCTGGCATCCTGCGACAGCTTGGCGGGGTCCAAGCCATTGGGGGTATTCATGTTTCGGATTTCCAGCCTGGCGGCGCTCGCGCTGCTTTTCCTCGTCGCGGCGGCGCCGCCGGACGATCCGCCCGCCGCCTTCGGCGCGCGCGAAGGGGTGCTCGACGTCGCCCTGTCGCCAAGCGGCGAGAAGATCGCCTTCATCGCGCCGGCGGCGGGGCGCGGGACCGCCCTCTATACCGGCAGCACCTCCGGCGGGGTCGCGCCCAAGCGCGCGCTCACCGCCGACGGCAAGCCGGAAAGGCTGGTGGGATGCAACTGGGTGTCGGAGAAGAGGCTGGTCTGCACCGTCTTCTTCACTGTCAAGACGATGGTCCCCGGCCAGCCGGCCGGCGTGACCCGCGTGCTCGCGGTCGACGAGGACGGCCGCAACATCAAGCTGCTCAGCCGCCGGAGCACGTCGGACGACGAATATGCCGTGCTCGGCGGCGGCGAGGTGATCGACTGGCTTCCCGGCACCGAAGGCGCGGTGCTGATGGGCCGCAACTACGTGCCGCAATCCCGAATCGGCAGCAACCTCCAGGATCGCCGCGAGGGCTATGGGGTCGACCGCATCGACACCGAGAGCCTCGCCACCCGGACGGTCGAGCCGCCCAAGCCGAATGCCGTCGATTACATCAGCGACGGGCGCGGCCGGATCCGGATCATGGCGGTCAACGAGGTCGCCGGCGCGACCGGCTATGACAGCGGGCGGATCAATTATTACTACCGCACCAAGGCGTCGGACGACTGGAAGCCGCTCTCTTCCTACAACCGCATCACCGAGGAAGGATTCTTCCCGGTCGCGGTCGATCCCGGCCTCGACGTCGCCTACGGCTATCGCAAGGGGGACGGCGGCCGGCTGACGCTCTACAGCCTGTCGCTCGATGGCGCCAAGCGCGAGGCGGTGGTCTTCGCCCACCCGCAGGTCGACGTCGGCCGGGTCGTGCGCATCGGCCGCGCGTCGCGGATCGTCGGAGTCACCTACGCCACGGAGAAAAGGGAGGCGGTCTATTTCGACCCGCCGCTGGCGGCGCTGGGCCGGTCCCTGTCGAAGGCCCTGCCCGGCCTACCGCTGATCCGGTTCGTCGATGCCAGCGCCGACGAGGGCAAATTGCTGCTCTGGGCCGGAAGCGACACCGATCCCGGCCGCTATTATCTGTTCGACAAGGCGACCAAGCGTCTGAACGAGCTGATGCTGGCGCGCCCCGATCTCGAGGGGGCCCAGCTCGCGGCGATGAAGGCGATCACCTACAAGGCGGCGGACGGGACCGAGGTGCCGGCCTATCTGACGCTGCCGCCCGGAAGCACCGGCCGCAACCTGCCCGCCATCGTCATGCCGCACGGCGGCCCCGATTCGCGCGACGTCTGGGGATTCGACTGGCTGGTGCAGTTCTTCGCCAGCCGCGGCTTCGCCGTCCTCCAGCCCAATTACCGGGGCTCGGCCGGCTATGGCGACGCCTGGTACCAGCGCAACGGCTTCCAGTCGTGGCGGACCGCCATCGGCGACGTCAACGACGCCGGCCGCTGGCTGGTCGCGCAGGGCATCGCCGATCCGGCCAGGCTCGCCATCTTCGGCTGGTCCTACGGCGGCTATGCCGCGCTTCAGGCCAACGTGCTCGATCCGGACCTGTTCAAGGCGGCGGTCGCGGTGGCGCCGGTGACCGACCTGGCGACATTGATCCAGGATTCGCAATATTGGACCAGCCACCGCATCACCCGCAACTTCGTCGGCTCAGGACCGCATGTCCGCGAGGGCTCGCCCGCGCAGAATGCCGGCCGCATCAAGGCGCCGGTGCTGCTCTTCCACGGCGATATGGATCTCGCCGTCGGCGTCCGCCAGTCGCGGATGATGAAGGATCGCTTGAGCGATTCCGGGAAGCGCTCCGAGCTGGTCGTCTATGACGGGCTCGACCATTATCTGGAGGACGCCACCGCCCGCGTCGACATGCTCCGGCGGACCGACTCGTTCCTGCGCACCGCGCTCAAGATGCCATGAAAAAGGGCGGCTCCGCGGGGAGCCGCCCTTCGATTCCGCGCCCGTCGCGGCCGATCAGCGCGAGTAGAACTCGACGACCAGGTTCGGCTCCATGCGCACCGGATAGGGGACCTCGTCCAGGGTCGGGATGCGGGTGAAGGTCACCTTGGCGGTGCCGTCGGGCGCGACGTAATCGGGGATGTCGCGCTCGGCGAGGCCCTGCGCCTCCATCACCAGCGCCATCTCCTGAGCCTTGGGCCCCAGGGTGATCTCGTCGCCGACATTGACCCGGCGCGAGGCGATGTTGCACTTGACGCCGTTGACCCGGATGTGGCCGTGGCTGACCATCTGGCGGGCGGCCCAGATGGTCGGTGCGAACTTGGCGCGGTAGACGACCATGTCGAGCCGGCGTTCGAGCAGGCCGATCAAATTCTGGCCGGTGTCGCCCTTCATCCGGGCGGCCTCGGTATAGGTGCGCTTGAACTGCTTCTCGGTGACGTCGCCGTAATAGCCCTTCAGCTTCTGCTTGGCGCGCAGCTGGATGCCGAAGTCCGACATCTTGCCCTTGCGGCGCTGGCCGTGCTGGCCGGGACCATATTCGCGGCGGTTGACCGGGCTCTTGGGCCGTCCGAAGACGTTCTCGCCCATGCGGCGGTCGAGCTTGTACTTGGCGCTGGTGCGCTTGCTCATTTTGGGTCCAATCTGCTGTTGTCGTACGTCCCGGAACCGCACCGCCGGACCGATATGTCCGACGCGGCCGCCGCTTCACCGGGGTGCGGAGCCAATTGCGAAGCGCGGCACATGGCGGCGGAGGCCGCGAAAGTCAACCGCGGCCACCGGGTTTCGCTTCGAGGGACTCAGTTTGCCGAGGGCTCGAGGCGCCGCGTCTGGGCCTGGTTCAGATCCGAGCGCATGATGCGCTTCTGCTCGGCCCATTGCTCGCGGGTCATGCAGATCCTGCGCTTCGACAGGCGCGACCCGGTCTCCTTGATCGGCCGGCACACCATCTGGGTGCTCTTCCTGGCGCTGGCGCCGCTGCTGCTGCTGCCGCCGTCGGCCAGAGCTCCGGTCGGTACGAGCAAAGCGGCGATCAATATCAGTCTTTTCATCGCAATCCCCATCTGTCCGCGGGAGAATCTCCGCCGGCGGAGCCGAAGTCAAGCTCGACACCTTGTGCGGCCGCGCTAAAGCGAGCCGCATGAACCCGAACCGAACGGCGCCCGAGGCCTGCCGGACGATGGCCGAGGTCCGCCACGGCGTCGACCGGCTCGACGAGGCGATCGTCCGCCTGATCGGTGAGCGCTTCCGCTACATGGACGCCGCCGCCCGCATCAAACCGGCCCGCGAGGCGGTGCGCGACGAGGGGCGCAAGGCGGAGGTGCTGGCCAACGTCCGGCGGCTCGCCGACGAGCACGACGTGCCGGCACCGGCGGTCGCCGAGCTGTACGAGCGGCTGGTCGAAGCCTCGATCGCCTATGAGCTCGGCCGCTTCGACGCGCTGAGAAAATAACCCTCAGCCGCGGCGCCGCGGCTCGACCAGCGCTCGGATCATGCCGCGCAGCGCCTGCACTTCGCGGTTCGACCAGCCGGCCTTGGTGAGGATGGTGCGGATCGTGTTGCGGGTCGCCGGAATGCGGTCGGGCGGATGGAAATAGCCGGCCTTCTCGAGCGCCTCGTCGAGCTGGCCGATCAGCCCTTCGAGCTGCGCCTGGCTCGCCCGCGGCTCGGGCGGCTCGCCTTCGGTCGGGACCGCCAGCGCCTCATGCTTCGACCATTCGTAGGCGAGGAGGATGACCGCCTGGGCCAGGTTCAGTGAGCGGAAGTCGGGATTGACCGGGACGGTGACGATCTTGCCCGCGATCGCCACCTCCTCGGTCTCCAGCCCGGAGCGCTCGGCGCCGAACAGGATGGCGGACGGCTCGGCCTGGGTCCTGATCTCCCGCGCCGCCTGCTCGGGAGTCACCACCGGTACCACCAGTCCCCGCTTTCTCACCGTCGTCGCATAGATGTGGGCGCAATCGCCGACCGCGTCGACCACGCTGTCGTACACGCGCGCCTGCTCGAGAACGCGGTCCGCCCCGGCCGCGGCGGGGCCGGCGGACGGGTTGGGCCAGCCGTCGCGAGGGGCCACCAGCCGCAGGTCGGTGAGGCCGAAATTGAACATGGCCCGCGCCGCCTTGCCGATATTCTCGCCCAGCTGCGGCCGGACGAGCACGATCGCGGGACCGGAGCTCACTCGCCCGCGGCTTCGCCGACCGACCCCGCGAATTCCTCGAAGTCCCTGGCTTCGCGAAAATCCTTGTAGACGCTGGCGAAGCGTATGTAGGCGACCGGATCGAGCGCCTTCAGTCCGGCCATCACCAGCTCGCCAATCCGGGTCGAGGCGATCTCGCTGTCGCCGCTGGTCTCAATCTGGCGCTGGATCGAGGAGACGAGGCGGTCGAGCCGTTCCGGCGGTACCGGCCGCTTGCGGCAGGCGATGGCGATCGACCGTTCCAGCTTGGAGCGGTCGAACGGCTCGCGGCGATTGCCGGCCTTGACGACGTTGAGGTCACGAAGCTGCACCCGCTCGAACGTGGTGAAACGGGCGCCGCAACCCTCGCACTGGCGGCGCCGGCGGATCGAAGCGCCGTCCTCGGTCGGGCGGCTGTCCTTCACCTGGCTGTTCTCGTGGGAGCAGAAGGGACAGCGCACTATTGTTCCTGATAAATCGGAAAGCGGGCGCAGAGCTCGCGCACCCGGTCCTTCACCTCCGCCTCGACCGCGCCATTACCGTCGTGACCATGGTCGCGGAGGCCTTCGAGCACGTCGGCGACCATATCGGCGATGGTACGGAATTCGGCGGTGCCGAAGCCGCGGGTGGTGCCGGCCGGCGAGCCGACGCGGATGCCGCTGGTCTTGACCGGCGGCAGCGGGTCGAACGGGATGCCGTTCTTGTTGCAGGTGATAGCGGCGCGCTCGAGCGCCTCGTCGGCATCCTTGCCGGTGATGCCGAGCGGCCGCAGGTCGACGAGTGCGAGATGGGTGTCGGTACCCCCCGAGACGAGGTCGGCGCCACGCTCCTTGAGCCGGCCGGCGAGCGCCTTGGCGTTGGCGATGACGGCGCGCGCATAGCTCTTGAACTCGGGCTGGAGGGCCTCGCCGAAGGCAATGGCCTTGGCGGCGATGACGTGCATCAGCGGCCCGCCCTGGAGGCCGGGGAAGACGGCCGAGTTGATCTTCTTCGCAATGGCCTCGTCGTCGGTCAGCACCATGCCGCCGCGCGGGCCGCGCAGCGTCTTGTGGGTGGTGGTGGTGACGACATGGGCGTGGCCGAACGGGGAAGGGTGTTCGCCGGCGGCGACGAGTCCGGCGAAATGGGCCATGTCGCACATGAAGATCGCTCCGACCTCGTCGGCGATGGCGCGGAATCGGGCGAAATCGATGTGGCGTGGATAGGCCGAGCCGCCGGCGATGATCAGCCGCGGCCGGTGCTCCTTCGCCAGCGTCTCGACCTGGTCGAAGTCGATGCAGTCGTCGTCGCGGCGGACGCCGTACTGGACGGCGTTGAACCATTTGCCCGACAGCGCCGGCTTGGCGCCGTGGGTGAGGTGGCCGCCGGCGTCGAGCGACATTCCGAGGATGGTGTCGCCCGGCTTGGCGAGAGCCAGCATGACGGCGCCGTTCGCCTGGGCTCCGCTGTGCGGCTGGACGTTGGCGAAGCCGCACTTAAACAATTGCTTGGCGCGCTCTATTGCGAGCGTTTCTACGGCGTCGGATGGGGCGCAGCCCTGATAGTAGCGCCGGCCCGGATAGCCCTCCGCATATTTGTTGGTCAGCACCGAACCCTGCGCCTCGAGCACGGCGCGCGAGACGATATTCTCCGACGCGATCAGCTCGATCTGGTTCTGCTGCCGGTCGAGCTCGGCGGCGAGCGCCTCGGCGACGGCGGGATCGGCCTCGCCGAGCCGGGCGGTGAAGAAACCCGAATGCTGGACGTCGGCGAACTCGAACGCGGATCGCGTGCTCATGCATTTTCCCCTGCGAAAAGGGGGTTGGAGAGCTTGTCGACGCGGCGCTGATGGCGGCCGCCGCCGAACGGCGTGGCGAGGAACTGGTCGACGCAGTCGCGCGCCGCCTCGATCCCGATCAGCCGGGCACCCATGGCGAGCACGTTGGCGTCGTTATGCTCGCGGGCGAGACGGGCCGACAGGCCCTCCGAGACGAGCGCGCAGCGGCAGGCCGGGTGGCGGTTGACCGAGATCGAGATGCCGATGCCCGACCCGCACAAGGCGACCCCCCGCTGCGCCTCGCCCGAGGCGATCGCCTGCGCCAGGCGATAGCCGTAATCGGGATAATCGACGCTGTCGGTCGAGGCCGTGCCGAGGTCGAGCACGTCGTAGCCGGCCGAGCGCAGATGCTCGACGAGCAGCATCTTCATCTCGAAGGCGGCATGATCGGCGACGATGGCGATTTGCTCGGCCACGCGTGGACGCTCCATCCGGTATGGAGCCCATTCGATAGGGGAGGGGGACCGCTTTTGCTACTACTGATTGGGAGTGCCGTGCGCTCTTTTGCCGCCCTCCAGCTGCCCGGGTCGCCGGTTCGGCGGCCCAGGCAGGGATGGCGGCGCGGGCGGAGCAGGTCAGCTCGTATAGAAGCCAATGGAGTCGATGAGACTTCCGCTGCGCCCGACGAATCCAAGAATATTCGCGTTCACGACGAACGGCGTCCCGCCGGTACCGCCAAAGGGGCCGAAGACCCGCTTATCGCTCGTGAGGATCGTAAGACTGTCCACGAACTTGCCCGAGCGGCCCGTAACCGCGGTGATTGTCTCGCCGGGGTTGAACTTGATGGTCGTCGGCTGCCCTCCGCCGCCGCCATGGCTGGAGACCGTCGTCGTCCCGTCGGGGTTGATGTAGGTCGTGCTGATCGAGTCGATCAGCGATCCGGACCGAATGACGATCTGCTTTATGAAGGTCTGGCCGGGAACCGGCACCGGGTCCGCGAATGCGCTTCCGCCGGTTCCACCGTGGAGACTGGTCGTGTTCACGTTCACGAAAAAGCCCAGACGGTCCTCGAGCGTGCCGCTCCGCCCGTAGAAGGAATCGATCTCCGCTTCGATCTCAAATGGCGATCCGCCGGGGCCGCCGAAGGGACCGTGGACCTTTTGGCCGCTGGGCCCGCGGGTCACGAAGGTGATCTGATCCAGAAGGGACCCGCTTCGGCCTTTTACGCCGACAACCTTTTCCCCTGGGGCAAGGGTTATGGTCGAGGCCTGACCTCCGTTGCCGCCATGGGTGCCGACGAAGGTGCTGCCGCTGGGAAGCTCATAAGTCGTCGAGATATTATCGACGAACTTGCCCGATCTGACAATGATTTTGTTAATTGATGCGACTGCACCGCCCGAAGCCTCTAAATCATCGAAAGGCGATCCGCCAGTGCCACCAAAAGACTTGGCTTTTATTACTTGCATCGTCATATCAATTTCCTCTCCAAACTGAGTTCGTGGATTGACTGAGGGCGCAATAAATATAACAAACAAGGAAATAATAGTCCGAAACGGACTGTCATATATTTCTGAGCCATTTCAGCGCCGAAGGGAGGATAGGTCGAAGACTTACCAGGACGGTGCCGTGGATGACGAAGAAGATGGCGGAGCGCGCGAGAAAGGTTGCGCCCCCGAGCCTCGCGTCGGCTTACGCCGCCTGGCGCAGTTCCAGCCGGTCCCAGATCTCGGCCAGCGCCTTGGCGAGCTCGCGCATCATCGCCTCGTCATGCTGCGGGCCGGGCGTGAACCGCAGGCGCTCGGTGCCGCGCGGGACGGTCGGATAATTGATCGGCTGGACGTAGATTCCATATTCAGCGAGCAGGATGTCGCTGATCCTCTTGGCCTTGACCGGGTCGCCGACCATCAGCGGCACGATGTGGGTGGTCGACGGCATCACCGGCAGCCGGGCGCCGGCGAAGATCGTCTTGAGCTGCGCGGCCTTGACCTGCTGCGCCTCGCGCTCGGCGGACGACGCCTTGAGATGGCGGACGCTGGCCAGAGCCCCGGCGACCAGCACCGGCGACAGCGAGGTCGTGAAGATGAACCCCGGCGCGTAGCTCCTGACCACGTCGACGATGTTGCGGTCGGCGGCGATGTAGCCGCCCATCACGCCGAACGCCTTGCCAAGCGTGCCCTCGATGATGGTCACTCGGCGGGCGACGTCGTCGCGCTCGGAGATGCCGCCGCCGCGCGGGCCGTACATGCCGACGGCGTGGACCTCGTCGAGATAGGTGATCGCGTTGTAGGCGTCGGCAAGGTCGCAGACCTCGGCGATCGGCGCGACGTCGCCGTCCATCGAATAGACGCTCTCGAAGGCGATCAGCTTGGGCGCCTCCGGATCGGCCTCGGCGAGCAGCTCCTCGAGATGGGCGAGGTCGTTGTGGCGGAAGACTCGCTTCTCGCAGCCCGACGCCCTGATCCCGGCGATCATCGAGGCGTGGTTGAGCTCGTCCGAGAAAATGATGCAGCCCGGCAGCAGCCTGGCGACGGTCGAAAGTGTCGCCTCGTTGGAGATGTAGCCGGAGGTGAACAAAAGGGCGGCTTCCTTGCCGTGAAGGTCGGCCAGCTCGGCCTCGAGCTCGACATGGTAATGGGTGTTGCCGCCGATGTTGCGGGTCCCGCCCGAACCGGCGCCGACGTCGCGCAGCGCTTCCTCCATCGCGGCGACCACGCCCGGATGCTGCCCCATGCACAGATAGTCGTTCGAGCACCAGACGGTGATCGGTTTCGGGCCGTTATGGCCCGCGAAGCAGCGGGCGCTCGGGAAGGAGCCCCGGTTGCGCAGGATGTCGATGAACACGCGATAGCGGCCCTCGGCGTGCAGCCGGTCGATCGCCTCCGCGAAAATTCGGTTATAGTCCACGCCGGCTCCCGGGATCCCTCCGCCTTTCCTTAGCCGATTTGCCGCGCGATTGGCTAGCCGCCTCTACAGCCTCTCCACCCGCGTGAGGCCGTAGCGGGCCAGGCCCGGGCGATAGGGTTCGACATCGGTGTCGCGGCCGGTGAAGAGGGCGATGCCTTCGCGCGCCGCCTCCGGCCAGGCGAGGTCGCGGGTCAGCCACGCGGTGCGGCGGGCGATTCCCTCCTTGCCGTCGACGAACCGGACCGGGTGCGGCGCCGCCGCGGCAAGCTCCTCCTCGACCAGCGGAAAATGGGTGCAGGCGAGGACGATCGTGTCGAGCGCCCCGCCCCCGGGCTGCTCGAACAGGCCCTCGAGCGCCCGGCCATAAGCGCCGGCGTCGATCGACTCGCCGCGCAGCTTCGCCTCGGCGATTTCGACCAGCTCCGCCGAGCCGTGGCGCAGCACGGTGCAGTCGGCGGCGAATTGGTTCGACAGCCGGTCGACATAGGGCTGCCGGACCGTCGCCTCGGTGCCGAGCACGCCGAGCGTACGCGTCCTCGACAGCAGGGCGGCGGGCTTGATCGCCGGCACGGTGCCGACCACCGGCAGGTCGAGCGCCGCGCGGACCGCGTCGAGAGCGATCGTCGAGGCGGTGTTGCAGGCGATGACGATCAGCTCCGGATCGAAGCGCTCGGCGAGTCGGCCGAGCAGGGCCGGGACCCGGGCCTCGATCTCGGAGGCTCGCTTGGTGCCGTAGGGATAGCCGGCCCGGTCGGCGGCATAGACCAGCGGCGCGGTCGGCAGGAGCGCGCGGATCGCGCCGAGCACCGAAAGGCCGCCGACGCCCGAATCGAAGATGAGGAGCGGGCGGACACTGGTCACGCGTCCGCTTTAGCGGCAGAGCGGGCCGGGGCAAGGCGGCGCCGTTCAACGACTTCCGGTGAAACGATTGCGCCGGCTTTGCGATTTGCTAAACTCCGGCAAGGGGTCGTGGACATGCAACCGATCGTGACACCGCTCGTCGCCCTGCTGCTCGGCTATCTGCTGGGCTCGATCCCGTTCGGAATCATCCTCACCCGGCTGACCGGGGCCGGCGACCTGCGGCAGATCGGATCGGGCAATATCGGCGCGACCAACGTGCTTCGGACGGGACGCAAGGGTCTTGCCGCCGCCACCTTGCTGCTCGACATGGCGAAAGGCACGGCCGCCCTGGTCCTCGCCGAGCTGCTGGTCCCAAACACCGCCCAGCTCGCCGCGGTCGGCGCGATGCTCGGCCATCTCTGGCCGGTCTGGCTGCGCTTCGCCGGCGGGAAGGGCGTGGCCACCTATTTCGGCGTCGTGATCGGCTTCTTCTGGGTCGACGGGCTCGGCTGGGCGGCGCCCGCCGCTTATGCGGCGGCCTGGATCGGCGCTCTCGCCCTCACCCGCTACTCGTCGCTCGGCGGCCTCGCCGCGGCGGCCGCGATGCCTCCGACGGCGATCTGGCTGGGGCGCTTCGATCTCGCTTTGCTGTTCCTCGGCTTCACCCTGCTCGTCTTCTGGAAGCATCGCGCGAATCTCGGCCGACTCGTCGCCGGGACCGAGCCTCGGATCGGCGGCGGTGCCTGAGCCCAATGCCGACCAGATCGCCCGGCTGCGGCTGATCCGCTCGGAGAATATCGGTCCGATCACCTATTTCCAGCTGCTCGCCCGGTTCGGCTCCGCCGCCGCCGCGCTCGATGCCATCCCCGACCTGGCCGCGCGCGGCGGCGGGCGGGCGCCCAAGCTCGCCTCGCGGGCGGCGATCGAGCGCGAGATCGAGCAGGTGGCGAGACTCGGCGCGCGCTATCTGTTTCTCGGCCAGGGCCTCTATCCGCCTTTGCTCGCCGAGCTCGAGACGGCGCCGCCAGCCCTGATCGTCAAGGGCCATCCCAGCCTGCTCGACCGGCCGGCGGTGGCGATGGTCGGCGCCCGCAACGCCTCCGCCGCCGCCTGCCGTTTCGCGCGGTCGCTGGCGCAGGCGCTGGGCGAGGCGGGGACGGCGATCGTCTCCGGCCTCGCCCGCGGTATCGACTCGGCCGCCCATGACGGTGCGCTGGAGACCGGAACGATCGCGGTCGTCGCCGGCGGCGTCGACATCTTCTATCCGCCCGAGAACGAGGCCCGGCAGCGGGCGATCGCCGAACGCGGACTGCTGGTCAGCGAGCAGCCGCCGGGCGTCGAGCCGCGCTCCCGCCATTTCCCGTCGCGCAACCGGATCATCGCCGGGCTCGCCCACGGCACGGTGGTGGTCGAGGCGGCGCCTCGGTCAGGCTCGCTGATCACCGCCCGCTGCGCCGCCGAATGCGGTCGCGAGGTGATGGCGGTGCCCGGCTCGCCGCTCGATCCGCGCGCGCAGGGCTGCAACCAGTTGGTTCGCGAGGGCGCCACCCTCGTCCAGTCGGCCGAGGATGTGCTGGAGGCGATCAGCCCCTCGCGTATCCGGCCGTTCCGCCAGCCCGAGCGGATCTATGCGACGCCCGACGTTCCGGCGGAGGCCGACGACGCCGCGCGCGAGGCGGTCACCGCCCTGCTCAACGCGACTCCGGTGCCGGTCGACGAGATCGTCCGCCAGTCCGCTCTCGCTCCCGCCGTCGTCCAGACCGTGCTGCTCGAGCTCGAGCTCGCCGGCCGCCTCGAACGCCACGCCGGCGGGCGCGTCAGCTTGGGTTAAGGTGTTTCCTGCTGACTTTGTGACATTGTTACATGTCGAAGGGGAGAGCATCGATGCGCAAAGCGGCCCAAGCCGGAATAGTGAGCCTGACCGCCCTCAGCCTCGGTCTCGTCGCGATCATGCCCGAGCCGTTCGGATCGAGAGCGGCGGCGCAGGCCCGGGAGCCCTTGTGCCGGCGCCCGGCCGCGCTGCCGCCGCTGCCGCCGGAACCCCCGGTTCGCGACCAGCAGGAGCGGCGCGACTGGGCCCCGGGCCCCATCGCCGAGCCGATGATGTCGCCGCCCGCTCCGCCGCCCCCACCCGTCCCGCCGCCGCCGCCCCCGCCGCCGCCGCCGATGGCGCCCGAGGTCAGCAGCGACGAGGAGGCCGCGGTCGCCGTCACCGGCAGTCCCGCCGCCCGTTCGGCCCCGGAGGTCTCCAGCCCGGTCGCGACTCACGACGGCCGGGCCTCCGAGGCGCGGATTCGGCCCTATCCCTATCCGCGGCCGCAGCCCCAGTCGGGGCTGCTCACCGCCGGCGATCATGACGACCTGCTCAATCCGGAGCTGTACGCGTCCTACGCCTATCGCTTCTTCCGGCACAGCAACCTGCGCGACCTGCCGCGAGTGGATACGCGCCACGTGCTCACCGTCGCCGTCCAGGATGGGTCGGGACGTCCGGTGCCGTTCGCCCGGGTGACGGTCACCTGCGCCGACGGCAACAGCCTTTCGCTCGCCACCGTCGCCGACGGCACCGCCGTCTTCTATCCCGGGCTCGACCGGCTCGGCTCCAGCGTCCGGCTCAGCGTCGCCGGCGTCGCCGGCCGGACGGTCTCGCTCGCCGAGGCGCCGGGGGCGCAGCGCCATACGCTTACGCTGCGCTCGGGCGCGGCCCCGGTCCGCAAGTTCGACCTGCTGCTGGCCATCGATACGACCGGGAGCATGGGCGACGAGATCGCCTATCTGAAGTCCGAGCTGCGCTCGATCCTCGCCGATTTGAGGCGCAGCCATCCCGGCCTCGACATCCGACTCGGCCTGATCGCCTATCGCGACCAGGGCGACGTCTACGTCACCCGCACCTATCCGTTCACCGCCAACCTCGACTCGATGCAGGCCAACCTGCGAGCCCAGCAGGCGGCCGGCGGCGGCGACTATCCCGAGGCGATGGATCTCGCCCTGGCGCGCGCCGTCTCCCAGGACTGGCGGCCCGACGCGGTCAAAACCCTGCTTCTGGTCGCCGACGCGCCGCCGCACGACGAGAATATCGGCAAGACCTGGCGCGCCGCCGAGGCCGCCCGAGGCAAGCGCATTCAGATCGTGCCGGTCGCCGCGTCCGGCGTCGGCGACACCGCCGAATATGTGATGCGGGCGATGGCCGCGGCGACCCAGTCGCGCTACATCTTCCTCACCGACGACAGCGGCATCGGCAACCCGCACGCGCCGCCGGCGGTCGACTGCTATCTCGTCACCCGCCTCGACCGGCTGGTCCGCCGGGTCCTCGACAGCCAGATCTCAGGCCGGCGGGTCGAGCCGAGGGAAGGCGAGGTGATCCGAAGCGTCGGCCGCTACGACAACGGCAAATGCATCCTGCCACCCGATTATCCGAGCGTGGAGCAATATTGACCTTCCGTCGCCCCAGCGAAGGCTGGGGCCCCAGGGGGTGAAGAACGCCGGCGCCCTTCACCCCGGGATGCCAGCCTTCGCTGGCATGACGGGAGTCGTCACCGGTTTATGTCGACCGTCGGCGGCGGGTTGCGGACCTGCTTGGGATTGGGGTTGAGGCCGACGAAGGTGGCGAGGTCCACGACGCAGACCGAACGGTTGACCGGGTGGCTGCCGCAGGCGACGCCGGCGCGGCGGTATTTGCCCTCGAACAGGATCTTGCGGTTGGGCCGGCTCGGCACGCCGTCGTCGACGATGAGCTGGCGGACAACCGCTTCCGGGTCGCTCGTCCCGTAGGACAGGACTTCCGCGGTCAGCCCGCTTCCCTTGTGCTTCTTGATCCTCGCCTTGGCGTCGGATCCGTCGGCGGCGGCATGGCCCATCCCGCCGACGAGGCCCTGATGGGCGGCGAGCAGGCGCGCCGAGGCCTCAAGCTCGGGCGCGCTGCGCAGCGGTGGCACCGGCGCCTGGCGGGCGAGGAACGCGATCGCCTGGTCGACCGCGGCGACGCCCTCGCGGGTGCGCAGGCCGACGTCGCTTCCCGGAAGATGAACGACATTGCCGTCGAAATGGGACCGATACCGGCGCAATTTCTCCGCATAAGCCGTGGGATTGGTCCGCGCTTCGTTGATCCCGGCCAGCACCTGTTGCTCGAGGCTTAACGGCGCGGGGGGCTGCGCGTCCGCCGCCGGCTGCGCCTGGGCGGCAACCGCCAGGGCCGACAGGGCGGCGACGAGAATCGGACGTATCATCATGGCTTCCTTCAGCTTTTGCGCCTCAGGCTACAGCCTTATCGGCCGCATTCCAATCGCCGTTGCGAGCCCGGACGGGCGACAGGGAGAGAGTCCCGGCATGAGCGCTTGGGCACGGGCGCCGGCGGCAGCTGCCAAAAGAAAAGCGGCGGTCTCCGTGATAGAGGGCGGCTGAGACTCCAGCGCCATGCCAGGGGCAAGGCAAGGCTTGGGGGTCCGCCTGACGACGGGAGGGAATCGATGACGCCGGCAGAAACCTTATCGCTCCTCAAATATCTCAGCTACGCAGTCGCGGCCGCGGCCGCCATCTGGGCGGTCGTCAAGGAAAAGATCGGTCGAGACCCGGCGGGCAAGATCCGGTTGCAACTGAGCCGTGCCAGCCAGGTCGCGATTTCGCTGGCCATCGGGACGGCGCTGATCGGCACGCTTTCCTACGGTCTCGAGAGCAGCATCAAGGAGACGGAGAAAGCGGAAGCTGCCCAATTGGCGGCGATCGAAGCCCAGCGCTCGGCAGCGGAGAAGGCGGCGGAAGCCCGGCGGGTGGCGGCCGAAAAAGCGGCCGATCGGCGCGAAGCCCTGCTTCGGCACGCGCTAAGCGAGGAGCGGGCGGACGCACGAGCCGAGCGCATCGAGGCCAGGACGGCGTCACTGGCGGCCCGCGCCGAGCTCAATGCGAGCGCTCGTGCCCAGATTGCCGAGCTTGCCGCCATCGGACGCAATCAGAGGCTGCTGCTCGCTTCGCAGCCCTTGAGATCGGTTGCCTTTCATATCGAGTTCGAGGGCGTGCCCCCGAACGTCCTCGCTATCGCTCAAAGCGGGGAACAGCGCGTCCGCGACTATGAATATGGCCAGGGCGACGAACTCGAGGACCTGCCGCCCGACTATCAGGGGCTGATAAGCAATCAGCTTCGCAGGGAATTCGTCCTTTATCCGGTGCTGCGCGCGCTGGTGGGTGCCGGCGAGGGGGATGATGTTGCGCTTCTGGTCGATTTGGATGGGACCGGATCAGTGCTCGCGCCGATCGGCATCGCCGCGGCTGGACCAAGCCGCGGCTTTGTCGACAACAGGCCCTTCCTCGCCCTCACCAAGGATTTGTACCGCCAGCCCGAAGACTGGCATCGGGCGGCCCCGATGCCGACGGACTGCGGCGGCTATGCGGTAAGCGTGGATCCGCGGCGGCGGTCGGTGGCCATCGACGGGACCGTAGCCTCGCAATGTCTTGATTTCGTCATCCACCGGCCGGGGAACAGCATCGTCACCGCGGCCTTCGTCCGGCGGCCCCGCGCGATACTGCTGAAAGGCGGCCCCAGCGGGCTCGCGGTCGATCCGTCCAATGCGACCCGCAACCGTCATTCCGCAGGCCTGTGCTGGGACGCCGTCGGAAGGGTCGCGCAACGGTTTCGGCTGAAGCTCCGCCTGGTTCCCAATGGCGTCGGCGAGATCGCCTCAAGCGCCGTCACGGCCCCTGCCGGAGGATCCGGCCTGCAATCGGCCGGCGGGTCCTACGAACCGGCAAAGGATTTTGGGGAATGCCTCGTCATGCGTTGAACGGCCGCCTCGATCGGGCAGACGGTCCACCTGCCAAAGCCCTTTCGCGCTTGACGCTGCTCGCGGGGACGAATCACCCTATGCGCGTACGCGTAAGGGATCGGCATGAAGCTTGTCGTCGTCGAATCGCCGGCCAAGGCGAAGACCATCGAAAAATATCTGGGGAGCGGCTATCGAGTGCTCGCCTCCTACGGCCATGTTCGCGACCTGCCGCCCAAGGACGGCTCGGTCGACCCCGAGTCCGGCTTCGCGATGGAATGGGAGACCTACGCCGACAAGGCACGGCAGTTGAAGGCGATCACCGACGCGGCGAAGAAGGCCGACACCCTGATCCTCGCCACGGACCCGGACCGGGAAGGAGAGGCGATCAGCTGGCACGTCCAGGAGGTGCTGAAAAAGCGCCGGGCGCTGCCGGCTGAGGTCGAGCGGGTGACGTTCAACGCGATCACCAAGGCGACGGTGACCGAGGCGATGAAGCATCCCCGCTCGCTCGACGAGGACTTAATCGACGCGTACCGCGCGCGCCGGGCGCTCGATTATCTGGTCGGCTTCACCTTGTCGCCGGTGCTGTGGCGCAAGCTGCCCGGCGCCAAGTCGGCCGGCCGGGTCCAGTCGGTGGCGCTTCGCCTCATCGTCGACCGCGAGCGCGAGATCGAGCTGTTCCGGGCCCAGGAATATTGGAGCGTCGCCGCCTTGATGGAGGCCGACGGCCAGGAATTCCTCGCCCGCCTGGTGCGCTTCAAGGGCGAGAAGCTCGACCGGCTGTCGATTGGCGATGCCGGCAGCGCCGAGGCCGCCAGGGAGGCCGTCGAGGCGGGCCGCTTCGCCGTGGCTTCGGTCGACACCAGGCCGCTCACCCGCAACCCGCCGCCACCCTTCACCACCTCGACTCTCCAGCAGGAGGCCGCGCGCAAGCTCGGTTTCTCCGCCAGCCACACGATGCGGATCGCCCAGGCGCTCTACGAGGACGGCTCGATCACCTACATGCGCACAGACGGAGTCCAGATGGCGCCCGAGGCCATCTCAGCCGCCCGCCGCGCGGTTGCCGCCCGTTTCGACGCGGGCTACGTTCCCGACCGGCCGCGCCACTACGAGACCAGGGCCAAGAACGCCCAGGAGGCCCATGAGGCAATCCGGCCGACCGATTTCGGCCGCGACCGCGCGGGTTCGGGCGACCACGGCCGGCTCTACGAGCTGATCTTCAAGCGCGCGCTGGCGAGCCAGATGGCGTCGGCCCGGCTCGAGCGGACCACCGCCGAGCTGGTCGACGGAAGCGGCCAGACCGCGCTTCGAGCCACCGGCCAGGTCGTGCTCTTTCCGGGCTTCCTCGCCCTCTACGAGGAAGGCCGCGACGACCCGGAAGACGAGGAGGCCCGCCGCCTGCCGCGGCTGCGCGAAGGCGACTCGCCAGCCAAGAAAAAGGTCATCGCCGAACAGCATTTCACCCAGCCGCCGCCGCGTTATTCCGAAGCCAGCCTGGTCAACAAGATGGAGGAACTCGGCATCGGCCGCCCTTCCACCTACGCGGCGACGCTGCAGACCCTGAAGGACCGCGGCTATGTCGAATTGGAGAAGAACCGCTTCATCCCCCAGGAGAGCGGCCGGCTTCTGACCGCCTTCCTCGAGCGTTTCTTCGAGCGCTACGTCTCCGACGATTTCACCGCCCACCTCGAGGACGAGCTCGACGACATTTCCGGCGGACGGATGAACTGGCAGGCGGTGCTCGAGGAATTCTGGCGAGACTTCAAGCCGAAGACCGCTGAGATCATGGAGAAGCAGCCCTCCGCGATCACCGCCGCGCTGGACGATTTCCTCGCCCCGTGGCTGTTCCCGGCCAAGGGGGAGGGCGGCGACCCCCGCCTTTGCCCGGCCTGCGCCGAAGGGCGTCTGTCGCTGCGCGGCGGCCGCTTCGGAGTCTTCGTCGCCTGTTCCAACTATCCGGACTGCAAGTTCACCCGCCGGTTCGGTCAGGGCGGCGACGAGGCCGGCGCCGAGGCCGGCCCGACCCGGCTCGGCGCCGATCCGGCGACCGGCGAGGAGGTGAGCCTGCGTACCGGCCGCTTCGGCGCCTATGTCCAGCTCGGCGAAGGCAAGGACGCGAAGCGCGCCTCCATCCCGCGCGACCTCGCCCACGAGCAGGTCGACCTCGACGCCGCGCTCCGGCTGCTGTCGCTGCCGCGCACGATCGGCCCGCATCCGGAAACCGGCAAGCCGATCACCGCCTCGATCGGCCGCTATGGGCCCTACCTCGCCCATGATGGCAAATATGCGAAGCTGCGATCGACGGCGGAGGTGTTCGAGACCGGCATGAACGCCGCCGTGGTCAAGCTCGCCGAGGCGGCCGCGGGCGGCGGCGCGCGCGGTTCGCGCGAGCCGCTCCGGATGCTGGGCCCGCATCCCCGCACCGGCGCGGACATCCGGCTGATGGAGGGCCGCTTCGGCCCCTATGTCACCGACGGCACCACCAACGCCACTCTGCCGAAATCGGTCCCCGCCGATGCGCTCACCCTCGAGGAAGCCGCCCAGCTGCTCGACGACCGTGCCGCCAAGGGTCCGCCGGCGCGGACGAGACGGGGCCGGAAAACCGCGGCCGGAAAGGCTCCGGCGAAGAAGAAGGGCTGATGCGGCGGTCCTGGACGCTGGTCGGCATCGGCGCCTCGGCGGAGCTGGCCGGGCTGGTCCTGTGGCCCTTCCTCGGCCCGTGGGACCTGTTGTTCTGGCCGTTCGTATCACTCTCCGCGGTCGCCGCTTTGGCCGGCGCCTGGATCGTGCTGGCGACGATGATCGACGTCACCTTCCATCGCCCGCGCGGCGAGCGGCTGCGCCCGATCCGCGCTTTCGACCTGGTGCTCGGCGCCGGGATGTTCGTCCTCGCCCTGCTTCAGCTGCGTGACGCGCTGGGCCAGCTTCCCGCCTGAGCGGCGCACGCGCGGCAGCCGGGATCCTTGGCGACGCTGAGGCTGCGCATCGCCGGCGCGAGGGCGTCGAAGACGTGGACCTTGCCGGCCGCCTCGCCGCCGAAGCCGACGATCTGGCGGATCGCCTCCAGCGCCGCCCAGCTGCCGGCGAGGCCAGCGGCGGCGCCGAGCACGCCCAGCTCCGAGCAGGTGTCACAATCCTCGGCGTCGAAAGCGTCGCCGACGAAGCAGCGATAGCAGGGCCGGTCCGGCTCCCAGCCCCGCCAGGTGCCGACCTGGATCTGGAACTGGCCGATGGCGGCGGAGACGAGCGGGATTCGCGCCGCGGTGCAGGCGTCGGACACGGCCAGCCGGGTGGCGAAATTGTCGCTGCCGTCGAGGACGACGTCCGCGCCGGCGATCAGCCGGGCCGCATTGGCCGCGCCCAGCCGCTCCTCAACGCCGGTGAAGCGGACGTCCGGATTGAGCCGCGCCGCGGCTTCGCGCGCCACGTCCGCCTTGGCTCGGCCGACGTCGGCGGTTCCGAACAGGATCTGGCGCTGGAGATTGTCGAGCGACACGCGGTCGTCGTCGATCATCGTCAGGCGGCCGACTCCGGCCGCCGCGAGATACTGGAGGGCGGGACAGCCGATGCCGCCGGCGCCGATCAGGACGACATGGGCGCCGAGCAGCCTGCGCTGGCCCTCGCCGCCTATCTGCTTGAGGACGATGTGCCGCGCATAGCGGTCGAGCTGCGCGTCGCTCAGGCTCACTCTTGGATGTAGAGCTGGCTCGCGAACCAGCGCGGCGCGGCCTGCCCGCTGCCGTCGGGCTCAACCAGCACGGCATAAGGGACGGTGATGTCGAACCTTTTCGACGTCTGGCCGGGAATCGAGCAGGCGCCGCTCAACAAGATCCTCTCGACCTGGCCGACCATGCCGGGGGTCGGCAGACGCCGTTCCCCGGCGTTGAGCGGCGCCATGCCGCTCCCGTCCGCGCGGCCGACATCGACCTGGATCGGGCCACTCGCGGGGCCGAGCATGTCGGCGACGACGATCGATCCGAACATCCTCCACTCCCCCTTGAAAAGACTGTCTATCTTCCTCCCCTCGGGCGGCGAGGGCAAGGGCTAATGCGAGTCAGCGGCCGGTCGAGCCGAAGCCGCCCGCGCCGCGGCCGGTCGCGTCCAGATCCTCCGCTTCGCGGAAGACCGCGCGCTGCACCGGCGCCGGCACGAGCTGCGCGATGCGCTCGCCGCGGCGTAGCTCGAACGTCTCCGCCCCGAGATTGGCGAGGATCACCTTGACCTCGCCGCGATAGTCGCTGTCGATGGTGCCGGGCGTGTTGAGGCAGGTGACGCCGTGCTTGAGCGCCAGTCCGGAGCGGGGCCGGACCTGGACCTCGTAGCCGTGGGGGATGGCGATGGCGAAGCCGGTCGCGACGGCGTGACGGGCGCCCGGGGCGAGGGTGACGTCCTCGGCGGCGACCACGTCCAGGCCCGCGGCATGCTCGGTGGCGTAGGCCGGCAGGGGAAGGCCCCCGCCGTGCGGCAGGCGCCGAAGCGCTATCTCGATCATCGCCGGGCCTTGTTTCCGATCATTTCGTCGATCGAGTAGCGTCCGGCGCCGGGCGTGGCAAACAGGATGCCCAGGAAGACGAGCATCGGCGCCGGCCACCAGCCCGGGAAGGCGCGCGGCCAGTTTCACCATCGAGATCGTCACGGCAAGGACGAAGGCGGTGACGAGGCCGGTCCAGCGAGAGGTGCTTGCGCGTCCTAGGTCCCGAGCCGGGCGGCGATCCTGTCCGCCAGGCGACGGGCGATCTCATCCTTGGGCGCGCGCTTCCAGCTCTCGACTCCGTCGGCCGTGATCAGGTGAACCGCGTTCGAATCTCCGCCCATGACGTCCCCGGAGACATCATTGGCGACGATCCAGTCGCATCCCTTGCTCGTGCGTTTCGCCTGGGCGACGTTAACGACGTCGCCGGTTTCCGCCGCAAAGCCGATCAGGAGTTGAGGTCTCTCGGGGCTGGCGGCGAGGGCGGCGAGGATGTCGGGATTCTCGACCCAGCGAAGGTGCGGCGGCCCGTCCGCCTTCTTGAGCTTGGATCCGGCCGGCTCGACCCGCCAGTCGGCCACGGCGGCGACCAGCACCGCCGCGTCGGCCGGCAGCGCCGCATCGACTGCCGTCTGCATCTGCGCCGCTGTCTCGACGTCGACCCGTCTGACTCCGGCCGGCGTCGCCAGGCCGACCGGCCCGGCGACCAGGGTGACCTCCGCACCGAGCGCGGCGAGGGCGCCGGCGATGGCGAAGCCCTGCTTGCCCGAAGAACGATTGGCGATCACTCGGACCGGGTCGATCGGCTCGTGGGTCGGCCCGGCGGCGACGATGACGCGCCGCCCGGCCAGCCGCCCGGCCGGCGCAAGCCGTTCGCGGATCGCGGCGAGGATCGCCTCCGGCTCGGGCAGTCGCCCGGGCCCATATTCGCCGCAGGCCATCTCGCCCTCGTCCGGCTCGAGGACGGTCACGCCGTCCCGGCGGAGCTGGGCGACGTTGCGCCGAGTCGCCTCATGCCGCCACATCCTCACGTTCATCGCCGGCGCGGCGAGCACCGGCTTGTCCGTGGCGAGGAGGAGGGTGGTGGCGAGATCGTCGGCGATCCCCGCCGCCATCTTCGCCATCAGGTCCGCAGTGGCGGGGCAGACCAGGACGAGGTCCGCCTCGCGGCTCAGCTGGATATGGCCCATCTCGACCTCGTCCTTGAGGTCCCACAAACTGGTATGGACCGGCTGCTCGGACAGCGCGGCCAGAGTCATCGGAGTGACGAACTGCGCCCCGCCCGCCGTCAGCACGCAACGCACGCTGCCGCCTCCCTTGCGGATCAGCCGCACGAGCTCGCACGCCTTGTAGGCCGCGATCCCGCCGCCGACGATGAGGAGGATGCGCTGGCCCTTCATCCGTCGAGACGGTCCAGCGGTTGCCGGCACACGATGCGGGGGGCGCCCAAGCTGTTCGTCGGGACCGTCCAGAATGCGGGGCCGTGGAGCTCCCCGATCCGAGGCATTGCGCCGGGCGGCGTCAGACGGCTGAAGTCCGGATCATGTCCAATTTCGAGGGCATGAAGCCCGTCGGCATTCTCGCGCAGAATGCGGATGACTTGATCACGGTCCATGCCGCTAAGGTAAGAGCAGAGCCCCCGCCGCGCCAGTCGCCGCGGCGACGACCGCCGTCAGCGCATAGCGCCAATAGCGGCGCGGCCTCACCACCACGACGTCGGCGAGCGGCGGATCGGGTGGGGCGGCCCCGGGCGGGGGATAATAATGGTCGATGCGGCGGATCAGCTCCGGGATCCTCGCGAAGGTCCTGAGGTCGCGGACGATGCGGTCGGCGAGCGCCGCCTCCGGGCCCAGCTCGGTGCGCACCCATTCGCGCAGAAACGGCTCGGCCGTCTCCCACATGTTGATGTCGGGATCGAGGGCGTGGGCGACGCCTTCCTCCATCACCATCGTCTTCTGGAGGAGGAGGAGGTGCGGCTGCGTCGGCATGTCGAAGTCGCGGGTGATGGTGAACAGGCCGTCGAGCATCTGGCCGATCGAGATGTCCTTGACCGGCAGCCCGCGGATCGGCTCGCCGACCGCGCGCAAGGCGGTGGCGAATTCGTCGACGTCGTGATGCGGCGGCACATATTGCGCCTCGAAATGAATCTCGGCGACTCGGCGGTAATTGCCGACCAGCAGGCCGTAGAGGATCTCGGCCAGCCAGATCCGGGCTTGGCGGTCGATCCGGCCCATGATGCCGAAGTCGATCGCGGCGAGACGTCCGTCCGGCAGGGCGAACAGATTGCCCTGGTGGAGGTCGGCGTGGAAGAAGCCGTCGACCACCGCCTGGCGCAGGAAGGCGCGGACGAGGGTGGCGGCCAGCGCCTTGAGATCGTGGCCCGCCGCGACCAGGGCCTCGCGGTCGTTCAATTTGATGCCGTCGATCCATTCGAGCGTCAGCACCCGGCGCGAGGTCCGTGTCCAGTCGATCGCCGGCACGTAGAAGCCGCTCTCGGCGACCAGATTCTCGCGCAGCTCGGACGCCGAAGCGGCCTCGCGGCGAAGGTCGAGCTCGCGCGTCGTCCATTGCCGGAAATAGGCGATCACCGCGCGCGGCCGGAGCCTCGCCGCCTCGCCGCCCATTCCCTCCACCTGCGCCGCCGCCCATTCGTAGGTCTCGATGGCCCGGGCGAAATCGTCCTCGATATTCGGCCGCAGCACCTTCACCGCGACGAGCTTGCCTTCGGTCGTGTGGGCGCGGTGGACCTGGGCGATCGACGCCGCGCCGACCGGCTCGGGATCGATGTCGGAGAAAATCTGCTCGAGCGGCTTTTCCAGGCCTTGCTCGATCGCCAGCCGCACCTCCTCGAACGGAGCGGGGGGCAGGCTGTCCTGGAGCATCTGGAGGTCGCGCGCCGCTTCCATGCCGACGAGATCCGGCCGAGTCGCCAGGGCCTGGCCGAATTTGATCGCGGCCGGGCCCAGCTCCTGGAACGCCTCGCCATAAGTGGGCACCCGGGGCACGGTCGCGCCGAAGCGGGCGATGCGGGCGAGCCGGCGCACCGGCTGGGGCGTGTTGATGTCGCGCTCAATCCCGCGCAGGGCCCCGTGGCGAGCCAGCACCCGCCCCCATTTCAGCAGGCGCCAGATATGGACGATGGGACGGGTCAATTCAGACTTTCCAGCCGCTGTGGATGGCGACGAGGCCGCCGAGGATCGGTTCGGCCCTGACCTGGGCGAAGCCCGCTCTGGCGACCATCGAGGCGAACTTGTCGATCGGTGGGAAGCGCCGGATCGATTCGACCAGATAGCGGTAGCTTTCCTCGTCGCGCGCGACCGTCCGTCCGATCCGCGGGACCACGTGAATCGAATAGGCGTCGTAAAGCCGGGCGAAGCCGGGCCAGCGAGTCGTCGAGAATTCGAGGCTGTAGAAGCGGCCGCCGGTTTTCAGCACGCGGTACGCCTCCCGCAAGGCCGCCTCGACGTCGGTGACGTTGCGGATGCCGAAGGCGATCGTATAGGCATCGAAGGCGGCGTCGGCGAAGCTCAGCGCCTCGGCATTCTCGACCGCCCAGGCCAGTCCGTCGATGCCGCGCCGCTTCGCCCTTTCCCTGCCCACCTCGAGCATGTCGGGGTTGATGTCGGCGACCATCACCCTGGCGCCGCGGCGGGCGAGGCGGAAGGCGACGTCGCCGGTGCCGCCCGCCATGTCGAGGATCGCTTCGCCCTTGCGCGGTCGAACGCGCCGAACGAACAGGTCCTTCCACCGCCGATGGAGGCCGCCCGACATGAGGTCGTTCATGAGGTCGTAGCGGCGGGCGACGCTCGAGAAGACGGCGCCGACGCGCCGCGTCTTCTCGTCCGGCGCAACTTCCTCGTAGCCGAAAGAAACCTTGTCCATCGCGCCCGCCTCTAGCAGGGGTTGTCGCGCATGTGCACTTGCCATCTCGACGCTTCCGCCAATGCCTGAGCTGCCCGAGGTCGAAACCACGGTGCGGGGACTTGTTCCCGTGCTGGCGGGGCGGCGGCTGGTGCGGGTCGAGGCGCGGCGGCCCGATCTGCGCCGACCGTTCCCGGCCGACCTGCGCCAGCGGCTCACCGGCGCCACCGTCACCTCGCTGGGGCGGCGCGCCAAATACGGGCTGATCGCGACCGATCGCGGCGACTCGTTGATCTTCCACCTCGGTATGTCGGGCCGCTGGCGGATCGATCCGTCCGAGCTCGGCGCGCACGACCATTTCCTGCTGGAGACGGACGGGGGCCGACGGCTCGCCCTCAACGATCCGCGCCGCTTCGGCTCGCTCGACCTGGTGCCGACCGAGGCGCTCGACCGCTACGCGCCGTTCGTGGCGATGGGGCCGGAACCGCTCGGCGACGGCTTCTCCGCGGATTATCTGTCCGAGGCCCTGGCCGGCCGGACGGCGCCGATCAAGGCACTGCTGCTCGACCAACGGATCGTCGCCGGGCTTGGCAATATCTACGTCTGCGAGGCACTGCACTTGGCGGGCATCGCGCCTTCCCGCGCCGGCGGCCGAATCTCCCGGCCGCGCCTCGAACGGCTGGTAGAGGGGGTGCGGGCCGTGCTTCTCGCCGCGATCGAGGCGGGCGGTTCCTCGCTGCGCGACTATGCGCGGCCTTCGGGCGAGCTCGGCTATTTCTCAGCGCAGTGGCGAGTCTATGGCCGCGAAGGTGAGGCCTGCCACTGCGGCGACGCGATTCGCCGGCGCAGCGACTCGGGCCGCTCGACCTTCTACTGCCCGCGCTGCCAGCGCGCTTGAGGTTGACCTTGCCGGGCCGCATGGCGTAGAGGCCCAGCCGAGCGGGTGCGGTGGATGAACCGCGCCCTTTTTCATTGAGCGATCAGAGGCAGTTAGACGATGGCGAATACGCCGCAGGCAAAGAAGCGAATCCGCCGCAACCAGCGCCGGACCGAGATCAACCGCACTCGTGTCAGCCGCATCCGCACCTTCGTCAAGCAGGTCGAGGCGGCGATCGAAGCCGGCGACAAGGACAAGGCTCTGGACGCGATCTCGAAGGTCCAGCCCGAGCTCGCGCGCGGAGTCGCCAAGGGCGTGTTCCACAAGAATACGGCGGCCCGCAAATACTCGCGCTTGACGCGCCGTATCGCGGCTCTCGGCTAAGCTGCTCAAAAGCTTCGCAGTCGGCCCGCCGGACCCGTTTCCGGCGGGCTTTTTCGTGTCCGGAGAACGGAAGGCGAAACCCTAGGACTTCCCGCGATTCGCAGAGGGCTCTCGCGGGAAAATGGCGGAAAACTGCCATTTTCGGCCAGAAGCCGCAGAAAACCTATGTCAAGTGGGTTTAATTTTTGTGACCCCCATTTTCGCCCTTGCATGGCCGCGCCGAGGCTTCCAAAAAGACCGCTCCGGCGGGGCGAATCTCCCTCCGGACGCCACAGCAAGAACAACTTTCCGAATCGGCGCCGCCGGGGGGCTGCCGTGTGCCCGGAAAGTATTGCGCCAGTCAGGCCCGTTGAAGAGGCCAGAGCAAGAGGGGGTGCGTGTCGTGACTGTGAAGCCGGCGGGAGGCAGTTGGAAAATGGACGGAACGGAGCGGAGCGCGCTCCAGGCGGCTTGGGAGGCGATTCGCGCGGGTCTTCGACGCGATTGCGGCGCGCGCACGTTCGACGGCTGGCTGCGTCCGATCGCGCTCGGCAGTTTCGACGCCGAGTCGGGCGCCCTGCGCCTCGAGCTGCCGTCCCAGTTCATGGCGGACTGGGTGCAGACCCACTTTTCGGAACGACTGACCCTGGCCTGGCGCGCCGCCTGCCCGGCCGTCCGCCACGTCGCCATCCGAGTCGGCGCCGCCGCTCCGAAGACCGCCGCCGTGGTCGAGATTCCGGCGCCGCCGGCGTCGCTGGAGCCCGCCGCCGGCGAGGCGCTCTACGCGGTCGCGCTCGAGCCGCGCTACCGATTCGAGAATTTCGTCGTCGGCAAGGCCAATGAGGTCGCGTTCAACGCCTCCCGTACCCTCGCCACCGCCGACAATGTCGCCTTCAACCCGCTCTTCCTCCACGGCGGCACCGGCCGCGGCAAGACTCACCTGCTCCACGCCATCGGCCACGAATTCCATCGCCTGAGGCCGCGCGCGAAGATCATCTACATGTCGGCCGAGAAGTTCATGGTCGAGTTCGTCGCCGCCCTGCGCGCCAACGACACGATCCAGTTCAAGCAGCATCTGCGCGCCGCCGACCTGCTGATGATCGACGATGTCCAGTTCATCGCCGGCAAGGAATCGACCCAGGAAGAATTCTTCCACACGATGAACGAGATCATCTCGGCCGGCCGCCGCCTCGTCATCAGCTCCGACCGCGCCCCGCAGGACCTGGATGGGATCGAGCCCAGGATCCTCTCTCGCCTGTCCTGGGGCCTGGTCGCCGACATCAACCAGGCCGATCTGGAGCTGCGTCTCAACATCATCCTCAAGAAGCTGGAGGCGCTTCCGGAAGTGTCGGTGCCCGAGGACGTGGTTATGTTCCTCGCCAAGAGGATCAGCTCGAACGTCCGCGAGCTTGAGGGCGCGCTCAACCGCATCGCCGCCTACGCGACCATGCAGAACCGGGTGATCGACCTCGACTTCGTCGGAGAAGTGCTCGCTAACACCCTGAGAGCGAACCAGAGACGCATCTCGATCGACGAGATCCAGACCCGCGTTTCCGAGCATTATAGGATCCGCAAGGCGGAGATGACCTCGGCCCGCCGGGCCCGCGAGGTCGCGCGTCCGCGGCAGGTCGCCATGTACCTGTCCAAGCAGCTCACCCCGCGCTCGCTGCCCGAGATCGGCCGCCGCTTCGGCGGACGCGACCACACGACCGTGATCCACGCCGTGCGCCAGATCGAGAAATTGCGCGCCCAGGACAGCGAGCTCGACGCCGACATCCGGCTTCTGACCCGCCAGCTCGAAGGATGAGCCGTCGCCCCGGCGAAAACCGGGGCCCCAAGGGGTGACGGCCGCTAGCGCCTTTCACCAGCCGGGATGCCAGCCTGCGCTGGCGTGACGTTTTAGCGCCGGCGCTCCGGCGCCACCGTGATCTTCACCGTCTCGCCGCTATTGCCGGGGAAGCCGGTGAACATCGCCTCGATGAGGTTCGGCACGAGGACCGCGAGCTCGTCGGTGCGCGAGCGCGCCCGGGCGGTGCCCTCGAACACCGCCTGGCCGTCGGCGGCCCGCTTTATGTCCATGTCGAGATAGGAGGTGTAGACGGTGTAGACGTCGATCTCCTCCCCATAGCCGCGCCACCAGAAGGGGTCGTCCCAGCCGTAATAGAAGGGCGAGCGGAAGCGGCCGTAGCCGCCGAAGCGCGACCAGTAGGGCCGGTAGCCGAAGCCGCCATAGCCGAAGCGGCGGTAGCCGAGCGCCGGCCGGGTCACGAGCTGCTGGCGGCCGTCGTCGACCCCGTAGGCGAGCGAGACGATGAGGCTCGCCGCCTGGGGCGACGGGGCCTCGCTATAGCCCTGCTCGAGCATGTGCCGACGGACGAGATCGGCGTAGCGCGCGAATTCGAGGCTTCCGCGATCCTCGGGATCGGCGGCCTGGATGACGAAGCTCTGCCCGGCGGGGGCGGGCATCGCCTGATAGCGTGAGACCTGGGTCGGAAGGCCGGTCGCGCAGCCGCCCAGCGCGAGCAGTGCCGCCGGCGCCGCCAGGGTCAGGATCTTCTTGGCAAGGGACATGGGGACTCATCCTCTTTGGAACGGAGCCGTAGCTGTAACTCTATAGGAAACCGCGCCTTTTTACAAAAGGCGGCTGAACGGGCGCTGAAGGGAAGCGATGGAAGGCCGCAGGGATGGGTCGAGTTCAAACTATTGCGGCCTGAGCCCGTCGAACCGTCCTGATTATGATCATGGCAAGACACCGGAGGAAACGTACCTGCGCCATCCTAGGTTATCCGATGTAACCGTTGCGACGATGGGCGGCATTAAGAAGATGTCCCAAAATGGGCTGACAAGTACCCTAGAACCAGAGATTTGGAACTTACTCGGATTGCGTTCTCATTACTCCCCTTGCGGCAAGATCTTTGGATTTGAGGCCAGCCGCACATGCCCGACAACGTCAATCCCCAGATTACCGATGCGGTTACGCAGACGAGCGTGAAAGTGCTGGCCGAAGCGCCGGCACAGGCGATGGCCTCATTGTACCAGATGATGGCCAGCGCCAACGGGATTGCCGCGCAAAACGCGGTGAGCAACCAGCATAATCTCAATCAGCTCAATCCCGCCCTCGTCACTAAGGCGATCAGCATCATCCCGGGTGGCGGCGAATGACAGCCCGGTCGCCCAAGGGAAAAAGGGCGGCCGGCGCAAAGCCCCGCGCCCGGCGAGCGCGCGAGCAGAAGACTGGTGCGGGCTCGGCCGCGCCGGAGGCTCCATCGGAACCGCAGCCAGCCTTCACGCCCGGGCTCGCCATGATCGAGCAGGCCGTCCAATTCACCAAGGCGGGGGTCCTCGATCCGACCAACGACCTCTCCGGGTCCATCCGCCCGACGGGAATGCCGGTCGGCGCGAACGCGCTCGCCGAGCAGGCCGGCGCGATGATGATCCAGGACATACTGGCCTTCCTGCAGAGCATGGAGATGATCATGGTCCCGGCCGCCGCGCTCGCCCTGCGCGAGTCGCTCGACGGCAATCCCGCCGGTGCCGCGACCATGAACCTGATCCAGACGGCGATGGAGGGGCTCGCCACCTTCGCGGGCGGGATCATCGCCGAGGCCGGCGAGACCGCGACGGTATTCCGTTGAATCGCCGGATTGACTCACCGCCTGACCCACAAGCCAGAAAGGATGTCTCATGGCCGAGCCACTCGATAGCGTCGTCAATCCTCAGGTCACGGACGCGGTCACTCAGACGAACGTCAAGGTGCTGGCGGACGCGCCGGCCATGGCGATGGGGACGATCTACCAGTCGCTTGCCCAGGCGACCGGCCTGGCGTTCCAGAATGCCGTCACCACGCAGAACTCGCAGAACATCCTGCAGCAGGCCGCCACGACCCAGGGCGTGATCCAGCTGTACAGCGTCGCCACGCTCTCAGACGCGGACGCGGCGGCCGGCTTGGGCGAAAGCCTCGCCCAGATCCTGCGCACGCAAAAATAAGGAGCGGCAGCGGCAGGCACACTCGTGTGAGCACAGCCCCGCCGCCTCAGCCCGCTTTCTTGCGTCTCAGCAGGATGAGGATGTCGTCGCGGTCCATAGCGCCGATCGTCCAGGCGACGGCGAAATAGACGATCCCGCCGACCGACACCAAGGCTCCGACCCCGATCAAGCGGCGCCCGGCCGAGCCGGCGAAGAAGCCCGCGAGCTGCTCGCGGACAAGATAGAGCGCCGCCGCCATGGCGACCGCCGCGAGGAGCTGGCGCGCCAGCCGGCCCCACAGCCACGGCTCGAATCGAAAATGGCCGCGCGCGCGCAGGATGACATAGAGGGCGAGGGCGTTGATCCAGGCCGAGAGCGCCGTGGTCAGGGCGAGGGCGGCGATCCCGATCACCGGGATCAGTGCGAAGTTGAGAGCGACTCCGACGGCGAGGGCGGCGGCGGCGATGATCACCGGCGTCTTCATGTCCTTGCGCGCGAAGAAGCCGGGAGTGAGCACCTTGATCAGCACGTAGGCGGGCAGGCCGGCGACGATGATCGACAGCACCAGCGAGGTCGTCGCCGCGTCCTCGGCGGTGAACTTGCCCCCTTGGAAGAGGGCGGAGACGATCGGCCCGGCGGTCACGGCCAGCGCGACCGCGGCGGGCAGGGTGAGCAGCATGGCGAGCTCGGTCGCCTGGCCCTGGACCCGCGCCGCCGCGGCGGAGTCGCCGACGCCGACGTGGCGGCTGATCGTCGGCAGGATCGCCGTGCCCAGCGCCGAGCCGATGATCGCGAGCGGCAGTTGGTTGAGCCGGTCGGAAAAGCCGAGATAGACCAGCGAGCCCTCGGGCAGGCGGGTGGCGAAATAGGCGTAGAAGAGCTGGCTTATGTAGTAGATGCCGCCGCCGAGCGTCGCCGGCAGGATCAGGATCAGGAGCTCCTTCACTCGCGGCGTCATCTTCGGCGGCCTCAGGCGCAGCTTCACCCCGGCGCGGCGCACCGCGATCCAGCACAGGGCGAATTGCAGCACGCCGCCGGCGATCACGCCCCACGCCATCGCCCGGGCGGTCCGCTGTCCCCCGTCCGGCACCAGCAGCAGCGAGCCGATCAGCGCGGCGTTGAGCAGGGCGGGCGCGAAGGCGGCGGCGGTGAATCGGGTCAGCGAGTTGAGCACGCCCGAGAGCAGCGACACCAGGCTGATCAGCAGCATGTAGGGGAAAGTGATCCGGGAGAGCTGGACGGCGAGGGCGAACTTCTCCGGCTCGTCGCGCCATCCCGAGCCGATCAGGGTGACGAACGCCGGCATCAAGATGACGAAGACCAGGGTGATCGCCATCAGGATCGGCAGGAACACCGCCTGCACCTCCTCGGCGAAGCGCCGGGCCTCCTCGATCCCGCCCTCGCCGTGGAGGCGCTGGCTGAACAGGGGGACGAAGCCCTGGCTGAACGCGCCCTCGCCGAACAGCCGGCGGAACAGGTTGGGGATCAGGAAGGCGAGGGCGAAGGCGTCGGCGGCCATGCCGGCGCCCATCACCCGGGCGAAGATCATCTCGCGGGCGAAGCCGAGCACCCGGCTCACCATGGTGAGGCCGCCGATCGTGCCGGTCGCCTTCCAGAGGTTCATCGAGCCTTGCCCCCGGGCGGGC
>Ga0196963_10000138_pt1 | contig 75339 bp, 67 predicted proteins | sample S1_5metaG_FD_148600 | JGI IMG/M metagenome (GOLD analysis project Ga0196963, IMG submission 148600) | Soil microbial communities from Anza Borrego desert, Southern California, United States - S1_5 | ecosystem: Environmental > Terrestrial > Soil > Desert | place: USA: California | collected... | reverse complement strand
CGGTTCGTCGGCGCCGATTTCCGCGGCCGCGACGTGCACGTGCCGATACCCCCCGGCGCCGACATCCGCGACGTGCTGGCGGTGGACCTGATGCCGCTGCATGAGCAACGCGAGGCATGAACCTCCTTCAACGGCCCGCGCGCCGGCCGCGGCCCGAGGGCACGTGCCGTCGTGCGGGCCCCGCGGCAGGTCGCCACCGGCGCGTGTATCGCACTGCCGCGTTCCGATGCGGATGCTTTCCCGGGGCCAGGGCTGGCGGCCCTTGCGCCCTGCGTGCGGCGCGGCCTTTCGGTTCACGCCACCCTTCGGGCATGGCAACACCCATCAAGATCAGCATTCCGCACCAGCTCGGGCGCGCTGAAGCGCGCAGCCGCATCCAATCCGGCTTCGCGAACATGGCGCGGCAGGTGCCCGGCAGCGGCTCGGCCATCAGCCAGCGCTGGGACGGTGACCGATTGAGCTTCAGCGTGGGTGCCCTGGGAGCGACCGTCGCGGGCTTCCTGGACATCCTGGACACCGAAGTGAGGATGGAGATCGAGCTGCCAGGCGTGCTCGGCCTGCTGGCGGGACGCTTGAAGGAACGCATGCAGGCGGCTGGGCAGTTGCTGTTGACGAAGAAGTAGTGCCCTGCTCAGCAGGCCCACGACGCCGCGCTGTCGGTGGTGATGCCGTAGCGGGTGATGGCCGCCGCGCACGCCGCCGCATCCACGCGCCCCTGCCCGCGCAGCGCCGTCAGCGCCGCCAGCACCACGTGGTGGCGGTCCACCTCGAAGAAGCGGCGCAGCGCGGCGCGGGTGTCGCTGCGGCCGAAGCCGTCGGTGCCCAGGGCGGTGAAGGGCGCTTGCACGTACGGCGCCACCAGCTGCGGCCAGGCGCGCACGTAGTCGGTGGCGGCGATGACCGGTGCGTCGCCGGGCAGGCAGCGCTGCACGTGGCTGCTGCGCGGCGGCTCGGCGGGGTGCAGGCGGTTGTGGCGTTCCACCTCGCGCGCGTCGCGGGCCAGCTCGCTGAAGCTGGTGGCGCTCCACACTTCGGCTTCCACGCCCCAGTCCTGCGCCAGCAGCTCGGCGGCGGCGATCACCTCGCGCAGGATGGTGCCGGAACCGACGAGGCGCACCGTCGGTGCTGATGGCTCGATGTGCGCCGTTGGTTCGGTGGGCCCAGTGGGCTCAGTGGGCTCAGTGGGCTCGCTTGGCGCTGGCATCGCCGTTGGAGCCAGCGGCGTTGGGGCTGGCGTGGCCGCTGCATGTGCCGCGGGCGCCGCGCCACGCGTCTTTTGCGTGTCAGCAGGTGTGTGCACGGCAAGGCGGTACATGCCGCGAATCAGGTCCTCTTCCACGCCCGCCGGCAGCGAGGGCTGGGCGTAGTTCTCGTTCATCAGCGTGACGTAGTAGAAGACGTCTTCCTGCCGCTCCAGCATCTGCCGCATGCCGTGGTCCAGGATGACCGCGAACTCGCCCGCGAAACACGGGTCCCAGGCGCGGCAATTGGGTACCGTGCTGGCCTGCAGCAGGCTGCTGCCGTCCTGGTGCTGCAGGCCTTCGCCGCCCAGCGTGGTGCGGCCGGCGGTGGCGCCCAGCAGGAACCCGCGTGACCGCTGGTCGGCCGCGGCCCAGATCAAGTCGCCGATGCGCTGGAAGCCGAACATCGAGTAGTAGATGTAGAAGGGCAGCATCGCCTGGCCGTGCACGGAATAGCTGGTGGCCGCGGCCGTCCAGCTGCTGATGGCGCCGGCCTCGCTGATGCCTTCTTCCAGGATCTGGCCGTCGGTGGCCTCGCGGTAGCTCAGCACCGAGCCGATGTCCTCGGGCTCGTAGGCCTGGCCATTGAACGAGTAGATGCCGACCTGCTTGAAGAGGTTGGCCATGCCGAAGGTGCGCGCCTCGTCGGCCACGATGGGTACCACGCGCGGGCCCAGCTGCGGGTCTTTCAGCAGGTTGGTGAGCATGCGCACGAAGGCCATCGTGGTGCTCATTTCCTTGCCCTCGGCCTGCAGCGCAAAGCTGCCGTAGCGCGCCAGCGGCGGCACCGGCACCGGCGCGGCGCTGCCGCGGCGCGCGGGCACGGCGCCGCCCAGCGCGGCACGGCGGGCGTGCAGGTAGCGCATCTCGGGGCTGTCGGCCGCCGGCTTGTAGAAGCTCAGCGACGCAGCCTGCTCGTCCGACAGCGGCAGGTCGAAGCGGTTGCGGAAGGCGATCAGGTCCTCACGCTCCAGCTTCTTCTGTTGGTGCGTCGTCATGCGGCCCTGGCCGGCCTCGCCCATGCCGTAGCCCTTCTTGGTCTGCGCCAGGATGACCACCGGCTGGCCGGTGGTGGCCAGCGCCGCGTGGTAGGCGGCATGGATCTTCACCAGGTCGTGGCCGCCGCGTTTCAGGCGGTCGATCTGCTCGTCGGTCAGGCCCTGCGCCAGCGCGGCCAGCGCCGGGTCCTGGCCGAAGAAGTGCTCGCGGTTGTAGCGGCCGTCCTTGGCGGCAAAGGTCTGGAACTGGCCGTCGACCGTGTTGGCGAAGGCGCGCACCAGGGCGCCTTGCGTGTCGCGGGCGAACAGGCCGTCCCAGTCCGATCCCCACACCAGCTTGATCACGCGCCAGCCGGCGCCGCCGAACAGCGCCTCCAACTCATCGATGATGCGGCCGTTGCCGCGCACCGGGCCGTCCAGGCGCTGCAGGTTGCAGTTGACCACCCACACCAGGTTGTCCAGCTTCTCGCGCGCGGCGAGCGTCAATGCGCTCATGCTCTCGGGCTCGTCCATCTCGCCGTCGCCGAACACGCCCCACACGGTGCGGGTGGTGGTGTCCTGCAGGCCGCGGTGCTGCAGGTAGCGCATGAAGCGCGCCTGGTAGATGGAGCTGATCGGCCCCAAGCCCATCGAGCCGGTGGGGAACTGCCAGAAGTCCGGCATCAGCCAGGGGTGCGGGTAGCTGGACAGGCCGCGCGCGCCGTGCTGCCGCGCGGTGATTTCCTGGCGGTAGTGCGCCAGGTCGGCTTCGGACAACCGGCCTTCGAGGAAGGCACGTGCGTAGACACCGGGCGCCGAGTGCGGCTGGTAGAAGACCAGGTCCCCTTGCTCACCGCCGCGGAAGAAGTGGTTGAAGCCGACCTCGAACAGGTCGGCTGCACTGGCATAACTCGCAATGTGACCGCCCAGTTCACCGTAAGCCTGGTTCGCGCGCACCACCATCGCCAGCGCGTTCCAGCGCATCAGCGAGGCCAGCCGTTCCTCCAGCGCCAGGTCGCCGGGAAAGGGCGGCTGCCGCTCGGGCGGGATGGTGTTGACGTAGGGTGTGCCGCGTGCCGGCTGCCAGCCGATGGCGGGGCCGCGGGCGCGTTCGGCCAGCCGGTCCATCATCTCGCGCACGCGCTGCGGGCCCGCGGCGGCCAGCAGCGAGGCCAGCGCGTCCAGCCATTCGGCGGTTTCCTGGGGATCGGTGTCGGGGGCCGGCGCGGCCAGGTGCCGGCTGATCGAATCGTCGCTCATCGTCAAGTCTCCTGGCACGGAACTGTGCGCCGTGCAGCGCCGCATCGGTGATCGAAGAGGGCGGCGAAATCAATCCGCGGCGGCATACTGTGCCGCATCCTGGTGATTTCGCGGCATTTCATGGAATTCGATGCGATCGACCTGCGCATCCTGCGCGAGCTGCAGGGGGACGGCAGCCTGTCCAATGTGGAGCTGGCACGGCGCGTGGGCCTGTCGCCCTCCCCCTGCCTGGCGCGGGTCAAGGCGCTGCAGGCGGGCGGCGTCATCCGCCAGTACGTGGCGTTGCTGGATGCGAAGGAGCTGGGGCTGAACCTCAACGTCTTCATCTCCATCAGCCTGAAGCAGCAGACCCGCGCCGCGTTGGAGGCTTTCGAGGCCAAGGTCTGCGCGCGCGAAGAGGTGATGGAGTGCTACCTGATGACCGGCGACGCCGACTACCTGCTGCGCGTGGCGCTGCCGGACATGGCGGCGCTGGAGCGCTTCGTGCTGGAGCAGCTGTCGCCGATGAAGGAGGTGGAGAAGATCCGCTCCAGCTTCGCGATGAAGCAGGTGCGCTACAAGACGGCGCTGCCGCTGAACATTTGAGTTATGCCTCCGGCGTCGGCAGCGTCTTCAGCGCGCGGATCGGCGACAGCGTGCACACGGCGGCCTGCACCAGGAAGCCGGCCAGTGCCAGCCACAGGCAGGCCTCGGCGCCCCAGCCCGCGCCCACCCAGCCGCCCAGGGCCGCGCCGATCGGCCGCGCGCCGGTGTTCACCGTCAGGAAGATGGCCGAGACACGGCCCAGCATGGACGCAGGCGTGAGGTGCTGGCGCAACGTGGTGGAGGTGATGGTCCACAGGATGGGCCCGAGGCCGAACAGGAAGAACGACAGCGCGGCCAGCACGCCGCTGGGCCACGCCAGCGTGGCGCACATCACGGCCATGGCGGCCACCGAGCAGAAGGGGCCGACCAGCACGGCCAGGCCATACGGCAGCGCGCGGATCGCGCGGGCGGCCAGCAGCGAGCCGGTGACCATGCCCGCGCCGTAAGTGGCCAGCGTGAAGCCGACGCCGGCACCGTCCAGGCCCAGCTGCGTCACCGCATACGGCACGTAGGCCGCCTGCAGCACGAACCACGCCAGGTTCCACACGATGGCCGTCAGCAGCACCGGCCGCAGCAGCGGGTGGCGCAGCACCAGGGCGGCGCCTTCCTTCAGTTCAGTGACCGGGTGGCGCCGCGGCGGCTGCGCGCGCGCTGGCTCCTGCACGCCGGCCAGCGCGATCCACGCCGCCAGCGACAGCCCGGCCGCCAGCGCGAAGGCGAAGGACGCGCCGGCCCACCCTACCAGTGCGCCGCCCAGCGCCGGCCCGGCGGCGAAGGCGAGGCTGCGCGCCAGCTCCAGCCGGCCGTTGGCAGCGGCCAGCGCGCTGGGGGCCACCAGCGAAGGCACCAGCGCCGGGGCCGCCACGCTGAAGCCCACGGTGCCCACGGCGCCGATGAAGCCCAGCACCGCCAGCCACGCCAGGCTGGCGTGCCCCTGGACGGCCAGCCACACCAGCGCCAGCAGCGACAGCGCGCGCAGGCCTTCGGCCCACAGCATCAGCCGCTGGCGCGACCAGCGGTCGGCCAGCAGGCCGAGCGGAATGGACAGCAGCAGGAAGGGCAGCGTCTGCGCCGACGAGAGCAGGCCCACCTCGCCTGGGCCGGCCTGGAAGGCCAGCACCGCGAACAGGGGCACCGCGGCCAGCGCGATCTGCTCGGCCGACTGGGCCGCCAGGTTGCACGCGGCCAGGCGTGAGAAGGCGCGTGGCAGCGGCGGTGCGGGCATGGTCGTGGCGGCGGCCGTGGCGGTCGGGGAGGAGGAGGCGGGTGCAGGATGCATGCCGGCGATGCTGGCAGGCCCGGCGCTCGCGCACTCGCCGCATTCGGACCTGCGAATCTGCGGCGCGGGCCAACCCATGGCTTCCAGTTCCGGCGGGTGTGCCGGAACCACGTCGGAGGCGTTTCAGGCGCTGGCGCCGGGCAGCCGGCCGGCTGCTGCGGCCCGGCGCAGCGCGTCCAGTGCGGGTGCCGCCAGGCCGACGAAGCGCGGGTCGCACACCGCGCCGACGTTGAAGCGCGACCACGGGCTGGCGGCCTGGTGGTCGACCGTGAACACGCGGCCGGGCGCCAGCACCACGCGGTGCGGCAGCAGCTGCGAGGCCAGCGTCAGCGAATCGGCGATGCCGGGCAGCCGCGCCCACAGGTACAGCGAGTGCGTGGGCGTCGTGAACAGGCTGGCCTGCAGCTTGGCCAGTCGCTCGATGGCGCGGGCGGTGGCGTCTTCCAGCCTCCCGCGCAGCCGGTTCAGGTGGCGCTGGTAGTGGCCTTCGCTCAGGATGACGTCCAGCGTGCGTTCGCAGTATTCGGAACTGCTGACGTGCACCAGCGCCTTCAGGTCCGCCAGGTCGCTGGCCAGGTCCGCGTCGCAGGCGATGAAGCCGACGCGCAGCGCGGCCGAGAAGGACTTGGAGAAGCTGCCGATGTAGATCGTGCGCTCCAGGCCGTCGAGCGATGAGAGCCGCGGGGCCGCAGCCGGCTTGAAGTCGGCCAGCGGATCGTCCTCGACCAGCAGCAGGTCGTGCTTCTGCGCCAGCTGCAGCACCTTGAAGGCCTTGGCCGGGCTCAGGTCGGAGCCGGTGGGGTTGTGCCCGGTCGATTGCGTGAAGAACAGGCGCGGCTTGTGCTGCGCCAGCAGCGCCTCCAGCGCGGCCAGGTCCGGTCCGTCGACCTGGCGCGGCACGCCGACGATCTTCGCGCCGGCCAGCTTCAGCTTGCCGAACAGCGGGTAGTAGCCGGGGTCGTCGACGAACACCGTGGCGCCGGGCGGCACGAAGTAGCGGATCACCAGGTCCATCGCTTCATTGGCGCCGTGCGTCATCACGATCTGGTCCGTGTCCGCGCCGACGCCGTAGTCGGACAGGCGCCGCACCAGGTGCTTGCGCAGCGGCTCGTAGCCGAATCGGTTGCCGTAGCGGAACAGGCTGCCCATGCCGGTGCGCACCACCTTTTGGTGGTACTTGTCCAGGCGCACGTCCGACAGCCACTCCACCGGCGGAAAGCCATCGCCCAGCGACAGCGTGCCGGGCTCCGACTTGAGTTGCGCGCGCATCAGCCACACGATGTCCATCGCGCGGCCGAGCGAGCCACCTTCGCGTTCGGCCCCGCGCACGGCCGGCAGCTCGCGCACGAAATAGCCGGCGCCGCGGCGCGGCTCCACCAGGCCGCGCGCCACCAGCAGCTCGAAGGCGGCGACGACGGTGTTCTTCGCGTAGTCGTGGCGCTGCGCCAGGTCGCGCAGCGAAGGCAGCCGGTCGCCGGCCTTGTAGGCGCCGGCCTTGATCTGCCGTTCCAGCGAGTCCGCGAGCGCCTGGGCGAGGGTGGGACGGGTGGCGGTCATCGGGGCGGGTGGGGTGGCCGGATCGGCTTCTCGAACTGCGCGAGAACTATGCCAGCGGCCGGACAGTCCGGATCCGGCGTGTTCACTGTCCCGCCGAACTGTCACCTCCGCAAGCGGTACGGCGCTCCTACATTGGGTCGCACTTCGATCCCCGCCGACCATGACAGTGGACTCCCGACTCGCCAATTTCCGATCCCTCACGCCCAGCGCGCGGCTGCAGCAACTGGCCCGCTGCGCGGGGCTGTCGGATGCCGACGTACGGCTTCTTTCGGCGCCCGGCGCGCTGACCATCGACCGCGCCAACGGCATGGTCGAGAACGTGATCGGCACCTTCGCACTGCCGCTGGGCATCGCCTGCAACTTCACGGTCAACGGCCGCGACGTGCTGGTGCCGATGGTGGTGGAGGAACCGTCGGTGATCGCGGCCGCGTCGTACATGGCCAAGCTCGCGCGCGAGTGCGGCGGCTTCGAGACCTCCAGCACCGGACCGCTGATGCGGGCGCAGGTGCAGGTGGTGGGCCTGAGCGACTGCCACGGCGCGCGCCACGCCATCCTGCGCCGGCGCGACGAGATCCTGCGCATCGCCAACGGCCGCGACCAGGTGCTGGTGGCGCTGGGCGGCGGCGCACGCGACATCGAGGTGCAGGTCTTCGAGGACACGCCGGCCGGGCCGATGGTGGTGATGCACCTGATCGTCGACGTGCGCGACGCGATGGGCGCCAACACCGTCAACACCATGGCCGAGGCGGTGGCGCCGCTGGTCGAGGCCATCACCGGCGCGCCGGTGCGACTGCGCATCCTGTCGAACCTGGCGGACCTGCGCCTGGCGCGCGCCCGCGTGCGCTTGACGCCGCAGGTGCTGGCCACGCGTGAACGGCGTGGCGAGGACATCGTCGACGGCATCGTGGAAGCCGGCACCTTCGCCGTCGTCGATCCCTACCGTGCGGCCACGCACAACAAGGGGATCATGAACGGCATCGACCCCGTCATCGTCGCCACCGGCAACGACTGGCGCGCGGTGGAAGCCGGCGCCCATGCCTTTGCCTGCCGTGGTGGCCGCTACACGGCGCTGACCCAATGGGAAAAGGACGCGGCCGGCGCCCTGGTTGGCACCATCGAGATGCCGATGCCGGTGGGCCTGGTGGGCGGTGCCACCCGGGTGCACCCGCTGGCGCAGGTGGCGCTGCGTATTTTGGACGTCAGCTCGGCACAGCAGCTGGCCGAGATCGCGGTCGCGGTGGGCCTGGCGCAGAACCTGGGGGCCTTGCGCGCGCTGTCGACCGAAGGCATCCAGCGCGGCCACATGGCCTTGCATGCACGCAACGTCGCCATCGGCGCGGGCGCCGCCGGCCCGGAGATCGACGCGATCGCCCGCCGCATGGTCGCCGAAGGCGACGTGCGCAGCGACAGGGCGGCCGCCCTGGTCCAGGAATCGCGCGGCTGATCCGCCGGGCCCGCCCCATGCACCCCCACCCCGAACCACCACGGAGACACCCGATGAGAAGTACCTTCCGCTTGCCGGCGCTGCGCCGGCTTGCCGCCGCGCTGGCGGCCACGCTGCTGACCTGCGCCGCGGCGGCGCAGGACATCAAGATCGGCTTCAACGCCGACCAGTCCGGCACGGGCGCCGCGGAGCTGGGCGTGGCCGCGCGCCACGGCTTCGAGCTGGCGATCGAGGACATCAACAAGGCCGGCGGCGTGCTGGGCAAGCAGCTGGTCGGCGTGATCCGCGACGACACCGGCCACCCGCCGAAGTCGATCCAGAACATGACCGAGTTGATCGACAACGAGAAGGTGGCCGCGGTGATCGGGCCCACCAACTCCGGCAATGCGCTGGCCTGGCTGCACATCCCGCAGCAGAAGAAGGTGCCGGTGATCGTGCCGGTGGCCACCGCCACCGAGATCACGCGGCGCTATGCCAACGAGCCGCAGAACTTCATCTTCCGCATCTCGATGGTCGACCGGGAACAGGTGGCGCTGCTGGTGGCCTATGCCATCAAGGCCTCGAAGAACCAGAAGATCGCCATCATCGGCGACGCCACCGGTTTCGGCCAGCAGGGCATCAAGGACCTGACCGAGGTGCTGGCGCTGCACGGCCTGGAGCGGGCGGCGGTGGCCAAGTTCGCCCCCAAGGACACGGACATGACCTCGCAATTGGCGCGCATCCGCGAATCGGGCGCCGATACGCTGATCGTCTATGGCCTGGCCGATGCCAATGCGCAATTGCTGCGCAGCATGGAGAAGGTGAACTACTTCCCGACCACGCTGGGCACCTGGGGCAACATGAGCACCGCGCTGCTCGAGATCGCCGGCCCCAAGCTGTCCGAGCACATCATCTTCGCGACCTCGATCGCGGAGAACAGCTCGCCGCGCGCGGCGGCGCTGGCCAAGCGGGTGCGGGCGCGCTACCCCAAGCTGGCCACCTTCGTCTCCGCCGCGCAGGCCTATGACGCGGTGATGGTGCTGGCCGCGGCGATGAAGAAGGCCGGCACGACCGACGGTGCCAAGGTGGCCGAGGCGCTGGACACCGGCATTCCCGAGACGCAAGGCGTCGTGAAGACCTACACCAAGCCCTTCAGCAAGGCCGACCACGAGGCGCTGGAGGTGTCCGATTTCCGCCTGGCGCGCTGGAAGGCGGGCCAGGTGACGGCCTACGAGGACGACATCACCAAGACGCTGACGCCGGCCGACTTCAAGAAGTGAAAGCCAGGGCGCCATGACCGACATCCTGCAGGCCCTGCTGAGCGGCCTGGCGCTGGGGGGCGTGTATGCCCTGGTGGCGCTGGGTTTCAGCATCACGCAGACGACGACCAAGACGCTCAACTTCGGGCAGGGCGAATTCCTGATGGCCGGTGCGCTGGTGGCGGTGAGCGCGCTGGCGCTGGTCGGCGGCAAGGGCGGCGCGCCACTGGTGCCGTCGGACGTGACGATCACGCGTTATGCGCTGGCCATCCTGGTCGTGCTCGGCTTCCTGGCGGCGCTGGGCGTGCTGATGTTCCTGACCGCGGTCCGTCCTTTCGTCCACTCGGGCGGCATGTCGTGGATCATGAGCACGATCGGCTTCGGCATCCTGCTGCAGAACAGCGCGCTGATGATCTGGGGACCGGGCACCCTGGTGCTGCCTTCGCCCCTGGGCGAATCGGTGATCCGCATCGGCGGCGCCGGCATCCGCGCGCAGGAACTGCTGGTGATCGCGGTGTCGGGCATCGTCGTGCTGGCGCTGGACCACGTGCTGCGGCGCACCCGCATCGGCAAGGCGGTGCGCGCGGTGGCGGCGAATCCGGATGCGGCGGCCTTGATGGGCATCGACGTGCGGGCCTTCGTCATCGGCGCCTTCGTGCTGTCGTCGTCGCTGGCCGGCCTGGCCGGCGTGCTGGTGGCGCCCATCACCACCGCGTCGGCCTTCATGGGGCTGGGCATCGCGCTGAAGGCATTCTCGGCCGCCATCCTGGGCGGCCTCACCAGCCCGCGCGGCTGCATCGCCGGCGGCTTCATCCTGGGCTGCCTGGAGGCGGGCGTGGGCCTCTGGCGCGACGAGTGGCGCGAGATCTCGATGTTCCTGCTGATCATCGTCGTGCTGGTGCTGCGGCCCGCCGGGCTCTTCGGCCGCGCCGAGTTCGAGAAAGTCTGACAACACCATGCGCACCAGGATGCTGCTGTGGGCGGTCGTCGCGGCGCTGGCCGTGGGCGGGCCGCTCGTCGTGACGAACGAGTTCTACCTGAAGGTGGTGTTCACCGCCTCGATGTACTACCTGGCCGCCGCGGGCCTGAACGTGCTGGTGGGCTGGAGCGGGCAGAAGTCGCTCGGCCACGCCGGCCTGTTCGCGGTGGGCGCCTACACCGCCGCGTTGCTGACCTCGCGGCTGGGCGCCGGCCCGTGGCAGGCGCTGGCCGCGTCCACCGCCGTGGCGGCGCTCTTCGGCGTCGTCATCGCGCTGCCGGCGCTGCGGGTGAAGGGCCCGCCGCTCGCGATGGTGACGATCGCCTTCGGCATCGTGATCGAGAAGATCGTCACAGAGTGGCAGGAGCCCTTCGGCGGCCAGCAGGGCATCTACGGCGTGCTGCCGCTCACATTCGGTGGCAGCGCACTGGACATCCGCGGCTGGACATGGCTGATGCTGGGGCTGGCGATCACCACCCACGTGCTGCTGAAGACGCTGCTGCACGGCAAGGTGGGCCGCGCCCTCCTGGCGGTGCAGGCGGCCGAGGTGGCGGCGGCCAGCGTGGGCGTCAACGTCTACCGCACCAAGGTGCTGGCCTTCGTCATCAGCGCGGTCACCTGCGGCCTGGCCGGCGCCTTGATGGCGCAGCAGAACCAGTACATCAACTCGGACTTCGTCAGCTTCAACCTGTCGATCTTCCTGCTGCTGGTGGTGCTGATCGGCGGGCCGTCGGTGGCCGGGCCGGCACTGGGCGCCATCGTGCTGACGCTGCTCGACGCCTTCCTCGCGCGCTGGCCCGGGCTGCAGCACTTCATCTACGGCGCGCTGCTGCTGTTCGCGCTGTACGCGATGCCGCGCGGGCTGTCCGGTGCGCTGCAGCGGGTGTTCCAGCGCTTCACGCCGCCCCGGGCACCGCTGCCGGCGCCCGAAGGCGAATGGCGGCCGCAGGTGGCGCGCCCGGCGCGGGGTGCCGGCCCGCTGCTGCAGGCCACCGGCTTGCGCAAGGCCTATGGCGGCGTGGTGCCCACCGCCGGCGTGAGCCTGGCGCTGCAGGCCGGCCACGTCCACTCGCTGATCGGCCCCAACGGCGCCGGCAAGACCACGCTGCTGAACATCCTGTCCGGCGTGGTGCGGCCGGACGGCGGCACGGTGCGCTTCATGGACGAGGACATCACGGGCCAGGGCGCCAGCGCGATCTGCCGCCGCGGCATCGGCCGCACCTTCCAGAACCTGAAGCTGTTTCCGCACCTGAGCGTGTTCGAGAACGTGCTGGTCGGCTGCCACCGCCGGCAGCAAGCCGGCTTCTTTGCCCACCTGTTCGCGCTGCCGCCGGCCCGCCGCGGCGAACGCCAGGCACGGCTGGAGGCGACGCGGCTGCTGCACTTCATCGGCCTGGCCGACGTGGCGCACGAGCCGGCCGGCAGCCTGCCCTACGGCCTGCAGCGGCGGGTGGAACTGGCGCGCGCGCTGGCCACGCAGCCCACCCTGCTGATGCTGGACGAGCCGGCCGCCGGCCTGAACCCGCAGGAGACCGCGCAGCTCACGGCGCTGATCCGGCGCATCAGCCACCTCGGGCTCACGGTGCTGCTGATCGAGCACCACATGGACCTGGTGATGGCGGTGTCGGACCACGTCTTCGTGCTGGACCATGGGCAGAGGATCGCCGAAGGCACGCCGGAGGCGGTGCGCCAGGACCCCCGCGTCGTGCAGGCCTACCTGGGCGTGGACGACGACGAGGCGGCGCACGCCACCCCCCAACCCAGCCTGCCGGAGGTGCGCTGTGCCTGACATCGCCCACACGCCCTTGTTGTCGGTGCGCCGCCTGAAGGTGGCCTATGGCGCGGTGCAGGCCCTGAAGGGCGTGGACCTCGACGTCTTCGAAGGCGAGATCGTCGCGCTGGTCGGCGGCAACGGCGCCGGCAAGACCACGCTGATGAAAGCCATCTCGGGCCTGGTGCCGCTGCAATCAGGTGCCATCCGCTTCGGCGCCGACGAGCTGGCGCCGCTGGCGCCGCACCGCCGCGTGCGGCTGGGCATCGCGCAATCGCCGGAAGGACGGCAGGTGTTCGCCGACCAGAGCGTGGAAGACAACCTGCTGCTGGGCGCCTACCTGCGCGCCCGCCACGCGGCCGAGGTGGCCCAAGACCTGGAAGCGCAGTACCGCCTGTTTCCGCGGCTGAACGAGCGGCGCCTGCAGCCGGCCGGCACGCTCAGCGGCGGCGAGCAGCAGATGCTGGCCATCGGCCGCGCGCTGATGGCCAGGCCGAAGCTGCTGCTGCTGGACGAACCGTCGCTGGGCCTGGCGCCGCTGATCGTCAAGGAGATCTTCGAAATCATCGGCCGGCTGCGCGCATCCGGCGTCACCGTGCTGCTGGTGGAGCAGATGGCCAACCAGGCCCTGCGCATCGCCGACCGGGCCTACGTGCTGAAGACCGGAGAGATCGCCTCGCATGGCCGGGCGGCCGACGTGCGGGCGGATCCGGCCGTGAGGGCCGCTTACCTGGGATGACCGGTGCGGTCGCCGGCCGGCCCAGGCCTTCGCCCCGTGCTCGGCCGCCCGGCCCGGTGGCGGCGGCGCGGCTGCCCGTCAGCCGCCGGCCAAGGCCGCCAGCCGCGCCTGCAAGCGAAGCACCGGCTCGCGGTCTTCGTCCGGCCGTTGCACGATGAAATGCGCCAGCGGGTTGGCCACCGGGCGGTTCGACACCGCGACCAGCCGGCCGTCGGCGAGCCAGGGTTGCGCCAGCGGCAAGCGGGCCAGCGCCACGCCCAGGCCGGCCTGGGCGGCGAGCAGCACCAGGTCGTAGTCCTCGAAGCGGCGGTCGATGCTGCGCGGCCGGAAGCGCGGGCCGCCGGCGGCCGCCAGCCACAGCCGCCACTGGCTGGCGTCGGAGTCGTGGATCAGCGGCAGGCGCAGCAGCGCTTCGGGCCCTGCCCGCGAACCCAGCGCCTCGGCCGCGGGCGGAGCGGCCACCGGCAGCAGGCGTTCCTGCAGCAGCAGGTGGCTGCGCAGGCCCGGCCACTGGCCGCCGCCATAGCGCAGCGCCAGGTCCACCGCGCCGCCGGCGACGTCGGCCAGCCCATGTTCAACCACGAGGTCGATGCGCAGGTCCTGGGGCTCGCCCTGCAGCAGGCGCATGCGCGGCAGCAGCCACAGCCGCGCGAAGGAGGGCACGACGCTCATGCTGACCGTCATCACGCCGCGGTGCGGGCGCCACTGGTCGGCGCAGCGCGCGATGGCGTCGAAGGACTGCTCGGCGGTGCGCACCAGGCGCAGCCCTTCGGGGGTCAGCGCCACGCCGCGGCCGGCGCGTTCGAAGAGCGGCGTGCCGAGCCAGTTCTCCACCGCGCGCACGCGTCGGCTGACCGCGCCGTGCGTCAGCCCCAGCGCTTCAGCGGCCGCGGTGAACGAGCCGGCGCGCGCGGCCGCCACGGCGACCCGAAGGCTGTCCAGCGGGGGCTGGGAAGGCAGGGGAGGCGCTGCTGTCTTGTGCGTTTTCGTCACGGTTGGTCCTCGATCGGTGAGCTGGTTCTTGCGATGGGCACTCTACAGAATGGGTTGCAGCGCGGGCCCTTCCCGGCGCCGTGCAAGCCCCAACCGAGGACCGCCGATCGATGACCACGATGAACCGACGCCAGATCCTGATCATTGCCGGCACCGGTGCCGGCCTGTCCGATGCGGCTGCGGCTGCGCCGGCCGATCGGCCGCAGCCACCTGAGCGGCCCTTCGACACGTTGATGCAGCGTTGCGCCGACGAGATGCTGGCCGAGCAGCCGCAGGCCGCCACCTCGCTCGGGCTGGACACCGGCGCGCGCGCCGGGCTGCGCGCGCGCTGGGACGATCGGTCGTCCGCCGGCATCGCCGCCCAGCATGCCCGCTGCGCGGCGCGGCTGGCGGCCCTGCAAGCCATCGACGCGCGGACGCTGGATGCCGACGAGCGCCTGACGCTGGACACCGTCACCTGGGCCCACGCGCTGGGCGCCGAAGGGCGCGGCTTCGCCCATGGCGTGAACACGCTGCAGGCCGCGATGACCCAGACCGCGACGCCCTACGTCGTCACCCAGATGACCGGTGCCTTCGCAGAGATGCCGGACTTCCTGAACCGCGAGCACCCGATCGCCGGCCGCGACGACGTGCAGGCGTGGCTGCAGCGCCTGCGCGGTTGCGCCGCCGCGCTCGATGCCGAGACCGGGCGCCTGCGTGTCGAGGCCGCGCGCGGCGTGGTGCCGCCGCCCGCGGTGCTGGACACGGTGCTGCGGCAAATGGCCGATGCGCTGGCCCAGCCGGTGGGCGATTCCGAGCTGTTGCGCGGCCTGGCGCAGCGCTGCGCCGCCATCGGCTGGCGCGATGCGCCGCTGGCCGAGGTCGGCCGCGTGGTCGAGCGGCAGTTCAAGCCCGCGCTGGCGCGGCAGCGCGACGTGCTGCGTGCCATGCGCGGCGCACTGCCGCGGGCTGCGAGCGATCGGCCGGGCATGGGTCGCCTGCCCGGCGGCGAAGCGCACTACGCCTGGCTGCTGAAGGTGGCGACCGGCACGGCGCTGGCGGCCGACGAGGTGCATGCGATGGGGCTGGACGAGTCGCGCCGGATCGCCGGGCTGATGGACCGCGGCCTCGCGGCGCTCGGGCACCGGTCTGGCAGCGTGGCACAGCGGCTGCAGGCCCTGGCGGCCGACGCGGCGCAGCGCTTTCCCAATGACGACGCGGGCCGCGCCGCGGCGCTGGCCCATGCCGAGGCGCTGCTGGCGCGGGCGCGCGAGGCGATGCCGCGCCTGTCGCGGCTGGGGCTGCGGGCGGCGGTGCGCATCGAGCGCGTGCCGCCCAGCATCGAACGCGGCGCCGCCGGTGCGTACGTCGCGCCGGGCTCGCTCGACGGCTCGCGGCCGGCGGTGTTCTCGCTCAACCTGCACGACACCGCCACCTGGCCACGCTGGGCCTTGCCGACGCTGGTGTTTCATGAAACCGTGCCCGGCCACGTCTGGCAGGAGGCCTACGGCACCGAGCGCCAGCCCTGGCCCCTGGTGCGCGCGCTGGTGCGCTTCAACGCCACGTCCGAAGGCTGGGCGCTGTATGCCGAGCAGCTGGCCGACGAGATCGGCCTGTACGAAGGCGATCCGCTCGGCCGGCTGGGCTGCTGGCAGGCCATGCAGCTGCGCGCCAGCCGGCTCGTGGTGGACACCGGCCTGCATGCCAAGGGCTGGTCGCGGGCACAGGCGATCGACTGGATGACGGAGGCCACCGGCCGCCCGCGTGCCGCGATGGCCAGCGAGGTTGACCGTTATTGCGTCAAGCCCGGCCAGGCCTGCGGCTACATGGTCGGCCTGCAGCAGCTGCTGGAACTGCGCAGTGCGGCCCGGCAGCGGCTGGGCGATCGCTTCGACCTGCGGGACTTCAACGACAGCGTGGTCGCCAGCGGCAACGTGCCGCTGGCGCTGCTGGCCCGACCGTGATCAGCACCATCAGCCGGGGTCCTTGGCCCGCCCGGTGTCGGCTCGCACCCACGCGGCGGCGCGTTCGGCGATCATCAGCGTCGGGCTGTTGGTGTTGCCGCTCGTGATCGTCGGCATCGCTCCGGCGTCGACCACGCGCAGGCCGGCGATGCTGCGCACGCGCAGCCTGGAGTCCAGCACCGCCATCGGGTCGTCGGCCGCGCCCATCTTGGTCGTGCCGACCGGGTGGAAGATGGTCGTCGCGATGTCGCCGGCCAGGCGCGCCAGGTCCTCGTCGCTGTGGTACTGCGGCCCCGGCTTCCATTCCTCGGGGCGGTACTTCGCCAGCGCCGGCTGGGCCACGATGCGGCGCGTCACGCGCAGCGAATCGGCGGCGACTCGGCGGTCCTCGTCGGTGGCGAGGTAGTTGGGCGCGATCGCCGGCGCCTCGTCGAAGCGCGGGCTCCTGATCTGCACCGTGCCGCGGCTGGTCGGGTTCAGGTTGCAGACGCTGGCGGTGAAGGCCGGGAAGCGGTGCAGCGGCTCTCCGAAGGCATCGAGCGACAGCGGCTGCACGTGGTACTGGATGTTCGGCCAGCGCTGGCCGGGTGCGCTGCGGGTGAAGGCGCCGAGCTGTGACGGCGCCATGCTCATCGGGCCGCTGCGCCGGGCCAGGTACTCCAGGCCGATGCCGGCCCGGCCCCACCACGACGAGGCCAGCACGTTCAGCGTTTTCGCGCCGCTGACCTTGTAGACCGCGCGGATCTGCAGGTGGTCCTGCAGGTTGGCGCCGACACCCGGCAGGTCGGCCACCACCGGGATGCCGTGGCGCTGCAGCAGCGGTGCCGGGCCGATGCCTGACAGCTGCAGGATCTGCGGCGAGCCGATGGCGCCGGCGCAGAGGATCACCTCGCGGCGCGCGTGGGCCGTGCGCATCTGCCGGCCGTCCCACGCCTGCACGCCGGTGCAGCGCGTGCGGCCGCCGGCCTGGGGCTCCAGCAGCAGCTTCGAGACGCGGCAGTGCAGCCATGACGCTACATTGGAGCGGCCATCGCACACCGGCCGCAGGAAGGCCTTGGCGGTGTTCCAGCGCCAGCCGCGGCGCTGGTTGACCTCGAAATAGCCCACGCCTTCGTTGTCGCCGCGGTTGAAGTCGTCGCTCGCCGGCACGCCGGCCTGCTGCGCGGCTTCGGCGAAAGCATCGAGGATGTCCCAGCGCAGGCGCTGGCGCTCGACGCGCCATTCGCCGCCCGATCCGTGGTGCGCGTCGGGGCCGCGGTGATGATCCTCGTGCTGCCGGAATGCCGGCAGCACGTGCTGCCAGCGCCATGCGTCGTCGCCGGTCAGCTCGGCCCAGCCGTCGTAGTCGCGCGCCTGGCCGCGCATGTAGATCATGCCGTTGATGCTGGAGCAGCCGCCCAGCGTCTTGCCGCGCGGGTAGCGCAGCGTGCGGCCGTTCAAGCCCGGTTCGGGTTCGGTCTGGAACAGCCAGTCGGTGCGCGGATGGCCGATGCAGTACAGGTAGCCGACCGGGATGTGGATCCACGGGTGCCGGTCGCGGCCGCCGGCTTCGATCAGCAGCACGCGCCGGCGGCTGTCCGCGCTCAGCCGGTTGCACATCAGCGCGCCGGCGGTGCCGCCGCCGATGACGATGTAGTCGAAGGTGGTGTCGTCGCTGGGGGTCAAGTCGGCCTCGTGCGGATCGGATTCAGGGCCAGGCGCCGTCCCTTCTCGGCTGCCAGCATCGACGGCCCTGGCGCGCCGGGAAGGGGAAGTCAGCCGCGTCGCGCGCCCGCCGATTCGTAGAGCTGCCACGCCGCCTGGGCGGAGGCGCCGTCGTGCACCATCGCCATCAGCGCGCGCACGACGGCCGTGGGGTCGGCGTGCTGGTACACGTTGCGGCCGTACACCAGGCCGACCGCGCCCTGGTCGAGCAGCGCGCGCGAGCGTGCGAACACCTGCTGCAGCCCTTCCTTGCCGCCGCCGCGCACCAGCACCGGGCAGCGCGCGGCCTGCACCACGCGGTGGAAATCCGCCGCGTCGCTGGTGGGGTCGGCCTTGATGATGTCGGCGCCCATCTCACGCGCCAGGCGCACCAGCGTGACGATCTTCTGCGTGTCGCCGTCGACCATGTAGCCGCCGCGCGCGTCGTTGGGCGCCATCACCAGCGGCTCGATCATCAGCGGCATGCCGTAGCGGTCGCAGTCGGCGCGCACGCGCGCGATGTTGCCGACGCACTGGCGGAACAGGTCCGGTTCGTTCGGCAGCATGAAGAGGTTCACCACCACGCAGGCGGCGTCCATCTGCACCGCCGGCAGCACCGGGTCGTCGGCGTTCTGCAGCACCGCCCACATCACGCGGTGCGTGGTGGCGTTGTACGGGTTGCCCATGTCCAGCCGCATCACCAGCGCCGGCTTGTCGCGGCCGGGCCGCTGCTGCAGCAGGTCGGCCTGGCCGAAGTTCAGCTGGATCGCGTCGGGCCTGGCGTCGACCAGCTGGTCGACCACTCGCGGCATGTCTTCCAGCCCGTCGAGGAAGCCGGGCTCATTGCAGACACCGTGGTCGACGGCGATGTCGAGGCAGCGTCCGTTGTGCAGCAGGCGGTTCAGGCGGGCCAGTTTTCTTTCCATCAACAGCTCCTAGCGAATGAAGTCACAGGGTGCGCGCTGCCGCACGCGGCGGCGGAGGGCCGGCCGCGCGGGACAGTCGCTGCAGGGTTGGGGGGCGTGCCGGCGGGTCGCGCGCCGGCCGCTCCCAGTCCGCGTTAGGCCATCAGCGCGCCGAGGTGGCGATCGGCCGCGGCGTCGACCTGCGCCAGCGCATCGGCGTCGAGCCCGACCGCGCCAGCACCGGCGTTGTCGATCGCCTGCTGCGGCGTGCGCGCGCCGCACAGCGCGACGGTGACCTTTCCGCCGGCGGTGGTCCAGGCGATCATCAGCTGCGCGAAGCTGCACCGCAGGCGCGCGCGCAGCGGCTCCAGCTCGGTGAAGAAGGCCTGGAGCTTCGTGCGGCTGGCGGCCGAGAAGCGCGGGTTGTCGCGGCGCTGGTCGTCGCCCGTGAACTCGCGCCGTGCGTCGATCGGCCCGGCCAGCAGGCCCAGCGCGAGCGATGAATAGCCGAGCACCGCGATGCCGTGCTGCCGGCACAGCGGCAGCAGCGTGGCCTCGATGCCGCGGTCGATCAGGCTGTAGCGCTCCTGGATCGCATCGACCGGGCCGTGCTTCAGGTACTCGGCCAGGGTCGGCGCATCGACGTTGCTGACGCCGATCGCGCGGATCTTGCCCTGCCGCTTCAATGCGAGCAGCGCGTCCATCGTCTCGGCCACCGGCGTCGTCGCGTCCTGCCAGTGCGTGATGTAGAGGTCGATACGGTCCGTCCGCAGGCGCGACAGGCTCTGCTCCACCTCGTGGAAGATCGACTCGCGGCCGAGGAAGCGGTGCACCGGCTGGCCGGCCTCGTCGAAGAAGTGCGTGCCCTCGTGGGTATGCCACACAAGGCCGCATTTGGTGACCAGCACCGCCTCGTCGCGCCGGCCCTCCAGCGCGGCGCCGACGAGCTGCTCGGCGCGGCCCAGGCCGTAGGCCGGCGCGGTGTCGATCAGCCGCACGCCGGCGTCCAGCGAGGCGCGGATCGCGTCGATCGCGGCCGCATCGTCACCACCGCCCCACATCCAGCCGCCCATCGCCCAGGTGCCCAGGCCGATGGCCTCGCAGCGGATGCCGGACTGGCCCAATTCAAGCGTCTTCATCGTCTTGCCTTCCTCACGTTGAGCAGGTGGTCGATGGTCACTGCGGCCAGCAGGATCAGGCCCTTGATGACGTCCTGCCAGTACGGCGACACGTCGAGCAGGATCAGCGAACTGGTGACCACCGACAGCAGCGCCAGCCCCAGCACCGCGCCCAGCACGGTGCCCGAGCCGCCTTTCAGGCTGGCGCCGCCGATCACCGCGGCGGCGATCACGTTGAGCTCCATGCCGATGCCGAAGGTCGGCGTCGCGGCGCCGAAGCGCGCGGTGTAGATGACCCCGGCCAGCCCCGCCAGCGCGGCGCAGAGCACCGTGACCCAGAACTTGACGTGGCCGGTGCGGATGCCCGAGTACAGCGCGGCCTTCTCGTTGCTGCCGGTGTAGAACACGCGGCGCAAGGCGGTGGCCCGGCGCAGCAGCAGGTCGCTGATGGCGACGATGGCGGCGAAGATCATGATCACCGCCGGGATGCCGCCGATCGAGCCCTGGCCGATGAACTTGAACGACGCCGGCAGCGAGAACAGCGATTGCGGCGTGCCCTGCGTCAGCGCCAGGCACAGGCCGCGCACGATCACCATGAAGGCCAGGGATGCGATGAAGTGCGACAGGCCGATGCCGGTGACGCAGCCGCCGATCATGGCGCCGATGAGCGCGCACAGCGCGATGGCCACCGCGCCGGCTGTCCACGGGTCCAGCCCCATCAGGAACAGCTTGCCGGTGATCACCATCGCGAAGCACACCACCGACCCCACCGACAGGTCGATGCCGCCGACGATCAGCAGCACCGTCATGCCGACGACGACGACACCCTCGATCGAGAACGACAGCAGCATCGCGCGCACGTTGTCCCAGGTCATGAAGTGCGGCGACGCGAAGCTCATCACCACGCACAGCGCGAGGATGATGGCGAGCAGCCCGGCCTCGCGCATGCTGGCGAGGCGGTGGCGAACGTTGGCGGCATCCATGGTCGGCGGGGCGGCGCCCGCGGACAAGGGCAGGGCGGCCTGCGCGATGCTGCCGGCGGATTCGAGTTTCGACATCAATGCAACTCCTCGGGCGTGGCAGCCAGGCCCGAGGCCAGGCGCAGCAGCCGTTCTTCGGTCATCTGGCCGGCCGCCACCTCGCCGGCGATGCGGCCCTCGTGGATCACCAGCGCGCGGTCGCACAGCCCGATGATCTCGGGCAGCTCCGACGAGATCACGATCACGCCGACGCCCTGGGTGGCCAGTTCGCGCAGGATGCGGTGGATCTCGGACTTCGCGCCCACGTCCACGCCGCGGGTCGGCTCGTCCATCAGCAGCACCGCCGGTTCGGTGGCCAGCAGCTTGGCGATGGCCACCTTCTGCTGGTTGCCGCCGGACAGGCTGGCGGCGTCGCAGTCCACGCCGTCGGACTTCAGGTTCAGGCGCTTGCCCAGTGCCTGCGCCAGCTGCTTCTCCGCCGCGGCCTTCACGAAGCCCCAGCGCGAGCTGATGCGCCGCGGCGCCATCGCGGAAACGTTCTTCGCCACCGACATCTCGAGGAACACGCCGGCCGCCTTGCGGTCCTCGCTGAGGTAGGCGATGCCATGCCGCAGCGCGTCGCGGTAATGGCGGATGGCCAGCGGCTGGCCCTTCAGCCGCACGGTGCCGCGGCGCGCGCGCCGCAGGCCGCAGAGGGTTTCCGCCAGTTCGGTGCGGCCGGCGCCCATCAGGCCGGCGATGCCCAGCACCTCGCCACGCCGCAGCGCGAAAGAGATGCCGTGCACGCGCTCGTCGTCGGCCAGCGCGTCGACCTCGAGCAGGGGTGTCTCGCCGGCGGCGCGCGTGGACGCGTCCTTCGGGGGGTAGAAGCTGCCAAGGTCCCGTCCGACCATCGCGCGCACCAGCGCATCGGCATCCAGCCGCGACAGCTCTTCGCACAACACGTCGCGTCCGTCGCGCAGCACGGTGACGCGGTCGCAGTGCGTGAAGATCTCCGCCATGCGATGGCTGATGTGGATGATGCCGATGCCCTGGCGCTTGAGGTCGTGCAGCACGCGGAACAGCGCGGCCGATTCGACCTCGGTCAGCGCCGCGGTCGGTTCGTCGAGGATCAGCACGCGGCAATCCAGCGTCAGCGCCTTCGCGATCTCCACCAGCTGCTGGCTGCCGATCGGCAGTTGCTCGACGCGGCAGCCGGGCGGGATGTGCGCGCAGCCGAGTTTGGCCAGCACCTGGCGCGCGCGCTGCTGCAGGCCGCCGAAGTCCATCCACAGCCGCCGGCTGCCGTTGAGCTCGGCCATGAAGATGTTCTCGGCCACCGTGGCGTCGCCGCACAGGGCGATTTCCTGGTGCACCAGGCCGATGCCCAGCCGCATCGCGTGCGCCGGGCCGTGGATGGACACCGGCGCCCCGTCGAGCACGATCTCGCCGGCATCGGGCCGGTGGATGCCGTCGATGATCTTCATCAGCGTCGACTTGCCGGCCCCGTTTTCGCCGCACAGCGCGTGGATCTCGCCGGCCCGCAGCGAGAACTGCACGCCGGCGAGCGCACGCGCGCCGCCGAAGTGCTTGTGGATGCCGCGCAGTTCGAGGATCGGCCTCATGTCGGCATCATTCGTTGATGCCCTTCGTGCCGCGCCGCGCGAGGTACTTGTCCCAGTAGAAGTCGTCGGCATTGGTCTTGTTGACCACCGACAGCCCGTTGTCGAGGAAGGGGACGGCCATCGGGTTGGTGCCGCTGCGCTTGGCGTCGTTCATCGGGTCGATCAGGTTCGCGTTCTTCGCCAGGAACAGCAGCATCATGCCCATGTAGCCCTGCACGCCCTGGTTCGGGTTGATGGCGCCGAACACGTCGCCGGACTTGATCATGTCGAGGATCTTGGCGTTGACGTCGCAGCACATCACGCGGATCGGCTTCTTCGACTCCAGCTTCGCCTGCGCCGCGCCCAGCGCGGAGTTGGCCTCGGGCATGAACAGGGCGCCCAGGTTGGGGTTGGCCTGCACGATGCTCAGCGTCGCCTGGTAGGCCTTGTTCGGGTCCTGGTTGCTGGCCGCGCGGCCCACGAGCTTCATGCCCGGGTGCTTGGTCTTCATGCGGTTGATGAAGGCCGCGATGCGGCGGTCGTGGTTGTCCTGGCCCGGGTTCTCCAGCACCGCGAACTCGCCCTTGCCGCCCATGGACGCGGCAATCGCGTCGGCGGCCTGGCTGCCTTCACGATCGTTGTCCGAGGTCACGAACGAGACGCGCTTGGAGTTGGGTGAATCGGCCGCGAAGGTGACCACCGGGATGCCCATCGCCGCCGCGCGGTTGATCGGTTCGATGAACGGATCGGGGTTCATCGGGTGCAGCAGGATGCCGGCGGGCTTGCGCGCGAGCTCTTGCTCGAAGGACGCGAGCTGCTTGTTGACGTCGTATTCGGGCGTGCCCGAGTAGCGCGTCTTCACGCCCAGCGTGCGGCCGAGCTGCTTCATCATTTCGTACACCGGGAACCAGTACTCGACGCCCGAGACCATCACGTTCATCACGTAGACGTCGGACGCGTTGCCACGCAGCCCCGATGCCGCGGCGGCCTGCGCGAACGCCGCCGATCCGCCCACCAAGCCCGCGCCGCCCAGCGCAGCGGTCTTCAAGAAATCACGCCTCATCGAAGTCTCCTGTCGTCGTGTTGATCTCACGGCCCTGCCGGGCCGGTCCGCCTGTCCTGATGGTGCCTGTCAGCTGCTGAAGTGCTGCTTCGTTGTCATGACAGCGATCAGACTGTAGGGACAGGCGATGCAGAATAAAACCTAGGGGAAACACTGCTGGAGCGTGCCAATGATGGCGGCACGATGTCATGACATGAGAACAAGCATCTTCATCGGCATCGACATGGGCTCCACCGGCCTGAAGGCCGTGGCTTTCGAGGCGGGCAGCGGGCTGGGGCTGGCCACGGCCGGCAGCGTGCTGCCCCTGCAGCGCACCCGCGGCGGCGGTTGCGAGCTGGCGGCCGAAGCCATCGCCGGCGCCTTGCAGCATGCGCTGCGCGGCGTCACGCGGCAGCTCGCGGATCGCGTGCACGACGTGCTTGCCATCGGCTGCACCGGCCATGGCGCCGGGCTGTACGTGCTCGATGCGCAGGGCCGGCTGCTGCGCGGCCGCGCGGTCGCATCCACCGACCAGCGGGCCGCGGCGCGCGCCCGCGCGCTGCTTCGCCCCTTCGGCGCCAGGCTGGCCGAGGCGGTGGGCTGCGGCCCCTGGGCCGGCCAGCCGACGCTGGTCGCGGCCGAGCTGGTCGCGGCGGGCGAACTGCGGCGGGAAGAGATCCGCCACCTGCTCTTCGCGAAGGACTACCTCGGCTTCCTGCTGACCGGCGAGATGGCCACCGATGCCAGCGACGCCAGCACCGCCGGACTGCTGTCGCTGGCCACCGGCGAGCCCGCGCCGCTGGCCTTCGAGGCGGTGGGCTTGCCCGAACTGGCCGGCGCGCTGCCGCCGCTTCAGCCCAGCGGCACGGTGCTGGGCCGCCTGAAGCCTGCGCTGGCCGAGGCTTGCGGCCTGCCCGCGGGCCTGCCGGTAGCCGTGGGCACCATCGACCTGCTGGCCTCGCTCGACGCGGTGGACGCCCCCGCGCGTGGCCAGGCCGTGGCGGTGCTGGGCACCTGGTGCGTGAACGCGGTGGTCGCGCCGGTGCGCGCACCGCAGCCGGCGGTCGGCGGCGTCGTGCACTTCGGCGCGCCGGACCGGCGCCTCTACCTCGAGAACAGCCCGTCGTCGATGGCCAACCTGGCGTGGCTGGCGCGCACGCTGGGCTTTGCCGATGCGGCCGCGGTGGTCGACGCGGCGATGACGGTGCCGCTCGGCGCCGATGGCCTGCGCTTCCTGCCCTTCATCAACGGCGGCGGCGTGTCGCCGGATGCCAGCGGCGGCTTCATCGGCCTGGCCGCTCACCATGAACGTCAGCACCTTGCGCGCGCCGCGGTCGATGCGGTGCTGGCACTGCATGCGTGGCATCTCGACCGGCTGGCAGTGCTTGGCCTCGGCGCACCGGCCCAGGTCGCCGCGCTGGGCGGCGGAGCGCGTGATGTGCGGATGGTTCAGCTGCTCGCCGATTTCCTGGGCCACCCGGTCGAGCGCTGCGGTGACGACGAGACCGGCGCACGCGGGGCCGCGCTGTATGCGGCGCGCGCGGTCGGCGCACCGGCCGGCACGCTGCCCGCACCGCGCGACCTGGTGCAGCCCGCGGGCGGCGCAGCCGCACACGCCGGGTTCCGTGCCGGCTTCGATGCCTTGCTCGACAGCCTCGCGCCCGCCTTCGCGCAGCAGGCGGGAGGCCAGCGATGAGCGCCGGGGATGCCCCCGGGCAGTCCCCCTTCGTGCGCCCGCAGGCCATCGCCGGCCGGCATTTCCCGGTCGTCATCGTCGGCGCCGGCATCAACGGGGTCGGCGTGTTCCGCGACCTCGCGCTGCAGGGGATCGACTGCCTTATCGTCGACAAGGCCGACGTGGCCGCCGGGGCCAGCAGCGCCCCGTCGCGCATGATCCACGGCGGCCTGCGCTACCTGGAGCACGGCTCCTTCGCGCTGGTGGCCGAGGCCACGCGTGAGCGCAACCTGCTGCTGCGCAACGCGCCGCACCTGGTGCGGCCGCTGCGGACGGTGGTGCCGCTGTCGAGCCCCTTCGGCGGCCTGCTCGGCAGCGTGCTGCGGCTGGTGCGCGTGCCGATGGCAGCTTCCGAACGCGGCCTGCTGGTGGTGGCGCTCGGCCTGCGGCTGTACGACCTGCTCGGCCGCCGCCAGCGCGTGATGCCCGGGCACCGCATCCAGCGCCTGCCGGCGCGCGACGGGGCCCTGTTCCGACCCGGCGTACGCTGGACCGCCACCTTCTTCGACGCGTGGATCAGCCACCCGGAGTGGCTGATGCACGAGCTCATCGCCGATGCCGTGCGCGACCAGCCACGCTCCGCGGCCGCGACCTACTGCCGCGTCACGGGCTGCAGCGGCCGCTTCCTGTCGCTGCGCGACGAGACCAGCGGCGAGACGGTGCAGGTCAGCGCCGACGTGATCGTCAACGCCACCGGCGCGTGGCTGGACCGCTCGGCCGCCGCGCTGCAGGGCGACGATGCGCGGGTGATGGGGACCAAGGGCTCGCACCTGGTGCTGGACCACCCGGTGCTGGCGCGCGAACTGGACGGCCGAATGGCCTACTTCGAGGCCTCCGACGGGCGTGTCTGCATCGCCTACCCCTTCCACGGCCGCGTGCTCGTCGGCTCCACCGACATCCCGGTCGACGACCCGGACCAGGCCGCCACCGAGCCGGCCGAGGTCGACTACCTGCTGGGCGTGCTGGAGGCGCTGTTCCCCACGCTGGGCTTTGATCGGCGGCAGGTGCTCTACACCTTCGTCGGCGTGCGGCCGCTGGCCCGGTCGCGCGCCGACCAGCCCGGCCGCATCGCGCGCGACCACAGCGTGGTGGTCGATCCGCCAAGCGGCGGGCGCGCGTCGAGCATGGTCTCGCTCATCGGCGGCAAGTGGACGACCTTTCGCGCGCTGTCGGCACAGGCCGCCGACGAGGTGCTGCGGCTGCTCGCCCGCCCGCGCCGGCGGTCGACCGAGCAGCTGCCGGTCGGCGGCGGCGCGGCATGGCCGGCCGATGCCGCGGCGCGCGAGGCCTTCGTTGCGCGGCTGCAGGCCGCCACCGGTTGCGGGCACCGGCGCGCGACCGACCTGCTGGCGCGCTACGGCACGCAGGCCTTGCCGCTGGCGCAGGCCTTCGCGGCTGCGGGCGACGTGCCGTTGCAGCATGCGCCCGACCACTCGATCGCCGAGATCCGGTACCTGTGCCGCGCCACCGGCGTGGTGCACTTGGCCGACCTCGTGATCAGGCGCACGCTGCTGGCGATCAGCGGGCGGCTGAGCGCGCCGCTGCTGGCCGAGCTGGCCGACATCGCCTGCGACGCGCTGGGCTGGGATGCGGCCCGGCGCCGGCACGAGCTGGAAGCCTGCGCCACCCTGCTGCGCGAACACCACGGCGTTGCGCTGGACGGCGCTGCCGCGACCCACCGAAGCCCGGCGGCTTTCGATGCATCATTGCCCGCCGGTCCCTTGTCCAACGCCGTGCAGCCCACTTGAACTCGACGATCACTCCCTCCAACCCTTCGCCCGCGCTGGACCGCAGCGCCGGCGCCCCGTTGTGGATGCAGTTCCGCGACAGCCTGCGCAGTCGCATCCTGCAGGGCGAACTGCCGGTGGGCACCAAGCTGCCGACTGAAGCCGAGTTCGGCGAGCAGTTCGGCATCTCGCGCATCGTGGTGCGGGAGGCGCTGGCCGACCTGGTGCGCAACGGCCTGATCTACAAAATACGCGGCCAGGGCGCGTTCGTGTCGGCGCGCGAGCGCGACGAGGACTTCGTGTCCACCGTGCTCGGCTTCTCCGACGAGATGGAGCGCAAGGGCCTGACCGTGCGGACGCAGGTGCTGGGCCAGGAGCTGCGCGCGCCGACCGCGGCCGAGGCCCGTGCGCTGGAGCTGAAGGACGGCGAGCAGGTGGTGGCGCTGAAGCGGCTGCGCAGCATCGACGGCGAGCTGCGCCTGCTGGTGGAGACCGCCGTGCCGGCCGACCTGGCGCCCGGGCTGCAGCGCACCAAGCTGGAGAACCGCTCGCTCTACGACGTGCTGCGGCGGCAGTACGGCCTGCGCATCGTGCGCGCCGAACGCTGGATCGACGCGGTGCTGCCGGAAGCCGAGACGCGGGAGCTGCTGCAGATCGGGACGCAGGAGCCTCTGCTGCGCATCGAGTCGATCGCCTTCGGTCCCAATGGCCGCGCGCTGGAACACTACCGGGCGATGCACCGCTGCCAGTCCAGCCGGCTGCACGTGAAGACGACGACTTGAACGATGGCCCGGCGGCCGCGGCGGTCAGGCGCCGCGCCGGCGCAGCAGGCCAAGCGCCTGCTCGATCGTGCGGGCCACCGTGCGCTGGCGCTCGCGCGTCATCCGGTCCACCGTCGAAGCGACGCTGAGCGCGGCAATCGGCTGATCGGCCGCGTTGCGCACCGCGCAGCCCACCGCCAGCACGTTCTGCGTCGCATGGTTGCCGATCAGCGACCAGCCGCGCTCGCGCGTCGCGCGCACCAGCAGCCGCAGCCGCTCCGGCGTCATGCCGCCATAGCGGCCGAGCACCGGCGCGTTGTCGGCGATGGCGGCGGCCACCTCGTCGTCCGGCAGGGCGGCGAGCAGCGCCAGCCCGGCGGCGCCCACGCCCAGCGGCTGCATGGTGCCGACCTGGATCACCAGGACCTGCACCGGGTGCGTTCCGATCTGGCGCGCGATGCACAGCGACTGGCTGCCTTCGCGCACGATCGCGAACGCCGCGTCGCCGCAGGCGGCGCTGATCGAGGCCAGCACCGGTTGCAGCCGCACCGCGAGGTTCGGCCGGGCGCCGGCCTGCGCCAGGCCGGCGAAGCGCAGCCCCGGCACGTAGCGGAAGCGGTCGCGCCGCCGCACGTAGCGGGCTTCCAGCAGCGGTTCGAGCAAGCGGCACACGGTGGGGCGCTGCAGCCCGGTGGTGTCGCAGAGGTCGGTCAGGCGCAGGCCGTCGGGACCGGCGTCGAGCACCGCTTCGAGCACCGCCAGGCCGCGGCGCAGCGTGCGGCCGGCGGCATCGGGCGTGTCGGCCGGGGCGGCGGCCTGGCGGGCCTGGCCGGCGCGTTTGGCCGGGTCGGCGATGCTGCTTTTCTGGGCCACGCCGGACAGGCGGGCCGTGGGGTTGTCGTGGGCCTCGTCGGCGCCGCCGACCGTCCGCGTGGCTGGAACGTCCGCTGAGCGGACTTTCGAATTCGTGCGACCGGGGGGCATGTCGGAACAATCCGTCGGCATCGGGGGAACGCGGCAGTGTGCCGCAGCGCCCATGACCACCCGGCGGCTGCCGAGCCGCCAGCCAGGAGACATCGATGAGACTTCCGCCCTTTCCACGCCGAGGCCTGCTGGCGCTGGCGTGCGCCCTGCCTGCCTCGCTGCTGGTCGCCGGCACGGCCCGGGCCGAGGCCTGGCCCGCCCGGCCGGTCAAGCTGGTCGTCGGCTATGCCGCCGGCGGCGCCACCGACCAGGTGGCCCGGCTCGTCGCCGGCCGGCTGAGCGAACAGCTCGGCCAGCAGGTGCTGGTCGACAACCGCGCCGGCGCCAACAGCAATGTCGCGGCCGAGGCCGTGGCCCGCGCGCCGGCCGACGGCTACACGCTGTACGTCTACACGGTGGCCAACACGATCAATGCGACGCTGTACCCCAAGCTCGGCTACGACCCGGCGAAGGACCTCGAGCCGATCGGCCTGATCGCCAAGATCCCGAACATCCTCGTCGTTCATCCGGCCCTGCCGATCCAGACGGTGGCGGACTACCAGCGCTTCGCGAAGTCGGCGAAGGACGGCATCTCGTTCGCATCGGCCGGCAGCGGCTCGTCGATCCACCTGTCGGGCGAGCTGTTCAAGATAGAAGCCAAGCTGCCGATGCTGCACGTGCCGTACCGCGGCAGCGCGCCCGCGATCACTGATCTCGTCGGCGGCCAGGTGCAGTCGATGTTCGACAACGCGCCGTCGGCGCTGCCGCACGTGAAGGGCGGCAAGCTGCGCGCGATCGCCGTGACCAGCCCGCAACGGCTGCCGCAGCTGCCGGACGTGCCGACGCTGGCGGAGTCGGGGTTCCCGGGCTTCGACGTGCACTCGTGGTTCGGCCTCGCGGCGCCGGCCGGCACGCCGCGCGCGGTGGTGGAGCGGCTCCATGCCGAGCTCGCCAAGGCGCTGGCACAGCCGGAGCTGCGCCAGCGGCTGCTGGACATGGCGGCGACGCCCGAGACCTCCACGCCCGCGCAGATGCGCCAGTTCATCGCCGGCGAGATCAAGCGCTGGCGCGCGGTCGTGAAGGCCTCCGGCGCCACCGTGGACTGACGGCATCCCACCGCAGAATCACCGCCATGCTGCCGATCGACTTCTTCTGGCGCGCCGCGCAACGCTGGCCCGCGCGCACCGCCATCCAATCCCCGCTGGGGGCCTTGAGCTTCGCCGAACTGGCCGGCCGCGTCGCCGCGCTGGCCGCTGCCTACCACGACATCGACGCGTCCCCGCAGAGCCGCGTCGCCATCTGCGCCGGCAACGGCGTCGACCACCTCGTTGCGCTGCTGGCGGTGCTGGCGGCCGGCAAGGTGTGGGTGCCGCTGAACCCGAAGAGCACCGCGCCGGAACTGCGCCGCATCGTCGACGTGACCGAACCCGGCATCCTGGTGCTGGACGACAGCGGCATGGCGCTGCTCGACGGCGCGCCGGGCCGGCGCATCCATGCCGGCGCCGCCGCGCCGGCGGGCGCCGACACGGTGGCCGGGCTCTGCGCCCGCCATGCCGGCGCGGCGCCGCCGCGGCTGTCGCCCGACCGCGACGCGCTGCAGGCGCTGAAGTTCACCGGCGGCACGACCGGCACCCCCAAGGGCGTGATGCAGCCGTGCCGCGCCTGGACCGCCTGCATCGTGAACCAGATCCAGGCCTGGGGCCTGGCGGAGGACGACCGTTACGTGATCGCCGCGCCGATCACGCACGGCACGTCGACCTACCTGCTGCCGGTGCTGGGGCAGGGCGCTTGCCTGGTGCTGCCCGAAGGCACGGGACCCGAGGCGGTGCGGCGCGCCTTCCGCGACCAGGGCGGCACGCTGGCCTTCATGCCGCCGACGCTCATCTACATGCTGATGGCGGTGCCGGGCACGACGCGCGGCGACTACCCGCGCCTGCGCCGGCTGATCTACGGCGGCGCGCCGATGCCGCCGGAGAAGGTGCGGCAGGCGCGTGCGTTTTTCGGCCCGGTGCTGTGCACCACCTATGGCCAGACCGAGGCGCCGCAGATCGTCACCGCGCTGCGGCCCGAGGACTTCGACGATCCCGCGCTTGCCGCATCGGTGGGCCGCGCCACGTGGTTTAGCGAGGTGGCGGTCATGGCGCCGGATGGCCAGCTGCTGCCCGCCGGGGAGATCGGCGAAGTGGTGGTGCGCGGCGACCTGGTGATGACCGGCTACTGGCGCCTGCCGGAGAAGACCGCCGAGACGCTGGTCGACGGCTGGCTGCACACCGGCGACCGCGGCCTCGTGGACTCGCGCGGCTACCTGTTCCTGAAGGACCGGCTGCGCGACGTCGTGATCACCGGCGGCTTCAACGTCTACCCGGTCGACGTCGAGAACGCGCTCGGCCAGCATCCGGCGGTGCACGACTGCGCGGTGTTCGGCCTGCCCGACGACAAATGGGGCGAGGCCGTGCAGGCCGCCGTGCAGCTGCGGCCGGGCATGGCGGCCGACGAGGCGGCGCTGCAGGACTTCGTGCGCGAGCGGCTCGGCGCCGTGGCCACGCCCAAGCGCATCCATTTCCACGCCGACCTGCCGCGCTCGCCGGTCGGCAAGGTGCTGAAGAGCACCGTGCGCGCGCTGGCGCTGGCCGCGCTGGACGCCCCCCGGGAGACCCCATGACCGACACCCGCTCCACCCCGCCGCCGGTGACGCGGCTGTGCCGCCACACGCTGACCAGCTTGCACTACCGCGACGCCGATCTCGTGCAGGACCTGCTGGGGCACAGCAGCTTCACCGAGGTGATGTTGCGCCAGATCCTCGGCCGCGTGCCGCGACCGGTGGACCTGCGCATCGCCGACCTGGTGCTGATCGTGCTGATGGAGCATGGCTTGACGCCGAGCGCGATTTCCACCCGGCTGGTCTACATGAGCGCGCCCGAGAACCTGCAGGGCGCGGTCGCCGCGGGACTGCTGGCGGTGGGCAGCAGCTTCGTCGGCACGATGGAGAACTGCTCGCGCCTGCTCGATCGGCTGCTCGCCGCGGCCGATGCCGACGCAGAGGCGTTGGCGGTCGCGCATGAGCACCAGGCGCGGCGCCAGCCGATGCCGGGCTTCGGCCACCACCTGCACAAGCCGGTCGATCCGCGCGCCTACAAGCTGCTGGCGCTGGCCGATGCGGAGCCTGACCTGGCCGGCACGCACATTCGCGCACTGCGCACGCTGTCCCGGGCGGTCGACGCGGTGGCGGGCCGGTCGATCACGATCAACGCCACCGGTGCCGTCGCGGCGCTGCTCGGCGAAATCGGCGTGCCCACCGGCGTGATGCGCGGTTTCGCGGTGATCTCGCGCGCCGCGGGGCTGGTCGCGCACATAGTGGAGGAGCAGCAGTCGCCGTCCGGCCGCTTCATCTGGGAGACGGTGGAGCAGGCGATGCCGGCGGCTGCCAGCGAGCCGCCGCCAGCCGGCCCTTGAGCCTCTGCGCATCGCGCCGTGCCGGGCCGAGGCGGATCTCCGGGGCGGTGATCGGTCGGGCCCACCACCTGCAGGCCGCCCGCTGGCGTGCAAAGTGGGTTGATGAGGGGTGATCGTCCCGCAATTCGATGTTTGCCGCGGGCAGCGTGCGCCCTAGCCTTTCAGGCCGAACAACAAGCAAAGGGAACACCCATGAACGTCACCAGCCCAGGGCATCGCCCGGCGTCCGCGTCCGTGCCGCCGGCCGGAGCGGATGGCTCGGCCCAGGCGCCCGGCCAGCGTCGTTTTGCGATCGATTTCGCCCATGCGAAGCTGTTGAGCGCCGATGCGGTGGCCGGCACGGTCAATGCCGACGGCGAGCTCACGCGCTTCACGCCCGAGCAGCGAACCGCCTTCGAGGCGGACTTCCGCCAGCAGCAGGCGGCCGCGCTCGAGAAGGTGATGGCGGACATGCAGCGCCGAGGCGCGCAGCACAGCCCGGGCTACGCCTGGTTCCAGGGGATGCTGCAAACCCTTCGCCCCTGACATGCATGGAGGCGCGCCGGGGCGGGGGCCTCGACGCGTCGATCGCCGTCGGCGACATGCGTGCGTTGGCCGCGCCTGTCGCTTGTTATCGCCGCAAGGCCGCCAGTCCCCCGCCGGCCGACAGCGCGTTCACCGCCGCATCGGCCGCCGCCATGGGCGACTGGCGCTGCCATGCCAGCGCCAGCGCGCGCAGCGCCTGGCGCGCGGTGCGCGACAGCGTGCCGTCGAGCGGGTCTTCGGCCAGTGCGATCAGGCGTGCGGCGTACAACGCGCGCGCCCGGTCCGACTGCGAAACCAGGGCCAGCAGGCTGCGCAGCGCGCTGTCGAAGCGAGACGCGCTGGGGGCGTCGGCGCTGCCGGGCTCGGCGTACCAGGCGCAAAGGTATTCCACCGGGCCGAGCGCTGCCGCCAGGGTCATTTCGGGGCGCCGGTTCGATCCCCATGGGCTGCGCCGCCCCGCCGGCAGGCGGCCGCTGCGCAGGGCGTCGACCAGCGCCTCCGCCACCGCGGCCTGCGCCGCCGGCGCGCCGCGCTCGCCCACCACGGTCAGCACCTGCAGGAACGCCGGATACAGGGCGTCACCGAGGGCCGAGGCCAGCCGCCCGAGCAGCTCGACCCGGAAGTTGGCGTCGGGCGCGTGGGCGCAGCCGTCGACCAGCAGCTGTGCGGCCCGGCCCCAGTCGGGGTTCGGCTTCAGGCGGGGCGGTTCTCGCGCGTCTCGCACAGTGCCGCCAGGAAGTCGCGCTCGATGTCGTCCAGGCTGCGGGCCGACGCACTGGGCTGGCTGTGCAGCGCGCCGGCATCGTCGGCGCGCTGCCAGGCGTCGAGCGAAAGTGATGCGTCCCCGCGAATGCCGCCGCCGCCGTGCAGCGCGAGGTCGCCGAAGCCGGTGGATGGCAGTGACGAGAACGACGTGTTCATGACGGGGCAGCTTAAGCCCGAGCCGCCGGGCGGCGGAAGCTGGGGTGCACCCCAGCGTGCCGGGCCGTCAGAACATGCGCTGCAGCAGCGGCAGCGCGGCGGCCAGCCGGCGGCCCAGTTCGTCGCCGAAGGCCTGCACCAGGTTGCCCAGCACGATGGCCCACACCGCCAGCGCCGCCAGCTGCTTGAGCGACATCGACAGCGGGATCAGGTTGAGCTGCGGCGCGAAGCGGTTGACGAGGCCGAGCGCCAGGTCGATGGCGTACATCACCACCAGCAGCGGCGCCGCCAGCAGCAGCGCCAGCAGCATCAGGTCGCCGAGCGCGCGTTCGAAGACCGCGACGGCGCCGAGCTTGGGCGCGAAGCCGGGCGTGGCCAGCGGCCACAGCCGGTAGCTTTCGACCAGCACGCCCACGTACAGCATGAAGCCGCCGCCGGCCATGAACAGGTAGCCGGCGATGCGGCCGAGCATGGTGGCGGTGGGTGTGAGCGACTCGCCGGCCATCGGGTCGGCGATCTGCCCGTTGGCCACCGCCACCTTGGTGTCGACGATCGATCCCGCGGCCTCGAAGGCCCACAGCAGCGCCGCCAGCGTGAACCCCAGCGCCAGGCCGATGACTATCTCGCGGCCGAACATCAGCAGCCACTGCAGGGTGTCGAAGCGCTCCACCGGCACCACCGGCTGCAGTGCCAGCGACAGCAGGCCCAGCGCCAGGAAGATGGCGCTGCGCACGGTGGCCGGGATGGTGTCGGGCGCGAAGACCGGCAGCAGCACGAAGGCCACCGCCACACGCAGCGCCGCCAGGCCGGCCAGCAGCGCGACGTCGCCCAGGTTGGCGTAGGCGGCAAAGAGGTCCATGCCTCGTGATGACTCCCAAAGAACCCAGAACGAACCGCGGACGAAGCTCTGGCAGAGCCTTGCAGAAGACGGAGCTAACGCCGAACCAGACCGGGGAACTCGGTCATGATGCGGTCGGCGAAGCTCATCAGGGTGCCGCCGAGCAGCGAGGCGGTGAGGAAGATCGTCACCACGATGACGAAGAACTTGGCCGCGTACTGGAAGGTCTGCTCCTGGATCTGCGTGGCCGCCTGGAAGAACGCGATCAGCAGGCCGACCAGCGCCGCCAGCAGCACCGGCGGCGCCGAGAGCACCAGCACCAGCCACAAGGCCTGGTAGGTGAGCTGCAGCGCTTCGCTGTGCATGCGTTGCGTCTCCTTCAGAGGTAGCTCAGCACCAGCCCGTGCGAGACCTTGACCCAGCCGTCCACCAGCACGAACAGCAGCAGCTTGAACGGCAGCGAGACGGTGGTGGGCGTGAGCATCTGCATGCCCATCGCCATCAGGATGTTCGAGATCACCAGGTCGATGACGAGGAAGGGCAGGAAGATCAGGAAGCCGATCTGGAACGCGGTGGAGAGTTCGCCCACCATGAACGCCGGCAGCACGACGATGAAGTCGCGCTCGGTCAGTTGCTGCGCCTTGTCGGCAGCCAGCGACTTCTGCGCGGTGCGCAGGAAGAAGCTGCGCTCGCGCTGCGACGAGTGCTTGATCATGAATTCGCGCAACGGCTCCTTGGCCTTGTCCACCGCCCCGATCAGCGACGCGGTGCTGCCGCCGATGCCTTCCAGCGGCCCGACGCGCTCGGCCATGCGCTGGCCGACGGGGAACATGACGTAGATCGACAGCACCATGGCGATGCCGTTCAGCACCACGTTGGGCGGCGCCTGCTGCAGGCCGAGGCTGCTGCGCAGCAGGCTCAGCACGACGATGATCTTGGTGAACGAGGTCACCATCACGGCGGCGAAGGGCGCCAGCGCGATGACGATCACCGTCACCAGCGCGGAGGCCGGGGAGAAGGTCGTCAGATCCACAGGCCGGCACCGTCGAGGGCAGGGGCGATGCGGCCGGCGATGCGGCGCGGCGCTGCATCGAGGACCGGCGGCGCGGGCGCGTCGAGCTCGGCCAGCGCGATCGGGTCCATGGGTGCTGGCAGTGCCGCCAGTGCTGCCGGCGCTGGTGCTGTCGCTGCTGTTGCTGCTGCCGGTCCGATCGGCGTGGACGTTGCAACGTGCGTGATGCCCCGCGCCACCGGCGGCCCGACCAGCGCTGCCGCCGCGCCGGCGCTGAGCGGTGGCGCCGCCTCCCACCCCAGCCACTGCGCCAGCGGCCGCTCGATGCGCTCGGCCAGCAGCACGCGCCAGGGCGGCCGCGCCGTGGCGGCGGGCTCGGGCGCGGCGTGGCAGACGATCGGGCTGCCCGGCCCGCCCCACTCGGCGTCGATGCCCAGGCCATGGGCGGCGTCGAGCAGCAGCACGCGCCACGGCGCCTGGAAGGCGGGCGGCAGCAGCAGCACGCCCGTGGCCGCTCCGTCGGGCAGGGGGCACTGTTCGACGGCGGCAGCCGCTCCGTCCGGCAGCGGACATTGCGCGAAAGCCGCGACTTCCACTTCGAAGGACAGCGCCGGCCACCGCAGCGGCCGGTCGGGCGGCCCGCTCATCGCCGTGACCGCCGACCAGGGCAGGCCGATGCGCACGCCGTCGCCGGCATCGGCCCACAGCACCGCCTCGGCGGGCGGCTCCGCACCGAAGCTCGCGATCGGCCGCGGGTCCAGCGGTTGCTGCAGCGCCGCCTCCAGCGCGGCGACCAGGCCTTCATGCTCGGCCAGCGCCAGCGCGGCCGCGACCGCGTCGGCGGCATCGCCGGGCAGCGCCAGCCGCAGTCGGCCCGTGGGCAGGGATGCCTCGAAGCACAGGCTCATCGGCGTGCCTGCGCGGGCAATCCGTGCGGCGGCGTCGCCATCGCGCGCCTCATGCCACCCGCTCGCTCACGACCATCTTCATCAGGTGCGTGGCCGACGTGGCGCCGAGCTTCTCCATCACGCGCTTGCGGTGCAGTTCGACGGTCTTGATGCTGATGCCCATCAGGTCGGCGATGGTCTTGTTGAGCTTGTCCTCGACGACCCAGCCCAGCAGCTCGCGCTCGCGCGGGGTCAGCCGCGCCAGCCGGCCCTGCCACTCGGCGCGGGCGGGGTCGTCGTCCGGGGCTTGTGCACGCGACGCTTCGTACTCGAAAGCCCGCTGCAGCGCGGCCTCCAGCGCGTCGTCGGCGAAGGGTTTCTCGAGGAAGCTGACCGCGCCCTTCTGCATCGCCTGCACCGCCAGCGGCACGTCGCCGTGGCCGGTCATGTACACCACCGGCATGGCCACGCCTTTTGCGCGCAAGGCATCGTGCAGGTCCAGGCCGCTCATGCCCGGCATGCGCACGTCCAGCAGCAGGCAGGCCTGGCCGGCCGGCGCCGCGGCCGGCAGCGCATCCAGCGCGGCTTGAGGGTCGCCGTAGTCGACGACGTCGTAGCCGGCGCTTGTCAGCCACCACTGGGCCGAGCGCCTGAACTCGGGGTTGTCGTCGACGATGACGATGGTGCGACCGGTCATGCGGCGTCTCCTTGCGACAGGGGAAGGGATACGTGGAAGGTGCAGCCGCGCTCGCCGCGCTGACCGCCCTCGGCCGCGGCGTCGTCGTTGCGCGTGAACCAGAGCCGGCCCTGGTGCAGCTCGACGAAGGAGCGGCAGATGTTCAGCCCGATGCCCATGCCGTTGGGCTTGGTGCTCTGGAAGGGCACGAACAGCGTGTCGTCCGCGTCCTGCGGCAGGCCGCAGCCGTTGTCGCGCACGGTCAGCACGGCCATGGCGCGCTCGGGTTGCAGCGCCAGGGCCAGGCGCCTTTCGGCGCGGCCGTGGGCGTCGGGCGGGTTGTCGCGCATCGCCTCCAGCGCGTTGCGCAGCAGGTTGACGAAGAGCTGCTGCAGCATCACCTCGTCGCCTTCGACGAAACACGGCTCGGCCGGCTGCACGAACGCCAGTTCGACGCCGTCGCGGCGGATCTCCCAGTCGAGCAGCGCCACGGCCTGCTGCACCGCGTGCCCCAAGTCCAGGCGCTCGCGCCGCGGCGTGCGCGACTGCGTGTACTCGCGGATGCGGGCGATGATGCGCGCCGCGAACAGCGCCTGCTCCAGCGCCAGCTGCACGCCGCCTTGCAACTCCGCGATCGAGCCGCTGTTGCCGGCCGCGTTGGCCCCGCCCGCCGTGTCGGTGTCGGCGGCCGCGCGGCCGGCCCGCTCCAGGCGCGTGCGCAGGCCGCGCAGCACGTTGGCCACGGTGCCGATCGGCTGGTTGAGTTCGTGCGCCAGCGTCGATGCCATCTCGCCGACGGCCAGCGAGCGCGAGGTGAACAGCAGCCGCTCGCGGTCTTCCAGGTGGCGGCGCAGGGCTTCGTCGCGGTCCGCGCTGGTGGCTTCGCCCGCGCTGCGCAGGCGCAGCGCCGCCAGGCCGGGCCGCACCAGGGCGGCCTCGGCGACCAGGTGCTTGCCCACGGGCCAGCGCTGGCGCGGTGCCAGGCCGGCCTCGCCCCCGGGCTCGCTTCCGGCCTCACGTGGCTCATATGCGTCATGTGGCTCATATGCGTCACGTGCCTCACGTGCCTGGCGTCCGGCCTCACGTCCGCTTTCGCGACGGGACTCGCGCGCGGGCTCGGCTCCGACCGTGCTGCCATCGTCGCCGCCGGCGCGGCGCATCGAGGACAGCGGTGCCAACCGCGCCAGCGCCTGCGCCAGGCCCGGCAGCTGCAGTTCCAGCCGCGCCACGGTGATGTCTTCGGCAACCGGGCAGCGCGCGGCGAAGCCCGGGCTGCACCAGGCCAGCCGGTGGTGGGTGAGATCGACCAGCGCCGCGCCGGCATCAAAAGCCTCCAGCGCCAGCACGGCGGCCGCTTCGGCGGCGGCGCCGGCATGCGGGGTGCGCGGCGCGCGCCGCAGGGCTTGGCGGTCGATCATCATGGCATCCGGGTGGCGGGCGGGGCGATGGTGAGCACGACGCTCCACTGCCCGCCCAGGCCTTCAGCGAAGCGCTGGCGGTCGGCGATGGCCAGCGTGGCGATGGCGTGGCCGGCGTGGCTCGTCGGGTCGGCGATGCGCTGCGCCGGCGCGGAGCCCAGGCGCAGCCGGCAGGCGCCGCTGCGGCTGACGAGGCCGCGCGCGAGCAGCGGGTCGCCGTCGCGGAACAGGCGCCAGGCGGGCCAGGCCTCGCTGGACGTTCCGGGCAGGCCGGGCAGGCCTTGCGAGCCGTGCGCGCCTGGCCACCAGCGCGCCGCGAAACGGCGGGCACGCCGGCCATCGAGCAGCCAGGCCTGGGCGGCCTGCCATGGCCCTGCCGGCTCGCGCGCCGGCAGCACGAACAGCACGCGTCGGCCGCGCGTCAGGTCCGCCACGGCCTCGGCCGGGCCCTGCGCACGCAGCAGCGCGGCGAGGCTGCCGGCCTCGGGGCCGTGTGCTTCGTTGCGCAGCGCATCCGGGTCGCGCTGAGGGCCTTCGTCGCGGTCGGCGCCTGCGGCATCGGTGGCGGCGCTGGAGGAGGCCGATCCCTCGTCCGGCGGCCCGTCGTCCGGAGCCGCTTCGCGCCCTGGCCGCTCGTCGCCGGGGGGATCGTGGCGCCGCTCGTCTTGGCGCCGCCCCTCGGGCACCTGGCGCGGCCGGGCCGGGTCGGACGCTGGCGCGTGCAGCGCCGTCACCAGCGCCGGTTGCAGCAGGTGTTCGAGCGGGCGCTGCGATGCCTGCGTCTCCGCCGGCGGTTGCAGGCGCACCGTGTCCACGGCCCCGCCGGGCGGCGCCAGCGGCGGCGAGGCCTCGCGGGTGACCGCCTCGGCCAGCGCCTGCAGCGTGGCGAGCGGCTGGCGCCCCACGGCCGCTTCGACTGCCGCGATGGCGGGCACGGAGGTCACGTGGCCCCCTTGGCGCTGCTCGCCGTCCCCCCGAGGGGGCGAGCCCGGACGGTGAATGGCGCCTGCGCGCCATTCACCGCCTGGCGAGCCGCTGCGGCATGCTTGCCGCAGCGTGGGCCCTTCGGGCGGCCGTGCGCGCTCATGCGGTCGCCAACTCCAGCACGAGCCCGTTGGCGCCAAGCTGCAGCCGGTCGGCGTCGATCCCGAAGCCCTGGGTGAGGTAGCCGCGCGCCGCCTGCTGCACCGCGGCCTGCGCCGCCGCGCCCTGGCCGCGCGCCTGCGCGGCGCTTTCGCCGACCAGCACGCCAATGACGGCGAACTGCTCGCAGGCCGATTGCCGGTCGGCCAGCGGCGCCTGCAGCCAGACCGGCGCGATGCGCCCGCGCAATTGCCGCTCGACGCGCATCAGGTCGTCCTCGGCCGGCTGCAGGCCGCGCACCGCGGCCAGGTTGGCCAGCACGAAGCAGGCGGCGGCAAGGCCAGCGTCGTCCTGCGCGGCGCCGTGCTGCAGGCGCTGGCGGTAGTGCAGCAGGCAGCGCTGGTACAGCGCCTGCATCGCCGGGCGCGCCTTCGGTTGCGGGTGGTGGCGTGCCAGCAGCGCCGGCGCGATCGGCTGGCCGGCTTGCGGCTGCACGAGCGGCGGCACGTCGCCGTGCGGGCCGGGCGCTTCGAGCGCGAGGCTGTCCAGGCTGTTGCCGATGCGGCGCAGCCAGGCCTTCATCGCCGGGGCGAGCGGTGGGGTCATCGTGGGAACTCCTCGTCTTGCGGGTCGGCCGCGCCACGCAGCACGGGCTCGGCGCCACGGGCGGCGAGCAGGCGGCGCAGCTTGTCGGCCTGGTGGGCGGACACGGGCTGCGTGGTGCTGACAACCAAAGTCAGCGGCCCGGCGGCGGCGCGTTCGATGTCCAGGCTGCGCACCGGAAACGCCGGCTCGTTGACTTGCACCTGCCAGCGCTGCGGCAGGCCCGAAGGCGCTGCGGCCAACTCGGCCAGCGTGGCGCGCCTTGCAGCGGTGGTCAGCGGCGCTTCGGCGGCCAGCGTGCGCGGCGCGGGCCGCGGCGGCTCCACGGCCGCGACCAGCGGCGGCGGCATCAGCGTGGACGGCGCTGCTGCGGTCTCCGGCAGCAGCGTGGCCGATGCTTCGTCATCGAGGCCCCGGCGCCCCAGCGGTGATGGGGTGGGGCCGCTCTGCAGGAACGCCTGCTCGCGTCCGCGGTCGGCGGAACCGGCTTCGGTGGCGTCACGACGGGATGCGCGAGGCTCCGCGGCGCCTCGCGCCGCGGTACCCCGTTCGGCGGCATCGCGCTCGGCCATGCCACGCCCGGCGCCAACACGCTCGGCCTCACCACGCTCGGCCCCACCACGCTCGGCCGCACCACGCTCGACAGCGCCATGCTCGGCCACACCACGTCCGACCGCGCCATGCTCGCCGGCACGATCACCCGGCCCCTTGCGCTCGGCCCGGTTGGTGCCATCGATGCCCACATCGCCCTTGCCGCCGCTGCTCGGCGCCTGCGACTGACGCCGGAGCGCGGCTTCAAACGCGCCGAGTTCGCGCGCCGACGCGCGCCCCTGCGCCTCGCCGTAACGCGGTACATCGGCCGCGGCCGGCGCAACGCTTGCGGCATTCGCACCACCCGCGCCGTTGGCGCCGTTCCGGCCGTTCGGGCCGCTTGCAATAGGCATCGCCACCTTCAGCCTCCCTCCAGCTCACGTTCGCTGCGCCGTTCGGCGTCGCGCATTGCCGCGCGGCGCAGCGCATCGCCGTGCTCGCGCAGCGCCTCGTGCCGCGCCTGCGCGGCCAGCCACGCCGCCTCCGCCTCGGCCAGTGCCGCGTCGGCGCGTCGCAGCGCGGCAGCGTCGTCTTCGAGATCGAGCACCTCGCGCTCGATCGATTCCTCCAGCGCCTCGATGCGCGCGCGACCGTAGGGCGCCACGCGCGGCAGGGCCGCTGCGCCCGCGCCGGACAGCCAGCCCAGCAGCTCGTGGCGCCGCGCACGCAGCTCGGTGATGTGCTGGCGGCGCGCTTCGTGCTTGGCCAGCGCTGCCTCCCGCTCGCGCCGGCATTGCGTCAGCGCCGCCTGCGCACTGCGTTCGCGCAGCGCACGCAGCCGCAGCAGGCGCGCGCTGTCGGCCTGGACGCTCACATCATGGGTCATGCTGCCACCTCCGCCAGCCGGCGCAGCGTGTCGTCGAAGGCGCTGGCCTCCTCGGGGCGCTGGCGCAGCAGCGCTTCGATCGCCGGCCAGCGCTCGATCGCGGTGTCGGCCAGTTCGTCGCTGCCCGCCTTGTACTCGCCCACCTGCAGCAGGAAGCGGATCTCGGCGTGCTTGGCCATCAGCGCGCGCAGCCGCAGCGCCTGCTCGCGCTGGGCGCGGCCGGCGACGCGGTTGAAGACGCGGCTGGCGCTGGCCAGCACATCGATGGCCGGGTAGCGGCCGGCCGCACCGATCTCGCGGCTGAGCACGATGTGGCCGTCGAGGATGGAGCGCACTTCCTCCACCACCGGGTCGCTGCCGTCCTCGTCTTCGGCCAGCACGCTGTAGAAGGCGGTGATCGAGCCGTGGTCGTCGTTGCCGGCGCGCTCGAAGAGGCGCGGCAGTTCGGCGAAGACCGAAGGCGGGAAGCCGCGCCGCACCGCGGGCTCACCCACCGCCAGGCCGATCTCGCGCAGCGCGCGGGCATAGCGCGTCACCGAATCCATCAGCAGCAGCACGCGCTGGCCGCGGGCGCGGAAGCCCTCGGCGATGGCGGTGGCGGCCTGGGCGGCGCGCAGGCGTTCGATCGCCGGGCGCTCGGACGTCGACACCACGAGCACCGAGCGCGCCAGGCCTTCGGGGCCCAGCGCGTCGTCGATGAACTCGCGCACCTCGCGCCCACGTTCGCCGACGAGGCCGATCACGATCACGTCGCAGCGCGCGCGGCGCGCGAGCATGCCCATCAGCGTGCTCTTGCCGCCGCCCGCGGTGGCGAAGATGCCCAGCCGCTGGCCCACGCCCACGGTCAGCACCGCATCGATCGCGCGCACGCCGGTGACGAAGGGCTCGTGCACCGGCATGCGCGCCATCGGTCCGGGGGCATCGGCGTGCAGCGGCTGCAGGCTCGACGCTGGTGCCGCGGCCAGCGGCCGGCCGTCCAGCGGCTGGCCGAAGGCGTCGATCACGCGGCCCAGCAGCGCCGGGCCGCAGGGCACGCGCGGCCGCTCGGCGATCACCTCCACCTCGGCATCGGCCGCGATGTCGTGCAGGCCGGCCAGCGGCACGAGCAGCGCGTCGCCGCGTGACAGGCCGACCACCTCGGCCCGCAGGCTGCGGCCTTCGCCGCTCTTCACCACGCACTGCTGGCCGATGCGCGCCTTGAGGCCGCTGACGCGCAGCGTGGTGCCGACCGCTTCGACGACACGGCCGCGCTCGACCACCGTCTGCGCCCGCGCCAGGCAGCGGCCGAGGTCGGCGACGAGCGCGTCGGCTTCGGCGACGGCGTGTGTGCCGATGGCGTTCATGGTGCCCCCTTGGGCCTGCGGCCCGTTCCCCCGGGGGGAAGCGAGCGCCTTCGGAATGGCCGAGCGGTGCTCATGTACCGGCCCCCAGTCCTTCTCGCCACACCGCCGCCAGCCGCTCCAGCTGCGCTGGCAGGCCGGCCAGGCGCTGGCCGGCGGGTGTCTCTAGCGCGCAATCGCAGCGGCCCAGGGTGGCATCGGCGCGCACCTCCAGCACGCCGGGCAGGGCGCCGATGCGTTCGCGCACCGCGGCGGCCACGTCGGGGTGCACGCGGACGACGGCTTCGCTGTCGGGCAGCAGGTCGCGCGCGGCCTGTTCGGCGATGGCCGCCATCACCGCCTGCGGCCCCAGTTCGCTGGCGATGCGCTGCACCACCTGCAGGCTCAAGGCGACGAGCGCCTCGCGCAGCGTGGCCAGGTCGACCTGCGCGCTGCGCGCGGCGCTGTCCCAGGCGTCCCACAAGCGCGCCGCTTCCTGCGCCAGCGCCTCGCGGCGGCCTTCGGCCCGGCCCTCGGCCAGGGCGCGTTCGCGCGCTGCGGCCAACTCGGCTTCCCGCGTGGCCACCAGCTGCTCCAGCCGTTGCAGCAACAGCCGCGCGTCACTGCAGGCGCTGATGTCCTCGGCGCTCAGCCACAGCCGGTCGGTCGCCAGGCTGGTCTGGCGGCTGGCGTGCAATGCGAGGAAAGTCATGCAGCCTCCTTGGCGCTGCATGCCGTTTCCCGCGGACCCGAAGCGGCCACTTCGCGTGGCCGGGGAAGTTCGCCCCTCGGGCGGCCGTGCGGGCTGGCCTGCGCCTCCTTCACCGCACGCCGCGCGCGCGCTGCGTCCAGCGCGGGCAGTGGCGGCAGCGTGGCGGGCGCGAACTGCTCGCGCAGCACCACGCGCAGCAGCGGCGAGGCCACGCTCGCGAGCAGCGCTTCCAGGCCGGCGCGCGCCAGCGTCGCGGCGTCCTCCGGCGGCGCGGCGGCCTCGGCGGCGGCTTCGCCCTCTACCCCAGCGAATGCCCCACCGGATGCGCCACCAGCGGCGTCACTGCCTGCTGACAACAAACGCGCGAAGCCTTCGGGTCCCAGCTCGGCCTGCAGTGTCCTGAGCACGGCGCCGTTGATGCAGTGCTGCCACGCGCCGGCATGCCACCAGGCGCCGGCGCGCAGGGCCAGCGCGGCGCGGGCGTCGTCACCGAGCGCTGCCCAGCCGGGCCAGGCCGCGAGGTCGTCCCACCCGGCCTGTGCGCGCCGCGGATGATCGTGCAGCGCCCGTGCCGCGGCGGCGCGGCGCGCGCGCAGTGCGGTGTTGAGAAGCGGTGCTGCGGACGCGCTCATGCCGGCGTCCTTTCAACGACCCGCGGCAGCCCGGGCAGCGCCGCCGGCTTGCGCCGCTGCCAGGCCCATGCCGCCCCGCCACCGATGGCCGCCAGCACGCTGATGCCGACCACGCTCCACAGCAGCGGCCCGAGGCCGCCAAGCGCATCGGCCTGGCGCACGCGCGCCGGCGCGGCCTCGGCGGGGAACAGCGCCACCGTCACGTTGTCGTACGGCAGGCCGGGCAGCGCGTTGACGACCAGCGCCTTGATCTGGCCCTGGCGCGCCGAGAGATCGACGCCCGGCCGGTGCTTGATGAAGACCGAGGCCGACGAAGGCGTGACCTTCTCGGCCAGCGGGTCGCGTTCGGGCACCGACAGGTGCACGCGCGCCACCACCACGCCGTCGATGCTGGCGATGGTGTTGGCGATCTCCTGCGACAGCGCGTGCGACAGGCGCGCCCGCTCCTCCAGCGGGCTGGAGACGAAGCCTTCCTTCTTGAAGACCTGGCCCAGCGTGTCGTAGCCGTCGCGCGGGTAGCCGTTGGCCTTCAGCACCTCGATGGCCTCGGAGAAACGCGCGCGCGGCGCGACGACCGCGAAGGTGCCGGCCTCGCGCGATTCCTTGTCGGCGGCGATGCCGGCCTCGCGCAGCAGCGCCGTCATCTCGTTGGCCTGGCGCTGCGAGAGGCCGGAGTAGAGGTCCTGCTCGCCACAACCGGCGAGCAGCACGAGCAGGGCGATGCTGGCGAGTTTCTTCATGGTCATGGCGGCCGCAGGTTCAGCGGCTAGGCTTGTTGGCGGAACAGCTGCTGCAGCCCGTCGGACGTGCGGTTGGCCACGTTGGCGGTGAGCTGGCAATGGAACATGAACTCGTGGCACTTCACGGTGAGCAGCACCATCTCGCTGGGCGTGAGGGCGCGGCCTTCGTCGTAGGCAGCCTGGGCCAGCGACGAAAGCTGCGCGGCCTGGCCGTTGATCTGGTCCAGCGGGCGGAAGATGGCCTCCATGCCGGCGGCCGCCTGGCCGACGTGGGTGCCGGCCGTCACCGTGACCGGTGCCGTCGGCACGCCCTGCGCGGCGGCGCCGCGCGCGCGTTCGATGGCCTGCTCGAACGCCGCCACGTCGGTCAGCGAAACGCCATAGCCGGCGCTCGCGCCGCCGGGCGGCGGCGAGAGGGCGGCAAGCGCGATGCTGGCGTCCATGGTCAGGACTTCTGCGCCATGGTCTTCAGCGCCTCGCCGGTGGCGCTCACCGCGGTGTGCGAGGCCTGCGAGAGGAAGCCCATCTTCAGCGCCTCGGCGCTCATCATCGTCAGCGTGCTGGGCTTGTCGCCGCCGTTGGAGATCTCGCCGGCCAGCGTCTCCATGCGGCCGGCCTGCGAGTCCAGCGTCTGGCCCCAGGCCTCGGCCATGGCCTGGTACCAGGTGCCGCCGTTCGAGGCGCTGTTCTTCTGGCCCATGGTGGGCGACGTGGCCATCACCGACAGCGGGTTGATCGAATCACTCATGAGAGGCTCCTTTCGGGTGCGGTGGGGATGAAGGTCAGAACACGAGCGGCGTTTGCACGCCGTTGATTTCGAGCACCACGCGGCGCTCTTCGATGGCGGCGATGCGGTGCCCGGTGGGCAGCAGCGCCCCCTGGAAGTACCGCGTGCCGTCGGCGGTGACGACATAGGCGGCGTCGCCCGGCACCACCGACGACACGCGCTTGCCGGGGTCGTCGATGGCGGCGGTGGCAGCGGCGGCCGCGGCGGCCACCGGCAGCGGGTCGTTGCGCACGTCGATGGCGGCCAGGCCCGGCACGTCGCGCTTGGCGATGCCGCGCAGCGTGTCCAGCAAATGGCCGTCGGCGACCTGGGCGCTGACGCGCATCGCGCCCGGGCCCACGGCCTCCACGCGTGCTTGCACGCCATTGACGCGGAACACGTCCTGCACCGCGGCGGCCACTTGCTCGTTGACGAACACCTGCCAGCGCGCGCCGATGGCCTCCTCGGCCAGCACCTGCTCGGCCTTGACGCGCTGGGCGTTGGTCTCGAGATAGCCGTCGATGCGCACGTCCCCATCGGCACCTGCGCGAACGGAGAGCTTCTGCAACCCGGCGCCGCGCAGCACCGCTTCAGCGCGCGTGGCCTGCTGCTCGGGGCTGGGGCGGGGCGGTGCGGCGTTGTAGGCGAAGGCCAGCACGCCGATCGACACGGCGGCGAGCGAGCCGCCGGCGGTGGCCAGGCGGCGCGGCCACGAAGCGCGGGGCGACAACTTCAGCACCGGGGCCGCCTTGGGCACCGGCTGGGCCGGGGGCGTCTTCTCAGGTGGCGGCAACGCGGAGGCCCCGGTCGGTACGACGGCGAAGCGCACGTCACCCAACATCAGTGGCATGCCCAGTGCCAGCGTCGCCGCCTGGCCCGCCTGCAGCGGGCCGGCGCCCGTCTCGACCGAGCCTTCGAGCACGCTCACGCTGAGGGCGCCGTCCTTCACCGTGATGGCGATGCGCCGGCCAGCGGCGCCGCGCAGCACCACGTCGCCTTCGACGTCGCCGCTGACCGTCACCGCCATGCCGGCGGGCAGCGCGGTGCGCGCGCCGGCCTGCGCGCCTTCGAGCACCTCGAGTTGGTAGGTGGCCTCGTCGTGGTGGGAGGTCATGTCCGGGATTCCTATTGCAGGCCCTCGCCCGCAGGCATGTACGTGCTGCGCGGGCTCGGTATGGGGGAACGTTGCGGTTCCGGGCGGCTCGGCAGCGCCGGGCCCGCGGACGGCTGCGGAGGCGCCTGCGTCCGGCGCGGCGCGCCGTGCTGTGTGCCGTGCTGACCGGTGGCGGCCGGCGCCGTGGACGCCAGCGGCACAGGCACCGGCACCGGCACCGGCGCCGGCACCGATTGGCGCGCATCGCCGATGGCCGCAGCACCGGCCGGGTTGGCGTTGGGTGAGCGGCGGCCGCTGGCCAGCCGCGGCTGGATCAGGAACAGCCGCTCCACGCGCGAGTTGCTGCGCGAGGTGCTGCGGAACAGGTGGCCCAGCACGGGGATGTCGCCCAAGCCCGGCACCTTGGTCGCGTCGTCGGTGCTGGCTTCGCGCGTGATGCCGCCGACGAGCAGGCTTTCACCCTCGAAGATCAGCGCCTGGGTGTTGACCGCCGATCGGTGGACGACGGGCAGCGTGTCGACGCGGTCGCCGCTGATCGCGCCGTCCTCGATGTTCACCAGCAGCTTGATGCGGACCTGGTTGTTGTCCTTGAACACGTGCGGCGTCACGCGCAGCGTGGTGCCGGCGCTGACGTTGAAGAGGTCGACGTCGTCGCGCCCGGCCACGCGCACGAAGAAGGTGCTGCTGTTGTCGAACACCGCTTCCACGTTCGACAGCGTCAGCACCTGCGGGCTGGAGACGATGCGCGCCGCGCCCTGCTGCTGCAGCGCGTTGATGCGGGCGATGAACTCGTTGGCGCCGCCGAGCACCGCGCTGACGAAGGCGCCGGTGCCGCTGGGCGTGATGTCGCCCACGGGGGTTTCAGGCGTCAGGCGCAGGTCGCTCGAATCGCCCCGCCCGAACAGCATCGAGCCGCGTCCGCGCGTGAGCCGCCAGTTGATGCCCAGCTCGCGCAGCTTCTCGGTGTTGAGGTCGATGATGGTGGCCTCGATCTCGAGCGACTGCGGCTCGACATCGAGCGCGGCGATGAGCTGCTCGTACTGCGCCAGCCGCTCGGGCGTGTCGCGCACGACGACGGCGTTCAGGCGCGAGTCGGCTTCCACCCGCACCTGGTCGGGGGCGGCGGCCAGCACCAGGTGCTGCGCCTGCGGCGCCAGGGGCTGGGCGGCCGTGCCCCCGGCGCCCGCGCTGCCCGCGGCGCCCTGCAGAGGCACGCCGAAGGCCTGGGCGACGATGGGCGCCGAGGCGACGTGGGGGTTGGCGCCAGGACCGCCCAGTGTTCCGCCCATGCCGCCGGCCGCGGCGTGACCGGGACCGCTGCGCTGGCCCCGGATGCCGGGCACCGTGCCGGGCGAAGGCGTCTCGTAGTGGGACACCACCACCTGGCTGCGGGCGTCGTTGGTCATCATCGCGCGCACGATGCTGGCCACGCCGGGCAGCACCACCTGGCGCCCGCCGAAGGAGATGTTGACGTCCTGCGCCCATGCGTAGCGCAGGTAGAAGACCTTGAAGCCCGAAGGCGCGCCGGTGCGTTCGCTCACCGCCGCGGCGCGCGCGATCTCTTCCACCTGCTCGATGAAGCGGCGCGTGCCGCTGGCCACCAGCGTGCCTTCACGCGTGGTGCGCACCGTGTTGCGCGCATCGGGCAAGCGCATCTCGTTGACGGTGCGCAGCACGCGCTGCGCGGCCGTGGGTGCCAGCGGGAGCGTGCGCGTCGCCATGTCGGCCGGCGAATAGACATGCAGCACCGTGCCGTCGTAGTACTCCACCAAGTTGAAGGCGCGCACGACCTGGCGCCACGTGCGCTCGGCCGGGCCGGAGAAGCTGCCATTGACGGCGCCGCGCACGGTGGGGCTGACCTGGACCGGGATGTCGAGCCGGCCGAACAGGTCCTGCACGAAGGCGGCGATGGGCTGCTCGCGCGCGGTCAGGTGCACGTCGCGCTCGGCGAAGGGGATGGGCATGGCGAGCGCGGCGTTGGCGGCGAGGGCCGAAGCGAGTGCGGCCAATGCATAGCGGATCGTTTTCGTCATGCGGCGGTCAGCGTGGGCGGGGCGGGGCAGTGGGTGTGGTTCCGGAAGGCGCGGATTCATGCGGCCTCCAGCATCGGTGCGGCCGGCAGGCCGACACGCCCCACCGGCTTGAGCTGCAGCGTGGGCATCAGCTCGTGGTAGCTCAGCACCGGTGTCTCGAAGCATTCATGCTCGATGAGCTTGCGCACATGACGCCGGATATCCACGGCCGTCACCACCGCCGCGGGCGCGTGGCGGCGCACGCCTTCAGCCAGCGCGTCCATCACCGCGCGCGACAGCTGCGGATCGAGCGCCAGCTGCTGCACGCCGCCCTGCACGCGCACGGCGCCCCGCAACGATTCCTCCAGCTCGGTCGACAGCAGCAGCGCGCGCAGGCGGCCGTCCGGCGCGGCCTTGTGGCTGATCTGGCGCTTCAGTGCGATGCGCGCCAGCTCGGTGAGCGCGAAGACGTCCTTCTCGCGCTGCGCCGCATCGGACAGCGCCTCCAGGATGTCGCGCGCATTGCGGATGGCCACTTCCTCCTCGACCAGGCGGCGCAGGATGTCGGCCACGCGCTGCAGCGGCAGCGCGCGCAGCACCTCCTTGACGACGTCGGGCACGTCGGCCGCGGCGCGGGTGAGGTAGCCGCTCGCCTCCTGGGTGCCGAAGAACAGCGCCAGGTGGCGTCTCAGCGCGGCCTCCACCGCGTCGACCAGCGCCTGCAGCATCAGCGGCGAGGCGCCGTGGCCGCCGGCGACGGTGCGCTCGCCCGTGGCCGCGGCGCTGTTGCCGCTGGCTGCGACGAGATCGCCCGTCGCGATCGGTACCTCGAAGGCCAGCAGCCGCCAGCCGGGCTCGGCCCGCGCATGCACATGGAAGCGTGGCAGCGGCGCGCCCAGCTGCAGGTTGATGCGGTCGAGCAGCGACTCGAGCGCGGCGGTCAGCCGCGCCGGGGAGTCGGCTCCCAGCACTTCGGCCGGCAGCTGCAGAACCAGCGGCAGCGTGGGCCGCGGCGACGGCAGCGCCGTCTGCAGCAGTTCGGGCGGGGCGTCGCGCCGGCGCAGCACGGTCTCGCGCGCGGGGCGCGACACGCGCTGCCAGTGGGCGCGCACGCGCGGCAGCAGCAGCGCGCCGCTGCCGGCCAGCGCCAGCGCCAGCATGGCGAAGACCCAGAAGGGAAAGCCCGGCACCAGCGCCAGCAGCAGGCACACGCCGCCGGTGACGACCAGCACGCGCGGCTTGGCAGCCAGCTGGCGGGTGATCGCGTCGCCCAGGTGCTTGTCGCGCTCGTCGCTGCTGGCGCGGGTGACGATGAGGCCGGCGGCCATGGCCGACAGCAGCGCCGGGATCTGCGCCACCATGCCGTCGCCGATGGTGAGGATGGAATAGCGCAGCATGGCCTCGCCCAGCGTCATGCCCTGCTGCAGCACGCCCACGCCCAACCCGCCCAGCAGGTTGACGACGATGATCACGATGCCGCAGATGGCGTCGCCCTTGACGAACTTCATCGCCCCGTCGAGGCTGCCGTGCAGTTTGCTTTCCAGCTCCAGCTCGCGCCGCTTGCGCCGGGCTTCGTCCTTGTCGATCAGGCCCGAACGCAGGTCGCTGTCGATCGACAGCTGCTTGCCCGGCATCGCATCGAGGCTGAAGCGCGCGGACACCTCGGCCACGCGTTCGGCGCCCTTGGCGATGACGATGAACTGGACCACGGTGATGATGAGGAACACCACGAGGCCCACCACCAGGTTGCCGCCGGCCACCAGGTGGCCGAAGGTGTCGATGATGTGGCCCGCCTGGCCCTCGAGCAGGATGAGCTTGGTGGTGGCGATGGACACCGCCAAACGGAACAGCGTGGTGATGAGCAAGACGCTCGGGAAGACCGAGAACTCCAGCGGGCTGGCGACATACAGGCTCAGCAGCAGCAGCAGCGCGCCGATGACGATGTTCACCGCGACCAGCGCGTCGATAACGCCGGGAGACAGCGTCAGCACCATCGTCGCGACGACGACGCAGACGCCGGCGACGAGCAGCACGTCGCTGTAGCGCGAGCTGCCGGAGTTGTCCAGGGGCAGGGAAGGAACGGTCATCGGACGGCCTTGCGGGGGACACGTCGCGCTCGAGGCGGCGACGGTCGAAATCGACAGGGATGAAAGGCGACGGCGAGCTACAGGGCAGCGTTGACCGCCGCCGGGGGCCCCACGGCCGCAGCGCCGATCCCGCGGTAGCGCTGGAGCACGCCGTACTGCTGCAGCACGCGCTGCACGTAGTCGCGCGTTTCGGGATAGGGCGGGATGCGGCGTCCGTAGCGCTCGACCGCGCCTTCGCCGGCGTTGTAGGCCGCCAGCACCAGCCGCAGATCGAGGCCGAAACGCTGCTGCAGCGTCTTCAGGTAGGCCGCACTCACCTCGAGGTTGGTGTCGGGCAGGTGCAGCGCTTGCTTCTCGGCCACCCCGAAGCGCCGCGCGGTGGCCGGCATCACCTGCATCACGCCCAAGGCGCCGGCATGCGAGCGGGCCGCCGGGTCGTGACGCGATTCGACATGCGCGATGGCGTGCAGCAGCAGCGGGTCGATGTCGTGCTTGCGCGCCACGGCATCGATGGCCGGCGCCAGGCTCACCGCGCGCAGCGGCTGCCTGGGCGACCGCGGCAAGGCCGGCCCGCGCGATGACGACGGTGACGCAGCCGTTGCCGGCCGACCCGCGCGCGGCTGCAGCGGCACGGGCCGCTCGGGCGAGGGCTGCGGCAGCTCTGCCGCGACGACGCCGCGGCGGGCGAAGAGCTGCAGGTGTGCCGACTCGGGCGGCGGCAGCACGTCGGCCCGGCGCGGGGCGGGCGCATCAGTGGCGACGAGCGCGTCGGCGTGGTGATCGTTGCCCGCGGCGGCCGGCGTGGCTGGCGTGGCCGGCGCGGTGCGCGTCGAGCACGCCTCCACGGCGAGGGTGAATCGGTGGCGCTGGGCGCTGCTCAGCTGCGCTTCGCATGCGGGGCCGGCCAGGGCCGGCTGCCCGATCGCTGCGAATGACAAGCACGTGACGGCGCACCATCGGCGGCACATCGCGATGTTCATGAAAGCTCCTGTGTCGCCATTCGCCCTCTTGGGGCGTTAGGCGTCTGCTGGAGCCGCAGTGTTGGGGTTCACGGCCGACCTTCTCGTGACAGGGTTGGCGTTCTCTGTAAACGTTTGCTTCGCTGCGAAATCCGCTCCGCCTCAACACTTCGCGCGCATGCGCGCGCGAAGAACTTGCTGTCAAGGGCGTATCCCTAGTTATCAAGGCGTTACGAATGCCGGCGCCGAGGGCATCGGGACCGCCCTCACCATGCTGACCTCTGAAACGAGCGGCAGACGCATGGCGCAGAACGACGACAGCGGCGACAAGACCGAGCAACCCACGCCGAAAAAACTGCAGGACGCGCGCAAGAAGGGGCAGGTCGCGAAGAGCCGCGACGTGACCAGCGTGGTCACGCTGTTCGTGGCGCTGGCCCTCGCGCTGCTGGCGGTGGGCTACGCCGGATCGCAGCTGCTGGCGCTGGTGGAGCTGTCGGTGGGCGTCATCCAGGAGCCCTTCGCCAATGCCGCGCCGCGCCTGGCGCGGGCCGCGCTGCTGACGCTGCTGGGCCTGAGCGCCGCGGTACTGGTGCCGATGGCGGCGCTGGGCGTGTTCACCGAATACCTGCAGGCAGGTCCGGTTTTTGCCCTCGATCGCGTCAGCCCGAAGCTGGAGCACATGAACCCGGTCGAGGGCGTCAAGCGCATGTTCTCGCTGGACACGCTGGTGGAGCTGGCCAAGGCCGTGGTCAAGGCCGCGGCCTTGCTCTTCATCGCCTGGATCGCGGTGCGCGCGATGCTGCCCGAGCTGGCGCTGTTGCCGCTCACGCGCGACGCCGCCGGGCTGGGCGATGCCCTGGCCGTCGGCACGCGCCACGTGCTGGTGTGGACCCTGACGCTGTTCGTGCTGCTGGCGCTGCTGGACGCGGCCTACCAGCGTTACAGCTTCATCAAGAAGATGCGCATGAGCCGCCGCGACATCCGCCAGGAGATGAAGGAGAGCGAGGGTGATCCCTACGTCAAGCAGCAGCGGCGCCAGGTGCACCAGGAGTGGTCGCAGCGCCATGCCGCCGCCGCGGCGCGTGAGGCCAACGTGCTCGTCGTCAACCCCACGCACGTGGCCGTGGCCATCGACTACGACCGCCAGACCTGCCCCGTGCCCACCATCGCCGCGGTAGGCCAGGACGAGACCGCGCGCGCCATGCGCGAGGCCGCCGAGCAAGCCGGCGTGCCGGTGGTGCGCAACGTGCCGCTGGCGCGTGACCTGCTGGCGCGCGGCGAGGTGGGTGAACTGGTGCCGCAGGACCTGTTCGACGTGATCGCCGACGTGCTGCTGTGGGCGCGCGAGGTGCGCGACGAACTGGCCCATGGCGCCGCGCCGCCCGAGGTTCGGCGACGACCGCCGCCGGGCCTGGACCTCACACGCTACCCCGACCGCCGCACGCTCGGGCTGGATGACGACGCGGCCGATGGCGGCGATGCCGGCGCGCATGCCAACGCCGAAGGGGAGCGGCATTGAGCACGCCGCAGGACATGCCCGTGGAGGCGCCGTCGTTCGCCGCGCAGCTGGGCGGCACGGCGTTGGCGTTGCTGCTGGTGCTGGCGCTGGCCTGGCTTGCGCTGCGCGGGCTCAAGAAGCTGCAGCAGCGCGCATCGGCCAGCGGCCCGGGCGAGCCCATCGTGCTGCTGAGAAGCACCAGCCTGGGCCCGCGCGAGCGTGTCGTCGCCGTGCGCTACCGCGGCCGTGAATACCTGCTGGGCGTCACCGCGGCCCAGGTCACCGTGATAGATCGCCATGACGATGGCCATGACGACCACCACGACCATCGCCGCACGGCCGCCGCCGTCGATGACGGCGATCGCCCCTGACGCTGTGGCGCACCCTAGCTATGGCACGCACCAGCTTCAATCGATCGAGCCGTTCGCCTTCAATGCCCCCCAAGCGCTGCGCGGTGCGGCGCCCCGGGGCCAGGGCCCCGAGCACAAACTTCTCAGGAGAGACCCATGAGCGGTATCGGTGGCATTTTTGGCGGCGGCAACATCCTTGGCTCGCTGCTCAACGTGGCCGGCATGTTCTTCCCGCCGCTGCAGATAGCGAGCGCGCTGTTCAACATGCTCGGCCAGGCCGTGGGCCAGGCCATCAATGGCGCGCTGAACCAGCTGCAGCAGGAATCCGGCCTGCCGAAGTTCATCGCCGATGCGGTGAAGGGCGCGCTGCAGGAAGCGCTGGGCGGCAGCCAGCAGGCCACCGACCCGGCCGTGCAGCAGCAGGTGAACGAGCAGTTCGGCGACCAGATGAAGCAGTTCATCCAGAACCTGGTCAAGCAGGTCGTCGAGGACGTGAAGCAGGAGCGCGAGAGCCAGGCCGAGGGCGGCAGCGGCAGCAGCGGCGGCACGACGAAGGGCGGCTGGCTGGTGGCGCTGGCCACGGCCTTCGGCAAGATCGCCGACAAGGCGGCCAAGGAGCTGGAAGACGCGGGCAAGAACCTCAACAACGAGAACCCGTCCGAGATGATCGAGTACCAGGCCAAGGCGCAGGAGTTCAGCCAGATGATGAACACCTTCACCAACGCCATCAAGACGATCGGCGAAGCGAACGCCAACACGGTTCGCAAGGGCTGATCGGCCCGGGCGTGCGGCGCCTCGCGGCGCCGCATCGCAACCAGAAGGGGGAGCCCGCGGCTCCCCCTTTGTCCATTGCAACGCGACCATGAACCAACGTGCCCTCTCGAACGATGTGATCCGACGCCGGCTGCTGATGGCTGCCGCGGGCGTGGCTTCGGTGGCCATGCTGCCTGCTTGTGGTGGTGGTGGTGGCGGCGGTGGTGACCCGTCGCCGACGCCGCCACCGCCCACGGGCGGGCCCACGCCGCCGCCACCGCCACCGCCACCGCCGGCCCCGCCGCCGGTCGGCACGCCTCCGCCCTCGCCACCGCCCCCTGCGCCACCGCCGCCTGGGGCCTGGTCGCCCACGGGCACGCTGGTCTACCGCAACTCCAGCCAGATCGGCATCTGGGATTTCGCCAGCGACCGAGAGCGCGTCATCGCCCCGGGCAGCAAGACCTTTCCCGACCCCGGCATCGGTGCCCAGCGCGGCGGCGCGCTCTTCACGTTCCTGCAGGACCAACGCGTCGGCTGGGACATCGTGCTGGTGGACCGGTCGGGCGTTGAACGGGACCGCTTCGAGATCCGCAACGAGTACGCCATCCCGGGCAGCGTGGCGTCGTTGAGCCCGGATGGCACCCGGGTGCTGTTCGGCATGAGCGACCACCGTTCATCCAGCGACAGCACCTACGTCGACCGGGTGCTGTTGGCACGATTGAGTGATGGCATGGTGCTGTCGGCGATCGACGGCTACATGCACCCGTCCTTCTTCGGCACCGATGGCGGCTTCGTCGCCGTCAACGCCCGGACGCTGGCGCTGCATCGTTTCAGCGCCCAGGGGACGCCGCTGGGCGCGATACCCACCTTGAGCATCGAGGAGACGCGGGCCTCCTACGACGCCTCGCCCGACGGCCGCTCCATCGCCTACGTGGCCGACGGCATCGTGCGGCTGCGGGATGTGGCCACCGGTGCCGACCGCCAGCTGGTGCGAAGCAACAACGGCCTGCATATCGATTCGCCGCTGTTCTCGCCCGATGGCCGCGGCCTGGCCGTGATGGACAAGTCGATCACTTCGCTCGTGGCCTACGTGGTCGAGATTCCGGCGTCTGGCAGCGTCACCCTGAACGAGGGCATGCGCATCGGCGACCAGGACGTGGTCGAGCTCTACGGCCACATGGGGTGGATCGGGTGAACGCGCCCACGGTGCTGCTGGCTGCTGCATTGGCCGGGGCGTCCGCCTTCGGGCCGGCGGCCGCCGCACCACCCATCGAAGCCGTGGTGCTGCACCGCGGCCATGGCATGGGCTACGGCGGCGCCATCACCGCGGCGTACCGCGCGCGGGTGCTGTATGCCGACGGCCGCTACACCACCGATGCGAAGGAAGCGTTGGGCACCGGCCCGCGCATCGACGGCCGCTGGCAGCGCGAGGGCGGCGGCTACCTGCTGCAACCGGACAAGGCAGGTGCCAAGCCCGAGCGCATCGAGGCCAGGATGAAGGCCCGGCCCGCGGCGCGCGGCGCGACGCTCGAAGGCGAGTACCGCAGCCTCTCCGGCGTCGGCGCCAGCGGCATGGGGGTGCCGGTGGTCGCCGCGGCCCGTGCGCTGCACTTCAGGAGGGACGGGACCCTAACGGCCAATGCCAGCGCATCGGCCGGTACGGGCGACACCGTGGCCACCGGCCACCGCGGCGCGGCCGCGCGCTATGCGCTGAACGGCTGGACCATCACGATGACCGGCGCCGACGGCCGTAGCGACACGCGCCTCTTCTATTTCTTTCCGGAGGGTGATGACGTGATCGGGGTCGGCGCGAGCACGCTCAGCCGGCGGCGGTGATGCGGCATCTTGCAGGCGATGGGCGGCGCGTTGCGGTGCCTACCGCGCAAAAGACGTGAACGACGCTGGGGTGCACCCGAGCTGCTGTGCTCCCCAGCTTGTGTGCACCGTGGTTGTGCTCTGACAGTCCGATCGGGCCGCGTGTTGTTGTGCGGCCGTTCTTTCAGGGAGAACCACAATGCGCATCGACAGTGCCGGGCGAAGCGCCCAGCGGGCACCGGACGATGACGGCGATCTGACGCTGCTCAGCGGCGGCGGCGCGCCAGCCGACGCGCGGCGGTCGCACGAGACGGCCTCTGTTCCTTCATCCACCGCAGAAGGCGGAACGCTCTCCGAGCTGGCGCGTGAAAACGCGCAATTGGCGCGGCACTTCGAGCGTGACCACGATCGTGAACCGGATGTGCAGGCCGCGCGCGTCCGCGACGTCGATCAGACCGACACCGGCATGCAGGCATCGGGCGTGCAGGCCGGCGCGGCGACGGCGGCGGTGTCCGCGGAAGGCCATGTCTGGGCCACGGACACCGGCAGCGCGGCAGCGACAGGCACGGCCACGGCCACAGCGACAGCCACAGCCACCACCTCTGCCGGCCCCACCGCCTCCCCGCAGCTGATCGCCTTTCACGAACTGATGCTGGCCGATCCGCTGCTGCAGGACGTGGTTGGCAGCTACGGGCAGCCGCTGCCCGCCTCGCTGCCCTCCAATGCCAGCACCGACGCCCTGGTGGCGCAATTCGGCACGGACCTGACCGGCCGCATGCTGCAGGCGTCCACCGCCATCACCCGCGTCTTCGGCGAGTACTGCGCCGCCATGGACCAGGCGGCCACGGGAGGACCGGAGGGCGGGGCCAGCGGCTGGGTCTTCACGCCCGGCACCCAGGCGCAAGGCGAGCTGGACGGCACGCCCGGCACCTGGACCTTCCACCCCGAGATCTTCACCGCCGACTACGCGCAGGGCACCAGCCTCGCCGCGCGGGCCTTCGCCAGCTTCCACGGCACGGACGGCGGTTTTGCGCGCATCACCCGCACGCTGGCCGGCACCTCGGATGCGGGGGACATCTTCTCCGTCACCTCCGGCGGCATCGATCCGGACAGTGCGCAGTTCAAGTGGCAGGACTCGGGCGATGCCGGAGGGGAGATGCGCTGGGAAGGCGCGCGCATGGGGCGCAACAACGCCCTGGTGCAGATCGACCTGAACGATCCGCTGCAGATGTTCGATCCCGAGGCGGTGTGGTTCGATTCCACGCTCGGCTTCGTCACCGCCAACGAGAACATCGTCCCCGAGAAGTCCACCGCCGAGACCATCGTCATCACGGCCGTGATCGGGGTGGTCACCTGGGGCATCGGCTCGGTCGTCTGCAGCGGCGTCGGGGTGGCCACGGCCAGTGCCGCCGGCGGGGCGATCCTCGGCGCCACCGGTGCGGTGGTGGGCGGGCTGTTCCAGAGCGGCACCGTGCGCTTCGAGGACGTGGTGCGCGGCGCCATCGTCGGCGCCATCGGGGGCAAGTTCGCCGAACACTACGGCAACGCCGGCCTCGATCCCAAGACCGGGGCGGTGGTCGACTGGGGCGCGCGCCTGGGCTCCATCGGTGGCAGGGCGGGCTTGCAGGGGCTTTTGACCGAACTGAGCGGCGGCGATTTCAAGGATGGCTTCCTGACCTCGCTGGCCACCTCGGCCGCCTCCGAGGTCGGGCGCACGATCACCGCCGAGATCAACGGTGCACTGGCCCGCGAGGACATCACCCCCGAACAGGCCAACGCCTACCGCAGTCTGGGGCGCGTGGTCACCACCGCAGTGGGCGCATTGGGCAGCCCCAACGAGCGCCTGGCGGGGTTTGCGGCGCAGTTCCTGGAAGACACCTTCACCCAGGAGATCGCAGGTCACACGACCATCGGGTCGACCCGAGTTCTCGCCTCAGTCACGGCAGAGGGCGAGGCGAGCGAACTCGACTTCGGAGGTGTCGTTGACGGCCTGCTCGAGACGGATGCGACTGGAAACAGCACGGCGGCTGCAGACGGCGGCGCAACGACCGAGCTGGACACCACAACGACTGGCGGCCACCTCACCGAGCGCGAGCAGCAAGGCATCGAGCAGAGCGACGAGATCCTGGCCCGGCACGGCGACGAACTGGCCGAGGCGAACGGGCTCAATCCCGTGAGGCTGCCCGATGGCCGCCTCCAGTACCCCGACGGACGCATCCTGACGCCCGGAGGCGAAACCGTCACCGACGCCTCGCCGGACCCAGTCAATGCATCGGCCTACTCCTCCCAATACCGCCACGTCCCTGCCACGCAGGGCGTGCCACCCGTCGGCGGCTTCGAGAACCTGACCCCCGCGCCGGACCTGCCGGAACTGCCGCCTGAAGCGACGCCCACGCTGCACGACGGCCGTCACGGCAGCAGCGTGGCGTACCGCGATCAGGTGGGCAACGTGTTCTATGCGACCTACGACGCGGACGGCAAGCCGGTCCGATGGTTGTCCGCAGAACCGGCGGCCATGCTGGTCTCTCCCGGCGCCGCGCGCGCGGCCGGGGCGGTGCTGGCGGCGGAGCTGAGGTCCGGCAACCCCGTCCTGGTTGCCGCAGCGGGCGCCACCTTGGTTGGAACATCCTGGTGGCTCTTGAGCAGCGTCGACGACCCATGGTCCAACAGTCAGGCGCTGCCGCCCGAGCAGGTGAGCAACGACACCCGGCCGACCATCCTGGTGCCGGTGTCTCCGGGGCCGGCGGGGACGCCGGGGCAGGTGAGGGACGACATCGATACATCGACACCGAGCTACCAATCCCCTGATTCTCAGAGCACGTCGACGACGACCTTGCCTGCAACACCTGCGCAGAACTGGCGCGAGCTCATTGTCAACAGTAACGCCAGAAACTCCGATGGCACTTACGGAGACATTCCGGCGGAGCATCGGTGGAGGTACGACCGCTATCTCTCCGACCCCAGTAGGGCAACCCACCTGTCTCCCAACAATTGGTACGAAAGTGCTCAACGGGTCTGGGAGAACAACTCGGCGGGCAATGGATTCGAACAGGCGGTCAGAGGCCACCTCGGCACCCTGATGGGAGGCGGCTCCAAACCGGTTTCAATTGATGGTTTCGTGCCTGACCTTCCTGTTGGGCAGCAGTTCGGTGTCACGGACGTGAAGGACCATCTCGATCTAACAAACAGCGACCAATTGCGTGCCTTCTACGATTACGCGACCGAGAACAATCTGTCCTTCAACATCATCATCAGTCCGCGGACCCAGACCATATCCGAGCCTCTGCTTGATAACATCAGGTCGTCGGGTGGTTCGGTGATGCAATTCGACCCGGCCTCTAACGAACTGACCCCCGTAGACATCGGCCCCTCTGGGCCTTGGACCAGGAGCAAGCCATGAGTTTCGCCCTGTATGCGCTGCTGACATCGGAATCGCCCGAGGTTACGCCGCAGTCGTTGAAGGCGACTGTTGACCACTACTTTCGCAACAGTAGGCAGTTCTCTTCGAGGTTGGTGCCTAAGCCATTTTCAAGGGATCAGTCGCTTCGACTCGAATGGGATCGATGGTCCGTAATCCTCACGCCCGAACAAGGGGAGCACGTCAAGGCAGAGTCTGCGGAGATCCGAAAGCGACTCGGTTCCAAGGCTCCGGCTGGGCTGGAGCTGCTGGATCGACGAGTCTATGCATTTTTTGCTGATGATCCGGACAAGCTCTACACCACACAGGCGGTGGATGTTATGCAGTTTCTCAAGGAAATCGAAGGATCAATCGTTTTCGACATCAAGCAGAATGACATCTTGAATCACAAGAGAGAACGATGAGAGCTGAGATATGCGAGGTGAATGCCGGCCGAACCAATTTGCGAGAGGCGTGGCAATGAAAGTTCACCAGCGGCGGCCGCTCGTCATGGAGCTAGCCAGTCTGCGGGCCTGTATTTCAGCAGCCTCACTGCCGATCGACACTCCCGTCTTCGACGACGACCGGGATTCTCGTGTTCCGGCGTCGTCGACCCCGACGCGCCGTTCGAAGTGCAGCAGGCCAGTTGCAGGCGCGCCTGGTTGCGCGAGGCTGGTACCTCCAGGAGGCACACAAACTCGCAGCGGACACATTCGCCGTGGCCATCGTGTTCCGCGATGAGGTAGCTCGCGAGGCGGACATTGACGTGGCCAATGACGCTGCGCGAGCGAGACAATCGCGGCGAGTCTTGATCAACGCGAATGTTTTTGCAAGTCCTGGTGTGCGAGATCTCGCCTCGCGCGTCAGAGAGCGCCGGCCTGAGGGTCTCCAAGAGATAAAGGTCCCGATCAACGGCGCAATTCGAAACAACGGATAGCGCAATGTCCACAACCCTTTGAACCGGAATGCCCATCGAGAGAAATGGCTTCGGGAGCGACTTGGCGCCGCCGCTCATGTGACCTACCCGGCACCCGACTGGTAACCCTGCGGCCGACTGGCAAGGTGACGAATTGCCAGGCGAGGCCCCTAATACACGATACGACCGACCCTTCAAGCCAATGTCGCAAGTTAAAGGTTCGCAAACTTGACCACCGTGTATTGCACCGCGACATAATCTGCCAGTCCAAGCATCCCCGCCGGATTCTATGGCCTTCAAATACACGCTCGTCGCATCGATGGATCTGCGCGCATCGATTTCGATCGCTGATGCAGCTGCACTGGAGTATCTGGTTTGCGGTATCGGTGCCCTGCCTGCCACGCCTCCGGCGCATCCGTTCTTCGAGTTGCCGGAGTCCAGGAGCCCGTTCGCTGAGGCGTACAGCCATTTCTCTCCCGGCGAGTTCGAGCTCAGCCTCACGACGCCCCCGACCGGGCCTCACACCTTCCCTGCGGGCTATTCCGTAGCCCTGCGGCTCCCATACCTTCGACTGGAGGAAACGCACGCCTATTTCGAGTTCCTCGGCTGGCTGTCCAGGCTCGCCGAGTCGGACGGGTTCGTCGGCACGTTGCACACGTCCGGTCCGCACATCGCTCCCACCTTGTTGTTCGTTTACGGGGGAGAGGTCTACTTCGATGACTATCAAGGCAGGCCGACCCCTTATCACAACCAGGTCGCCAACACCGCTCCTCACATCGGCGTTTCCCAATAGCGGGTGACCAGGACCGGGCACAGCAGCGCCCCGCGGACAAGGTCATGCTTCAGCTCAGGGCCGCCGGAAGCGGATTGAGACTGGAGTGGCAGGTGCCTTCGCGACACGGGCAGAGCAGCTTCGAGCGGCGTTTACGAGGAGTTCAATCTCTTTGCGCGGGATGCGAACTTCAATCGGGGGGGGAGCGTACAGGTCGCTGGGCGAGATTCGCAAGTCTGTCGTCAAGCTAAGTGAGCAAGTCGTGTCGGAAACGGGCCTATAGCCTGGGAGGCAGCAAAAAGTGCGTCGTCCGAAGAACGCCACGCTGATCAAATCCCATGGCCGATCAGCTTGATGTCTACTCCGACGGTTGCCGCCACCGACATGGGGAATGACTCACCGCCCTGTCCATGTGCTGAGAGGCTCGCGGATTCCGGCCGACTGCTATTACCCATGGAGATCCACTCGATGAGAACGCAACCCAGGCCCTGGCTCGCACCCGTGGCCGCTCTCGTGCTACTGGCTGGCTGCGCGCAGCCGACGAAGAAGCAAAGCTTCGACCGAGAGCGTGCCATGGCAATCAAGACCGTCGTCGTGGCCCAGCGACCGAACCAGGATGCCTACCCGGTCCGCCTCCAGAGATACCCGGGTCAGGATCTCGGGCTGGTCGCTTCGCTGATCGAGGACGCGGACGAGCGGTCCCAGTCCGATCGACTGACAAAGGCGATCGACCCCGCCGAGGCGCGCCTGCAGGAGCGCTTCAGCGACAAGCTGCAACAGAAGCTGGCCGCCGCCGGCTACGCCACCCGGCTCGTCGTCCTGCCGCGCATCCCGTCGAAGAACGACGAGCTGCTTGCCCAGGTGAAGGCGAAGGCAATGGGCGGCGATGCCGTGCTGGCGATCGGCATGTTTGGCGCCTACGCCGCGGCAGGTCGGCTGACCGCATACCAGCCGAAGATCAGCGTTTCCATCCACGTGGTCGACACGAGCGCCGGCGCGCTGCTCTACGAGGAGGACCTGGAGTACTGTTTCACGCTCGCCCGGTCGGACGCCGTCGTGCTGCCGTGCGACCCCCGCTACCGCTTCGAGAACTTCGATGCGCTGGTGGCTGTTCCTGCGAAGGCTCGCGAAGGATTGATCGCGGGTCTGGACGCACTGGCCGCGCGGGTTGCGGTCGATCTGAAGCGCAACTGAAGACGCGGTGCACCGCGCCTGCATGTGATTCCGTGTGATAGACGCGGCTGTTGGAAGCCAAGGCCGCGACGGCAGCACCGACTGTCACCGCGGCGACGCTGCTCGCCGGATGCGCTGTCGACGGCCAGCCAGACCGCGGTGCTCGCGAAATTCAGAATGACGGCGACGACGTGATCGGCGTCGGCGGCAGCACGCGAGCCGGCGGCGGTAGCGGCGGTCCCGCCCAGGCCCCGGGCGGCGCCGGCGCCAGCGGCCACATAACCTCTAAAGATGATGGGGTTGGCCCCAGCTGGGGCAGGCCGCGGCTGTCGCGCAAAGCTCGGCCTCACCAGACTCCCGGTCCTGATCGTGCCGCCAGGGAGAAGACAGCATGAGGATCGACGAGGGCCTGCGTCACCACTGGGCTGAGCCCGACGAGGGCGAGCTGATCCAGCAGCTGCGCGAGCACCGGGGCCAGCAGGCGCCGATGCACGAGCAGGCCACGACCGCGCCGCCACCCGAGCCGCCGCTGACGGCCTTCTGGGAACCGGGCCCCGTGCAGCCCAATGCGCTGAACGACCTGCCACCGGCGCCGCAGTCGCATGCCACGGCAGGGGGCGCTGCAGGCGCAACGCAGGCCGCAGAGACCGCTGCCGCGTCCACCCAGACCACCGCGCAAACCGCCGCGCCGCCGGTCACCTCGGGCGCCGCAGCCTACGTCGGCGAGTCGACCGCGGACCCGCAATGGCTGGTCGACCGCGAGAACACCCTGGTCGCCATCCGCGCCGACTACACCGCCGCGCTCGGCCAGGCCCAGTCCACCGCCGGCGTCGGACCGGGTTGGACAGCAGCCACCATCGTCAGCGACGAGAGCGGCCAGATCCGCAGCGCGAGCGGGCGCGCGCTGGTCTTCGTGCCCGACCCGAACGCGCCGCAGGTGATCGTCGGCTACGACGAGAGCGGCCCGGTCTACCAGCCCAACGGCCAGTGGATGGAGTTCGACGAAGAAGCCTTCGCGGCCCACTTCCGCGCCCAGGGCGGCAGCCAGCTGCAGAGCCTGGCCGCGCTGTACGGCACCGACGTGCCGGGCCTGTTCGCCAAGCACCCCGAGATCTGGGGCATCGCCACCAGCGACCACGCCATCAACGCCGGACCGCCGCCGGCCGGCCGCGCGATGGGCGACCCATCGCAGCTGGGCATGCTCGACCTGTACATGCGCGACCCGCAGATGGCCGCGCTGATCGACGCCTATGGCGGCCAGCCCGCGCCGGCCACCAGCGACATCGCGCGCGAGCAGGTGCGCATCTACGGCCAGCAGCGCTACGACCAGCTGAGCCGGCTCGACAACGCGATGGAATCGGTGCGCCAGCAGTACGCCGACGCGATGGCGCAGGCCCAGGCCAGCGGCAGCGGCCCCGGCTGGGTGGAGCGGCCGCGCACGATCACCGTCAGCGACGAGAGCGGGCAGACCAGCACGCAGACGCTGTACGTGACGGACGAGAGCGGCCAGCCGCTGCGCGATGCGAATGGCCAGCCGCAGGCGCAGATGGAGCGGCTGTTCGACCCCGATGCGTTCACCGCCTGGTACATGCAGCAGGGCGGGCTGCAGCACGAGGCCTTCAAGACCTTCTACGGCCAGAGCCACACGACCTTCGCCACCGACGAGTCCGGACGCAGCGTGGCCGCCAGCATCAGCTTCGACAACCCGAACTGGTCGATGGGCGGCATCGGCGGGATGGTGCACAAGGAGCTCGTCGGCATCAACCCGAACGACCCGCCGCGGCTGCACGACCGCGAGGCCATCGGCTTCGACCTCGAGGCCGGCTGGGCCACGCACCACAGCAACATCAAGCCCGAGCGCGACTGGTTCGAGACGGTCGTCAAGGTGGCGATGGTCGCGGTGGTGTCCTACATCTCCGCCGGCAAGCTCGGGCCTGCGGCCGCGAGCGCGATGGGTTTGACCACCACCACGGCCGCGGGCGCCACGGCGCTCACCACGGCCGGCGTCGTGGTCTCTGCCGCAGTGGCGGGTGCGGCCACGTCGGCCTTCAGCGGATTGATCAACGGCAACCTGACGCTCAAGGGCGTGCTGCAGGGCGCGCTGGCGGGCGGACTCTCCGCGGGGCTGTTGGACCAGCTGGGGCCCCTGGCAGCGAAGGCCGGGTCCGTCGGCACACTGGCGCTGCGCACCACGGTGCAGGGCGGCATCCAGGCGCTGCTGGGCGGCGAGTTCAAGGACGGGGCGCTGGCCGGCTTCGCAGGGGGCTTGGCTGACCTGGCCGGCGCCAACATGCACGCCAACATCGACAAGGCGGTGGCCACTGGCGCGATGACCGCCGCCGAGGCCGCGACCGCGCGCACCTTTGCGCGCGTGGTCGGATCGGCCATCCGCGCGGCGGGCAATCCGGACGATCCGGCTCACGCCTTCGGTAGCGCGTTCCTCAACGACGCGCTGCAGCAGCTCAATCCCAAATCGGTCATACCGGCGGGGCCCGCGCCCGATGGCCAAGTGCCGCTGGCCGATCCCGGGTCCGTGTCAGCGCGAGATCAGGAGTGGATCGACCAGAGCGACGACATCCTGTTCCGGCGGGGTGAAGAGATCGCTGAGGCCAACGGCTTGAACGGCGTCGAGCTCGAAGATGGCCGCATCCGCTTGCCCGACGGACGGGTGGTCACCCCGACGGTGACGGTGCGCGAAATCCAGCCGGCAGACCCGGTTGCGGGCCCCGACTCCGCATCCGCTCCAGCCGGAACGTCTATCTACCCCGATCGCTATCGCTCGGTGCCCGGCGCACCCGGCGTGATGCCTGTCGGTGGATTCGACGGTCTGAGCCTGGCGCGCGACCTGCCGACGCTCCCGCCCGAACTGACCCCAACGCTGGCCGACGGCCGGCCTGGCGTCGGCGTGCCCTACCGGGACGAGGCAGGGAAGGTGTTCTATCGAACCTTCGATGCGAACGGTACAGCCGTGGGCTGGGTCTCCTCGCCCGTCGCTATGGCATCGCTGCCTTTCGCGGCACGCTTCGCGCCGGTGGCACAGGGAGTGCTGGCGGCCGAGCTGGCGTACGGACCGCCTCCTCTGAAGCTCATGGCGGGCGCCACGCTGGCGGCCGGCACGGGCTTGGCGGCATGGTGGGCTGCTGAAAACGCTGACGAACTGCTGCGGCGCGACGCGCTGACGCCCGAGCAGGTGCACGAACTGCAGCAGCCGATGATCAACGTGCCTCCGCCGCCGGCAGGACCTGGGGTCATCAGCACGCCGCCGCTGGGTCCTGGCGATCGCGAGTCGGTGGACGAGCCGATCACGACGCCCATGACGCCGCCGCAGCCGACCGTCATTCCAGGCTCCCCGATGGAGCCCCAGACAATCGACGAACTCATCGTCACCAGCCGGGGATTCGAGCCGGGAACGGCGGAGCACAAGGCTGCGACCTGGGACCAATACGAGGCACGCGGCGGCGACTGGAGCTACGAGCGCTGGTCATCGGTCTACGATGCCAATCAGACCCGCGCCGCGCAGGCCAACGCTGCTGTTGACGACTACCACCGGTCGCTCACCTGGGGTACTCGCGAAGTCACGATCGACGAGATCACCGTCGACGGTGAGCAAACGTCGCGACGTCTGGACATCGCCGACACGTTCAGCCAGAAGGGCATCGAATACAAGACTGGCTACCAGACAGCCACGGTGGATAACATGTGGGAGTTGCAGCGGGATGCCCAGCTGGTGCGTCTTGGCTGGGACATTGAATGGGTGTTTCGTGACCGCGCCTCCGCACCGCTGTTGGAAGCGCTTCGCAACGCAGGTATTCGCGTAACCGGGGGTGAGTAGATGAGCGACTATTCAAGCGACGAGCGTTTTCAGTTCTGGCTGATGGAGATGGACGACGCCATCGACCGTTTCGTTCAGTCCGCGCCACCGGAGCTTCGCAAACAACTCGATCGAAGCGCGCCGTCGCTGGACGTTCTTGAAGAATGGGTGTTGGCGAGGTACAAGTCGCTGGCCGATACACGGGCGGCACAGGAGGCTCAGTTCCTTGATGGTGCTGCCCGTTACGTCGGCGAAGTGCTCCGCGTGAACACCGACAGCAAGTGGACCATCCGCTTCGACGATCCCAAATACGCCTTCAATGGCCTGCCTGTCCTCAAGGGGGGCAAGCTCGGCGAAGTGCCCTGCTGCCCCCTTACTACAGTGACGGCGGCGACCGACCGGCGCACAGGACGGTACTTCTCGACCATCCTGCGAAACGTCTCGCAGTAAGTCGATCGCGATCAACGGGCACAACTACTCGTTCGACGGACTCGGCCGGGTTTCAACGGCACACACCGACAGCCTTTCGCTCGACGGCAGCGCTACGCGCAACACCAACCTCCAGCGCCAGGCAGGAGGTTCCGATCGCCTGGGACTGACGAAGTGGCCATAGCGTCGGGCACCGCTTCAATCCAGCCACCGAGGAGTTCAATCCCTTCGCGCAGGATGCGAACTTCAATCGGGGGGCCTGCAGGTACTCGAAAACACCTGGGCTGAAGCGCTGCGCGAGGGAAAGAAGGTCGACGTGCAATGGAAGCTTCTCTACTCGGGCAGCTCGCTTCAACCAGAGAGTCGCAATTCGCTATTTCATTGATGGCGAAAGACTTGGTGCCTTATTCACCAACGCCCTGGGACGCGATGCGGAAAGCCTGCGGATTGGGGCCCGCGCCATTAACTCACAGAGATTGAATCGATGAGAATGCGAATCAGGACATGGCCCGCACTCGTGGCCGCTCTCGCACTGCTGGCCGGCTGCGCGCAGCCGACGGTGAAGCAAGGCTTCGATCGCGAGCGTGCCAAGGCGATCAAGACCATCATCGTGGCCCAGCGTGCGAATCAGGACGCCTACACGGTGAGCTTCCAGGGCCTCCCCGGTCAGGATCTCGGCGCGGTGGCCGCGCTGATCCAGGGCGCCGACGAGAAGTCCAGGTCCGACCGACTGACGAAGGCCATCGGCCCTGCCGAGATGCGCTTGCAGGAGCGCTTCAGCGCGACGCTCCAACAGAAACTGGCCGTTGCCGGCTACGAAACCCGGCACGTCGTCTTGCCAAGCATCCCGTCCAAGGACGAAGAACTGCTGGCGCAGGTGAAGGCAAGGGGCCTGCAAGGCGATGCCGTGCTGGCCATCGGCATGTTCGGCGAGTACACCGCCGTGGGGGCCGGAGGCGAACACCTGCCGAAGATCGGCGCGCACCTGCGCGTGGTCGACACGGCCACCGGTGCGCTGCTCTATCAGGAGAGCCTGGCGTATTGCGCCCAGCGCGCCGGTTCGGACGCCGTCGTGCTGCCCTGCGACCCACGCTATCGCTTCAGGAACTTCGAGGCGCTTGTGGCCGATGCTGCGCAGGCCCGCGAAGGGCTGATGGCGGGACTGGAACCGCTGGCCGCGCGGGTCGCGGCCGATCTGAAGCGCCACTGAAGGCAGTTCGCAGTCGCGCACCAGGCACTGCCCGTCAAGCACGCATTCACGACCAGCCATGAATGGAACTTGCGCGTCAACAGGGAGCGGGGAACGCTGGCAGGGTCAGCATTGGCGGTATCACCTGTTGTTCTCACGGAGCGGTCGCTCAAGCCTTGCCTCAAGGCGTCGATCGGGAGCCTTGGGAGCGCGGCGTGCCTATCAAGGTCACCGAGCGACCTGACCTGGTCAGCGAATCAGCGTTGCTGCTGCCATTGCGGTGCGCAAAGCATTGGAAACTCCGGCGCGCAACCTGGCTTCTGCCTAGAACCGCATCTTCATGCCCAGCCCCAGCGCCCACACGCCCTCGCGCGGCGTGGCCGCATCGGGGCGGGCCCAGATGCGGCCGACGGTCAGTTCACCGTGCAGCCAGCTGCGGTGCAGCGGCTGCTGCCAGCGCGTCTGCAGGCCCCATTCGCGCACCGGCACGCCGGAGCCGGTGGTGCCGTCGATGACGGCTTCCACCGAGCCCTGGCGGGCGTGGCCGAAGTCCTTCACCAGCGCGAGGTCGCTCGACCAATCGAACTCCTTGGTGCGCTGCGTGATCGTGGCGGCGTTGAGCCAGCGCAGCGCCAGCGTGGGCGACAACGATCGTTCATACGACAGCGCGGTGGTCGATCCCACGCGGTCGGCCAGGCTCCAGAACAGCGTTTCGCGGAACTCGACGAAGCCGCGCGCCCCCATCGCCCAGCGCTGGCGGTAGCGGGCCTGGGCATAGGGCTTCAATCCGCCGCGCAGGCCGAGGCGAAAGTCCACGTTCTCGCGCCAGTCATAGCCCAGCCCGGCGAAGAAGGCGCGGTCCGAGCGCCGCTCGGACTGCAGCCGGTCCTGACGTGTGAAAGCCGCGGGTGTGTCGGCCACCACGTCGCGCTGGTCGTCGCGGCCCAGGAACAGGTAGGTCTGCTGCTCGACGTTGGGCAGCCGGAAGCGGGCGTTGAAGCGCAGGCTGAAGTCGTTGCCCGTGTCGCGGCGGTGCAAGAAGTTGAGGTCCAGCCGGCCGTCGGTCACCTTGCCGCCCTGGTCGAACGGGCGGTCACCGAACCAGCTGTCGACGCTGCGCGCCAGCCACTCGGCCGTGGAGCGCACGGTGTGGCGCGCGGTGTCGAAGACGTCGAGCGCGCCGGGGCCGGCGGGTGCGGCCGGTGCGGCGGGTGCGTCGGGTGCAGCGGGCGGTTGCGGCGCCTGCGGGGCCTGCGCCAGCACTGGCAGCGCAGCGGCGGCGCTCAGGCAGAACGTCAACAGCGACAAGGCCGGTTTTGTTGTCATGGCGTGATGCTCGCACAGGCCCGACGCTGCGTGCTCGTCCCGTTACCGGTGGCGACGCCCAGCAGGCGCAGGGGCGCAGGCGGCGCGAGAAGCGATGCGGCGGCCGGCCTCCCCCGTGCCGCATTCGACGCAGGAGCCCGCCATGAGATTCAGGAACGAAACGGACTGGCCGTTGCCTTCCACCGCGCTCGCCGGCTGGGCCGACAAACCTGAAGCCGCGCGCGCCCTCTGCGGGCGGCGCTGCCGATCCTGGCGCATGCCAGATCTACCCCGCGCTGCCGCGCGCCGGCCGCTTGACCGCCAAGTGCGGATCGCGAGCTGTCGGTGAAGGAGAAGGAGACCGTCAACGTGCCGGTGTGGGCGGGCGTGGGCGCCATCGTCATCGGCGTCGCGCTGCTGGTCTTCGGCGGCAGGAGGACGTAGCGCGTCAGTCCACCCTGGCCGTGCGCAGCCTCAGGGCGTTGGCAATGACGCTGACCGACGACAGCGCGGCGGATGTTGCGCAGGGCCGCGCGCGACAGCGGGCGCGCCCGCAGACCAAGGGCGCGCGGCCGTGCACCTGTGCCGCCGGCACAAGCGCAGCCTCAAGCGATCACGGGGCAGGCCATGGCGCCGGCATCCACATCGATGTCTGCAAGGGGCCGTACCGGCCGGATGCCCAGCACCGCCGCGACCGCGCGGGCGTCACCTCTTGCACAACGCGCTGACGGCGTTGGGGCCGGTGGCGGTGATCACGCCCAGCCGATAGGGCAGCTCGATGTACTCGTACTGCTTGCCCTTTTCCATGTCCAGGCCCTGGTAGAGGAACTGCAGCGGCTTGCACGGGTCGATGGCCAGCGTCTGGTCGATGCCCGCGCGGACCAGTTCGCCGTGGGATACGCCTTCGGACCAGATCCGGCCGTTGAACTTCACGTTCTCTGCGCCTGCGAACATGTTCATCTTGGCGCCGGGAATGGGGTGCCAGTGGCCGTCCAGGCGATCAGCCGTCCAGGCCCTGAAGTACCTGCCGTTGGGCGCGATCGCCTCGATCAGCGTCAGGTACTGGTTGGTGCCGGCAATCTTGTAGGTGTTGCTCGCCTCGAACACGTCGTCACGCTTCTCGTCCATGACGACGACCGGTTCGGAGAAGCCATGGGGGAAACGCGCCACCGTCGTCTCGCTGCGGTAGAAGCGGCCGTTGTCGCCGGTGAAGAAGAGGTGGCACTTCTTGTCGTCGCAGATGTTCCAGAAATCGAGCCAGGTCGCATGGCCCTTGGCGTCTCTGACGCTTGCCGGCACGGTTGCGTAGAACGGCCGCGGCGCCGTCCATGACATGGGGTCGGCGATGTTGCTGGTGGTGGAGTACAGCGGATCACCGCCCTGGTAGATCAGGTACCAGAGCTTCTGCGGCGCGAAGTAGAAGACCTGGGGTGCTGCGCGGTAGCCGGGCCCGATGGGCGACTTGTCGAGCATGAAGAGAGGGGCCTTCGGGGCCTCATCCCAGTTCGCAAAGCTCGTGTAGGCCATGCCCCAGCCATTCGTCGCGGCCGTGGTCAGGAAGACGTGGTAGCGGTTGTCGTGATAGACGATGGTCGGGTCTTTGACGCCATGGATTTGCTTGGCACCGGCCGGAGGATTGACCAGGGGCTCGCTGGATTTCCATTCAAAAGCGATGGCCTGGGCCGGCGTGCTGCCAACGCCGCCGGGGCCTGGACTGCCGCCCACGGCGGGCGTCGTGCCGCTGCTTGCGATACCGCCAGCGCAACCCGCCAGGCCGGCCGTGAACATGGAAAGGACGATGAATCGTTGACTGCGCTTGTTCATAAGGAAGAGGTGATGGAAGGGCAGGGCGGGGCGGCACCTGATCGGGGACAGGCCATGGCTCCTGCACCACGGCAGCGCCGCCAGCCACGGCCAGCGGCAAGCTCGGCACGTCCTACCCAGCGGCCAAGCTTGGCATCGCTGAACCAGTCGCGCGTTTCATAGCCGGTCGACGCGGGGAGTCCCGGGAGGACCGGCGGCTGTACGCCGCCGGTTCCGCTCCAAAGTCATCAATTTGGTCAGATCCGGAGCGGAGTCGAACAGCGCAACGAAGTGCGGCCATGCCGCGCACCCATCATAGTTCGGCCAGGCCCCGAACTAATTAAGGGAAATCCATCGGTGCCGCGGCGCCCATGGGCCGGCGTACCAGTTCAGGGCACCATCAGCGGCGCCTTGCGGGGCTGCGGCTCACGCCGCGCCCTTGAGATCGAAGCAGGCGCGCACGCCGGGTGCCCAGCCGCACACGTCGAACTCGCCGCTGCGCCGGGATGCCACGTCCCACGCCGCCGGTTCGAGCGCACCACCGAGGCGCCGCTGAACGACGCGATCACCAAGAACGGCTTCATCGCGAAACGCGCCACCAAGCTCGACAAGGCTGCGCGCGGCGCTGGCCCGGGGCGCTGGGGAAGGGCGACCGCGGCGACCCCGACATCGCGCTGGTGCTGATGGCGCACACCAGCTTCCTGTCGTTCATCCTGCCGCCGCCCGAGGAAGGCGAACGCTGGCGGCACGCTGCTGGCGCAGCGTGCCGCGGGTCGCGACTGCCCGCCGGACAAGAGAGCGCTTCACGCGCATGTGCAGGTCCAATGGGGCTGTTTCCACCTGCGGCGCGGCCGCGTGCCGGCCGATCCGCTGCCGAGCCTGGACGACGTACGACCGCCCAGCCACCCGCGGCGCCTGGCGCGTGCCGCGACCAATGTCGCAGGTTCGAGACCTGGCTGGCCCCGGACCCGCAACTACTGCGGGCGGGCCTTCGATCAGTACGACCGCCGCCTGCGGCCGCACGGCCTGCCGCCGTGGCCTGACGCGGCGCGCCTGTACGTGGCGTGCCGGGTGGCGTACCTGGCCGGTCGCGACCCCGGGCTGCGCGACCGGCTGGAACGAACGCTGGCGCGGCTGCACGCCGCGGGCGTCCGAACGCGCTGGTCAATGAGTGGATGGGCATTCACGAATGCCCTGAACGCAAGCGCAGCGTCAAGTGAACTATTGCGATCACGAACTGGCCAAGCTGCGGTGAAAACCCGCACGCTCGGGCCTGGGTCAGGCGCAACAATTCGACAGCTAACATGAATCAGACGAAGGAAGGCGTGGCGATGAGGCAGCCGCTGATTGCATTGGCGCAATGGCGAGATTCGCCATTGCATGGCTTTCGGAATTCGAAGTCGGTGATGGAGGGGGTGGTGGTGGAGATGATCAGGAGGGTGAACGCGTCGGGGAAGTAGCCGGTAGGTATTGCGCAGATGGCGACGTTGAAGCTTTAAGCGGCGGGTTCAGACTGACTGCTGCCGTACAGGTTTAGCAGGCGAATGACTCCTGGTACCACGACCTGGCGCTTACCGGCGCGCGTACGCTTCGCCGTGGTAGCTGCCGTCGCTATGGGTGATAGCACGGCGGATCGCCAACACGTTTTGCGTCAGGTAGCGCAAGGCAACTTTCGCGCGCGAACGCGGGCGTCGTGACCGAACGCCAGGCGTTTCGAGCGCGGCATCGGAATCAGTTAACACTCCGGGCGATATCGCAGTGCCTGCGGGACTTTCGCGCGGCGATGTAAGCACCGCAAACGTGATCTTCAACGTGCTGAGCGGCTGAGTCGGCCAGCGATATAGCGCGATTCGCGCGGCCGGGATTCTGTGGGTACGGTACGTTCAGTCTCGTCAGTCCCAGTCGGGCCCGACGTCACCAAAGTCAACGTACATGCTGGTTTTCGGCACTTCGACTTCAGCCTCGACGACTTCCGCGTCCGCAGCGAGATCGCCTTCGAATGTCAGTATGACCTTGAAGTTCAAAACGTGCTCCGTGGTCGGACTAGCTGATCCGATCGGCACCTCATCCTTATCAATCGAATCGACGATTGAGAACCTAAGGTTTGCAGTGACGGCGATGGTGACGGCGACTTCGGCCTCGACGACAAGCACATCCTCTTCCGGCTTATCGACCACGCGGAAAGCCTCCCCTACGCCTAGCTATCCTGCAGCAGTTCGATCGCCTTTACTTCTGCCTCACCGAGGTCCGGCTCATAGAAGTAGCCCGAACTGACCTCCGGGATGAAGTTGATCCGCTCCACCGCGTACTGCACGGCCGCGTCCAAGGCTGAGTCCAGAGCAAGCGTTCCGTCGCGAAGCCGCTGCACCAACCGCGCGCAGGCTACCTCGGCGTTCTGATGGAAGTAGCTGAGCGCGAGAGCGAGATCATCAACGATGACCAATCGTGCAGAGTCCCTGCAGTACCTCTTCCAGTCGCCGTCTTTTGAGACTGCGAGAATTTGGAGACCTTCTTCGTCTGCGAAAGACTCAAGCGCACGGAGGGCGATCGCGTCGGGAAACTCGTGTTTTTTGGTCGCAGAGGTCCCGAACGGCGGCTTGATGGAGAAGTAGTCCTTCAGCAGCTCCGCCACGTCGACCCTGCCTCCCGAGGCGATCACTTCGAGTTCCGTGGCTTCGGCGAACGCATCGAAGCGACGTTTGCCGAGGCTGCTCGGGCTTTCAGCCTTAAACAGAGCAGCAAGCGCCGCGTCCCGCTGTTCGTTGCTGGTCTGCCAACACCGCCCAACCTCCTTCAGGGTGGTGCGCACGGCCGACATGGAATCTTGCGCCTCCTTGGTGACATGACTCTGCACCTCGCCAACCACCACGTCAGAAAGCACAAACCTGACGGCGGTGTTATTGAACTGGGAAAGCTTCGCCAGCAAGCCTCGTTCGAAGCGATTGCCGTTGCCGTCAAAAATGCACGTATCCAACGTGATCGCGCGGATCCGGCCATCCGCGATGCGTTCCTTGATCTCCGCCTCTCCGAGTTCCAACGCGCTTCCCCTTCTCCGAAGACACCTTCGTGCGGCAGACACTGTATCGCCGCGCTGAAGCGCGGTGCCCGCGGACGGATGGCGATGTACCTGCTGTGAATCAAGACGCGCGCCGTAAAGGCATGACAACCGTTTCGCGGCGGAGCTGGTTCGCCGAGACCAAGCTCGAGCCGGCGCGTGCTGGGCAGTCCGCTCTAGCGGCGAATGTACGTTCCGCGTAGCCGTTGACCGGCTGACTGGCGCTTGGATAGGGCCCGGTTCCGACGCCCGGACACCGCACTTTCGCGCGCGAAAGGGCAACGCTCAACGCGCGCGCATGTTGGCTCGGCCACCGCGACTGGACAAACGGCGTAATAGGCCCCTTCATGCGTCTTGCCAGGGGCCCGCGCGTTGTGTTCGATGCATTCGCGCATCGCATCCCATCGCTGGGCAACAGCGCCCCCAGCTGGCGCGCGAAAGCAGTCTTCGCCCGCGGCTAAGATGTCAGCAGCATTAGGAACCCCATGTCAGAACTCGACCTCACCGGAGCGCATGTCGCCCAACTCGGCGATGAGGACCTTAGGTTGCTTGTCGTCAAGCTGTGCGAGGCTGAGCTGCGACGGACCGGGCACCCGAGTTCGGCCGTGATGGCGGGCGGGAGTCAGACAGCCGCGGATGGGGGTGTGGACGTTCGCGTTCAGATTGACAGCGTTGCTAGCGCTCCTTCTTCGATCGGGTTTTCATCTGAACCTGGGCTCCCGAACCCGCGGCTTGACTTCATACCGCGAGCCAGTACCGGCTTCCAGGTGAAGTGCGAGGACATGCCTGCCGGGAAGGTTGCCAATGAGATGCGTCCGGACGGCGTCTTGCGGAACGCCATCAAGGAGCTCATTGCATCCAAAGGCGCCTACGTCATCGTGAGTTCGAAAGGAACGTTGGCAGATAAATCCCTTGCGAACCGACTGACCGCCATGCGTGAGTCCGTCGATGATGAACCCGGTCACAAAGACCTCAAGCTCGACTTCTACGACCGGGATCGCCTGGCTCGTTGGACGCGGCAATACCCGGGCGTCGAGATGTGGTTGCGTGAGCGAGTGAACGCGCGCCTACAGAGCTGGCAAGGCTTCGGCGCCTGGGCCGGGTCGGAGGGCGTCGGGTACCTACTCGACGACACCGCGAGACTCCTGGAACGAGCAGCCGGCGCAGCTACGACTGCGCTGTCAGTTAAGGACGGCCTGGGTAGGCTCCGTGAGGCACTGAGGAAGCCCGGCCAGGTAGTTCGGCTCATCGGCCTCTCCGGCACCGGGATGAGGTTGCCCCTGCGAAACGGAGTGCATAGCCGGGTCGTCAGGCGGCAGTCTTGCGCTGCGCCGCCAACCAGCGTTGCTCGTATTGCATCGGGCTTTGGAACCCAAGTGACGAATGTAGCCGCGAA
>Ga0196963_10000137_pt1 | contig 75355 bp, 55 predicted proteins | sample S1_5metaG_FD_148600 | JGI IMG/M metagenome (GOLD analysis project Ga0196963, IMG submission 148600) | Soil microbial communities from Anza Borrego desert, Southern California, United States - S1_5 | ecosystem: Environmental > Terrestrial > Soil > Desert | place: USA: California | collected... | reverse complement strand
CGTCTCCGTTGAAGTCGTGCGGCTGCAGCGAGTCGACGGTCACCGGATCGCTGTAGTTCGCGACGCCCGCGGCGTTGCTGGCCCGGGCGCGGAAGGTGCGCTGAGGCGGGCAGTTCCCGTCCTGATCCCACACCACTTGAAGTGTGAGGGTGTTAGCACCAGAAACGGTCGCGCACGCCGCCCCCAGCGGGCCGTCAGAGAGGTCCATCCAGCTTGAGAGGTCGGCAGGGTCGGCCAGCTGCCAGAGGACCGCTGCGGGCGGCGCGGAGGTTCTGATCGTGAGCGTCGCGGACGTGTTGTTGCACGTACGCCGCCAAGCGGGCTGGGTGGTGATCACGATCGGCGGAACGGGGGGTCGCAGGTCCACGACGTACACACGGTCAAATCCGTCAAGGGCGCCGGTGCCGGCGAAGACCAGCCCATCCATCGAGATCGATTGCACGGTGCTCAGCACCCAGCCTCCGAGTGTCACGCCGCGGGCTGAGAGGTACTCCTCAAAGGGCATCGTCCCGCTCTGCTCCGTCCAGATCCACGGCCCGTTATAAGGAATGCCCCCGGGGGTGGTGCGCAGGCCCGAGCCGGTGATCACGCTGCCGTCGCCGCTCACACGGTCGGCCACGGACCCCTGCGGCCCCTGCGGGAACGCGATGGCCCCGCTCGAAGCGCCCCAGCGGTACGCGATTGGAGGGGCTCCGCCCTGGCGCACCTCACCGACGATCGCCGTGCCGTCGCTGTTGACGCCGAAAGCGGTCGAGTCTGGCGTGTGCAGGAGGGTCACGGCGCCGTCGAGCCACAGGCAGGCGCTCACCTCGCTCGCGTTCACCGGCGGATCCCCCACGGGGAAGGTGCGCGGGCAGTCGCCCACAGCGATGCTCCCGTCCGAGCTGAGCGCATTGGGGCGCGCCCGCCGGTTGAACGCCGGGGTGAGATAGGTGTAGCCGGTGTCGGCGGTCCACGTGAACGTGCCCGTGATGTTCCCGCCCAGCAGCACGCGCCCATCGGCACTGATGCCGCGCATCAGGTTGTCTGTGCTGTTCCCGAAGGGGTGCGTCAGCGTCCCGTCGGTACGCCAGATGTAGGTCGGACCCGCGCCGTTGTCGGCCGTCAGCAGCACGCGGTCTCCCAACTGGTTCACGCCGAGGCACACATGCGAGAGGTACGGCGCCGGCGGGGCGATGACCGTCATCGGTCCGCCCACGCGCATGCGGAACGCGCGGTGCTCGCCGGCGCTGAAGTCGAGGAGGGTGCCGACAACATGCTCCCCGTCCCCGCTCACGTGCGGCGCGGAGGCGAACTGCCACGGGTGCGGCGTGTCAACGGCGGTGATGGTCTGCGCGACGGATGTGTGCGCACCTGCAACGAGCGCGAAAGCCGCGGCGAATCTCCTGCGGGCGATCCAACGCATCAGGTCCCTTTCGTGCAGACGAAGCTACCTGAAAGGACCTTTCATGGACATAGGACTGTCGTCAAATCGGCGTGAGGCGTCCGGTCTCGGCGCACCGAGCGCGAACAAGCCCGCTCCCGCGAGCCTGTCAGCACGGCCCTCCGCCAAGCACCCGGAAGAACGACTCGATGTCCGCGTCGGTGCCGATGTCGCCGTCGTTGTTGTAGTCCACGCTCCCGCACGCAGGGCAGCAGTTGCCGCCCAGGCAGGCGAAGAACGCCTCGATGTCGGCGTCGGTGCCGATGTCGCCGTCGCCGTTGAAGTCGGAGGGGGCGAGGCGGTCGACCCACACGGGCTCGGAGTACATCTCGGTGCAGTTGGTGTAGAGACCCACGCGGACGCGGAACCGGGTCTCGCAGCCGGCCTGATCCCGCCACTGAATCCGCAGGTTCTCGGTGTTCACGCCGCTCGAGCGGCCGCACCAGCGGTTGCCCTCGATGATGTCGCTGTTGTAGAGCACCCACCAGCCGCCCCATGGCTGCTCGCGCTCCCACCAGATGAAAACCGGTTCGGGGAAGTCGTACCGGACCGACAGGTTGACCTCGGAGTTGGCGCACCCGCGCTGCCACTGGGGTTGCTGCACGATCATGATCGGCGGTGGCATGGTGAACGAAGCTGGGATGATCGCCGTGCCGCAGCGGTTCTCGACGTTCAGCTCGTAGTCTCCGTAGTCGGCCTCCTGGACGCCGTTGATGGTGAGCATGCCGGTCTGCGTGCCCGTGAAGTGGCCGCCCTCTGCAAGGCTCGCGCCGTTGCGCATCCACTGGAAGGTGCACGGCTGGATGGAGGCGACATCGGCGCGGAGCACGCCCGTCTGTCCGGGGCACGCGAAGCCGCTGGGCGACGGCCAGGCCACGGGCGTGCCGGCCCGCAGATGGATGGGCCCCGACGCGGCCTCGCCGCAACCGGTGATCACTTCGCACGTGTAGAAACCCGCGTCGACGGGTATCGCCGGTGTTAGTGTCAGCGTGGCGGACTGAGCTCCCGCGATGCGACCCCCGTTGCTCAGCGGCTGACCGTCCCGGTGCCAGCGGTACTGGATTGGGCCTGGGCCCACGGCAGTGACGGAAAGCGTGGCATCGCCGCCGCTGCACGGCAGGTTGACGTGATCGCTCTGACTGGCGACCAGTGCGCCCGTGGGCGAGAACGCAAACTGCACGCTCAAGCCCTGCGTGCACGAGTCGTCGACGGAGCAGGACAGCGTGTGCACGCCATTGGGGAAGTCCTCCGGGCTGACGTTCGAGAGCGTCAGCGTGCTGCCGCGCGACCCTGACACGACCGTGCCGTGCGGCAGCACGCCGTCCACGAGCGTCGGGAATCCTGAGCACAGCCACCTCAAGTCGTAGGTCCCGGGAGGATCCAAGCTCACACTGAAGCTTGCGCTCGCTCCCGGGCAGGACGCGACAGCGGTCGGGGAGGCCGCGCTCACCTGCACCTGCGGGAACGTGAGCGTCGCCTCGCCGCTCTGCGTCGCCTGCGAGCACGCGTCGGTCAGGTGGTACGCGAGGCGCACCGTTGGCGTCCCGAAGTCGGCCTGTTTGGCGTTCTCGAACAACAAGCGCGGCCCGTGCACGCCGCTGATCTGGCTCCCGTTTGCCAGCGTGCCATTGTCAAGGTCAACCCAGGCGTTTGAAGCAGCGTCGAAGCGCCGCCACTGCACGTGGAATGGCCCGGCGCCGGTCGGGTTGATGTCGAAGAACGCTCCGCCCGCCTGGCAGGCGGGAGCGCTGGCCGGTGTCGGGGCCGCCGCCACCGGCGGGTTGCAGGGCGGAGCGGGCGGGGCCGCTGGGAGCGTCGAGAGGAAAAGTTCTTCGGCGATGGTGTGGCAGACGTGCACATCCTCCACTACCACGCGATCCAGGAAGCTCGGCGCGTCGCGGAAGTTGTAATCGAGCAGCGCCCACTCGTTCACCGATACGAGCTCAAGCTCATCGACCGACCCCATCCCGCCCTGGTTCGGATTGGCGCACACGCGCTCACCGGCGGGGGCGATCACTCCATCGTTGTTCCAGTCCACGCCGGAGAAGAAGGGGACGTAGTTGATGCAGACGTTGTTGACAAAGGTGGCCGTGCAGCTGCCCAGCGGGTTGGGCGCGTCGGTCGGGAGGCACGGCGACACGCCATTGGGCGAACGCACGAAGTAGGGAGTGACGACCCCCGTCAGCAGCCCGCCGATCGGGGTCGACTCGTAGAGATTGGCCTTGTCCAGCATCGGCAGCGCCTGCCGCTGATAGTCAAGGTTGACCCGCAGCCCCGGTGGAGCAAAGTCACGCGCCCCGCACCAGAAGTAGTTCATCACGCTGAAGTGATTGGGGTTGTAGTTCTGTGCCTTCTTCCCGCCCCCGTGAAACAGGCCGAGCGTGTGGCCCAGCTCGTGCATGAACGCGGCCGCGTACATGTCCTCGATGCTGACGCTGGGTGGCGGGACGTAGTTGCCAAGCGCGAGGATCAGGTCGTTGCCGCCGATGCGGGGCCCCTCCGCGGGCGCGCTGTGGACCTCTCCGACTCCGAGCACCCCATCGGGCAGGCTGAGGACCGACATGCAGTACCGGTACGCCTGCGCGCGAGCCTTCAGGCGCGCGTCGCGATCAGGATGATTCTGGTCCTCGAAGGTGCCGAAGAAGTCAGCCTTCTCGTCGAAGAACTCGGTTGCGCCGTGGCTGCTGAGGAAGTCGCGCATCGGCACGTTGGTGTCGTCGAACTGCACATGCAGCGCAATCCCCGGCAGACCGCCCGGCGCATCCACCGTCACGGGCGCCGTATCGAACGCGGCCACCACGCGATCAATCGCCCCCTGCGGCGGCATCAGCCCCGGCATCGAATCGATTTCGACGTACAGGTCCTTGCGGAGGTAGTGCGCATCGGGCAGTTCGTACCGCAGCACCTGCCCATCATGGCTGAGGTACGGGATCCCGTTCATCTCCCAGTCGTCGTAGAGCCCGTCGCCGTCGGTGTCCTTGCGGAGGTCGACCACGTACGGGAGGTACTGGCCCAGGTACGCACCGTCGCCAGTGATCACCATGCCGTCGATGGAGACGTCTCTGACGGGTCCGAGCACCCACCCGGTGAGGGCCACTCCGCGGGCCGCCACGTACTCATTGATCTCGACCATTCCCGTCGCAGAGGTCCAGATCCAGCCGGTGCTCGAACGCTCGCCGGACACCATCCACTCAGCGCGCCCGCCAACCACACGCCCGTCGGTGCTGATGCACGACGGGAACGGGTTTCTCGCGTTCGGCATGATGCCCAAGTCGGTCTCGCCACCGCTGCCCCATCGCATTGCCTGCCAGAAGCCGCCGCTTAGCTGCGCCAGCACAGCCCCCGCCACCGCACTCCCGTCCCCGCTCACCGCCTGCGCCTCAGACAACTCCACGTTCGAGAGGATGGTCGGCGTGCCATTGACCCACTTGGTTGCTCTGAACCTTCCATTGCCATCAGCCGAGCTGAACTGGGTGATGCCAACCACCACAGCACCGTTGTGATTCACATCGACCGCAAAGGACCCCTGGTCTCCCAGGCTCGGCAGGAACTGCCGCCCGCCCGCCTGGGACCAGACCGCCGAGGGTCCGACACTCCCGTTCCCTGCGTTCCCCGCGATGAAGCGCCCGTCGCTGCTCAGCCCGAAACCTTCTCTCATAACGGGCACCGCCGAGACCTGACCAGGCTGGGAGAGGAAGGGAACCGAGACCCCATTGATAGTGCATGCTCCCAATACGGTCTCGCCGTTGAAGCTGACATCCCGCGCAAACGGCTGAGTGCCCCCCGGCGGCGCCGCAATGAACTCGGTCCCGCCGCTCTTCGTCCACCGGAACGCCGCGTAGTACCCAGGCGAGAAGATGTCGCGCAACATGCCGACCACCGTCGAGCCGTCGGCGCTGATCGCATACACGTCAACGGTGTTGAAGTCTGGCAGCGGGAAGATCGGCGTAATGGACTGCGCGCTTGCGAGCGAAGATGCACCTGCGAGGACCAGGCAAGCGGTAACGAGCGAACGACTCATGCGGGGAACCTCCAAGCCGTCGAGGCTACCAAAGGCCGCGCTGCACGCAATTGCATTCACGCCCAAAAGCACATGAGGCGGCCGCCCGCTCAGGGAAGCCGCCTCACGTGGTCACTCGAATACCGGCTCAGGCCTTGTACGCCGCCGCCACCTTGCTCAGCGCCTCGCCCACGATGCGGAAGTGATCATCTGTCAGGTCGTGATGCATCGGCAGGCAGAAGACCTTGCTCGACAGCGAGTCGGCCACCGGGCAGTTGGCCAGGTCCCACTCCTTGAGCGCCGGCTGCTTGGGCAGCGAGCGCGGGTAGTGCGTGGCGGTGGGCACGCCCTCGGCGTTGAGGGCCTTGCAGAACTCGTCGCGCGTGCAGCGGAACTTGCTAAGGTCCAGCTGCACGGTGTACAGGTGGTACACCGCCTCGGCGCCAGGCGTCGTTACCGGAGTCTTGATGCCAGGGATCTTGGCGATCAGCTTGTCGTACTTCGCGGCCGCGGTCTGGCGGGCCTTGGTCTGCGCCTCCAGCCGCTCCAGGCGCGAGAGGCCCAGGGCGCCAGTCAGGTCGTTCATGCGGTAGTTGTAACCCACCGATTCGTGCAGGTACTTATCGGTCTCGCCGTGGGAGCGGAGCAGCTTGATCTCGCGGGCGAGCCCCTCGTCGTTGCACGTGACGAAGCCGCCCTCGCCGGTGGCGAAGTTCTTGGTCGCGTACAGCGAGTAAGTCACCGCGTCGCCGAAGGCGCCGATGCCGCGACCCTTGTACGTCGCCAGGTGCGACTGCGCGGCGTCGTAGATCACCATCAGGTTGTGCTTCTCGGCGAGGCTCTGGAACGCGTCGATGTCCACCGGGCAGCCGTAGAGGTGCGTCGCGGCGATCGCGGTCGTGTTGCTCGTCACCTTGCGGGCGGCGTCCCGCGGGTCCATCTGGTAGGTGTCGGGCAGGGCGTCCACGAAGATGGGGGTGGCGCCGCGGGCGACGATCATGGAGACTGTCGCGATGTACGACCAGGCGGGGACCAGCACCTCATCGCCGGGCTTGATCAGCGGCTCGTAGGCCAGCTGCAGGGCGCAAGTGCCGTTGGCGCAGGTCATTGCGTACTTGGCCTCGGTGAGCTTCGCCCACTTCTCCTCCAGGGCCGTGCACTTGGCGGCCGCCCGCAGCATGCCGCTCCTCAGCACCTCGACCACGGCGTTGACGTCGCCATCGGTCAGGCCCGTGGACATGAAGGGCACGGGTTTGGGGCTGACCGGCGTGCCGCCGTTGACGGCGAGGGAGGCGGTCTTGCTGTCGGCGGGGGCGGCGGGGGTCAGCACGGTGGACAAGCGGCAACTCCTGAGGGTCGGTTTGACAGAGCGTGAGGATAGCATCCACTCACTCCGTGGGTACCCCGCCGCTCCGCGGCGGCCGCCTTTTCTTCAGTTGATCAATGCTTGCAAGGGCGCGTTGCCAACCGTGATGAAGAAGATCCGCCGCGGAGCGGCGGGGTACCCACGCAGGGGTAGCGTCTTTCCCTATTCACCCAAACCAGCCCCGACCGGCGTCGCCGGTTTGGGGGTGTGCGGCAACAGGGGTGCGCACCATCGACGTATAGTCGCACATGCGATTCCCTCGTTCTGGCGTGGCCCGCGTTGCGGGTCTGGCGTTGCTCGTCGCTCTGTCCGGCGTGGCGGTTGGTCAGGGTGAGGCCCCCCGGGCCAAGCCCCGCGCCCTCACGCGCCTCGACCAATCCATTATCAGCGAGTTCGGCGGCACCAAGGCCGCGACCCGCCCCAGCCGCGACGCCACCATGGGATTCTCCCTGCCCACGCAGGTCTCCGAGGTCCTCCTCCGCGGCGGCGCGGAGGTCAAGAAGGGCGACATGATCGTCCGCGGCGACGAGGCCGAGGACGTCGCCATCCTCAAGCTCCAGAAGGTCAAGGCCGAGAAGGATTGGCCGGTGCAGAAGGCCGAGAAGGCCGCGGCCCTCGCCAAGGTCGAGTACGAGAAGACCAAGACGGCCTTCGACCAGCGCGGCTCCAGCGCCTTCGAGGTTGATCGCGCACGCCTCTCCTCCGAGGCCGCGGTACTCGACCACGAGACCGCCAAAGTGAACCAGACCCAGGAAGTCCTACAGGTCGAGCGCTTGGAGGCCCGCCTCGAGAAGATGCGCCTCCGCGCCCCCTTCGACGGCGAGATCGACAGCGTCATGGTGGACGTCGGCCAGTCCGTCACCGAGAACGAGAAGGTTGTGCGCGTGGTCAACGTCGATCCACTGTGGATGGACGTGCCCGCCCCCACCGAGGACCCGGCCACGCTCTCCCTCAAGCCCGGCGACAAGGCCTGGGTGCTGATCGACATCGCGACCGGCTCGCGCGTCGCCGAGGGCAAGGTCATCGAGGTCAGCCCGACCACCGACCTCGCCAGCCGCAGCCGCCGTATCCGTGTCGAGCTGCCCAACCCCAAGGGGCCGCAGCGCATCCTGGCCGGTGAGCCCGCGTGGGTCCGCTTCACCCAGCCCTCCGCTGAGGTCATGAGCAAGGTGACCGCGGCCATCGAAGCCATGAAGCAGCCGGTGCAGGCGTCGAAGTAACAAGTTGAACCTGCGGCTCGACGAAGAGCCGCCGCGGAGCGGCGGGGTACCCAAGAGATGCCGATGAACGATCTGTCCAAACTGCGGGCGCCCGGCTGGTCGCGCGTCGTGGCCGAGCTCACCGCTCCCGCGCCCGACGACAAGCTCTTCCTGGTGCGGCTGCTCTCCGTGCTCGCGCAGGTGAGCGGCGCGCGCCAGGCCGTGTTCTACCAGGTCCCCCTCAAGGATGACCCGGCCGACCCGCGCCCCATCCTCGTGTGGCCTTACGGCGAGGTGACCGACGCCCAAGGCCGCATGACCGTGCCCGCCGACGCCCTCTTCGGCGGCGAGCGCTGCAACGAGTCCAACATCGTCAACGCCCGCGAGTCGCGCGACGCGGCCCGCGCGGCCGGCAACTCGCGCCAGGCCGCCGTCTTCAGCCTCGGTGACGAGCTGATGTACGACCCCAGCAACAATGGCACCTACCTGATCGCGGTGCCGATCAGCGCCGGCCTGCCCGAGCAGGCGGCCCAGGCGCCGCTGCTGGGCGTGGCCGTGCTTTCGATCGAGAGCATGTCGCGCCAGGCGATCCAGACCACGCTCGCCCTGGTCGAGGTGCTCGCGGGGTACGTGTTCACCCACGCGACCAACCAGGCGCTCAAGAAAACCCGCCAGGCGTCCGCCGCCCTTGACCTCGCGGCCCGCCTCATCGCCGCAATCAACACGGTCCCGGGCTTCAAGGGCTGCGCCCTCCAGTTCGTCAACGACCTCTGCCGCCAGCTCAGCGTTGATCGCGTCGCGCTCGGCTGGGTGAGCGGGAGCGCCAACGCCCGCCGCCAAGGCACTGTCCCAGGCGCGGGCCGCACCGGCGTGCGCCTCACCGCCCTCTCCGACACCGAGAACCTCGACCGCCGCATGGCCATGGCCCAGAAGGTCGAGGCCGCGATGGAGGAGTGCCTCGACCAGGAGCAGACCGTGCTCTACCCGCCGCCGGCGGTGCAGGGCGACGCGGTGCTCGGCCAGGCGATCACGCACGCCCACCGCGAGCTCGCGTCCAGCGACGCCAAGCTCAAGGTCGCCAGCTTCCCGTTGCGGCTGACCGACGCCAAGGGCGAGCGGATCATCGGCGTGGTGCTCATCGAGAGCGCCGGCGACGGCAACATCGAGCTGACCACCATCGAGCTCGTGCAGGCGACGCTCGACCTGATCGCCCCCGTGCTCGCCGTGCGTCACAGCGACGACCGCGCTCTGCCGCTCCGCGCGTGGGACAGTGCCGTGAAGGCCGGCGCGTGGGCCGTGGGGCCCAAGCACACGGTGTGGAAGATCGTCGGCGTGCTGGTGATGGTTGCGACGTTCCTGCTGTTCTTCGTGACGGTTACGTACCGCGTCGGCGCGCCTATGGAGCTGATGCCGCGCGAGCGCCGCACGATCTCCGCGCCCTTCGACGGCGTCATCGCCGAGCTGCACAAGGGCATCGAGCCGGGCGTGAAGGTCACCAAGGGCCAGCCGCTGGTGAAGTTCTACACACACGAGATGGAGCTCTCCCGCCTCCAGTCCATCAACGAACTGCAGCAGTACGAGGCCGAGGCCAACGAGGCCCTGCGTGCGGGCGAACTGGCCAAGTACGAGGCGGCGCGTGCCCAGGCCGACCAGATCCGCGCCCGGCGCGACCTGCTGACCAGCCAGATCGGCAGGGCCACGATCGTCGCGCCCATCGACGGCACGATCATCACCGGCGACCTCAAGGACAAGGTCGGCGCCGGCGTGAAGCTCGGCGACAAGATGTTCGAGATCGCCGACCTCAGCGACATGCAGGTCGTGGCCAAGGTCGACGACCGCGACATCTCGCTCATCCAGATCGAGCAGACCGGGGAGATTGCCCCCAAGGCCAACCCCTCGTTCGTCGTGCCGTTCGTCGTAGAAGCCATCGTGCCCCTCGCCCAGACCGCCGAGGGCACCAACGCCTTCGAGGTCCGCGGCCGGCTCGAGCGCACCCCCGGCTGGTTCCGCCCCGGCATGGAGGGTCAGGCCAAGTTCAACACCGAGGAGCACAGCCTCGCGTGGATCGCCAGCAGGCGCATCGTGGACACCTTGAAGGTGTGGTTGTGGTGGTGATGGAAGGAAGTGGCAGAGTGGCAAAGTGGCGAAGTGGCAAAGTGAAGAGCCTCGTTCAGCCGCGTTGCGGGTCTGCCGACGTGTCCGCGCACTTTGCCACTCTGCCACTTGGCCACTTTGCCACTTGAGGTTGCATGAGCGAACGCTCCACATTCTCCCCCTTCTGGCACCGCGTCCGCGTGATGAAGCCGCGCCTGCGCCCCCACGTGCAGATCACGCGTCAGCACTACCGCGGCCAGCGGTGGCACGTCGTCCACGACCCCTCCAGCAACCAGTACTACCGCCTCAACCCCGTCGCCCACGAGTTCGTCGGCCTGCTCGACGGCCACCGCGAGGTCGAGGCGGTGTGGCAGGCCAGCCTGCAGAAGCACGGCGACGCCGCGCTCACACAGAACGAGGTCATCCAGCTCCTCTCACAACTCTTCTCCAGCAACCTGCTCTCCGCGGACGTGCCGCCCGAGACCGAGCAGCTGCTCTCGCGCGGGCGTCAGCGCCTGGGGCAGAAGGTCAAGCAGCAGGCCATCGGCCTGATGTACTTCCGCATCAAGCTCTTCAACCCCGACCGCATCCTCACCTGGCTCGAGCCCATCTTCCGCCCCCTCATCGGGCGCGTCGGGTTCATCCTCTGGGCGATGCTGGTCATCATCGCCCTGGGCAACCTCCTGCCCTACTGGGATGAGCTCCGCGGCGGCTTCGAGTCCGCCATCGCCCCCGCCAACTGGGGCTGGATCATGGTCGTCTTCGTCGTGACCAAGCTCTGGCACGAGCTGGGCCACGGCCTGATCTGCAAGCGCTACGGCGGCCAGGTGCCCGAGTTCGGCGCCATGATGCTCGTGCTCATCCCCGCGCCCTACGTCGACGCCTCCGCCGCGTGGGGCTTCGGCAGCAAGTGGCAGCGCATGGCCGTGGGCGCCGGCGGCATGATCTTCGAGCTCACCATGGCCTCCATCGCGGCGTTCGTGTGGATCGCCACCCGCCACACGCCCGGCATGGTGCACCAGCTCGCGTACAACGTGATGTTCACCGCGGGCATCTCCACCGTCCTCTTCAACGCCAACCCGCTGATGAAGTTCGACGGCTACTACATCCTCTCCGACCTGCTTGAGGTGCCCAACCTCATGCAGCGCTCGCAGAACATGCTCAAGTTCCTCGCCCAGCGCTTCATCTACCAGATCAAGGGCGCGACCCCGCCCACCAGCAGCCCCGGCGAGGCCATGATCCTGCTGACCTACGGCGTGCTGGCCATGGTCTACCGGGTCTTCCTCTTCTTCTCCATCACGCTCTACGTCATGGGCCAGATGTTCGCCATTGGCCTCTTCCTCGCCCTGTGGACCGCGGCCGTGTGGTTCATCGCCCCCGTGGGCGGCTTCGTGCACTGGCTGGCGACCAACACCCAGCTCAACGAGTTCCGCGGGCGTGCCATCGCCACCAGCTTCGTGCTCATCGTCGCCGGCCTGCTGCTGGTGGGCGTGATCCCCATGCCCGACCGCCGGCGGGCCGTTGGCGTGGTCGAGAGCGAGCACCGCTCGGGCGTCTACTTCCGCACCGCCGGGTTCGTGATCGAGTCAAAGAAGCGCCCCGGCGACTTCGTCAAGCAGGGCGAGCCGCTGGTGGTCCTTGAGAGCGATGAGCTCGAGGCCGTGATCGAGCGCACCAGGGGCGAGATCGCCGGCGCGAAGGTGAAGGAGGGCGTGGCCCACACCAAGGACATCGCCGCGTCCAAGACCGCGCAGGATTACATCGTCACGCTCAACGAGAAGCTCACCTACCTGCTCGACAAGAAGGACAAGCTCACCGTCCGCGCCCCGCACGACGGCGTGCTCGTCGGTCAGGACCCCGAGAACCTCGTGGGCAGTTACGTCAACGAGGGCGACGGGCTCTGCGAGATCGTGGACCTGGGCAGCGTGCGCGTGGTCGCGACGCTCACCCAGCCCGAGGCCGCGTGGCTGTACGAGCTCAACAGCAAGGACTATGAGGTCGAGGTCCGCCGCCTGTCGGAGGTGGACCGCGTGTACGACGCCCGCACCGACAAGGTGCTCGCCGGCGGCACCCGCGAGCTGCCGCACCAGTCGCTGGGCTTCCAAGGGGGCGGCACGATCGAGGTCGACGAGCGCGACCGCAGCGGCCTCACCGCCGCCCGCCCGCTCTTCACCGCCTACTTCACGCCGCTGCTCGAGGAGGGCGCCTTCGCCGGCCAGCCCGGCGAGCGCGTCGCCCTCCGCTTCGAGCTCCCCAGCAAGCCGCTGGTCAGCCAGTGGGTGGACCGCCTGGAGAAGCTGATCCAAGGTCGGGTGAAGCTGTGATCCGAGCCAAAGGGCAAAGAGCAAATGGCAAAGGGCAAATTAGAACTTCCGACCTCACGTTCCTATTTGCCCTTGCCGTTTGCCCCTTTGCGATCTGAAATGACCCAGGCCCTCACCCAATACCACTCCCTGTACGAGTCCCTCCGCAGCCGCCGCATGCGCCCGGAGATCCCGCAGGGTCTGGACATGCTCGCCAGCCGCGCCGGCACCGCCGTGCGCCACCGCCGTACGGGCAAGGCCTACCTCTGGTCCCAGGCCGAGCAGACGGCCGCGCTCTCCCCGCAGATGCGGCAGATGTCCGACGGCGTGCTCAGCCAGCACCTCAGTGACCTCCGCGAGGTCTTCTTCCGCAAGCGCCAGGACGAGGACGCCGTGCGACGCGCCCTCGCCGGCGTGCGCGAGGTCGCGCGGCGTGAGACCGGCGAAGAGCCCTTCCAGGTGCAGCTCATGGCCGCGCTCGCCATGTACCACGGGCGCGTGGTCGAGATGGTGACCGGCGAGGGCAAGACGCTCACCGGCTCCATCGCCGCCCCGCTCATCGCCTGGCAGCACCGCCGCCTGCACATCTTCACCGTCAACGACTACCTCGCCGCCCGCGACGCCGCCTCGCGCGAGAAGATCTACAAGCGCTGCTTCCTCGACGTCGGCGCCATCACGCAGGAGATGGAGCCCCCCGAGCGGGCCGACGTCTACCGGCGCGCCATCGTCTACGGCACGCCCAAGCAGATCGTCGCCGACTGGCTCCGCGACCAGATCGCCCTGGGCCGCGCTAACACCTCGTGGGCCGCCCGCCAGGCCGTGATGCTCGGGCGCACCGGCGGGCACGGCCCGCTCGTCCCCGGCCTCCGCGCCGCCATGGTCGACGAGGCCGACGCCGTGCTCATTGATGAGGGCGTCGTCCCGCTCATCATCGCCCGCTCGCGCCGCGAGGACGAGATGTCCCGCGTCTACCGCGAGGCCTCGCTCATGGCCGCCAAGCTCGACGAGGGCCCCGACTACGAAGTCCTGCACGTGCAGCGTCGCGTCGAGCTCAAGCGCCGCGGCGTGCACCGCTGCGAGCAAATGTTCCAGGAAACGATCGCCCGCGGCGGCGAGCCCATCTGGAAGGCCACCCGGCGCGGCGAAGAGCTCATCCGCCAGGCCCTCGTCGCCAAGCACTGCTACCTCCGCGGCCAGCAGTACGAGATCGTCGACGGCAAGGTCATCATCGTCGACGAGTACACCGGCCGCTTCCTCCCCGACCGCTCATGGGAGCACGGCCTGCACCAGGCTGTGGAAGCCAAGGAAGGCCTCGAAGTCACCGCCGACCGCGAGACGCTCGCCCGCCTCTCATTCCAGCGGTTCTTCCGCACCTACCCGTTCCTCTGCGGCATGACCGGCACCGCCGCGGATGCGACGATCGAGATCGAGGGCGTCTATTCGCGCCCGGTCACGATCATCCCCACCAACCGCCCCATCGCCCGCAAGCAGTGGCCCCTCCGCGCCTTCCGCACGCAGAAGGACAAGTACGCCGCCATCGCCCAGTCCATCGAAGAGATCCACGCGCAAGGCCGCCCCATCCTCGTCGGCACCCGCAGCATCACCACCAGCGAGCTGCTCAGCGACCTGCTCAACCAGCGCGGCCTCAAGCACCAGGTCCTCAACGCCAACTTCGACAAGGACGAGGCCGAGGTCGTCGCCCGCGCGGGCAAGGGTCGTGGGTCAGGCCTCGACGGCTCCGAGGCGGCCATCACCGTCGCCACCAACATGGCCGGGCGCGGCACCGACATCAAGCTCGACGACGCCGCGAAGCAGGCCGGAGGACTGCACGTCATCCTCACCGAGATGCACGGCGCCCTCCGCATCGACCGCCAGTTCATCGGACGCGCCGGCCGCCAGGGCGACCCCGGCTCCGCACAGACCTTCGTCTCCTGCGAGGACGACCTCGTGGCCAAGCACACGCCGGTGCTCGCCAAGCTGCTCCGCGACCGCTCACCCACCCCCGAGCTCTCCAGCATCGGCCTCGCGAAACGCGTCTTCCGCCTCGCCCAATCCCGCAGCGAAGCCCGCGACCGCCGCAACCGCGCCCAGGTCCTCAAGCAGGACGACTGGATCGACAAGTACCTGCCCGGCGCGGGCTGACGGCCCTGCTCACCGTTCTTCTTCGCCCCAACGGGGCGCTGAGTGTTGCCACGGGCAGAGCGAGACCGCTTCGGTCTCGCGCCGCCCGTGGTTGAAGGTGCGAGCCGACCCGCCCCGACGGGGCGGAGGAGCGAACGCACACCACGCGATACGGGTGACTCACTCAACATCCGCGATCCGAAATTCCAAACCCGAAATATCTTCCGGATCCGCCCGAGCGACGCGCACCCACCCTCACGCGAAGATCGACCCCATCCCCAGCCCCCGCCGCAGGTCCGCCAGCTGCCCCGTGTGCATCCCGTTGTGGAACACCATCCGCTGCGCCGCCATGTACAGCGGGATCTGCGTCGGCCCCCACGGGATCATCACGTCCAGCCGCGCGTCCTCGCTCTCGCGAACGCACCGCGCCAGCCGCTCCACCGCCGCGTCGTACGCCTGCACGCACCGCTCAAACCGCGGCCACACCTGCCCCGCCACCGGCGCCGGCGACGCGAAGCACACCGTCTCGGTCCCGAACTTCTCCGGCGTGTTCACCGCCGCACCCTGCACGAAGTCTGCCTCTGCCAGCGGCTCGCCGTCAAAGTGCTTGGCGATCGTCTGCATCACCAGCGCGAGATGCCCCAGCTGCCACGCCACATGGTTCGGCAACCCCGGCGCCTGCGCCGTGTGGTTCGCGTCGCTGAACCCCTTGAGATAGCGCGCCAGCAGCGGCTTGGTCGAAAGAACACCATCAGCAATCGCAGTGCGTCGGTCCATGACCAAGTCTACCCGCGATTCCGTCGTATCAGTCCCATGAGTCCTATCCGACCTACCACCCCATCGGCGACGTTTGTGCGCAAACTTGTGGACATACCCCGTCTCCCCTTGCGGCCGCGCCGCCGCGTGGGATGATTCCTCTCCGGAGGCCCACCCATGCGCACGCTCACCACCCTCGTTCTCGCCGCCGCGCTCCTGCTCACCGCGCCTTTCGCCCACGCCCAGGGCGACCAGCCGCCAGCGCAAGGCCCCGCCCCCCAGATCCTGCCGCTCCCGCCCAACCCCAAGGTTTTCGACATCACCCGCGTTCGCGGCGGCGTCGACGTGCCCTACCTCGTCACCTTCCCGCCCGACTACCAGCCCGGCCCCCCCTACCCCGTGCTCATCTACTTCGGCGACGGCGAGCAGGACCGGGCCGCGGTGCTCAAGCAGCTCGAGCAGTGGGAGACCGAGGCCGCGAAGCGCAAGTGGGTGCTCGTCGGCATCGCCAAGCCCATCCTGGGCGTGGCGTCGCTGATGGCCCTGCCGCAGGACTCCTGGCAGGGCGTGCTCGAGGAGATCGGCCGCATCCTGTCCGCGGAGGGCGACGGCTACTACCTCGCGGGCACGGGTGAGGGCGGGCGGGCAGCGCTGTACCTGGGCGGGCTCATCCCGTCGAAGGTCCGCGCGGTCGCACCGATCAACGCCGGCGCCGATCCCGCCATGATGGGCGTGGTGCTGGGCCTGAAGGACACGCCCGTCAAGTTCATCCACCGCAACGACGACCAGCGCGTGCTGCAGGAGGTGCACCGCACGATGGAGGCGCTCCGCAAGGCCGGCTCACGCCGCGTGTACCCCTGCGACCTTGGCAACCACCCGAATGCCAGCTCGCAGCTCGTCTTCGGCTTCCTCCCGAAGCTGGTGCAGATGGAATCGGACGACGGGGAGAAAGAAAAGGTCTCGGCGGTTCTCGACGACCTCCACGACGCCGCGGCCAAGGCCGACGAGGCCCGCTACTTCTCTCTGTACGCCGAGGGCGCCGTCTTCCTCGGCACCGACGCCAAGGAGCGCTGGACCCTCGAAGAGTTCCGCGCCTTCGCCCACCCCTACTTCGCACGGGGCAAGGCGTGGACCTACACACCGGTTGAGGGCGGCCGATTCATCACCATCGAGGGCAAGGAGCGCGACGTCGCCTGGTTCGACGAAAAGCTGAGCAACGCCAAGCTCGGCCTCTGCCGCGGCAGCGGCGTGCTCATCAAGGTCAACGGCGAGTGGAAGGTCAAGCAGTACAACCTCACCATGCTCGTCCCCAACGAGCTTGCCGAGGAGGTCGCGAAAAAGTCCCGCGAGCAGGAACCGCAACCCTAAGGGAGCGGACAGCCGCGCTTCGCGGCTGTCCTGCCGACGACGCCGGGACTGAGCCGCTCAGGGCGAAGTCCCCGATTGGCGGCCAACACCGGTTCTGCAACACGCCCCGCGCACCAGCCGATACACACCCCATGCCTACGACCGCCACTCCCGCGCCAGCTGCAACCACCTTCACCTTCCAATCCTCCACCGACCCCCTCCTCCGCGCCCAGCCCTGGCGCCTCACCACTTCCCTCATCGCCCACGCCGACCAGAAACCCCGCGAGCGCGTGCTGCTCTACGCCATGGTCTTCGCGCTCGCCCCGCAGCGCTGCCTCGAGATCGGCGTCCGCTGGGGCGGCGGATCCCGCATCATCCACGCCGCGCTCAGCGACCTCTCCCACGGCCACCTCGTGTCCATCGACCCTGAGCCCGCCCTCGAGTTCGACTGGGCCGAGATCGCCGACCGCGCCACGCTCATCGTGGGCCGCTCGCCCGACGACATCCCCCGCTGCGTGCAGGCCGCGGGCGGCGCGTTCGACTTTGTCTTCATCGACGGCCTGCACACGCAGGACGCCGTGCACCAGGACCTCCGCGCCGTCGCCGACGCGACAACGCCCGGTGCGACCATCCTCCTCCACGACGCATACCACGCGCCCGTCCAGCGCGGCATCGACGCCGCCCTCACCGAGGGCCTGCCGTTCATGAACTGCGGCATGCTCGCCACCACCCGGAACGAGGGCGTCCGCGTTGAGACTGGGAGACCGCTCACCTTCGGCGGCGTCCGCATGCTGCGTCGCATGTAGCGTCACGACGCCGGGACTGAGCCGCTCTGGGCGAAGTCCCGGGTTCGGTCACCTAGTGCGCCGGTGCAATCGCGCCGGAGTCAAACCCACCACGGAGTTCCGCGGAGTAAACGGAGTCGCGCGGAGTTGAAGACAGCCAAGTCTCTTCTCCGCGCAACTCCGCCCCCTCCGCGCAACTCCGCGGTAGGCTTCCATTTTGGCACAGTTTGGTATATACTAGGGTTGGATGCCCCCGCCACCGGAGTTCAACCCGAAAGCCACCCGAACTCCCCTGGAGGGCGAGGAGCCGCTCTACCAGGACGCCCTCTCGCAGGGAAAAGTCCGCGGGCGTGGCGCTCAGCTCAACCCAGGCAACCGCTTCGAGTCCGTCCGCCTCCACGTGCTGGGCGAGCACCTCGACGAGCAGTGGCGCGAGCGCGAGGAGGAAACCGGTGACGGCGGGCGTGGGATTCAGATCAAGACCACGCCCCTCGACGACGACACCCGCACCATCATCAACCCCGTCGACTCGCCCGACATCTGCTTCAAGTGGACCGTCAACCCCTACCGCGGCTGCGAGCACGGCTGCATCTACTGCTACGCGCGCCCCGGCCACGAGTACCTCGGCCTCTCCAGCGGCCTGGACTTTGAGACCAGGATCTTCGCCAAGCCCCGCGCCCCCGAGCTGCTCCGCAAGGCCCTGAAACACCCCAGGTGGACCGGCGAGCCCATCGTAATGTCGGGCGTGACAGACTGCTACCAGCCCATGGAGCGCGAGCGCGAGATCACCCGCGCGTGCCTCAAGGTCTGCGCCGAGTTCCGCCAGCCCGTAGGCCTCATCACCAAGAACAAGCTGATCACCCGCGATCTCGACATCCTCAAAGAGATGAACGCGTGGGGCGGCGTGCACGCGGCCATCTCCATCACCAGCCTCGACAACGACCTCGCCCACAAGATGGAGCCCCGCGCCAGCTCCCCCAAGGCACGCCTCGAGGCGGTCGAGCAGCTCGCCAGCGCGGGCATCCCCGTGCGCGTCATGACCGCGCCCCTGCTCCCGGGCCTCAACGACCGGGAGGTGCCCGCCCTGCTCAAGGCCGCGGCCGACGCCGGCGCACAGGGCGCGGGCTACGTCATGCTCCGCCTCCCTTACCAGATCAAGGACCTGTTCCTCGACTGGCTACGCAGAGAGTTTCCGCAGAGGGCCGCGCACGTGGAGAGCCTCGTGCGCCAGATGCACGGCGGCGAGCTCTACTCCTCCACCTGGTTCAACCGCCAGCGCGGCACCGGACCCTTCGCCCAGCAGGTCGGCCAGACCTTCAAAGTCTTCGCCAAACGCTACGGCCTCGACAAGGACCTCCCCAAACTCAACACGACCGCCTTCCGAAAAGACGTGGCCGAGGGCGGGCAGATGCAGCTGTTCTAAGAGGAGGAGGAACACAGAGGCCACAAAGGAGAACAGAGGAACAGAGGGTGAAAAAGCCGGATCAAGGAATCGAACTGTTTGCGACTGCAACACCAAGTCTCCTCTCTGTGCGCTCCGTCTCACCTCCGTCCCCTCCGTGTTCTGCCTTTCTCCCCGCACGCGTGGGTGTACCCTTGCGGCATGCACGACTACGCCCACCCCGAGGTCCTCGTCAGCACCAGCTGGGTGCGTGACAACCTGAGCAACCCCAAGGTCAAGCTTGCCGAGATCGACGTTGACACCAAGCAGTACGACGTCGGCCACATCCCCGGCGCTATCGGCTGGAACTGGCAGACGCAGCTGCAGGACCAGCTCAGCCGCGACATCATCGACGCCAGCACCTTCGAGCGGCTGATGTCCGAGAGCGGGATCGAACCGAAGGACACGGTCGTGCTCTACGGCGACAACAACAACTGGTTCGCCGCGTACGGCCTTTGGCTGCTCAAGTACTACGGGCACGAGGACGTCCGCCTGATGAACGGCGGGCGCAGCAAGTGGCTGGCAGAAGAGGACAAGCCCTTCACCAACGAGAAGCCCACGCCGAAGAAGACCACGTACAAGATCGTGCAGACCCACCCCGAGGTCCGCGCCCGTATCGCCGAGGTCATCCAGAACGTCAACGGCAGTTCCGCCAATCTGATCGATGTTCGCTCCCCCGACGAGTTCTCCGGCAAGGTCATCGCCCCGCCCGGCATGACCGAGACCGCCCAGCGCGGCGGCCACATCCCCGGCGCCAAGAGCGTCCCATGGAGCAAGGCCGTGAACCAGGACGGCACTTTCAAGAGCGCCCAGGAGCTCGCGCAGCTCTACCTCAAGGAGGCTGGCGTGCAGGAGGGCAAGCCGACCATCGCCTACTGCCGCATCGGCGAACGCTCCAGCCACTCGTGGTTTGTGCTCAAGTATCTGCTGGGCCTCCCCGACGTCAAGAACTACGACGGCTCCTGGACCGAGTACGGCAACCTGGTGGGCGTGCCGATTGAGAAGAGTGTGTAACAGCGTCGTAATCTTGCCCATGCCCTTCGCCTCCACCACCATCGCCGACTTCCTGAAGCAGACCGCCGCCAAGACCCCCACGCCCGGCGGCGGCGCGGTGGCGTCAGCGGTGGGGGCCCTCAGCGCCGCCCTCGCGCAGATGGTCGTCTCCTACTCGCTGGGCAAGAAGAACCTCGCCGACCACCAGCCGCGCCTGACCGAGGCCGCGCTCATTCTGGAGCGCGCTCGCGCGGTGCTGCTCGAACTTGCCGAGGAGGACGCCGCCGCGTACGGCCTCGTCAACGAGCTGCAGAAGCTGCCCGAGGGTGACCCCCGGCGCGCCCAGCTCCCCGCCGCCAACGCCGCGTCCGTGCAGGTGCCGCTGGCGGTCATGGCCGCGTGTGTCGACCTGCTGCGGCTCTTCGTGACCCTCGCCCCCATCACCAACCGCCAGCTCCGCAGCGACCTCGCGATCGCCGCAATCCTGGCGGAAGCCACGGCCCGCGGCAGCCGCTGGAATGTCGAGGTCAACCTCGCGTTCCTCAATGACGACGCCGAGAAGGCCCGTTCGGTCAAGCTCGTGGGCACGCTGCTCCCGGAAGCCGCCCGTCTCGCCGCAGAGGCCGAAAAAGCCTGCAGCTGACTTGGCTCTCCCCCTTCCTCCTCTGCGAAACTCCGCCTCCTCCGCCAACTCCGCGGTAGATGCCTTTCCCGCGTTCCCGCCGCTTTCGCGTACAATGCCCGCAAATGGCTGACGCAGCAATTGTGGAGCGAATCAAGACGATCATGCGCCGGGACCTCAAGCTCGGCGACGGGGTTGATATCCAGCCCGACACCCCCCTGGTGGGCGGCGACTTCGACCTCGACTCGCTCGACGTGCTGTTGCTGGTCACCAGCATCGAGAAGGAGTTCGGCATCAAGATCGCCGGCGGCCAGATCGGTCGCGAGGCGTTCAAGGACGTGCAGACGCTCGCGGGGTTCGTGCAGGCCGCGAAGGCTTCGTGAAGGATGATGAGGCAGGCTGACATGGACGACGTGCTCGAACGCCTGCCCCACCGGCCGCCCTTCCGCTTCCTCACGCGGGTGGTGAGCCTCTCCGCCGGTGAGCGTGGCGAAGCCCTCTGGCAGCTCCGCGGCGACGAGCCCTTCTTCGCAGGTCACTTTCCCGATGATCCCATCGTTCCCGGCGTGCTCATCAGCGAGGCCCTCGCCCAGCTGAGCGGCCTCGTCGGCCTGCACGGCACGGGCGTGACCGCCGGCCGCCTCGTTCACGTGGACATGCGCTACGACGGCACCGCCCGCCCGCCCGCCGAGATCGTGCTCCGTAGTGCGCTCACCCGCACCATGGGCCCGCTGCGCCAGTTTGACGTAACGGCGCACGTCGGCGACAGCCGCATCGCCCGCGGCACGCTCGCCCTCGCGGGGGTGGCGTCATGAGCCGCCGTTTGCCTGCAGCTGTTCTCGCAGTCGCCCTCGGCGCGCACGCGCTCGCTCAGGCCCCGTCGCAGCCGCAGCCGACCACTACGACCCGGCCGACCCAGGGGACCAACCCGGTTCAGCCCGGCACGGCACCCGTTAGCTCCTTTGACAAGAAGCTCGAAGAGCTCGACGCCACGGTCACCAAGATCGAGGACCTCACCGCCGACTTCGAGCAGGAGAAGCGCACGCCGCTGCTGAAAAAGCCGCTCGTCTCCAGCGGCACCGTCAAGGTCAAGGGCTCCACCACCCGCTGGGACACGTTGAAACCGCGTCCGACCGCGATGACCATCGACGCCAGCGAGCTCAAGATCTACTACCCCGAGCAGAAGACCGTCGAGGTCTACCCCGTCGCCGGCGGCATGGCCGAACTCGCGGCCTCGCCCCTGCCCCGCAACAAGACCGTCCGCGAGCACTTCACCATCGCCGAAGTTCCCGCGAAGGACATCGACGCGAACGCAAAGGACGGCGAGCTCGGCCTCGCGCTCACGCCCATCAAGGACACGCTGAAGGAGCACGTGGCCCAGGTCCGCGTGATCATCGACGGCACTACCGGCATCGGGCGCCTGGTCGAGATCACCGACGCCGACGGCGAGGTCACCGTCATGCGTTTCAGCAACGTCAAGACCAACACCGGCCTCAAAGACGAGGACGTCACGCTCAAGACGCCTGAGCGAACGACCATCTCCCGCCCGCTCCAGGGTGAAGCGCCCAAACCCGCCGATCCTTCCACGCAGCCGCCGCAGGAGCGCGAGAAGGAGCCGAAGAAGTGACGGTCGCCGGCGGCATTGCGGATGATCCAGCCCCGCTTGCGCGGGAGGCTCCGCGCCAGCACATGCCCGTATCGAAGGAGCGGAGCACCCAGGAGTCGCCGCGCACTCGCGATGACGCAACGCCCCGCCGCGGAGCGGCGGGCCACCCAGGGCCCCTCCTCCGCCTCCGCGAGTCCGCCGCGGCCTTCTGGATCCGCCTCCTCGCCCACTTCGCCGCCCGGGCCCCGTGGTTCGTCGACCTCGTCAAGCCCATTTTCGTGCACGGCACCTGGCTCGCCTCCATCTCCATCCGGCGCGGCACCACCGCTAATGCCCGCCGCATCCTCGGCGAATCCTCCTCGCGACCCGAGCGCGTGCGCCTCGGCAAGGCCGTGCTCGCCAACTTCTACGAGTTCTTCGCGGAGGTCGGCCGCAACTCCCGCCGCACGCAGAAGGAGATGCTCGTCGAGGTCGAGTCGATCATCGGCCACGAGAAGCTGCTCGCCGCCCGCGCCGCCGGGCGCGGCGCCGTGATCGCCGTCGCCCACATGGGCTCCTACGAGGTCGCCGCCGCGGCCCTCAAGGAGTACGAGCCCCACATCAACGTCGTCTTCAAGCGCGAGCCCATCGGCGCCTACGAGCGCCTCCGCCAGGAGCTCCACCTCCGCCTGGGCGTGAACGAAACGCCCGTGGACGAAGGCATGGGGATTTGGTTCCACCTGCGCAACCGCCTCCAGGCCAACGACGTCGTCCTCATCCAGGCCGACCGCGTCATGCCCGGGCAGCGCGGCGTGCGCCTCCCCTTCCTCGGCGGCACGCTTGAGGTCCCCACCGGCCCCGTCAAGCTCGCGATGGCCGCGGGCTCGCCGATCATTCCTGTCTTCGCGCTCCGCGTTGGCCGCCGCAAGGTCCGCATCATCATCGAGGACCCCATCATCGCAGAGGGCGGCCTGCGCGAGGCCGGGCCCGGCGCCCCGCCGCACCCGGCGCTCGTCGAACTGACCAACCTCATTGCGCGTTATGTCGAGAAGCACCCCGACCAGTGGCTGCTCCTCAGCCCCGCGTTCGTGGAGGACCAGGCCGCCGCCCGCACCGGGCAAACGCAGGAGCGTGCGTGAGCAAGCGGATCGTCATCACGGGCGCGGGTCTCGTCACCTGCCTGGGCCGCACCTGCGCCGAGACATGGTCGGGCGTGCTGGAGAAACGCCGCGCCTTCAACTCGATGCCCGCGCTCGAGCAGCCGATCCCCGCTGGCCAGACCGGCGGCCAGGCCGTGGACCTGCCGGCAGACTTCATGCCAGGCGCCGTCCGCGAGGTGCGCTACCTGCGCTGGGCCATCGACGACGCCCTGCGCCATTCGCGCATCAGCCCCGCCAGCCTCACCCCGGCGCGCACCGGCGTCATCCTCGGCACCACGCTCCACGGCATCCGCCAGGGGGGCGCCTACCTCCGGAGCGGCGACCACCGCCCGCTGCGGCACTTCCTGGGCGGCAGCATCCTCGCCGACGTGCTTGAGGGTCTGCCGATCAGCGGCCCCGCGCTCACCACCTGCTCCGCATGCTCCTCGGGCCTTGCGAGCATCGCGATGGGCATGACCCTGCTCCGCGCCGGCCTGCTCGACGTCGTCATCGCCGGCGGCTACGACCCGGTGAGCGAGTACGTGTACGCCGGCTTCAACAGCCTGCGCCTCGTGGCCAGCGGCGACCTCCGCCCCTTCTGCAAGGGGCGCGACGGCATGAAGCTCGCCGAGGGCTACTCCATCGTCGTGCTTGAGCGCGCCGACGACGCGCACGCCCGTCACGCCGAGCCGCTCGCGGAGCTCCTGGGCTATGGCGAGAGCAGCGACGCCCATCACCTCACTCAGCCGCACCCCGAGGGCGAGGGCGCCGCCCGCGCCGCCAATGCCGCGCTCACCATGGCCCGCGTGTCGAACAACCTCGACGCCCGCGCCATCGGCCTCTGCTCCGCCCACGCCACCGCTACCCCCAACAACGACGCGGCCGAGTTCGCCGCGATGCAGAGGGTCCTCGGCGACCACCTCAGCACTACCGGCGTCGTCGCGTTCAAGAGCCACGTGGGCCACACGCTCGGGGCCGCGGGCGCGACCGAGCTCATCCTCTCCATCACCGCCATGCGCGAGCAGCGCATCCCGCCCACCGCGGCCGTCACGCCCGATGCCCTCGAGTTCCCCGTGCGCGTTGAGTGCGGAGCCGCGCGGGAGGCGGCCATCGCCGCGACGATGAACATGTCGCTGGGCTTCGGCGGCGCGAACACCTGCATGATCGCGTCTCTGGGTCCCCCGCCTTTGGGTACCCCGCCGCTCCGCGGCGGCTCTTCCAGCGATCCGCGCACACAGCAACCCTACCTCCGCCCAGTGCTCATCACCGGCGTCGGCGTCGTCGCTCCCGGTGTCATCGGGAACGATGCGCTTTCCGCCCGCCTCGCGCTCAACGAAGAGGCCGCCGCGGAGCGGCGGGGTACCCACGAGACCCAGATACCCCTCACCGCCGATCCCGGCCACCTCACCGACGAAGCCCTCGCCCACCTCCTGAACGCCCGGCGCGTCCGCCGCATGAGCGAGTACGAGAAGATCACCCTCGCCGCCACCGCCGAGGCCTTCCGCGACGCGTCCATCACCGACACGCCCGCGTTCGGCGAGACCGCCAGCGCCATCCTCGGCTCCATGCTCGGCTCCACCAGCTTCAGCGAGAGCTACTACCGCCAGATCGTCAATGAAGGCATCGCCGCCGCCAACCCCATGCTCTTCGCCGAGGGCGTGCCCAACGCCGCGGCCGCGCAGCTCTCCATGGTCTTCGGTGTCAAGGGCGGCTGCCAGACCGTGATCGGCACGCGCACCAGCGGCCTCGAGGCCCTCTGGCTCGCCGCGGTGCGCATCGCCACCGGCGAGTGGGAGCGCGCCATCGTCAGCGCGGGCGAGGAGCACCACACCCTCGCCAACGAGATCTGGCGGCAGTGGGGCTACAAGGCCGGGCCCGGCTTCGTCGGCAGCGCCCGCGCCGAGCGGGGCTTCTTCACCGCCAGCGGCGCCGCCGCCATCATCCTCGAGAGCGAGCCCTCCGCCCTCGCCCGCAATGTCACGCCCCGCGCCACGATCGATGCCCGCGCCGGCGGAGCCGCCTGCGCCCGCACCGTCGCGGCCATGACCACCGCCTGCGAGCGCCTGGTGTCCTCACTGGGCTCGATCGAAGCCCTCATCACCTCCAGCTGCGGCACCTGGCTCGACCGCGTCGAGCACGCGGCCATCGAGCGCGCCGCCCGCCGCCCACCACCTTCACCAGAATCACACACACGCCCGTGCCTCAGCGGCCGCCGCCGCTTCGCTCACGTGGGCAGCATCGAGGGCTACCTGCCCGAGCTCCTCAGCGCCGGCCCGCTGGCCGCGTTGGCGGGTGTGCTGCTCACCAGGCACGCCCCGCCCCGGCTGTTCGGGGGAGTGACCGGCCCGGCGCCCGTCCGCAGCTTCGGGCTGCTCGCCACCGACTTCGCCGGCGCCGCGGCCGCGGTTCGGGTCGCGATTGGGGATCGCTAGGCGTTTGCGTGTGAAGTGCCCCTCACCGCGGTATGCTTGCGGCCAGTGACAGCGGCCCTCGCACAACCCGTGCCTCATGAAGCGCTTGCAGCCGACGTCGTCGCCCCGCCCGCGTGGGTGACCCGTCTCGTCGGCGAGCTGCCGCACGCCGACCTGCACGACCGCGCGCCTGTCGCCATCGAGCGCGATGGCATCGCGCTCGTCAGTGTGCGCGTGCCGAACCTGCGCGAACTGCAAGAGCCTGGGGTGGCCGCGCACGTGAGCGCCGCCTACCGCGCCCTGTTCACCCGACTGAAAGTCTGCCACGCCCACCACCCGGTGCGCTTCTGGAACCACATCCCCGGCCTGCACGACCGCGTCGCGCCGGGCCTTGACCGCTACATGGCGTTCAACGCCGGCCGCTTCTCCGCGATGCAGGAGTGGTTCGGCGGCGTGGACCAGGTGCGCCGCTGCGTCGCCTGCGCCAGCGGCATCGGCCACAGCGGCGACGACCTCGTGATCCACTGCCTCGCCGCCACCAAGCCCGGCACGCCGGTGGAGAACCCGCGCCAGGTGCCCGCGTACCTCTACTCCCGCCGCTTCGGCCCCACGCCCCCGTGCTTCGCCCGCGCGACGATCGCCGAGCTGCGCAGCGAGCGCGTGCTCCTCGTCGCCGGCACCGCCAGCATCCGCGGCGAAGAGTCCGTCCACATCGGCGACCTCGAGTCCCAGGTCCACGAAACCCTCATCAACCTCCGCGCCGTCATCGCCCGCGGCTGCGGCTGCCCCGAAACCGCGGCCCTCGACCGCCTCCGCGAGGTCCGCGTCTACTGCCCCCGCGCCGTTGACGAGGCCCTGATGCGCGACGCCTGCGCCCGCGAGTTCCGCCACGTGGCAAAGGTCGAGGTCCTCCGCGCCGACCTCTGCCGCTCCGAGCTGCTGGTGGAGGTCGAGGGAGTCGCCGCCGTCCAGTAGAAACCAGTAGGAACCGCGACCGTAAGGGAGCGGCTGGCCATCCCAAGCGGCCGCTCACCGCGCAGCTTCAATCCCGCCAACACCACAGACGCCCACACCCGTCATCGCAACGCGAGCAGTCCCATGACCACCACCCATTCCACATCCGACACCATCTACGACGCCATCGTCATCGGCGGCGGCCCCGCGGGCGCCACCGCCGCGCTCCAGATGCGCCGCGAGGGCCTCACCGTCCTCGTGCTCGACCGCGCCCAGCACCCGCGCTTCCACATCGGCGAGAGCTTCCTCCCCCGCATGATGGCCCTGCTCAAGGAGCTCGGCCTCGAGGAGCGGCTCAGCAAGCTTCCGCAGGTGGAAAAGTGGGGGGCCGAGTTCGCGTGGGCCGAGGAGCCCGAGAAGTCCATGCACTTCCGCTTCGACGGCGGCCTCCCCGGCGTGGGGTGCACCTACGCCTTCAACATCGAGCGCGCCGTGTTCGACAACATGCTGCTGCGGGCCGCGCAGGATGAGGGCGCGGTCGTCCGCGAGAACGTCACGGTCAAGGACGTCCCCGTCATGCGCGACGGCGAGGTCGAGGTAGAAACCAGCGCCGGCCGCGTCAAGGGCAGGTGGCTCATCGACGCCAGCGGCCAGGGCTCGTTCCTGGGCAAGCTGCTCAAGACCCGCAAGGTCATCGAGGGCCACCGCAAGATCGCCTTCTTCGGCCACTTCAAAAACGTGGACCGCAAGCCCATGCCGGTGGGCGGCTACCCGACCATCGTGATGTACAAAGAGGGCTGGTTCTGGATGATCCCGATCAACTCGGAGGTCGTCAGCATCGGCATGGTGATGGACGCCGATGAGGCCAAGAAGCTGCCCGTCAAGCACGATCAGGCCCTTCTTTGGGCCGTCGCCCGCGTGCCCCACATCGCCAACCAGCTCAAGAACGCCGAACTGCCCAAAGACAACCACATCCTCGCCGACTTCAGCTACCGCTGCGAGCCCTTCGCGGGCAACGGCTACTTCCTCGTCGGCGACGCGGCCGTGTTCGTCGACCCCATCTTCTCCACCGGCGCCTGCATGGGCATGATGGGCGGCGTCCGCGTCGGCCAGACCGTCGCCAAGCTGGTCCGCGGCGCGAAGAACGTGGACCAGCTCAAGAAGAGCTACTGCGGCTACGTGCACAACAGCAGCAAGTACTTCTTCAACATGATCCGCATGTACCACCACCAGAACTTCCGCGAGCTGTTCATGGAGGGGCAGGGGCCGCTCCAGGTGCACCGCGCCGTGATCAGCCTGCTCGCGGGCAACGTCTTCCCGCCCGCCCCGCCCTGGAGCATCCGCTGGCGCATGTGGTACTTCCGCGCTTGCGTGTGGGCCCAGAAGCACGTCGCCCTGGGGCCCAAGCGCCCCACGTGGTCGATCTTCGATGCGCCCGAGCCCGGGCCCCTGCCGGGCATGCACGCGCGTGCAGAGGTCAAGCCGCACCGCGAAACCGCGGGGGCGGTGTGAGCGCCCCGCGTCCTGATGGCGCGCACCCGATGGAGCTCTTCGCCCGCCTCGCCCGCCACGCGCTCGAGCGCCCCGACGCAATCGCCGCGCGCGAGGTCGGCCTGAACTCGAGCGCGAACACCAACTACGCGCAGCTCGCGCAGCAGGTCGGCGGTGTGGCCCACGCGCTCCGCCAGCGCACCAAGCCGGGCGACGTCGTCATCCTCATCTGCGGCAACCGCGTCGAGTACTTCACCGCCTGCCTGGGCATCTGGGCCGCGGGGTGCGTCGCCTTCCCGATGCACCCGTCGGTTGCGAAAGAGGTCCCCGCCGCCGCCGCCGGCACCAACGCAAAGCTCATCCTCAACGGGTGCCCGGCCCCGTGCTCGGGCCATGCGCCTACGACGGGCAGCAGCAGGTGCAACGAGCTCGACCTCTACACCTTCCTCTCGACCACCACCCCAGCACCCATTCGCGCGAACGCGGGCGCACTCGCCGGCCTCATGCTCCAAAGCTCCGGGACCACGGGCCTGCCCAAGATCGTCCACCGCCCCGCCTCAGCGATCGACGCCGTCGCCCGCAACGTCGCCGACGCCACCGGCCTCACGCCCAACGACCGTGTCTTTGCCGCCGCGCCGATCTGCCACGCCTACGGCATCGAGAACGGCTTCCTCGCGCCCCTCTGGGCCGGCGCGTGCGTCCACCTCTGCGACGGCCTGGACCTCCCCGTCGCCCTCCGCGAGTTCGCCGCCGACAACCCGCAGGGCAGCACCGTTTTCCCGGGCGTTCCCTTCATGTTCGAGGTGCTCGCCAAGACTGAGGGTCGGCCCGAAACGGCGCTGCGCCTCGCCTATTCCGCCGGCGGCATGCTCCCACCCGCCGTCGCCGAGGCCTTCGCCCATCGCTTCGGCCGGCGCGTCGGCCAGCTCTACGGCGCTTCTGAACTCGGCTCCGTCACCTTCAACCACCCCGACCACCCCGCCCCCGACCCCCTCAGCGTTGGCCAGCCCATGCACGGCGTGAGCATCCGCATCCTCGACCCCGATGCAATCAACACGTGCCACCGAGATGTCCTCATCTCGGTGGAGTCTTCCGCGGTTGCGTCAGGTCAGGAAGGCATCGTGGCGATCAAAGCCCCCTCCATGATGCACACCTACGTCGGCGAAGAGCCCCCCTTTATCGACGGCCACTTCCTCACCGGCGACCTCGGCCGCCTCGACGAGCACAACAACCTCACCATCACCGGGCGCCTCAAGCAGCTCATCGACATCGGCGGCATGAAGGTCAACCCCGCCGAGGTCGAAGCCGTGCTCAGCGCCCACCCCGGCGTGCGAGAGTGCGCCGTCGTCGGCGTGCCCGTCACGCCCACCGTCTCGCGCCTGAAGGCCGTCGTCGTCCCCGTCAACGGCAACCTTGACGAGGCCGACCTCCGCCGCTTCGCCCGCGAGCGCCTGCCCGGCCACAAGGTCCCGCGCCTCTTCCAAACGCGCGAAGCCCTGCCGCGCACCCCGGCGGGCAAGGTGCTCCGCGCCCAACTGGAGTCCGAGGCGTGACCCACTCACTTATGCGCCACACCCTCACCACGCTCGCGGCCATCGCGCTCGCCGCCCTCACCGCGTGCTCGAAACCCTACGTCCGCCCCTACGACTGGCGCAGCGAGCAGGCCGCCGTCGAGACCCTGGCCGCCCGCGCCGAGTCCATCCGCAGCATCCAGGCCGCGTGCGCACTCACCCTTACTGACCCCCGGGGCGAGACCGTCAACTTCGACGGCGCCCTCGTCTTCGAGCTCAAGGACAACCAGCCGCGCCTGCGCCTCCGCACCTGGAAGCTCGGCCAGGCCGTGTTCGACGCCACCGTCCGCGAGGACGGCGTCTGGCTCATGACCTCCGAGCAGGCCGCGCAGCGCATGCCCGCCGACGGCCTTCAGCGCGCCCGCCCCGAGCAGATCGCCCAGGCCATCTCCCTGCTCACCGGCGACTTCTTCCGCGACCCGCGCCTGGTCCTCACCACCACGCCCGAGCTCACTGCCACCCGCCCCATCGACTCCGGCACTATCGTCGCCACCATCGACCGCGCCACCCTCACCGTCATCAAGTACTCCATCCGCGACGAGCACAACCGCGAGCGCCAGGCCCTCCATCTCGACACCTACCGCGAGCTCGGCCCCAACGCGACACCCTTCCCCCTCCGCATCCGCGCCGTCGGCGAGCACGGCTCCGCTGAGGTCCGCCTCCAGGACGTCGAGCTCAACGGCCCCATCCAACCCGCGGCCTTCACCCCCCCGCGCCGGGCGGTGAAGCAGTGATACACGGCCAGCGCGGCGCACGCTCCGCCACACGCTGGGAGCGCTGGCTCCTCGCCCCCGTCCACCACCCCCGCGCCACGCTCGCGATCACCGTTCTCCTCATGCTCCTCGCCGCCGCGGCCATCACCCGCGTTCGCGCCAGCGGCTCCGCCGCCGACCTCCTCGGCACCGACAAGCCCTCCGTCGTCGCCCTCCAGAAAGTCCTTGATCACTTCCCCACCGCCGACGAGCTCCTCGTCCTCGCCACACTCGATCACCCGCCCGGCACCGAGGACGAAGCGGCCGCCCAGCTCCTCACCTTTGCCCGCGCGCTCGAGACCAAAGTCCAGGCCCACACCGCCGCGCACACTCAAACCAGCAACAGGGACCAGACCTTCGGCAAGGTCACCTACGCCGCCAGCCCCCAGTTCATGCAGTTCATCCAGCAGGAGGCCGTGCCCGCCGGCCTGCTCTACCTCAGCGACGCCGAGCTCGCCGCCCTCCGTGAGCGCCTCACGCTCCCCGCCATGCAGGCCCAGCTCGCGCAGAACGAGGCCATGCTCTCGGCACCCGGCCCCGCCGCCAGCGCCCTCGCCAAGCAGCTCATCAAGGACCCCCTCCGCCTGCGCGAGTTCCTCGGCGACCGCCTCGCCCACTCCCGCGCCGGCTTCCGCACCTGGCGCAACCAGCCCGAGTTCATCTCGCAGGACGCCCGCAGCATCCTGATCCGCATCGCCGGCACCCGCTCCCCCAGCGACCTCGACTTCTGCAAGCGCATCGTCGCGGAAACCAACCAGCTCCTCGCCTCCACCCCGCACGAGGGCCTCACCGTCGAGCTCTCCGGCGCCTACGCCATCGCCGCCGCCAGCGAGCAGGCCATCCGCCGCGACCTCACCAGCAACGTTATCTGGTCCGTCGTCCTCCTCCAGATTGTCTTCCTCATCGGTTTCCGCAACCTCTTCAGCTTCCCCCTCGCCTTCCTCCCCAACGCCGCGGCCCTGCTCCTGGCCTTCGGCCTCTTCGCCCTCATCAGCCCCGTCCTCACCCCGCTCACCGCCGCCGTCGCCGCCACCCTCATCGCCTGCGGCATCGACCTCTCCGTCTACCTCATCTCCTTCTACGAAGAGCGCCGCCAACTCGGCATGTCCCCCGCCGACGCCGCGCTCGCCTCCGTCCGCGACCTGGCCATGCCCCTTACCGCCGCCAGCACCACCACCGTGGTCGGCTTCGCGGCCATCGCCTTCTCCAGCATCCAGGCCCTCCGCGACTTCGCCATCCTCGGCTCCATCGGCCTGGTTCTCTCCCTCTTCGCCACCGTCTGGATCCTCCCCGCCCTCCTCCGCCTCACCTCGCGCACGTCCAGCCCCCGCGCCACCGGCCCGCGCATCCACCTCACCCCCCTCGTCACCGCCCTCGACCGCCGCGCCCGCCCCATGCTCTGGGCCTGCGCGCTCCTCATGCTCGCGGCCCTCACCATCACCATCCTCCGCGGCCTGCCGACGTTCGAGACCAACCTCAACGTCATGCACCCGCAGCCCAACCGCCCGCTGGAGACCGAGCACGAGATCGCCCGCCGCTTCGGCGGCGGCGACACGATGATCATCTACACCGAGGCCGACACGCCCGACACACTCGTCTCCACCACCCACCGCGTGCACCGCGCCCTCGCCCCTGCAGAAACACGCGAGCAGGGCCACATCACCGCCGTCACCGGGCTTGCATCGCTCCTCCCGGACCCTGCGCGTGCCGCGACCTCAACCAGCTTCGACATCGACCAGACGATCGCCGCGTTCCGCGCCGCCGTCGCCTCTTCCAGCTTTACCTCCGAGGCATTCGCCGACTTCGAGACCTTCCTCCGCCGCTTCCTCGCCCCGCAGAGCCCGCCCACCATCGCCACCCTCAACAACTACCCCGACCTCCGCGACCTCGTCCTCGCCCGCAACTCCGACCCGCGCACAAAACCCGCCGCCATCACCCTCGTCTCCATCCACAACCCCACCAACGACGCCCGCACCCGCGACGCCGCGGCCGCCACCCTCCGCGACGCCATCGCCGACATCCCCGGCGCCGTCGTCACCGGCATGGCCGTCGTCGGCCACGACGTCGAGCACGCCGTCCGTCACGACCTCCCCCGCTTCATGCTCGCCGCCACCGCCGCCGTGGTCGCTCTGCTCCTCCTCTGCCTGCGCTCCCTCAAGTACACCCTGCTCTCCCTTATTCCCCTGCTCTTCGGCGGCGCCGTCCTCCTCGCAGTCATGGCCATGACCGACGAGCGCCTCAACCTCGCCAACGCCATGGCCGTGCCGCTGCTGCTCGGTATCGGCGTTGATTACGGCATCTTCCTCGCCGTCCTCGCGCAGAAAAGCGAGCACGCTAACGAGACCCGCGCTCAGCTCGTCACCCGCTTCAAGGCCAGCTTCCACGCCATCGCCCACACCGCCGTCACCTCGTTCATCGGCTTCGGCACGCTCATCCTCACCACCACCCCCGCCGTGCAGTCGCTGGGGCGCGTGGTGGCGATCGGGGTCGCCGCGTGCCTCGCGGGCGCGTTCCTCCTCCTCGCGCCGCTGCTCCTCATCCTCGCCGGCCGGCGCAGCAAACACCCCGCCTCGCCCGATCACCCGCTCCCCAACCACGCCGCACCAGCTGACCACCCGGTGAGCACCCCTCACCAGCACACCTGACCCCAGCTTCACGCGCGGGTCATCCCCTGCTGGTCTCAGCGTGCACCCTTCCATGCCGACCGACAACCCGGCCGGAGGGACCACGCGTGAAGATCCTGCACTACGTCCCCCGCACCGACCTCCGCGACGGCGGCGTCCCCCGCTTCGTCCTCGACATCGCCCGCGTTCTCAGTGCCCACGGGCACTGCTCCACCATCCTCGCCGACGACACCACGGACACCCCCGCCTCCTGGCTCGTCGACGACACACGCCCCAGCGAACCCCCGCACGACCACCGCCTCCCCCGCGTCATCTCCCTCGGCAAGCCCGGAATCGCCGACCACTTCTTCACCCCCGAGGCGATGGACCGCGTCCGCGAAGAGCTCAGCCAGGCCGACGTCCTGCACCTGCACTGCCTCTGGGCCACCACCTGCATGCAGCTCGCCGCACAGGCCCGCGACATGGGCGTGCCCTACATCATCAGCCTCCACGGCATGCTCGACGACTGGTCCATGGCCCAGCGCTACCTCAAGAAGCGCGTCTACCTCTCCCTCGGCGGCCGCTACTTCCTCGAGAAGGCCTGGCGCATCCACTGCACCGCCACCGCCGAGGCCGAGCAGGCCCGCCGCTGGCTCCCCATGGGCAGCACCGTCGTCATCCCCTACCTCATCGACCTCGAGCTCTACCGCGAGCTGCCCGGCCCCGACGCCGCGCACGCCCGGTTCCCCTTCCTCAACGAAGACAAGCCCACCATCCTCTTCCTCTCCCGCCTGCACTACAAGAAAAACCCCGAAGCCCTCCTCGAAGCCGCGGCCATGCTCGCCCGCAGCGGCCACGACTTCAATCTCGCGATCGCCGGCACCGGTGAGTCCGAGTACGTCGACTCCCTCCGCCGCAAAGCCGAGTCGCTCAACATCGCCAAACGCACGCACTTCGTCGGCCACGTGGGAGGTGTCGAGAAAACCTCGCTCTACCAGGCGTGCGACCTCTTCGTGCTCCCCACCAGCCAGGAAAACCTCGGCCTGGTGCTCATCGAGTCCATGGCGTGCGGCACGCTCGTCGTCACCACCAAAGGCGTCGACATCTGGCGCGACATCCAGGGCAGCGGCGGCGCGGCCATCGTCGAGCCCACCGCCGAAGGCCTCTGCGGTGAGCTCGCCAGCCTCCTCCAGCAGCCCCGCATCCTCGACCGCATGGGCCAGAAGGCCCGCACCTGGGCCCTCCGCCAGTTCGACGAGCACCGCCTCATCGCCCGCTTCGAGGAGCTCTACGGCCAGGCCGCCGCCCGCACCGCCACCCTCCGCATGACCCGCCTCGAACCCCCCGGCGACCTGCGTGCCTCCGCCTGATGACCCACCCCGGCCAGTATCATGGTCCCATGCCCCACCTCAACCTGGCCACCTTCCTCGGCTCTGCCGCGCCATCCATCGACATCATCGACGTCGGCGCGATGATTCTCGCCGGTGCGACCAACGAGTACCAGCCGCTGGTGCAGCAGGGCGTCGGGCATGTTGTTGGGTTTGAGCCCATCCCCGAGGAGTGCGAAAAGCTCAACCGCACCTGCGGCAAGAACCAGCGGTTCCTCCCCTACTTCATCGGCGACGGCAACAGCGCCGAGTTCAAGCAGTGCACCGCGCCTTTCACCTCCAGCCTCCTCGAACCCAACCTTCCGCTGCTCCGCCGCTTCAATCAGCTGGAGGAGATCACGACTCCGATCAAGCGGTCCAGCGTCAACACCCGCCGCCTTGATGACATCCCGGAGATCACTGGCATGGACCTGCTCAAAATCGATGTGCAGGGGGCCGAGCTCGATGTCCTCAGGGGCGGCGAACGGCTGCTCAAGAACGCTGTCGTCGTGCAGACAGAGGTCGAGTTCCTCCCCATGTACATCAGTCAGCCCCTGTTCGCGGACATTGACGCCGAGCTGCGCCGCCAGGGCTTCTGCATCCACATCATGGGCGAGGGGCAGGGCCGCTGCTTCAAACCGCTCGCCCCGGCCGGCGATCCCGGCAGGCGCATCAACCAGGTCATGTGGGCGGACGCGGTATACATCAAAGACTTCATGCGATTCCGTGACCTCTCGCCCGAGCAGCTCCTGAAACTCGCGGTCATCGTGAACGACTGCTACCACTCCCACGACCTTGCCGCCTACGCGCTCCAGCACTACGACGCCCGCACCGGGAAGGGCCTCTGGCCCCTGTTCATGCGCCGCCTTCTGGGCCAGGCGCCGCCCCCGCCCCCCCCGCTGGACGACGCCCCCTGAAACCCGCGCGTGCGTTGACCCACCAAGTACACTGAGCACTCCGGGAGCCGCCATGCACCGCGTCATCATGAGCCTGATCGTCACCGTCGCCCTTGCCGCAGCTCCCGCCGCTCTCGCGCAATCGCCCGCACCGCAGGAAACCCGCCCCGGCAACCCCGCCCCCCTCAGCGGCCCCAAGGTCACCGACAAGACCACCCGCCCCACCATCGCCGCCCGCGACCTCGACGGCAAGGTCCGCCGCCCCGAGACCTCCCCCGAAGAAGCCGCGGCCAAGCTCCTCAGCCTCGACAAGGACGCCCGCGCCAAGGTCGATGCGGTATTCGCCAAGCGCGCCCGCACCCTCGAGAAGTTCATCGAAGAGAACCTCGACCTCATGTCTCGCCTCATCACCGCCGAGAGCGCCACCGGGCGCGAGAAGTTTGCGCTGTTCGCCGAGACCCTCGAGAAGAGCAAGGCCCTCCGCGAGGACGGCCCGCTCGACCAGCAGGTCCGCGCCGCCCTGCCCGAGAAAGACCGCAAGCACTTCGACCGCCTGCTCAGGGAGTACTGGGACGCGATCGCCGCGGAGGACAAGCAGACGCCCAGGGACATGGGCAAGCCCAAGGGCCGCGTGGGCGCGGTAATCGACGAGAAGTTCAAGAGCCTGGGCCGCGAGATCGAGGCCGCGTACAGGCGCTGTGAGCGCAGCGGCACGCTGCTCTACCACTACCTCTTCGACTCCATCGAGGTCACCCCCGAGCAGGAGAAGCAGCTCCGCAAGCTCTGCAGCAGCTACGCCGTCGGCGGCATCGACAACAAGGACAAGAAGGCCCAGGGCGTGATGCTGGCCAACCTCATGCAGATCCTCACCAAGGAGCAGGGCCAGCAGCTCGCCGCCAAGTTCAAGGGCGGCGGCGCCCCCAAGTACGAGAAGCGCAAGAAGGCCGACAAGCCCGAGAAGGCCGAGGACCCTGCCTCGATGCCCTGATGCCTCTTGCCTGGATGCCTTCTCACCCGCCCCCTCTTCTAATCCGCACAACTGACCCCCCGCGGCGTCCTGCTGTTAGTCTGCCCACGCCCATGCCAACCCCGCCCATACAGCCCCAGCAAGGCCAGCCCCCTGGCTCCAAGCCCTGCGCCCGCTGCCGCAAACCCATCAACACCGCCGCCAAGGACCCCTTCCACAGCCTTTACTGCTCCCAGTGCGCCGCGGCCCTCACCGCCGCCGTGCAGCGCCTCCGCAAGCCGACCGACCCGCCGGTCACCGCGCCCGCCGCGCCGAACCCCACCCCCGTCCACGACACCCCGCGCGCCCCCGTCCGCCGCGCCCACGAGCCCCCGCCCATCCCCCTCGCACAAGACGCCTTGCTGGTCACCGAGGACCACGGCCCCGGCCGCGTCCGCACCGTCCCGCCCCCCGCGCCGGCCAACGCCGGCTTGGTCCCCGACCTTTCCGTCTCACCGCCCGACCCCACCGTCAAGCTCGAGAAGCGCATTTGCCTTAACTGCTCGCAGACGGTGAACAAGCACGAGCCCATCTGCGCCTTCTGCGGCTACGACGTCCGAAACGGCATCCCCAAGAAGCTCACCGAGCAGGAGGGCGAGGCCCCCAAGTGCCGCAACTGCGGCTATGAGCTCACGGGCCTCACGAAGCCGATCTGCCCCGAGTGCGGCACCAAGGTGAGCCTCACCCGCCGCTCGGGCGCCTACGCCGCGACCTCGCGCGAGGTTACGAAGTGGGCCTACCTCAAGCCTGTGATCATGCTCGCGATCGGGTTGGGCGGCGTGTTCCTCGTCGACCTCCTCCGCCACCCCGGCTGGGAGTGGCCGCTCTTCCGCATCATCGACCTCGCCGTGACGATCCCAGCGATGATGGCCGTGTACATCGCGTGCGCAATCGCGTGGATCGGCTTCGACATGCCCCTGCACCTCGTTGCGCTGCGCATCTCGGGCGCGTACGCGGTCGCGAACCTCATCTACACGGTGCTCAGCTTCCTGCCCGTCCCGATCGTCCCGATGGGCTTCGCGTCGATCGCCTACGTCTGGATGCTCCACGAAGACCTCGACATGGAACTCCCCGACGCCGTGATCGTCGCCGTGCTCTCCTTCGGCACCAGAGCCATCCTCTACATCACTCTCGGTGCATGGATCGCCGGAAAGCTCGGTATTTTCCTGTAGCAAACAAAGAGGAATCTCTCGCGGAGACGCGGAGACGCGGAGGGAGAGAGCCGGTCGATCGTGCTGTTAGACTCGCGATCATGCAAACGCTCACTCGCGCGCAGTATGACCAGATCAGCGGTGCCATACTGGAAGTTTCCGTCGACGTTCATCGCAGGCTCGGGCCCGGGCTGCTTGAGTCGGTGTACGAGGCGGTCCTGGCGCACGAACTCCGCAAGCGCGGCTTCGAAGTAGCGGTGCAGACTGCCGTCCCTGTCATATGGGATGATGTCCGTCTTGAAGTGGGCTTCCGAGCGGACCTTATCGTCAACGACGCCGGGCTCATTGAGCTCAAGAGCGTCGAGACGATCGCGCCCGTGCACAAAAAGCAGACGCTCACCTACTTGAAGCTGCTCGATTGCCGCCTCGGTCTCCTGATCAACTTCGGCGCCGACCTCATCAAAGACGGTCTCACCAGGATCGCCAACCAACTAGAAGGCCGCTGACCAGACCTGGTATCTTGTCTCCCCTCCGCGTCTCTCCGTCTTCGCGAGCAACTCTCTTCCTTACCGCTACCCCCAGCCACTCGCGCCGCAGTCTCCAGCGAGACATCCGCAGTGTACCACTTCGCCCCGGACCTCTTCAATGGCGGTCTCACCAGAAGTGCGAATCAACTCGGAGGCCGCTGACCCCCCGGTGCATCCTGTCTCCCCTCCGCGTCTCCGCGTCTCCGCGAGAAACTCTCTTTGCCTTCGCTACCCCGCACCCACAACCAGCGCCGAGTTCTTCGCCCCAAATGCCAGGCAGTTGATCAGCGCCACCCTTGCCGAAGTCTCCCGCGAGACATTCGCCGTGTACTCCAGGTCACACTCCGGGTCCCGCTCCTCCAGGTTGATGGTCGGCACCACGAACGGCGCACCCCCATCCGCGCCGCACAACCCCGCGAGCGTCGCGACCATCGCCGCCAGCCCCGACGCCCCCTGCGGGTGCCCGATCGCTCCCTTGACGCTGTGCCCCGCCAGCCGTCGCGCGTGGTCGCCGAACGCGCTCTTCACCGCCTGTGTCTCCACCGCATCGTTCATCTGTGTGCTCGTGCCGTGGTAGTGCACGACCTCGATGTCATCCATCCCGAGCCCCGCGTCGGCCACCGCCAGCCGCATCGCTCGCACGCTCTCCGCCATCTCGGGGTCCGGCCGCACGCGGTGGTACGCGTCGCACGTCGCCCCGTACCCGTGCACGTGCCCCAGCGCCCGCACCTCGCGCCGGCGCGCCGTCCCCGGACGCTCCAGCACTACCGCCCATGCGCCCTCGCCAAGCACGAACCCATCGCGCGTGCGGTCAAACGGGCGCGACGCCGTGTGTGCGCGCGCAGGCTCGCCGCGCCAGTCGCGCGTCGAAATCACCCGCAGCAGTTCCATCCCCCACAAGGTCTCCCACCGCACGTGCGCATCGGCGCCCACCACGATCCACGTGTCCGGCGTCCCCGGCCGCTCCGACCGCAGCTGGTCCAGCGCCAGCCCCACGGCGTCGGACGACGACGCACACCCCGTGCTCAAGCACAGCGACGGTCCCCGCAGGCCCAGCGCGATCGACAACTCACCCGCAAGGTTCCCGTGCGTCGCGTTGGTGATCGTCCACAGGCTCGGGCGTTTCCCCTGGTGCCCCGCCTCCGCCTGGTTCAGAGTGAAGTCGATCCCGCCCGCGCCCGTCCCCAGGATCAGCCCCACCGTCCGCGAGAACTCGGGGTCCGCCCCGTGCCCAACCGGCAGGCGGGCCTGCGCCACCGCCTCCCGCGCCGCCGCCAAGGCCATCGGCACCAGCCGCGGCACCCGCGCCAGCTCCGCCTCCGCCATCACCGCCGCTGGATCAAAGTCCGCGCACTCCGCCGCCACCGAGCTCTTGATCCGTTCGTCACTGAACCGCAGCAGCCGAACGCCCGATCGGGACTCGCGCAGCCCCTGCGCGAAGGCCGGCAGACCAACGCCGATCGGCGTGACCGCGCCCATGCCCGTGATGGCCGCGCTGCGAGTGCTCGCCATGAGGCTCCCGTGCTCCCCCTCCAGTCAATGTACACGTCGCACGCTCCCCTGGTGTGGTTGAGAAAAACGGCCGATTGCAGCACGTGCGCGGAAAGTGCCGCCTTTGGTGGTTTTCCCGAAAAAACGGGTTAGTTTCCCAGTGAGCGGCTTCCCACCCGGGACTTGGCCTCGCGCAGGGTTTGGTGTGTGCGCCCAACCCGACCGCTGTGGCTACGCGCGCTCCGCCCGATGACCGGGCCGGAGTTGCGGGCTAAGAGAGTGGAGAGTGTCATGGTCATTCGCAGCATCATCATCGCGGCCGGGCTCGCCCTCGCCGCTGCCCCCACCCTCGCGGGCATCACGCCCTACGAGGGCGGCTACGGCCCTCGCGCCGCCAGCCGGGCCGTGCTCGCCGGCGACGCCGCCAGCATGAGCCTGGTCATGATCGACGCCAACGACAACTCCATCGCCGTTAACATGGGCGGGCACGTCAACGTCACCCGCGGCGCCAGCTTCACCAGCCTGGGCAACAACCGCAACGGCGGCGGCCAGATCCTCGGCTCCTGGGACGAGGTCGTCCAGGGCAACGACCTCTACATCAACGCCATCTTCAAGACCTCCGACGGCTCCATGTTCATGCCGCCCACCGCCACGGTGAACGGCAGTCCCGCCTTCTTCTGGAAGTGGCAGTTCGGCACCACGGAGGCCGTCAACTACATGCCTTGGGTCGAGTCCGTCGGCCTCACCAGCGCCCGCATCTTCTTCTCCGACAACGGCGGCCAGTCCTTCAGCAGCTTCAGCAACATCTCCGGCCTCAACGGCAGCTTCATGGCCGGTCGCGACAACGGCAACTACCTCGCCACCATCGGCGACGGCACCAACTACATCCTCCTCCAGTACCGCATCACCCCCGTGCCCGCCCCCGCTGGCGCCGCGGCCCTCGCTGGCGCCGCCCTCCTTGCCACCCGCCGCCGCCGCCGCTGATCGCACAACCACGTCCCACCACTGACGCCGTTGGCCCGGAACGCCGCGGCGTTTTTCATTGGGTACCCCGCCGCTCCGCGGCGGCTCTTCCATGGGCCGCGCCTCAGACGTGAGTCGCCGCCGGGAACCGCTGCACCAGCATCGCCCGCCGGTATTCGAAGATCTTCGTGAGGTCCGGCGCCACGAACGCCCGGTGCACCAGCCGGTTCACGAACCCCGGCGACCACCGCGGCAGCGCGTACTCCACGCGGTCCGTCATCAGCGTGCCGTCGACGCCATTCTCAACGTGCGGCACGAACGTGTGCGTGTGCACCCACTTCGCGTACGGCCCGCGGAGCTGCTCGTCGACGAACGAGCGCGGCGGGTCGTAGGCCGTGATCCGCGTCCTCCACCGCATCGGCAGTCCGTGCACCCGCAGCCGGTAGTCGATCAGCGTGCCGGGCCGCATCTCGATCGGGCGTGCCGTCACGATCCGGAAGTGCAGCGACGGGGGTGTCAGGTCGTTGAGGTTCGCCGGATCGGAAAAGAACGCGAACACCTCGTCCACCGGACAGGGCAGGAACTGCACGCGCTCAAGCAGGTAGTCCACCCCGTGACTTCGGCGCGATCCGCTCGTGCGATTCACCCGGACGCTCCCTTTTGGGCTGGCCGGCACGTCCGTCCGTAGACGTGCCGGCCCCAGGGTCACGTGTCAGGTCGCGGGGGAAAGAGAGAACCGGATCAGCGGCCGTAGCGACCGCGGGAGACCGAGGGCGGCGTCGGACGCCGGTGGAAGTAGCGCGACGGGCGATCGTCGTTCAGGCGCGCGTTGAGCTTGTTGAGCGAATCATCCAGCACCTGACGCACCCGCTCGCGGCTGATGCCGACCTCGTCGGCGATTTCCTGGAGGGTCAGCGGCTGGCAGCCGTCGAGCCCGAAGCGGAGGCGGAGCACCTCGGCCTCGCGACCGTCGATGGTGTCAAGCAGCATCTTGAGGGTGTTGAGCTCGTCGCGGTGCAGGGCCCGTTCTTCGGGAGTGCCGGTGGTCTGGTCGGCGACCAGGTCGCACAGGCTCACCATGTCGCCAGCGCTGTTCTGCACGTCGCCGGTGGGCGACTGGAACGCCCGCAGCGCCCGCCGGATGATGCGGACTTTCTTGAGCGGCAGGTTCATGGCCTTGGCCAGGTCCTGGGGCGAGGGCTGGGTCCCGCTCTCACTCTCCAGCTTGCGGTACGCGGTCTTCCACTTGCTGATCAGCTCGACCATGTACGCGGGGATGTGCACGGGGTGGCCGGCGTTGAGCAGAGCCCTCATGATCGCCTGCTTGATCCACCAGCTCGCGTAGGTGCTGAAGCGGGCGCCCTTGGCGGGGTCGAAGCCCTCGACCGCGCGGAGCAGGCCGATGTTGCCCTCCTCGATCAGGTCGGTGATCGAGACGCCCGGCTTGGTGAAGCGCTTGGCGATCGACACCACCAGCCGGAGGTTGCTCCGGATCATCTTCTCGCGCGCCTGGGCGCAGTTCTCGTTGATGATCTTCCAGCCCAGCTCCCGCTCCTCCTCGGCGGTCAGCAGCGGGTAGCGGTTGATCTCGCGGAGGTAGATCTGGAGGTCGGACTGCACCTCGGCGTTGGCCGAGTAGGTGCGGGGCTCGGGCTCGCGGCGGACCCGGGCGCGGCTCTCTGCTCCTCTTGAGGTGGACTGCCAGCGGTTGAACGAAACGGGCTTGGGTTGAGTCATGCCGGAATCATCGCGGGTGGGATTAATGAGCCAGCAGCGCGGGGTGATTCTCTTTCACCCCGTGGCCAGCCGGTGCTTGGCCCGGGCCCGGCTTAATGCGCCAACTCCAGCAAATACGCGGGCTTAGCTGCCGCCCAAACGAGCGGCAAAGGCGGGACTAAATCCGGTTCAGGCGGCCCCGACCGGGGTTGATCACCGGGTGTCCGTTTCTCCACCAGCTGGATACCGTTCCGCCCACATCGCGCCCACAGGGCCTGGGGAGGAGTGCACATGTTCGTATTCGACAAGCTCTTGAGTGTTCTGGTGCTCGCGCAGGCCGCCGGCGAGGGGACCACGACGACGACCACCACGACCACGACGAGCGGTTTCGACTGGAAGGTCATCGGCGAGAAGGCCGGCGCTCTGCTCACCGAATATGGCCTGCGCGTCGTCGGCGCCCTCATCTTCCTCATCGGCGCCTGGATCCTCTCCGCGTGGCTGGTCCGCGCCATGGTGCGGGGGCTGACCAAGGCCAAGGTCGACGTCACCCTCTCCAAGTTCCTCGCGAACCTCGCGCGGTGGGCGCTGCTTGTGCTGGTCGTCATCGCGTGCCTTGGCATCTTCGGCGTTCCGGCGACGAGCTTCGTGACGGTCCTCGGCACCGTCGGCCTCGCGATTGGCCTGGGCGTGCAGGGCAGCTTGTCGCATCTCGCGGCGGGCGTGATGCTCATGATCTTCCGCCCCTTCCGCGTGGGTGACGCCGTGGTCGTCGCGGGCCAGGCCGGCGTGGTGGACGAGATCGAGCTCTTCTCGACGCGCCTGGACACGGGCGACAACCGGCGTGTGATCATCCCCAACGCGCAGGTGTTCGGTTCGATCATCATCAACGTGACGCACCACGAGGTGCGCAAGGTCGAGGTCAACGTCGGCGTCGGGTACGCGGCGGATGTGGACCAGACGCGGACGACGCTGCTGCGGGCCGCGTCGGGGCTGGAGGGGCTGGCGCCGGGGCGTCCGGTGGATGCGGTGATCCAGAACCTCTCCGCGTCCTCCGTGGATTGGACGGTGGCCGTGTGGGCGCCCAATGCCACATACGGCGCGGTGCGGCAGCAGCTGGTGAAGCGCGTGAAGGAAGAGCTGGAGCGCGCGGGGATCGATATCCCGTACCCGCAGATGGTGGTGCACACGCCGGCGTTCGTGGGGCGGATGGCGGGGATGCCGGAGCTCGGTCGGAACGGGCACAATTAAGAGTGCGCGTTGAATCACCCGCCCCGCTGGGGCGGCGGTGATCGCGACGTTTCGTCCGGGGGTGTCGAGGACGCCACCCCCGGCTAGGGTCGTGGGCCGCGTCCGCGGCGAGAGGCAATGTGGTCGCACTGCGACCAGGCGTGCGGGGTGGCACGGTGGTTCGTCATAGCGACGAAGACGTCGCCATGGCACGCGAAGAGTGCGAGCGTGTAGCATCCGCGGCCGATGACGACCGACTTCTATGCGGACCCGCTGGTATATGACGTGCTGCACGCGCCGGGGACGGCGGGGGAGGTGGCGGTGCTGCGGCGCGTCGCACGGCGGTTCACGGCGGGGCGGGTCTCGCCCCTGTGGCTGGAACCCGCGTGCGGGACGGGGCGGTACCTGATCCGGGGCGCGAAGTTCGGTGTTCGTGGCGTCGGGTTTGATCTGAGCGAGGCGATGGTCGAGTACGCGCGGTCGCGGGCACGCGAGGCGGGGGTGGGTCGGCGCGTGCGGCTGCGGGTGGCGTCGATGGAGTCGTTCGTCAAGGCGTGCGGGCTGCGCGAGGGGAGCGTGGACTTCGCGTTCAACCTGATCAACACGATCCGGCACCTGAGCAGCGACGCGGCCATGCTGGCGCACTTCGGCGAGGTGGCGCGGGTGCTGCGGCGCGACGGCGTGTACGCGGTGGGGCTCTCGCTCGCGGCGTATGGGCTGGAGAGCGTGACCGAGGACACCTGGAGCGGGCGCGCGAAAGGGCTCAGCGTCACGCAGGTGGTGCAGTACCTTCCGCCGGGGAGCGGGGGCGGGGATGCTCGACGCGGGGAGGGCCAGCGGCAGGAGCGGGTGGTGAGCCACGTGACGGTTCGCCGGCGGCGTCGCGGGGGCGATGAGGAGACGCACTTCGACTCGACGTACGCGCTGCGGTCGTACAACCTGCGGCAGTGGCTCACGCTGATCGAGCGGTCGCCGCTGGAGATCGCGGGGGTTGTCGACAGCAGCGGCGCGGACGCGGCGGCGCGAGAGCCGGGCTACTTCGTGTTCGTGCTGCGGCGGCGGTGAAGAGGCATGTGAGCAATGGGACGCGCGGGAAGCACGAGATTGTGAGCCCCGAGCGCGGAGGGCGGGTTCGAGCGATTTGAGCAGCTTCGTGCAGGCGCGGAGCTGGGCGCGGGAATCGGGGGCGTTGGCGATCTCGTGGTCGAAGTCGCGGCGGGCCTGCTGGAGGCGCGCGTGCTCGGCATTGGCGCGCTGCCACTGAGCGGAGAGGGCCTCGAGGTTTTCGAGGGGCGTGGACACGCGGGGAGTGTACGGGATTTGGAAGGGGTTGCAACGGTGTTGTTGGATTTTGTTAGGAGATTGTTGTAAGTGGTTGTAGTGAATGCTGTTGTGCAGGGTTGTGGATAGGACTCATAGGAGTCATGGGACTCATATGAGGCCGAGGAACTGGAAGGGAGCACCGCAGCGCGGGTGAGCGGCCGTCACGGGGCGATGACCGACTTGTTCACGCGGACGCTGGCGCCGGGGGCTTCGGCGGAGACGAGGATGCGCTGGGCGCGGAGTTTGGTGGCGGCGTTGGGGTAGGTGAAGCGGCGGGTGGTCTGGGTGCCGGGGGGCAGCTCGGTGATGGTGGCCTTGGAGCGCGGCAGCGACTCGGCGAACGCGGTGAGCTGCAGGGTGACGGCGGTGGGGCCGCGGTTGGTGAGCGTGGCCTCGATCACCAGGTCGTCGCCTCCCTGAACCTTGGCGGTGAGGTCGATGGTGAGGTTCTGCACGGAGACTTCGACGGCGCGGCGGACCTCGATGGTGCCGTAGGCCTGCTGGTCGCCGGAGAGCTGCACCGCCATGACGAAGTCCTTGGGGCCGACTTCTTCGGCGGGGCTGAAGGAGATCGCGATAGGCAGGCGGGCGGTGTCGCCCGGCGCGATGTTGAACGGCACGGTGCGGGGCGAGATCTGCCAGGAGCGGTTCTTGTGGCCGGTGTCGAAGCCGCCGGGCTCGAGGAAGGTGACCTGCCCGGAGACCGCCGCGGGCCAGGGGTTGAGGATCACCAGCTCGCGCTCGTGCTGGTCGGTGCTGGATTCGAGTGTCGGCGGGTTGATAGCGAGGGCGCCGGTGAAGCGGATCAGGTCGACGTCGACGCCTTCGATGAAAATCGGAGCCTCGCTCAGCGGGATGGACGTGCGCGGGCGACCTTCTGCACTGGTGACGCCGCTCGCGGGCACCGGGAGCGAGTTGCCGTACAGGTCGATGGTGCGGAGCTGGCCGCGACCAAAGTCCCCGGTCAGCGTTGCTGGTTGGGAGGACTCGCTCCACGCAACCAGGGCACCCGGGCGGGCCTGCCGCAGGCCGGGCGCGGGCGCGAGGATGAAGCAGGTGACTCCATCGCCGGCGGGCACCGAGCCGACCACGCGCCGACCTGCGAGCTGGTCAGTCATGGTGCGCCATACGCCTGCCTCCGGGCGCGGGGCGAGCTGCGATCGACGCCCCTGCTGGACCCACACCCACGGGTCCTGGAGCGACATCGTCGCACCCGGGATCATCGCGCCGTCCGCCCGCGAGAGCGCGGCCCAGAAGTGCACCGCGTGACGTGCGGTCAGTGTTGCGCCGGCCGCGTGGGCGGATGTGGGCTGCAGGACGAAGGAGAGCTCGCCGTCACCGGATTCGAGCAGCGGCGCCGCGGAACGCACCGCGGCGGTGACGACCGGGGGCGGCGCGTCGGCTGGGACCGCTTTCACAAGCGCCGGGGGGCTGGAGCCGCTCGGCCATCCCGCGCCCACGCTCGTGGGAACGGCGATCGTGGGGCCGGGGACAAGCATTGCGAGGGCCTGCGAGATCGACTGTGCTTCGGCGGACGCGTGCTCGCGAGAGAGGACGCGGTCGTCGCCGGGCGCTCCGAGCTGCCAGCGGTTGATGCGCTGGCCGTACCGCTCGAGCGTGGGGGCGAGGTAGGGGAGCCATGCGCGCTGCTGGCCCGCGAGCAGGGTCCAGGTGTCCGCGGGGTCGAGCTGGGTGAGGGCGGCGAGCTGCGCGGGCAAGCGAGGGAGCGTGAGCGTGATAACACGCCGGTCGGCGAGAAGCGCATCGATGAGCGGCGCGAGCGCTCCGGTGTGCGCGGGCGCGGTCTCGGTGGTGAGCTGCTCATTCCACACAGGGATCGACAGCGCGCCGGCGCCGATCTGCCGTACGAACGTTGCGGCATGCGGGAGCGCCTGTGCGGGGATCTCCGAGAAGCTCAAGCCGAACCTGGCCCGGTCTGCCACGAGCACGGCATCGGTGGTGACCACGCTGGAGGCCGTCCAGAGGAAGTCGACGAAGGACTGGCCGACGGGTGTGCCGGAGTCGGTGGTGACGGTCATGGCCGCGCGGTACCAGCCGAGGCGCGGCAGGCGGGGCGTCCAGTCGAGCTGCGTGAAGCCCGCGCCGATGCTCTTGTTGAGGCTGTCGGCGGGGCGGCCCTCGGCATCGGTCACGATGATGCGGATCGCCAGCGGCTCGCCGGTGAGGTCCCGCACGAGCAGCTTGAGCTCGGGCGCACCGGGCTGCGCGGTGATATTCGTGGGCGAGGCAGTGGTGATCTCGATGCGGGGCAGCTGCACGATGGCGACGTCATCGAACCACGCGGAGCCGTCGAAGTCCTGCGGCCACACCGTGCCAGCGTCGGCGCGTGCGGCGTGGTGCTGTTGGGGCTGCAGGAGCTGGAGCTCGAGCTGGATGTAAGCGGCGTTGGCGGCGTCGCCGACGAGCTCGGTCGCGACCGGCTTCCACTCGCCGTTGGAGACCACGAGCTCGGTGCGCACTTCGGTGTTGGGGATCGTGCGGCCAGCGGCGTCGAGGAAACGGGCGACGAGGGCGGCGCGGGCGTGGGTGAGGTTCTCGGTGCGGACCTTGGCGGAGATGAGGTAATCGGCGTTCTGGAAGACGGGGATGACGCCGTCGCCCAGGAGGAGCGAGGTGCTGCCGCCAGCGGTGGGCAGCTGCACCGCACCCTCGCCAGCCGCGGCGAGTCCGCCCTCGCTGGTGTAACGCAGCGTCGCGAGGTTCCATGCAGGGAAGCCGGGGCGCGGGGCCTTGGGACGATCGTGGGCGTGGAACCAGTGCTCGGGGACCTCGTGCGGGTTGGTGTCGCGTTCCTCAAAGTCAAAGACGCGCACCACGCGCCGGCTGGCGCCGGGGCGGGCGACCTCCTCGGGCGTAGGCGCGGTCGCGGGCGGCATGATCTCAATGCGCTGCTGGGCGGGTGCGAGGCCGGCTGAAAGCGCGAGCCCGGCGGCCGCGGCGAGGAGGCAGGGGATAGCGGTCCCGGGAGCGCGGGTCATTCCGGTACTTATCGGCCGCGGGAGGGGGGGGGCTTTGGCGGTGGCGGGCCTGTGTTACTTCAGGCGGAGGGTCTTGGCGGCGAGGATGCCGGCGGCAGCCTTGAGGACGAGGTAGGCGGCGCCGAGATAGAGGCCGGCGTAGATGATGACGGCGGCGACGAAGCCGATGAGGCCAGCGTCGATGTCGAAGAGGCTGTAGCTGCGGTCCATTGCCCCCTCCAGGGCAAGGGCCATTAGGGCGACGGGGTTGAGGACCATGAAGATGCTGAAGAAGTCCTCGCCTGCGTCGTTGGCGTTGAGGATGGCGAAGAGGGTGAAGGCGGTGACGCCGGGGATGATGGCCCAGAGGAGGAGGGCAACGCCGAAGTTAGCCGCCGCGGCGGTGGCGGACTTCTTGCAGGCCATGCTGAGGAGCGCGCCCGTGGCGGTGAGGAAGATAAGCGGCGGGAGGAGGATGAGGGGGACCCAGAGGAGGATGGCGGGGCTGATGGTGCGGTGGTCGTAGTAGAAGCCGGCGAGCACGGCGAGGACGAAGTGCACGCCGAGGATGAGAGGGATGTACCACTGGCGGCGGAGCGCGCCCGCGGCCTTGCCGATGATGATCGACCAGGCGGAGAGGGGGGTTGTCAGCAGTACTTCCCATGTGCGGGCTTCGCGCTCGCCGCTGATGACGGCGGAGGGCGAGATCGCGCCCGTGAGCAGGACGAGCAGGATGCCGATGATGCCGACGGGGAAGTGGAGTTCTTCGCCGTCAAGGCCGGCGTAGTAGTAGATGGTGCACATGGCGGCCGCGGCGATGGCGAGGGCGGCGTACATGCGGAACCTGGTGCGGAAGTGGGCCTGGCGGACTTCGCGCCAGAGGACGGGGTGGTCGCTGACGGTTCGTGTGACGCCTTCCTGGACGGAGGAGGCGCGGCGCTTGTGCTTGATGTCGGGAGGCGTGAAGGTGTCGTCGGACGTGGGGGTGGGCGTGCCTGCGATGGCGCTCGCAGCGGCTGCGTAGACGGCAGGCTGGTCGGCGACGGGTGGAGCGCCCTTGACCTTCCTGGGCTTCTTCACCTTCTTGCCCTTGGGGATGATCGAGCCGCCCGCACCCTCGCGGGCCATGACGGCGCGGAGGCGGATGGAGGAGGCGACGAACATGAGGGCGCACCAGCCGAGGGTGTAGAGCGTGGAGAAGATCCAGGCGTTGCGCACCGCGTCGGCGGCGCCGAACTCGAAGCCGAAGGTGACGCAGGCCATGGCCGCGGGGGTGGAGCAGTAGGTGAGGAACTCGAAGGGCGGGGGGACGTTAAACTTCCACGCGTAGATGATCCAGCCGAGCGGCACTATGCCCATGACGAAAAGGAGCTGGGTGAAGCCGGCGCTCATGGCGTTGGTGGTGCGCTTGGCCTTGATCGAGTGCCACAGGGCGCACATGCCCGCGAAGAGCGCGGTGGCGAGGGAGAGCACGGTGCCGGCGACGATCTCGGTGGCGGAGACGCCGCCAAAGACGCGGACGGCGAGGAGGAGGGGGGCCGCGGCGAGGGTGAGGATGAGGAGCTGGACGAAGAACGCGAAGGTCTTGCCCATCACGATCTGCCAGGCCTTGAGGGGCGTGGTGAGGAGCGTGGCGAGGGTGCCGGCGCGCTTCTCTTCGCAGATGGCGGGGGCGCCGAAGATTGCGCCCGCGAAGGCGAGGGCGCCGAGCTGGAACCAGAGGATGACCTTGGTGGCGATGGGGGCGACCGTCTGGAGGGACTGAAGGCGGAGCGAGGGGGAGGCGGCGGAGCGGAGTTCGTCGGACGCGCCGGCGAAGGTAAGGGCGATGACGCCGGCGAGCAGGAGCACGTAAATGCAGCGGATCCAATAGGTGCCGCTCTTGCGGCCGCTGATCCAGACGTCGCGGTGGAAGATGGGGCCGGGGACGGCGGCGATGAAGTTCTTCGGGCGCAGCAGGAGCTTGAGGCGGGTGAGGAGGGACTCGCGCGGGGGCGCGGGGGTGGCGTCGGGTGGCGGGGCGTCGAGTGAGGGCGGCGCGGCGGGCGCCATGGTCATTGCAGGGCCCCCGTGGTGAGCTTGAGGAAGGCGTCCTCGAGCTTGACCTCCTGGGGCTGGAAGCTGGCGATGCGGGCGCCGCAGGCGAGGAGCTTTTCGATGACGAAGTGGTGGCCGTGGGTGCCCTGGACGAGCTCGACGGTGAGGGCGAGGTCTTCGCCGTTTTTGACGCTGGAGACGCGCGGGTCCTTGAGGAGGGCGTCCTTCGCGACTTCGACGGGGGCACCCTCGGGCTCGAGCTTGACCTCGATGCGCTCACCGACGGTGGAGATGGCGCGGGTGCGGGCGAGGGCGTCTTTCATCGAGCCGGAGTAGAGGAGGCGGCCGCGCTCGATGATGCCGATGCAGGTGGACATCTCGCCGAGCTCGGTGAGGATGTGGGAGGAGACCATGAGGGTCTTGCCCATGCGGCCGAGCTCGGTGAGGAGGGAGCGCATCTCGATGCGGGCGCGGGGGTCGAGGCCGGAGGCGGGCTCGTCGAGGAAGAGGACCTTGGGGTCGTGGATGAGAACGCGGGCGACGCCGAGGCGCTGCTGCATGCCGCGGGAGAGGGAGTCGACGAGGGCGGTGCGCTTCTGGGTGAGGTCGGTGAGCTCGAGGACCTGGTCGACGATGCGGCGGCGCTCGCGCCGGGGGATACTGAAGGCGGCGGCGAAGAACTGGAGGTATTCGTCGACGGTGAGGTCGTCGTAGACGCCGAGGAAGTCGGGCATGTAGCCGATGAGGCGGCGGATGTCGTCGGCGCGGGTGGCGCAGTTGAGGCCGCAGACCTGGGCCCAACCGCTGTCGGGCTTAAGGAGGCAGGCGAGGATCTTCATGCAGGTGGTCTTGCCGGCGCCGTTGGGGCCGATGAAGCCGAAGATCTCGCCGGGCCCGATGTCGAGGGTGAGGTTGTCGAGGGCGGTGAGGGCGCCGTAGCGCTTGGTGAGCCCGCTGGTGCGGATCATGGCTGCTGAGTCTCCAGCGGCGTGAGCAGCCGCAGCATGGTCGTCTGCTTGGTTTGCAGGTTCTTGACGCCCTGAACGGTGAGGTCCATGGGGAGGTCGGTCAGGCGGACGCAGACGCAGGCGAAGTGGCCGCCGGCGAGCATGGCGTCCACGGCTTCGCCCCGCTCGCGGACCCAAGGGAGGGAGGCGGGGGTGGCGGTGGGGGGGCGCCAGTAGTCGGGGCTCGTGTGGGGGGTGCGGTTCCAGGCGGTGCTGCGGTGTGTGGGGCTGGCGGTGCTGACGCGGAAGACACGGTCGCGCGCATTGGCGGCGGTGACGGCGGTCTCCGGTGCGATGGCGTGCCACTGGTCGCCGATGCCGAGGAAGGCCTCGCGGACGACGGCGCCCTCGGGGAGGTTGGTGAGCGTGACCTCGTAGTAGCCGCCGGCGTCCTTGACCTTCGCGCCGATGTCCTTTGATGTGCACTCGGCGAGGGGCGCGAGGTCGGAGACGGTGCGGAAGCTCCACTGGGGGACGTCGACGGTCTCGGGCCAGGCGGTGCGGAGTGCGGCGCCGCTGTCGTCACTGAGGATGGGGAGGTGGAGGTCGGGGAGGGAGATGAGGGAAGTGTCGGAGTTGAAGGCGTTGGAGTTGGCGGAGACGCCGCGTGCCCAGGCCGCGTGGCGGCCGCCCTCAAGGGCGACGGTGATGGGTTTGCCGGCGAAGATGCCGGTGAGGCCCAGGTGCGCGGACCTGAGGGGCTGGCCCTCGGCGGAGCAGATGGTGTCGGCGAAGGTGAGGCGGGAGGCGATCGACTCGCCGGAGCGCATGACCCGCGGAACGAGCACGGCCGCGGTGCCGGCGAGGCAGATCCACATGAGGGCGGTGAACCAGGAGTAGCGCGACTGCTTGCGCCACTTGAGGACCTTGGCGTCGATGGGGCCGACGAGCAGGGCGAGGCCGACCATGCAGGTGCAGATGGCCCAGAAGACGCCGGTGCCGATGGGCGGGATGGTGGCGATGGTGTCGAGGGAACTGTTGATGGCGCCGGCGGTCTCAGACTCGTTGAGCTCGCCCCAGCCGCCCCAGTAGTACTGCTGCTGGTGGCCCCCGAGCTTGGCGCGTGGGGTGAGGGTGGGCGTCATGATCGCACGCCAGACCTTCTTGACGGCCTCGTCGTTCATGAGGGCCGCGGCGTTGCGGGGCTCGAAGCCGATGACGGTGACCATGCCCAGGCCGGCAGGGCCGTGGGCGACGAGGAAGCCGGCGGGGGTGTCATCACTGGGGCGGTGCGCGGGGTAGAGGGTCTTCCAGCCCAGGCGCTGGCCCTCAGGCGTGAGGTTGAGGGCGCGGGCCTGGTGGGTGGTCGCGGCGATGCCGGGCATCAGGTCTTTGATGTCGGAGCCGAGGGTGAAGACCTGCTGCTCGGTGCCGCTGATGGGGGCGGGGAGATCGGAGAGAAAGTCGGGCCAGGCGGGGCCGATCTGGTCGGCGCGGATGATGAGGCGGCCGCCGGCCTGCACCCAGGTGCTGATGGCAGTTTTGATGCGCGGGTCGACGCGGGCGAGGTCCTCCGCGGCGCACACCAGCATGTCGGCGGACTCGTACGCGGTCCAGCTCATCGGCAGGCGGCCGGGCTGGATGTTGGCCGGGAACATGTTGTCCCAGATCTGGTCGGGGTCGACGTTGGCGTTGGGCGGGTTGCCGAAGTTGTACGCGGAGGTGCCCTGGTTGACGTTGATCTGCTTGATCTCGAGGGCCTTCTTGGCGGAGGTCTCGCCGACGAGCACGGCGTGGCCGGCGCGCGCGAGGCCGATCCGGGGCATCTGGAGGTCGTCGCCCTGCGGCTGGCGGGCGTATCGGAGCTTGGTGCTATAGCCGGGGCCCGCGAGGGTGAAGACCAGCTCCCTGGCGTTGAACGCGGGGCTGAAGATGACCTCGACGGGCGTGATCTGGCCGGGCGTTGTTGCGACAGGGCCCACGTACATCACGGCGTTCTGCGTGCCGTCCTGCTGGCAGGTGAGGGTGAGGATGCCGGAGAAGGGCTTGTCCTGGCTGGTGACCCAGACGGTGGCGGGCTGCCAGCGTTCGCCGGAGAGCATGCCGGAGCCCCAGCCGAGGTCGACGTTGACGATCTCGACGGGTGGGGGTTTGCGACGCTTGGGTTTGTCTTGGGCGAGGGTGGAGGAGGTGAAGAGGAGGGAGAAGAGGAGCGTGAAGAGCAGCGCGGCGAATCGGTGGCGCACGGCGATGTGCGGGGCCCTCGCTGTTGCTGAGGGTGAAAGGATCTGGGAACTCGTCCGGAGCTTGCGCTCCGGTCTCGTATGCGTGTCGATGCTCGGACTCGTCACAGGTACACCTTGCGGTTGTAGATGAACCACTCGAACATGACGACGCCCAGGGCGGCAAGGAGGAACCAGGGCCAGAGGCGCTTGTCGGCCTCGGCGGAGCGCTTGGTTTCCTGCTTGACCTCGTCGTTGGCGAGCATGATGGTCTTCGCGGCGGCGAGGTCGGACTCGTTGGGGTCGAGCATGTTGCACACGTAGCTGCGGAGCACGCGGCCCGAGCCGTCCTCGAGGTCGGTAGGGCCGGCGGGGCCTTCCCAGGTGACGTCGTAGACGCCCGTCTTTTCGATGGGGCCGAAGACGATGCGGCCGTCGCTGGCCGCGGTGAGTGGTTGGGCGTCGTCGCCCGGCGGTTTCACGGTGATGTTCCTGGCGCCGACGGGGAGGCGGTCGGAGAGCTCGCGTCCCGGGAGGAGCATGCGGCCGGCGGTGTTGAAGACGTCCTCGCCCAGATAGTTGATGGTGGAGGCGAGGAAGAGGACGAAGCTGGGCTTGAAGGGCCAGTCGCTCTCGGCGGGGTCGAAGGGGACGACGATGGAGCGGAGATCGTTGGTGGTGACCTCGACGATCATGGGGCCGTTGTCGGCGGTGGCAAGGGACTCGGCGCCGAGCTCGCGGCTGACCTCGATCTGGCGCGAGGCGGCGATGTTGACGGAGGAGATGTTGGCGACGCGGAGGGCGGGGTGGTCGCGGTTCCAGTCGATGACGGCCGCGGCGGGGCCGGGGCCTTTGTCGGTGATCCCGAGGCCGGGGGGGACGACGCCGAGCATGAGATAGCGGCCGGGGGGGAGGGCTGTTGTCAGCCGCGGTCCGGGGGGCACCAGCTTCGCCGCGTCGGCGGTGGCTGGTGTTGGGGTGGTTCCTGTTGGCGGCGACGCTGGTGGCACGTTTGATGCCACCTCTGTCGTTGGCACCCAGCCGTTGAGGATGATGACGTCGTACTCGCCGACGCGGTTCTGGCGGACGAGCTCTTCGAACTCGGCGGGGGTCTTCTGGTCGAGGCGGGAGAGGGGCAGGCCGCCGAGCGCGGAGGTGATAAAGAGGTCGGTGCGGCCGACGATGGCGACGGCCATCTTCTTGGCGGGGGGCACGACGAGCCAGGCGCGGTCGTCGGTGGAGAGGACGTCGCCCTCGAGGGGCTCGCCGGTGCCGGAGGAGCGGAGGCGGACCTGGACGAGGGCGCCGCCGCCGCGTTCGAGCTGGAAGACCACGCCGCCGACGCCGGGGGTGATCTTGGCAGCGGGTGCTTCCTTCTTCTCGTCGTCGGGCCTGGGCGTGGCGGCGGGTGCGCCGGCGGCGGCCGCGGCTTCGCGCTCGCGGGCCTCGGCCTGGGCGGCGGCGCTGGCGGAGAGCTCGGTGCTGCTCGCGCCGGGGATGGTTGTGGAGCGGATGCCCGCGACGGTGCCGTCGATGAGCATCTCGATGTCGACCACGCGGTCCTGCCTATCGGCGTTCTGCACGGCGACGAAGATGGAGAGCTTCGCGGGGTCGTCGTAGTTGCGCTCGGAGCGGAGGCCGGTGATGCCGAGGTTGGTGGCGTTCTCGCGCCCGACGTGGTGGTACATCACGGTGTCGTCGGGGTCGGGGCGGGCCTTGTCGGCGTCGGGGAGCTTGCCGTCGGTGTAGAGGTGCATGGTGACGGGGGCGCCGACGGTGAGGCCCTCGACGGCGTTGCCCTCGACCACGCGCTTGGGCTTGTGGGCCATGGCGAGGCGCATGGCTTCTTCGAGCGAGGTGGGGCCCTCTGAGATGGTGATGGACTCAATAGCGGTCTTGAGCGCGGCCTTGTCGTTGGTGAACTGTTGGCGGACGTCGCCGCCGCCGGCGAACGAGATCACCATGGCCTCGTCGGCGGTGCTGCGGTTGAACATGTTGCCCTCGCCGAGGGATTCGACCAGGGCGATGGCCTGCTTCTTGGCGGCGTCGAGGCGGGAGACCGGGTTGCCGTTGTCGTCCTCGTCGAGCGCGGCCATGGAGCCGGAGCGGTCGATGAGGATGACGTGCTTGTTGCCGATGACGTTCTGGCCCTTCATCGTGAGCTGGCCGAGGGCGCCGATGATGCCGGCGAGGGCGAGCAGCTGGAGGAAGAGCAGGAGGTTCTTGCGGAGCTTTTGGAAAGGGGCGTTGGCCTGGAGGTCCTGGATGGACTTCTTCCAGAGGAGGGTGGTGGAGACCTCGAGGTCGCGCCGGCGGAGTTTGAGGAAGTAGAGGATCACGAGCGTCGGCACGGCGATGCTCGCGGCGATGATGGCGTAGGTGGGGGTGAGCCAGGTCATGGCGCGACCTCCTTAGGAAGTGGCAGAGTGGCAAAGTGGCAGAGTGGCAAAGTGCGCAAGCGATCACTCCTGGTCCACTTTGCCACTTCGCCACTGTGCCACTTTGCCACTATCACTTCACCACCCCCCTCTTGCGCAGGTAGTCCAGGATCAGCACATCGATGGGCGTGTCGCTGCGGACGGTGAGCATCTGCATGTCACGCCGCAGGCAGAAAGCGTTGATCTCCTGGCAGTAGGCGGCGAGGTTGGCCTTGTAGCGCTTCATCAGCGGGGCGGAGATCGTGACCTCAGCGAGATCGGCGTCTTCGACGTCCTTGAGGCGGAGGTCGCCGGTGACGGGCGGCTCGAGCTCCTGCGGTGAAAGCACCTGGATGCAGAAGACGTCGTAGCCGTGGCCGACCAGGCGGCGGAGGCCGTCCTCGTAGCCCTCTTTGAAGAAGAAGTCGGAGAAGACGAGCATGACGCCCTTGCCGCGGCGGGTGAGGGCGATGCGTTCGCAAGCTTCCTTAAAGGAGAAGCTGCCGGCGGGCTCGAGGGTGCAGAGGAAGCGGGCGAGGTCGTGGGTGCGGCGGCGGCCGCGGAGGTCGCGGAGCGCGCCGGCGACGGAGCCCTCGGCGGCGCCCATGGCGGTGCAGGAGACGCGGTTGAGGTTGACGAGGCCGACGTAGCCCATGGCCATGGCGGCCTTCTGCATGAAAAGGAACTTGCTGGGCTCGCCGCAGTCGGAAGAGGCGGAGGCGTCGATGACGACGGAGAGGGAGAGGTCTTCTTCTTCGAGGAAGAGTTTCAAGAAGAGGTGGTCGAGGCGGGCGTAGATGTTCCAGTCGATGTGGCGGATGTCGTCGCCGGAGACATACTGGCGGTGGTCGGCGAACTCGACGGACTGGCCGCGTTTCTTGGAGCGGCGCTCGCCCTTGAGCTTGCCGAAGAAGACGCGCTTGGAGGAGAGGTCGAGGTTCTCGAGCTTGGCGATGAGCTCGTTCGAGAGGAGGTCCTCGATGCCTTTGGGGCGGGATGGGGCTTGTGTCTTCAGCACTCGTGTGGCTCGGAGAAAGGCGCTACCGCGGAGTTTGCGGAGTGAGCGGAGTTGCGCGGAGTTTCTTCTGAGAGGAATGAGCGGGGGAGTGGGGTCCTGGATGTGAGGACGCGGCGGTAGATGCCGGACTTGAGGCTCGGGGTATTGAAGTTGATCAGCAGGCCCAGGGGCATCCCTGTCGAGCGCATGTAGCTCATCATCACGCCGATATGGCCGTCGCTGACTTTCTCCGTTGACTTGAGCTCAACGATGACGAGCCCGCCGACAAGGAGGTCAACAACCTGATCACCGATCTCGATCTCCTCGTACCGGACGCGGAGACGCTTCTGCCGCTCGAACGGGATTCCTCGCTTCGTGAGTTCGTAGGCGAGGGCCTCCTCGTACAATCGCTCGAGTAACCCGGGTCCGAGGACGGAATGCACTTTGAACGCGGCCGCGAGGATCTGGTCGGTCACCCGATTCCACTCTTCGGGAACATCGCGCGGTCCGGGCCTGTGCTCGTTCTGCTTCATCCTGATTCAAACTCCGCGCGACTCCGCCTACTCCGCAAACTCCGCGGTGGTGCCTTGCCTTACACACCCGCCTTCACGGGCTCGGTGGGGGTCATGTCGACGATCTGCTTCACCAGGGCGTCGGGGTCGACGCGGTCGGCTTCGGCTTCGAAGTTGAGGATCAGGCGGTGGCGGAGGGCCATGGCGGCCACGCTGCGGATGTCGGCGAAGCTGACGTGGTAGCGGCCTTCGACCAGGGCCCGGACCTTGCCGCCGAGCATCAGGGCCTGGGCGGCGCGGGGGCTGGCGCCGCAGCGGACGTACTTGTTGGTGGGGCCGCTCGCGCCGCCCGCGGCCATCACGCCCATGGGGTGCGTGGCGAGGACGAGGCGGGCGACGTACTCCTTGACGTGCGGGGCGACGATGACGCCGCGGGCCAGCTGCTGCATGGCGAGGATGGTGGGGCCGTCGAGGATCTTGCTGCTCTCGGGCTGCTGGGTGGCGGTGGTGCGGTCGAGGATGGTCATGAGGTCATCGAGCTGTGAGTAGCCGACGACGATCTTGAAGATGAAGCGGTCGAGCTGGGCTTCGGGGAGCGGGTAGGTGCCCTCCTGCTCGATGGGGTTCTGCGTGGCGAGGACGAGGAAGGGGGCCGCGAGCTTGTAGCTGATGCCGGCGACGGTGACGCTGCGCTCCTGCATGGCCTCGAGGAGGGCGGACTGGGTCTTGGGGGTGGCGCGGTTGATCTCGTCGGCGAGGACGACCTGGGCGAAGATTGGGCCCTTCTGGAACTCGAACTTGCGGCGGCCGGTCTCGTGGTCCTCCATGACGATGTTGGTGCCGATCACGTCGGAGGGCATGAGGTCCGGGGTGAACTGGATGCGGCTGAAGGGCAGGCTCAGGGTCTGCGCGAGCGTGCGGACGAGCAGGGTTTTGCCCAGGCCGGGGACGCCCTCGAGCAGGACGTTGCCGCCGGCGAAGAGGGCCAGGAGCACGCCCTCGACGACGTCGGAGTGGCCGACGACGACCTTGCCGATCTCGGCCTTGAGGCGTGCGAAGGTGTCGCGGAACTTGTCGCACTCGGCCTTCACTTCGGCGGGGGTCTGAAGGTCCGGGGTCTTGGTGATGGTGGCCATTGCAGGCTCCTGGGGTAAATCGCAAAGGGCAAAGGTTCAAAGGGCAAAGGGGGTGACCGGTTCAATCAGCTGGCGGCTCCGTCGTCCATGTCGCCGCGGGCTTTCTGCTTGGCTTTCAGGAGGCGGCTCATGCCCTGGTCCTCCTGCTTGGTACCGGCTGGTGAGTCGACGGGGCGCGGCTTGTCGCGGAAGACCTCGGGGCGGGCGTCGGCGCCGCCGAGCGCGATCTGCGTTGCGCCCTTTTTGAGCTGCTCGGGGCTGGCCTCGAACTTGCGCTTGGCGGTGTCCATCGCGGCTTTCACTTCGGCCTTGGCCTCGGCCTTGAGGTGGGCTTCGGAGATCGCCTGGCCGGCGGAGCCGCGCTCGGCCATCTTCTTCTTGGCCAGCTCGCGGGCCTGCATGAGCGAGCCGAGCTGCTCGCCGCCCTTGCTGGTGCTGCGGCGGAAGACCCCCTTGACCGCGCCCCACATCAGCGGGATGTCGATACGGACCCGGCGCACGCCGACGTCGACGAGGAAGGTGCCCAGGCCGAGCACGGCCATGAGCAGCCAGATGCTCTGCGAGGAGACGGGCATGGTGACGCCCTCGCGCGACCAGAGGTCGGGCAGCTGGGTCTCCCAGTTGTTGAACACGCGCCCGCCGGTCATCTCCGCGACCTGCGTGAGGATGGGCGTGTTGTCCTCGAGCGTGCGATACTCGTCGGCGAAGGGGCGGGTGATCGCGGCCTGTGCGGAGCCCTCGAGCACGCCGCCCTCGACCTTGTCGTCGGGGGCGACGTAGCGGACGCTGAGGACGTAGGTGCCCGACTGGTCGCTCTTGACGGTGCTCTGGTAGCGGCCGGGGCCGACCTGCTTGAAGTCGACGTCCTGGCCTTCGCCGCCGGGGACGGCGACGCGACCCTTGAATCGTGCGAAGTTGAGGCGCTCGCCGCTGCTGTCGAGGGCGTCGACGGTGATGAGCGTCTGGTCGCCCTTGTTCTCGGTGCTGATACGGACGCTGGCGCTGCCGCTGGGGCGCATGGTCCAGCGGACGTGCTGCTCCCAGAACTGGCGGTAGTTCTGCCACGCGGACCACTGCTTGTTCCAGCGGGTGCTGGCGTCGCTGGTGTAGGCGATGACCTTGCCCAGGCCGTACTGCCAGCCGGCGAGGAGCGGGTCGCTGGCCTGCGCCGCGGCGGGGTCGTCGGCCTTGATCTTGATGGAGACGAGGGCGAGGCCCTCGCGCTCGCCGGTGACGACGTAGCCGTTGACGTTGGGGACGCCGGAGAGGCCGCGCATGGCCTCGTCGGCGCCGGGGATCATGATGGCGGGGAAGCCGGGGCCGGCGAGCTGCTCGCGGATGAGGGAACGGCGGACGGTCTGGGCTTCCTTGATGAAGATCTCGGGGATGCTGGCGAGCTCTTTCTCGGTGTTGACGAAGTACCAGTTGCCCTCGGTGGCGGTGGCCATTTCCTTCATCTTGGCGATGTCGGCGCCGCCGTGGGGGTAGACGCCGACGCAGCTGATGGTGATCTTGGCGTCCACGAACTTGTCGAGGAGGGTGGAGGTGGGGGTGGTGGGGTCGCCGTCGCTGATGATGATGACGTGCTTCTGTCCGGCGTCGGCCTTCATAAGGCCCTCGAGGGCGAGCTCGAGGCTGGGGATGAAGCTGGGCATGTCGCCGAAGCGGAGGTTCTGAATGGAGCGCTTGATCTTGGAGCCGTCGGCGACGACCTCGAGGGGGTGCACCCACTCGGTGCCGGCGTGGGCGCCAACGCCGGTGAACTCGATGATGCCGGCGAGGTCGAGGCGCGAGAGCGAGTTGACGGCGGCCTCGCAGACCTTCTTGCCGTAGAAGACGCCGTCGGGCATTTCGACCGAGTGGATGACAAGGGCGAGAGCGCCGCGAGGCATCTGCCGCTTCTGCGGCGGGTCGAGGCGGACGGGGAGGGCGTCTTCGAGGGGCGAGCCGATCCAGCCGCCGGCGCCGAAGCTCTCGGGCCCGCCGATCATCACGAGGCCGCCGCCGGTGTCGTGCACGTACTGCCGCAGGTTCTCCTGGAGCGCCTGGCTGAACTTGTACGCGGACTGGTTGACCATCACGACCGCGTCGTAGGCGTTGAGCTCGGTGAGCGTGGGGGGGACCTGGTCGGCGGTCTTGACCTCGACCGCGATCTTGGCCTCCTCCATGGCGCGGAGGAACTCCTCGCTGTCCTTAGGGCGCTCGCCGATCTCTGTGATGACGAGCACCTTGCCCGCGCCGGCGACGAACGTGACGCTGCTGCCGGTGTTGTTCTGGCGGAGGATGTCGCCGACGACCTGGCCGTTGTGCTCGTAGGCCTCGAACGCGGCCTTGAACTCCTGCGGGCCGGTCTTGAGGGCCTTGACCTGCACCTGCTTGACGTTGAGGCCGGGCTTGAGCTCGACTTCGGTCGAGAGGTCGTTGTCGCCGGTGCCGCTCAAGTCCACGGCCTGGCCGTTCATGAGGAGGGTGAGCTTGCCGCGCGTCTCGGTGAGCGAGCGCAGGACGATCTTGACGCTCATCGTCTCGCCCTCGCGGGCGCTGGCGGGGGCGACGACGCGGTCGATCATGACCTCGCGGTCGTACTTGTACTTGATGGGCACCACGTCGATGGGGACCTTCATCGCCTTGGCCGTGGTCGCGGCCTGGAGGATGTCGCCGACGGTCTGGTTGCCGTCGGTGGCGAGGAGGACTCGGAGCCCGGCCTCTCGGGACGCGCTGGCGATGGCCAGCTTCACCGCGGCGGCGAGGTTGGTGCCGTCGGAGGCGCCGATGTGCTGAGGCTCGAGCGTGCGGTTGAGCTTGCTGGGGAGCTGCTGTACGTAGGCGTCCTTGGCGGCGGTGACGAGGCCGACCATGTCCTCGGGTTTCTTGTCCTTGATGGCCGTTTCGACGAAGCGGCGGGCGTCGGTCTGCACCTGCGGGGGCACGCTCTCGCTGGCGTCGAGCACCATCATCACCGCAACGCCCTTGCTCTCCTTGCGCCAGCTGGGCTCGGCCATCGCGCCCGCGAGCAGGACGATGACGAGCAGGCGGACAACGAGGGCGACCCATCGGGTGGTGCCGCCCAGGCCCGAGAGGCTCTTGCGGGCCATCCAGATGGAGGCCGCGCCCAGGATGGGGATCAGCAGCAGCCACACGGGCACGTCGAAGTGCAGCGGGCCGAGGTGCACGGCGGCGAGGGTGTTCAACCGGCACCTCCTGTGCTGCGATCATCCGTGCCACGATCATGGCCCTGCATGATCGTGCTCTTCACTGCGGAAGTGCCGGTGACATTCTCTTTCAAGCGCGGCTTCTCGAATGCCTGCACGCGGTTGTTCCCGCTATCGAGGACGTACACGAGGTCACCCCTCACGGCGACACCCCAGGGCGTCGAGAGCTGGCCGGGCTGGCGGCCGAGCTGGCCCCATGTGCCCATCGACGCGCCGCTGGCCAGGTCGATGCGCTGGATGCGGTGGTTGCCGAACTCGCAGACGAGGGCGGTGCCATCGCCCAGCAGCGCCAGGCCGTAGGGGTAGGCGAACTGGCCGATCGCGGGGCCTGTCGTGCAATCGGGGTTGATCCACGCGATGAGCTTGCCGTCGAGCGTGAAGCGGCCGACGCGGTGGTTGCAGGCGTCGTTGACGACGAGCTCCTGGCGGGCGGTGTCGATGGCGATCGACTGCGGGCGGTTGAACTGGATGGTGTCGGCGGAGGCAGAGTCGCCCTGGCTGCCGAAGGAGAACTTGAACTCGAAGGGCGAGGGCGCGGGGCCGAGGTCGCCGCCCTTTGCCGCGTCGATGAGCTGCTGGCGCGTGACGGGCGACTTCGGCTCGAAGACGCTGATGCGCTCGTTGTGCTGGTACTCGCTGACGTAGAGGCGGGCGATGGCCTTGCCGTCGGGCGTAGGGAGCACGGCGATGTCGGTGGGGAAGACGAACTGGCCGGGGCCGTTGCCGTACTCGCCGAAGCGGGTGAGCAGAGCGCCCAGCCCCTCGCCCTCGCGCCCGGGGGCAAGCGAGCCGCCGTCGTACACCATGACGCGGAAGTAGTGGGTGTCGGCGACAAAGACGATGGGACCGTCGGAGCCCTCGGCGTCCCACACGGTCATGCCCGTGGGCTTGCCCTCTTTCCATTCGGGCATCTGCCAGCCGCCGCGCCCTTCGCCGGTGACGGCGTCAAGGCGCTGCACGCGGGCGAGCTTGTCGATGACCCAAACGCCGGAGCGGTCGACGTCGAGGCAGCGGGGGTAGCTGAACTGGCCGGGGGAGGTGCCGACCTCGCCGAAGGAGAGTTTGACGTTGAGCGGCTGACCGTCCTGGTGGCGCGTGCAGGAGGGGAGAGCGAGCAGCGCCGCGGCGGACAGGAGGGCACAGGCTGCTCGGCCAAAGGGCATCAACTTCATCCTACTGGAAAGCCCTGCTACGAGGTGCACGGGCCGGTTGTTTGGATGGGCCCCGGGCATCGGTGAGAGAGGTGTTGGGAAGTCACCTGAGCTGCTTCAACGTTTTCGACGCCGCCCACGCTGCCAGGCCCGCCACAAAGAAGCCGACCACGACTACAGACACCGCCGCGGCGGACACGTCCTGCATCCGGAGCTGGTGCAGGTGGTTGAGCATCACTTGGGCGAGGCTGGGGGTGCCGGGGGGCTGGACGACCACAGCGGCCTCGATCTCGTGGAGTGACAGGGCGGCGGTGGCCAGGCCCGCGCCGGCGAGGGCACCGCCCTGGAGGGGGAGGCTGGCGCTGATCCAGCCGCGGAAGCCGAGGGCGCCGTCGAGTGCACGGAGGTCGCGCTCGGCCCGGGGTTCCACGGCCGCGAGCCAGACGCCGATGAGTGCGCTCACAAAGCCGAAGCGGGCGGTGTGGGTGATGACGAGGATTAGCGGCGACTCGCCCAGCGACCACAGGCCGGGCGTGGTGTTGACGGCGATGGAGACCGCCGAGCCGACGAGGACTCCGGGGAGGAGCCCGGTGATCAGCAGGGTGCGGAGGCACCAGAGGAGCAGGGTGGGGCGGCGGCGGGCGGCGCTCAGGCCCTGCCAGAAAGCGGCGGCGAGGAGGGTGCCGATGAGGCCGGTGGCGAGGGCGATGGCCGTACTACTTAGTACGGCTTCGCCGGAGAGGGACCAGAAGTCGTGGTAGGGGCGCAGGCCGCGGACGGTGCGGGCGAAGAGCAAGAGTGGGATGAGGATGGCGGCGGCCCAGATGGCGCCGGTGAGGAGCCAGCCGCGGGCGGGGGCGGCGGCGGGCGGGGCGGCTGGCGTTTCGCTGTGCGAAACGGCGGCAGCGACGACGCGGCTGGAGATGATGGACGCGCCGGCGACCGCGGCGAGGACGAGGGGCCAGGCGCTGAGCCAGACGCGCCAGGAGCCGGGGGCTAAGTTGAGGTCAAACCAGACCTTGACGGCGTAGGTGGGGACCTGGGCCAGGTGCAGGGGGATGGCCGAGCCGAGCATGACGAGGAAGACGACGGCGGCGGCGGCGAGCAGGCCGGGGCGGCATAAGCGCCAGAGCTCGCGCGACTTGCGTGGGCCCGCGGCCTCGAGGCGGAGGGTCTCGAGGACGTGCTCGTCGATGCGGCTGATGAACGAGCCCAGCACGAGGGTGGCGATGGGCCAGGCCCAAAGCGATAAGCCAATGACGGCCAGGAGCTTACCGGCGATGGAGGGGGCGTTTGGGATGGTTCCCTGGGCGAGGTCTGCGAGCCAGGAGCCAAGGGGCGTGCCGGCGGCGCGGATGGTGCTGTAACCGTTGTAGGCGAGGTAACTTGGGAGCAGGAGGGGGGTGAAGAGGAGGGGGGCGATGGTCCAGCCGCGCCCGCGGATGAGCCACGCGGCGGGCCAGGCGAGCAGGGTCGCAAGGGTGGCGATGGCGAGAGCCCAGAGGGCGGTGGAGCCGAGCAGTCCCCACGCGGGCAGGAGGGAGAGGGCGGGCTCGGGGCCGGTTGAGGGCGGGGCCTTGGTGATGTCCCCTTCCATAACTCCGGCGGTGACAGACCATAAGACCGCGCCGAGGGGCCACGCGACGCAGATGAGCGTGATGAGGAGCACCAACGAGGGGCCGGCATGCGCGCGGGTGGTTGGATGAGGCGAAGCAGAGGCAGCACTGCGGGCTGAAAGCCCGCCCTCCCGGTCTTGCGCGTGTTGTTCACCGGGCGGGGCCATCGCGGGGGAGTCTATCGGGCGCGTGTGGGGTGAAGGCGGTATCATGACCCCCTATGCCCTCAGCCACCGCCGTGAAGCCCAAGGACGCGTCCTCGAACGGGGGCGGTCCGCCGTACGCGGGGCGGATGGACCGGCTGCGGGCGCTGGCCCAGAAGCAGAACGTCAGCCACATCCTGGTGACCAACCCCTTGGACGTCGGGTACCTGACGGGGTTCTTCGGCGGTGACAGCTACCTGGTGGTGTCGCCCAAGTCGGCGACGGTGATCACCGACGGGCGGTACGTGGAGGAGCTCGAGCCGGTCAAGCCGCTCGCCTCGATCTATGTGCGCAAGGTCGCCATGCCCGCGGCGGTGGCGGAGGTGTTCACCGCGACGCGGGTGGACCGGTGCGCGTTCCAGGCCGAGCACCTGACGGTGAAGGACGTCGAGGACATCACCAAGGCGCTGGGCAAGGGGCCGCAGAACCGGCTGGTGGCGACCAAGCTGCTGGTGCAGTCGCTGCGGGTGATCAAGGACGCGAGCGAGGTGGCCCTGATCCAAAAGGCCGTGAAGCTGCAGGAGGAGGCGCTGAAGGCGACCCTCAAGCAGATCAAGGCGGGGCAGAGCGAGATGGAAGTCGCGGCCATCCTCGAGTTTGAAATGAAGATGCGGGGCAGCAGCAAGCCCGGCTTCGAGACAATCATTGCGGCCAAGGCGAACGGGTCGCTGCCGCACTATCGCCCGAGCGAGAAGACAAAGGTGACGGCGGGGCAGCCGCTGCTGATCGACTGGGGCGCGGTGTACCAGGGCTACCAAGGCGACATGACGCGGACGTTCTCGATGGGCAAGTGGCCCAAGAAGGTCGCGGAGATCTACGAGATCGTGCGGGAGGCCCAGGAGGCCTCGGCCGCGGCGCTGGCGCCCGGGAAGACGTGCCACGAGATCGACAAGATCGCGCGGGACATCATCGACGAGGCGGGGTACGGCGAGCAGTTTGATCACGGGCTGGGGCATGGGCTGGGGATCAGCAAGGAGCCGCCGTGGCTGAACCCCAAGTACCCGGACGCGCCGCTGGAGGTGGGGATGGTGTGCACGGTGGAGCCTGGGATCTACCTGCCGGGGGTTGGGGGGGTGCGGATCGAGGACCAGTACGTGATCACGGAGAAGGGGGCGAAGAACTTCTGCACGCTGCCCAAGGACCTGGAGTGGTCGACGCTGTAAGGCCTTTTACCGCAGAGCACGCAGAGATCGCAGAGGAAGGCATAAGACAGGAGAAGAAGGACGGATTGCGGGGCATGTGATGTGGGAGCAGGGTTCGGAGTGTTTGACTCTGCGTTCTCTGCGTGCTCTGCGGTTCAATCCGAGAAGTCATGATTGATATCAGCAAGCTGAAGGAACTTGTGGCCCTGATGGCCGAGCACGACCTGTCCGAGGTGGACCTCAAGGACGAGAAGGAGTCCATCTCGCTGAAGCGCGGGACGACGCAGGTTGTGCACGCGGCGCCGCAGGTGCAGTATGCGGCGGCGCCGCAGGCAGCCCCCGTGAGCGCGCCGGCCCCGGCGGCGTCGGGTGGGGGGAGCAGCGGAAGCGCGGCTCCCGCGGCGGCGGCTGGCCCGACGATCGACTCGCCCATGGTGGGGACGCTCTACCTCGCGCCGAACCCGGACTCGCCGCCCTTCGTGAAGCCCGGTCAGCAGGTGACGCCGGACACGACGGTGTGCCTGATCGAGGCGATGAAGGTGTTCAATGAGATCAAGGCCGAGAAGAGCGGCACGATCGAGCAGATCCTGGTCAAGAGCGGGCAGGCCGTGGAGTTCGGGCAGAAGCTGTTCGCGATTCGTCCCTCCTGAGACTGACAACACATGTTCAAGAGAGTTCTGATCGCGAATCGTGGTGAGATCGCCCTCCGCATCATGCGCGCGTGCCGCGAGCTGGGTATTGAGACGGTGTGCGTCTACTCGACGGCCGACAAGGATGCGCCGTACCTGCGGCTTGCGGACCGGGCGATTTGCATCGGGCCGGGGCCGGCGAAGGAGAGCTACCTCAACATTTCGCGGATCATCGCCGCGGCCGAGGTCGCGGACGTGGACGCGATCCACCCGGGGTACGGGTTCCTCAGCGAGCGGCCGGACTTCTCGCAGGCGTGCCGTGACTGCAAGATCGAGTTCATCGGGCCGAGCCCCGAGGCAATGGGCAAGCTCGGCGACAAGGTCGAGTGCAAGAGGACCGCCAAGGCCAACAAGGTGCCGATCTTCCCGGGTTCCGAGGGGGCCATCGAGGAAGAGGAAGAGGCGGTCCGGGTTGCCAACGAGATCGGGTACCCGGTGATCATCAAGGCCGCGGCGGGCGGCGGCGGGCGCGGGATGCGGGTGTGCCGCAACGAGGCGACGCTGCGGAGCAGCCTGCGGCAGGCGGGGCAGGAGGCGCTGGCGGCCTTTGGCAACGGCGCGGTGTTCATCGAGAAGTTCCTGGAGCACGCGCGGCACGTGGAGGTGCAGTGCCTGGGCGACAAGCACGGGCACGCGGTGCACCTGTGGGAGCGCGACTGCTCGATGCAGCGGCGGCACCAAAAGGTGATCGAGGAGGCACCGAGCCCCAACGTCAACCGCAAGAAGATGGAAGTGGTGTGCGAGGCCGCGGCGCGGCTGATCAAGGCGGCGAACTACCACGGCGCGGCGACGGTCGAGTTTTTGATGGACGGCCAGCAGAACTTCTACATGCTGGAGGTCAACACGCGGGTGCAGGTGGAGCATCCGGTGACGGAGCTGATCACGGGCATCGACATCGTGAAGATGTCGATCCTGGTGGCGGCGGGCGAGCCCCTGCCCTTCAAGCAGAAGGACGTGCAGATCAAAGGCCACGCGATGGAGTGCCGCATCAACGCCGAGGACCCGGACAAGGGGTTCAGGCCTTCGGCGGGGAAGATCGAGACGTGGCAGGTGCCGGGCGGCCCGGGCGTGCGGATGGATACGCACGTGGTGCCGGGGTACGTGGTGCCGCCGAACTATGACTCGATGATCGGCAAGCTGATCGTGCACGCGGACGACCGCCGGCAGTGCATGGCGCGGATGAGCCGGGCGCTGCGCGAGTTCCAGGTGGGGCCGATCTCAACGACCATCCCGCTGCACTCGCGGCTGATGGAGAACTCGGACTTCAAGGAGGGTGGGATCGACATCCACTACCTGGAGCGGTTGCTGCGGTAGGGGGTCGGTTCATTGGGTCAGAGCTGACGGTGAGGCCGAAGTCGCTCCATAGCGACGAAGACGTCGCCATGGCACGCATCAGTGCCAGTGGCGGCGGTGGTGGTGATGGTGGCCATGGTGGTGGTGGCCGTGGTGGTGGTGCCAGCCGCCGCCCCACCCGCCACCGATGATGAGGGTGGGGCCGGGGACGTAGCGGCGTTCCTCGACGATGACGCGCGGCGGCGGGGCGTAGTGGCGTTCCTCGATGACCACCGCGCGGCGGGGCGGGTGGGAGTGCACGCGGTGCTCTTCGATGACGACGGCGCGGTGGTGGCCGTGGTGGACGCAGCCGGTCAGGAAGGTGCTGGCAAGGGCGCCGACGATCAGACACGCACGCACGAACATCGAAGCTGCTCCTAAGGTGGCGCGGCGGAGGCCGCGTGCCGTTTTGTACGCGGGCACTAACATCGCGTTTCACGCGTCGGAGGGATGGTAGCGCAAGAGCAGGCTTTGACAGCGGTTGCGCGTGCGTGTGGGGGCTTGTTGGGCGTGCAAATGAACAGAAGCAGGCGAGCGCGTCGAGCGTGCTCGCCTGCTTGGGTCATCACGCGCGGGTGAGCGCGCGGTGGGTCAGTGCGTGGCTTGGGCGATCAGCGGCGGTCCCACTCGCGCCGGTCAAAGTCGCGGTCGAAGATGCCTTCGCCGCGGTGGTCGTGGTCGCGGCGGAGGTGGTCGCGGTCGTGGTCCCAGTCCTTGTCCCAATCGCGCTTGCCGTCGCGGTTCCAGTCGCGCTTGCCGTCGCGGTCCCAGTCGCGCCGGCCGTCGCGGTCCCAGTCGCGACGACGGTCGCGGTCCCAGTCGCGGTCGTGGTCCCAGTCGCGGCTGCCGATTCGGTCGCCGCGGTAGTAGCCATCGTCGTAGTAGTCGTTGTCATTGCTCTCGCAGCCGATGAGGCCGCCGGCGAGAACGGTGAGGCCCAGCAACGCAGCAGCAGAGATCCGTCTCATGATGTGCACTCCTTGTGGTCGCGCTTCTCGCTCTCCGCAGGCGGGAACGGCCCCGCGTGTTCACTGTGTAGGATGGAGCGGTGAGGGGGCGTATCGGCGCGGTGTAACAGGCTTCATCCTCCAGCTCTGGACCGGCACGAAGGGGGTGGCACTTGGAGAAGCAGCAGGAGCGACCGGGTGAGATCGACGCGGGCGTGCGAATCGGGCACGTGCACCTGAAGGTGAGCGACCTGGAGCGGTCGCTGGCGTTTTACTGCGGGGTGCTGGGGTTCAAGCTGATGCAGCGGTTCGGAACGCAGGCCGCGTTCGTGTCGGCGGGCGGGTACCACCACCACATCGGGCTGAACACGTGGGAGAGCAAGGGTGGAAAGGCTCCGGCGCGGGGCTCGACCGGGCTGTATCACGCGGCCATTCTGTACCCCTCGCGGGCGGCGCTGGCGGTGGCGCTCAAACGGCTGGTGGACGCGGGCGTGGAGCTCGACGGCGCGGCCGATCACGGCGTGAGCGAGGCGCTGTACCTGCACGACCCGGACGAGAACGGGTTGGAGCTGTACTGGGATCGGCCGGTGGAGCAGTGGCCGCGGGATGCGGAGGGCGGGATCAACATGTACACGCGCCCGCTGGATGTGGCGAAGCTGCTGGCGGAAGCGGCCGGAGCACGGGCGTGAGATACATTGCGATCGACATCGGGGACAAGCGCACGGGGGTCGCGGTTGGGGATTCGGAGACGCTGATCGTGTCGCCGGCGGAGGTGCTGGAGGTGCCCATCCAGCAGAACGGGGGCGCGGACCTTCTGGCGGCGGTGCTGCGGGCGGTGGCCAGCGTGTGCGGGGCCTGGCAGAAGTGCGAGCTGGTGGTGGGGCTGCCGCTCAATATGGACGGCAGCGAGGGGCCGCAGGCGAAGAAGGTGCGCGAGTTCGGCGCGCGGGTGGCCGAGGCGACGAAGCGCGTGGTGCACTACCAGGATGAGCGGCTGACGAGCGCGGACGCGGACTGGTCGATGGCGCAGTCGGGGCTGACGCACGGGGGGAAGAAGGCGCGGCGGGATGCGCTGGCCGCGGCGGCGATTCTGCGCGACTTCTTGGCGCAGCGCGGGCGGGGGGAGGGCGAAGGGACGTAAAGAGCCGGTCGCGCGAGCGATCAGACTGGATCATGAATCGCAAGCAGGTTTCGGGTGGACGAATCTCAGGGCATCGAGAGGAAGTCGATCGCGGGCGCGATCGGCGCTTTCAGAGCGATGCCAAAAGCTGCTGGACCTCCGTGCGGATGCGGTCGCGGACCTGGCGGAACTCTTCGAGGGGCATGTGCTTGGGGTCGGGGATCTGCCAATCGACGCGGCGCTTGCAGCGCAGCATGGGGCAGGCGTCGCCGCAGCCCATGGTGACGGCGGCGTCGAAGTCGACGGGCGGGAGGTCCGCGAGGGACTTGGACGCGTGGTGGTCGATGGCGAACGCGGGGCCGAGCTCGGCCATGACCTGGATGGCGGTTGCGTTCACCTTACCCGAGGGGCGAGAGCCGGCGCTGTAGGCTTCAACGGCGTTGCCGCCCAGGGCGCGGGCGAAGCCCTGGGCCATCTGGCTGCGGCAGCTGTTCTCGACGCAGACGAAGACGACGCGGAGGGGCTTGCTCACCGCGAGAACTCCGAGGCGGGTGCGGTGGTGGTGCCGGTCACCGCCTTGAAGAAGGGCACCGCCAGGGCAGCGCCCGCGATGGGGCCGAGCAGGTAGACCCAGAGCGATTCGAGGGGCGTGCGCAGGGTGACGCCGGCGACTTCGGCGAGCTGGTTCTTCGCGGGCCAGATCGTGGCGATCACGCCGGGCCCGATGCTGCGGGCGGGGTTCATGGAGGCGCCCGAGATGGGGCCGCCGAAGAGGGCATCGAGGGCGATGGTGCCGCCCACGGCGATGGCTGCGGTGATGCCCTTCTCCTTGGGGCCGGTGGAGACGCAGAGGATGACGAACATGAGGATGAAGGTGAGGACGACCTCGGCGATGAGCGGGCGCCAGATGAGCGAGCCATCGCCCACGGCGACGTTGGCGCCGATGGTCGGGTGGCCCTGGTACCAGGCGCGGACGATGATGGAGGCGAGCAGGGCGCCGAGAACCTGCGCGACAATGTAGCCGACGGCCTGACCGCCGGGCATGCGGCGGGCGAGAACAAAGCCGAGTGTGACGGCGGGGTTCATGTGGGCGCCGGAGACGTCGCCGATGGCGTAGATCATGACCATCACCACCAGCCCGAAAGTGAGGCAGATGCCGACGTGATCGACGCCGGCGGTGATGGCGGCGGTGCCGGCGAGGGTGAGACAGAACGCGCCGAAGCCTTCAGCGAGGAGCTTGTTCATGGTGGGCAGGATAGATCAAAAGAGCCGATCGCGCGAGCGATCGGGGTGCGTTTGTGAGCGCTCAGATTGCGCGAAGACCGTGAACTGGAAGGAGGCGGACTCGATCGCTTGAACCATCGGCTCTTTTCAGCGGCGATTGCGTCTTAGCACGCCCCGCCCCCGAGGACGCGGAAGAACGACTCGATGTCCTGGTCGGTGGCGACGTCGCCGTCGGCGTTGAAGTCGCTATGGCAGCCCTCGCAGCAGGTGCCGCCGAGGCAGGCGAAGAAGGCCTCGATGTCCTGGTCCGTGGCCGCGTCTCCGTCCTGGTTGAAGTCGGCGGTGCAGGTGTTGGGCAGGCCGGCGTAATCCACGCCCGTGAGGCGGATGTGGTACTGGATGGTCTCGCCGGTGCCCTCCCAGTGGTGCAGGGCGCCGAACTTGCCGGGGCCGTTGGGGACCTGCTGGAGGTTGATCATCTCGTCCCAGATGCGGTTGCCCTCGGCGTCGACGGGGTAGCGGTGGCTGGTGGCGATGCCGAGCCAGTAGTCGCCGGGCGGCAGGGTGATGAGCTGCGTGTTGAGGATCGGGATGATGGGCGTACGGGCGTCGATGGCGAGCACGCCCTTGCCGCGGGCGTTGAAGAGGCAGAGCATGGCGCCGTCGCCGAAGTAGCGGACGAGCTGGGCGTCGGCGGAGAAGTTGGAGGGGTCGGTGATGCGGATGCGGAAGAGGTCGGAGTCCTCGGCGCTGCCAAAGCCGCGGATCTCGTGGAGGGCGCCCTCGCCGCGGGAGATCGCGCCCGTGTCGACGGTGTCACCGGCGTCGGTGAAGAGGTACTCGTAGAAAATGTCCGGGTTGGGCGCGGCGTCGTCGAGGGTGATGGTGACGTGGTCCCAGATCGCGTCGCAGCCGGAGGGGTCGTCGGCGGTGTCGAAGAACTGGAAGACCCAGGGGCCGTGGGCGCGGACGGGGCTCTCGAGGTCGAACTCGCTGTCGAGCAGGGTGTGGGTGGCGTACTGGTCGGCGAGGTCGCCGAAGGGGTAGACCCAGATGATGTTCCAGTCTGGTGAGCCGATGGCGATCTGGGTCTCGAGGAGGGTCTGCTCGGGGACGAGGGAGCGGATCTGGCCGCTGATGCGGACGCGGGTGGCGAGGTAGTCGCCGGTGAAGGCGCAGTCGCGGTACTCGTTCTCGATCCAGTTGCGCATGCCATCGTTGCGCACGTTGGTGAAGGTGATGCTCTCGCGGGGGCCGGCGTGTGCCGGCGAGATGAGCGCGGCCGTGAGGGTGGCGGCCAGCGTGGCGGCCAGTGCGGGCGCGGCGACAGCGGCCTTGTTGCGCGGGAGCGCCATGGCCAATGGTGTACCACAGGGGCGGGGCGGTGTCACCAGAAACGCGGTGGGTGCGGGGTTTGGTTGGGTGCTCTGTAGGGGAGTGCGGCGGGTGGAGCGGGCCGGGCGGGGTGAGGCTGGCAGCGCGAATGCCGGTAACCTGCGGCCCGGATGACGGCCACCACGAGCGGCACCAATGAAGCGCGACGCGACCTGCCCCGCACCATCGGGACCTTTGGGGCACTGGGCATCATGCTGGGCACGATCATCGGCAGCGGGATTTTTCGCACGCCGTCGGAGATTGCGCAGCACCTCTCGAGCCCGGTGGTGATGCTGCTGATGTGGGCGGTGGGCGGGCTGCTGTCGCTGTTCGGGGCGCTGACGTTCACGGAGCTGGCGGTGGTGTTCCCGCGGTCGGGCGGGCTGTACAACTTCCTGTACCACGGGCTGGGGCGGAGCACGGCGTTCGTCTTCGGCTGGACGTACATGCTGATCAGCAAGCCTTTCGCCGCGGGGGCGATCTCGACGATCTTCGCGCAGTACCTGCACCTGAACTCGCACTACGCGGCGTTCGCGGTGCGGCGCCTGGGTATGCCGGAGGGGTACACCACGGTGTGGGCGGAGCCCGCGGCGGTGTGCGCGGTGCTGATTGCGCTGACCGCGCTCAACGCGCGGGGGATGCGGCTGGGGGCGGGCGCGGGCGTGGTAGTGACATCACTCAAGGTGGCGGCGCTCGTTTCAATGTGTCTGTTCGCGGTGGTGGTGCCCGGTGGGGACGCGGCGAACTTTGCGCCGGCGGATGAGGTTCCCAAGAGCCTGCTGCTGGCGCTGGCGCCGGTGATGGCGGCGGTGCTTTGGACGTACGAGGGGTGGGCGGATGTCGGCGCGGTGGCGGGGGAGGTGAAGGACCCGCAGCGGACGCTGCCGCGGGTGAACGTGCTGGGGACGCTGTTGGCGGTGGGGTTGTACATCGCGATCAACGCGGCGTACTTCTACGTGCTGCCGATCGAGCAGGTGCGGGCGAGCACGTCGGTGGCGGGCGATGTGATGGCGAAACTGCTGGGGCCGGCGGGGGGCGTGCTGCTCACCGCCATGGTGGTGGTGTCGACGCTGGGCTCGACGCACGCGTCGATCATCACGGGGGCGCGGGTGACGTTCGCCCAATCGCAGGACCGGCTCCTGTTCCGGTTCCTGTCGCGGGTGCACCCGAGGTACGAGACGCCGCACGTATCGCTGTGGCTTCAGTGTGCGCTGTCGTGCACGGCGGTGCTGTTCTTCAGGGACTTCGCAACGCTGGCGGGCGGGTTCGTGTTCACGATCTGGATCTTCTACGGGCTGGCGGCGTTCTCGGTGATCAGGCTGCGGGTGACGCGCCCGGAGCTGGAGCGGCCGTACCGCACACCGTGGTACCCGGTGGTGCCGGTGCTGTTCATCCTGTCGGCGGTGGGAATGACGGTGCTGGAGGTGGTCGCGTCGGCGGGGCGGCTGCGGGCGGGGGAGGCGGTGTGGTGGGAGACGTCGCTGCTGTGGATCGTGGTGCTGCTGGCGGGGTACCCGGTGTTTTACGTGTGGGACAGGTGGTGGAACTCGCGCCCTACGTTTGTGTGAATGCCCCCAGTCCTCACCGCCCAAGCCATCTCCAAGACCTACGGCCACCACACGCTCTTCTCGGGGATCGGGCTGGTGCTGCAGGACCGCGAGCGGCTGGCGCTGATCGGGCCCAACGGGAGCGGCAAGTCGACGCTGCTGAAGCTGCTGGCGGGGATGGAGACGGCCGACGAGGGGTCGATCGTGCTGCGGAAGGGGCTGCGGGCGGCGTACGTGTCGCAGATGGACCGCTTCCCGGAGGGGGCGACAGTGCTCTCGGCGGTGTGCGATGGGCTCAAAAGCATCACACTGCCGCACGTGCACGATGACCATGAGCGCGAGCTGCACGCGGAGCTGACGCTGCGCCGGCTGGGGTTCGAGGAGCTGGGGTTAGGTGACGACTTCCTGCACGCGGAGGCAGCGCGCCTGTCGGGCGGGCAGCGCAAGCGGCTGTCGATTATCCGCGAGCTGGCGAAGGAGCCGGACATCCTGCTGCTGGACGAGCCCACGAACCACCTCGACGTTGAGGGCATCCGGTGGCTTGAAGAGATCCTCGACTCGGCCCAGTTCGCGTGGGTTGCGGTGACGCACGACCGGGCGTTTCTGGAGAACACGGCCACGCGGATCGTGGAGCTGAGCCGTGCGTACCCGGGCGGGACGTTCGGGGTGCAGGGCAACTACAGCGAGTTCCTGCGGCGGAAGCAGGAGTTCCTGGAGGGGCAGGCGCGGCAGGAGGCGTCGCTGGCGAACATGGTGCGGGAGGACCTGCGGTGGCTGGGGCGCAAGGCGCAGGCGCGGCGGACCAAGGCGAAGAGCCGCGCGGCGTCGGCGCATTCGCGGATCGCGGAGCTCGCGGAGCTGAAGGCGCGGAACGCGCCGCAGCGGGCCGCGGCGGTGGACTTTGGCGGCACGGACCGCAAGACGCAGAAGCTGCTGCAGGCGCACGCGATCAGCAAGAGCCTGGGCGGGCGGACGCTGTTCAGGGACCTCAACGTCATCCTGTCGCCGGGGCAGAAGCTGGGGCTGATGGGTCCCAACGGCAGCGGCAAGTCGACGCTGATCAAGGTGCTGACGGGGGAGCTGGCGAGCGATGCGCCCAGCCCAGAGGCGGTGCAGGCCGCGAAGGACGCGAACCTGCCCAGCGGCGTGCCGCCGCCGGGGGAGATCAGGCGGGCGGACAACCTGCGCGTCGTGCTCTTCAGCCAGCACCGCACGGAGCTGGACCCGAGCAAGACGCTGCGGGACACGCTGAGCCCGGCGGACTCGGTGATCTATCAGGGGCGGGTGCTGCACGTGAACACGTGGGCGGCGATGTTCCTGTTCGACCAGCAGCAGATGAAGGCGCCGATCCGGGCGCTCAGCGGCGGCGAGCAGGCGCGGGTGCACATCGCGCGGCTGATGCTGGAGCCCGCGGATGTGCTGATCCTGGACGAGCCGACGAACGACCTGGACATCGCGACGCTGGAGGTGCTGGAGACGTCGCTGGAGGAGTTCCCGGGGGCGCTGGTGCTGGTGACGCACGACCGGGCGATGGTGGCGGACCTGGCGACGCAGGTGCTGGCGCTGGATGGGAAGGGCGGGGCGAAGTACTACGCGAGCTACGACCAGTGGGAGGATGCGCAGGAGCTGGAGGAGTTGGAGGCGAAGGCGCGGGTGCAGGAGGCGCAGGCGGCCGCGCGTGGGACATCTCCACCGTCCCCTTCGAATGCTGCGAGCGCGAGCGGCGCTGCGCCAGCTGCTTCGAAGAAGAAGCTGAGCTACAAGGAGCAGCGGGAGCTGGAGCAGATCGAGCCGGCGATCGAGAAGGCGGAGGCGGAGGTCGCGCGGCTGGAGGCGCTGGTGAACGATGCGGGCGGGGACCACAAGCGGGTGCAGCAGCTGTATGTGGAGCTGGGGGAGGCGCAGGCGAGGGTGGCGGCGCGGGCGGGG
>Ga0196963_10000136_pt1 | contig 75753 bp, 66 predicted proteins | sample S1_5metaG_FD_148600 | JGI IMG/M metagenome (GOLD analysis project Ga0196963, IMG submission 148600) | Soil microbial communities from Anza Borrego desert, Southern California, United States - S1_5 | ecosystem: Environmental > Terrestrial > Soil > Desert | place: USA: California | collected... | reverse complement strand
TGAGTGGGTGGTGCGCCACCCGCCGGACATCGTGATGGCGGTCGACCGCGAGCTGGCGGGGATGCCGCTGCGGCCCGGCTGGGCCACACTGGAAGCGCTGAAGCAGCGCCGCCTGTGCGCCTTCCCCCACCCACGCTATGAACTGCTGATCCGCCCCGGCCCGCGCCTGGGCGAGGCGGCGGCGCTGCTGGCGGACTGCTTGCAGGCGCTGCCGGCCGCGCCGTCCAGGGCACCCGCACCCTCGCTCGCCCCTCCCGCCGCGTCCGGGTCCACGTCCACGTCCACGTCCACGTCCACGTCCACGTCCACGTCCACGTCCACGTCTGCGTCCGTTTCCGCATCCGCTGGCGCCCCCCGATGAACTCCCGCCGCGTCGCCCTGCTGCTGCCGGCACTCACGCTGCTGCTGCTGGCGGCCGGCCTCGCCGCCGGCAGCGAAGGCTGGGGCTGGCCGCACGGCGACGCCGCGGACCTGGTGCTGTGGCACATCCGCGCACCGCGCAGCCTGGGCGCCTGGCTGGTCGGCGCGCTGCTGGGCCTGGGCGGCGCGCTGGCGCAGGGCGTGTTCCGCAATCCGCTGGCCGAGCCTTACCTGCTGGGTGCCGCGCCGGGCGCCACGCTGGCCGTGGTGCTGGTGCTGGCCGCCGGCGCGCTCAGCGGCCACGCGATCAGCCCGGCCACGGCCGCGCTGATCGGCCGCATCGGCCTCGTCGCCGCGGCCTTCGTCGGCGCGCTGCTCGGCGTCACGCTGACCCTGTCGCTGGCGCGCGGTGCGGCGCAGCCGACCACGCTGCTGCTGGCGGGCGTGGTCGTCGGCTTCGTGCTCGGTGCGCTGAGCGACCTGGTCACGCTGGCCGCGCCCGAGGCGCTGCGCGGCAAGCAGGCCTTCCTGCTCGGCAGCACCGGCCTGCTCGGCTGGCCGGCCTGCGCGCTGCTGGCGCTGGGCCTGGCGCTGACGCTTTGTGCCGCCTGGCCGATGGGGCGGGCGCTCGATGCCTTCAGCCTCGGCGACGACACGGCCGCCAGCCTCGGCCTGCCGATCGGCCGCGTGCGGCTGCTGCTGGTGGCCACGCTGGCGCTGGCCACCGCGGTGGCGGTGTCACAGGCCGGCATGGTCGGCTTCATCGGCCTGGTCGCGCCGCACCTGGCACGGCGCGCGGTCTCGGCCCGGCACAGCTGGCTGGTGCCGGCCTCCGCGGCCTTCGGCGGGCTGCTGCTGCTGGCTTCCGACCTCGCCGCGCGCACCGCCATCGCGCCGGAAGAACTGCCGGTGGGCGTGCTGACCGCCGTCTTCGGCGGCGCCTACCTGATGCTGCTGCTGCGGCAACGGCGGCGCGCATGAGACCGCCCGGCCGCCCCCAGGGCGAATACCGGAGGGCGCAGCCCGAAGGCAGCCCAGTGAGAGCGCCGGACCGTCCCGAGGGCGAACACCGAAGCGCGCAGCCCGAAGCGATGTCAGCCAACACGACGGCCACGGCTGCGCTCGAAGGCCGCGCGCTGCGTGTGCGGCTGGGCAGCACCGAGGTGCTGCAGGACGTCTCGCTCGCCCTGCATGCAGGTTGCTGGACCGCCATCGTCGGCCCGAACGGCGCCGGCAAGTCCACGCTGCTGCGCACGCTGGCCGGCCTGCAGCCGGCGCAAGGCACGGTGACGCTGCTGGGCCGGCCGCTGTCCGCCATCGGCCACCGCGAGCGTGCGCGCCTGTTGAGCTGGCTGGCTCAGCAGGCGGAGACCGCGGCCGAGCTGGACGGGCTCGACGTGGTGCGCCTGGGCCGCCTGCCGCGGCACGGCCTGCTGGGCCAGCCCACCGCGGAGGACGAAGCGCAGGTGCAGCGCGCCATGCAGCGCTGCGAATGCACCGGCTTCGCCAGCCGGCGCCTGGCCACGCTGTCCGGCGGCGAACGCCAGCGCGTGCTGCTGGCCCGGGCCCTGGCGGTGCGCGCGCCGGTGCTGCTGCTGGACGAGCCGACCACCCACCTCGACCCACCGCACCAGAGCGCGCTGGTGCAGCTGATGCGCGAGGAAGCGCAGGCCGGCACGGCCGTCGTGTCGGTGCTGCACGACCTGACGCTGGCGCTGGCGGCCGACCACCTCGTCGTCATCGCGCGCGGCCGCCTGGTGGCCGAAGGCGCGCCGGGCGACGCCACGGTGCGCGCCGCGCTGGAGTCGGTGTTCGACCATGCCCTGCACATCGTGCAAGTGCCGACGCCCGAAGGCAGCACCTGGGCGGCGCTGCCGCGGCTGGCGCGATGAGCGCCCGCTGCGTGATGGTGCTCGGCACCACCAGCAACGCCGGCAAGAGTTGGCTCGCTACCGCGCTGTGCCGCTGGTATGCGCGCCGCGGGCTGAAGGTGGCGCCCTTCAAGGCGCAGAACATGAGCAACAACGCCCGCGTCGTGCCGGCGCCCGATGGCGGCCACGGCGGCGAGATCGGCAGCGCTCAGTACTTCCAGGCCCTGGCCGCGCGCCGCACGCCCGAGCTGCGCATGAATCCGGTGCTGCTGAAGCCCGAGCGCGACACCGCCAGCCAGGTCATCGTGCTGGGTCGCGTGCGCCCGGACCTGGCGGCCGTGCCCTGGCACCAGCGCAGCGCCGTGCTGGCCCCGCTGGCGCTGGACGCGCTGCAATCGCTGCGCGCCGAGAACGAGCTGCTGGTGATCGAAGGCGCCGGCTCGCCTGCCGAGATCAACCTCCAGCACAGCGACTACGTCAATCTGGGCACGGCCCGTGCCGCGCAGGCCGCGTGCCTGGTGGTCGCCGACATCGACCGCGGCGGCGCCTTCGCCCACCTCTACGGCACCCACTGCATGCTGCCGCCCGATGTACGCGGCCAGGTGCGTGGCTTCGTGCTGAACCGCTTCCGCGGCGACGCCTCGCTGCTGGCGCCGGCGCCGGCGCAGCTGCAGGCGATGACCGGCGTGCCGACCATCGGCGTGCTGCCGATGTGGCGCGAGCACGGCCTGCCCGAGGAAGACGGCGTGCTCGACGAGCGGGCGCCGCCGGCCGGCGCAACGGCCCAGCGCATCGCTATCGTCGCCTACCCCCGCATCAGCAACCTCGACGAATTCGAGCCGCTGCGCCGCCTGCCCGGCGTGCGCCTGGACTGGGTGCGCACGCCGCAGGAACTGGCCAGCGCCGATGGCATCGTGCTGCCGGGCTCCAAGCACACCAGCGGCGACCTGGCCTGGCTGCACGCGCAAGGCCTGGCCGACGCGATCCGCGCGCACGCCGCGCGCGGTGGCCGCGTGCTGGGCATCTGCGGCGGCTTGCAGATGCTGGGCCAGGCGCTGCACGACCCGGACGGTGTCGACGGCGCCGCGCGCGGCCTGGGCCTGCTGCCGCTGCAAACCACCTTCTCGGCCGACAAGCTGGTGCAGCAGACCGCGGCCCGCTTCGGCGCACTGCCGGCGCCGTGGAGCGCACTGGCGCAACTGCAGCTCGGCGGCTACGAGATCCGCCACGGCCGCAGCAGCACCACCACCACGACCGCGCTTGCGGCCGGCGCCGGCGTGCAGGTGGCCTTGCGCAACGCCGACGGCGAAGCCATCGGCTGGCAGGCCGGCAGCGTGCTGGGCGTCTACCTGCACGGCCTGTTCGAGAACCCTGCCGCGCTGCATGCGCTGTTCGGCCAGGCCACCCGGCCGCTCGACGCCATGTTCGACGGCCTCGCTGACTTCATCGACACCCACCTCGACACCGGCGCGCTGATGGCGCTGCTCGACCCGCCATGACTTCTTTCCTGCCGACCGTCCCGCCGCTCGACGACCCGGCGCTCGAGGCCACCCTGCGCCACGCCATCGACAACAAGACCAAGCCGCTGGGCGCGCTGGGCCGCCTGGAAGCGCTGGCGCTGCAACTGGGCCGCGTGCTGGCCGAACGCACGCCGCGCTTGCGCGAACCGCAGCTGCTGGTCTTCGCGGCCGACCACGGCATTGCCGCGCGCGGCGTCTCAGCCTACCCGAGCGAAGTCACCTGGCAGATGGTCCACAACTTCCTCGCCGGCGGCGCCGCGGCCAGCGTGCTGGCGCGGCAGCACGGGCTGGCGCTGACGGTGATCGACGTCGGCGTGGCGCACGAATTCGCGCCCCAGCCCGGCCTGCTGCAGGCCAAAGTGGCACCCGGCAGTGCCGACATGACGCAAGGCCCGGCGATGACGCCGCAGCAGTGCCGCCTGGCGCTGCAGGCGGGCCGCGGCGCGGTCGGCGAGCGGCCCGGCAACGTGGTGCTGCTGGGCGAGATGGGCATCGGCAACAGCTCGGCCGCGGCGCTGCTGGCGGCGCGGCTGAGCGGTCGTCCGCTGGTCGATTGCGTCGGCCGCGGCACTGGGCTGGACGACGCCGGGCTGCAGCGCAAGCTGTCGGTGCTGCGGCAGGCGGCGGAGCGGCATGCCGGCGTCAACGAGCCGCTGGAGCTGCTGGCCTGTGTCGGCGGCTTCGAGATCGCCGCCCTCGCCGGCGCCACGCTGCAGGCCGCGGCCGAACGCCGCGTGATCGTCGTCGACGGCTACATCTGCAGCGCCGCGGTGGCGGTGGCGGCGGCGCTGGCGCCTGCCGTGGTGGAACGCTGCGTGTTCGCGCATGCATCGGCCGAGCCGGGCCACCGCGCGCTGCTGGCGCACCTGGGTGCCGAGCCGCTGCTCGACCTGGGCCTGCGCCTGGGCGAAGGTTCCGGCGCGGCGCTGGCCTGGCCGCTGCTCGAATCGGCCACGCGGCTGCTCGGCGAGATGGCCAGCTTCGATTCGGCGCAGGTCAGCCGCCAAGCGCCGCGCTGAGCAAGCGATTCAAGCGCCCATGCTTCGCCGCATCCGCCGTGAATCGCAGCGCCTGCTGCTGGCGCTGCAGTTCCTGACCCGCGTGCCGGTGCGCAGCGCGGCCTTCGACCCGGCTGAATTGAACCGCAGCGCACGCTACTTTCCGGTGATAGGCGTGTTGGTCGGCGGCGCCGGCGCGCTGGTGTTCGCCGCCGCGGCGCAGCTCTGGCCGCTGCCGGTGGCGGTGCTGCTGTCGATGGCCGCGACCGCCTGGTTCACCGGCGGCTTCCATGAAGACGGCCTCGCCGACACCTGCGACGGCCTGGGTGGCGCGGTGAGCCGCGAACGCGCGCTGGCGATCATGAAGGACTCGCGCATCGGCAGCTACGGCGCGCTGGGCCTGGTGCTGATGCTGGGCCTGAAAGCCGCGCTGCTCGCCGCACAGGGCTCGATCCTGCGCAGCGCGTGCGCGATGGTGTTCGCCCATGCGGTGTCGCGCGCGGCGCCGGTGCTGCTGCTGGCGCTGCTGCCCTACGCCGGCGATGCCGGGCATGCCAAGGCCAGGCCGATGGCGCAGCAGGTGCATGCGGCCGACGTGGTGATCGCGCTGCTGACGGCGCTGGCATTGGCCGCCCTGCTCGCGCCGCCGCTGGGCGTCGTGCACACGCTCGCAGCGCTGGGCGCGGCCGCGCTGGCCACCGCGGCGATGCGGCGCTGGTTGCGCCGGCGCCTGGGCGGCTACACCGGCGACACGCTGGGCGCGACCCAGCAGGGCACTGAAGCGGCGCTGCTGCTGGCGCTGGCCGCGGCGTGGTGATCCTGGCATGACCGCCTTGTGGCTCTGGCGCCATCCCCGGGCCGCCGGCGCCGCGGGGCGCTGCATCGGCCGCACCAACCTGCGCGTCGACCCGCGCCGCAGCAAGCGCCTGGCGCACCGCGTGCGCGCGACGGCCCGTCGCCACGGCCTGCCGCGGCAAGTCTTCACCTCGCCGCTGGCGCGCTGCCGCGCCGTCGGCGCGTGGCTGGCGCGCTGGGGCTGGCGGCATGTCGTCGATGCGCGGCTGCTGGAGCTGGACTTCGGCGCTTGGGACGGTCAGCCGTGGTCGACCATCCCCGCCGCGGAGATCGGTGCATGGTCCGCCGACCTGCTGCAGCACGCGCCCGGCAGCGGTGAGTCGCTGGCGCAGCTGCTCGACCGCCTGCGCGCCTTCTGCCGCGATGCGCCGGCGCAAGCCCTGGTCATCGCCCATGCCGGTTGCATGCAGGCGCTGCTGCTGCAGCGCGCGGCGGGCGGTCCGGTCAAGGTCGTGGAAGCCGCATGCTGGCCACCGCCCCCGGCTCACGGGAGCCTGCTGCGCATCGACCCGGTGCAGCCGATACCGGCGCCTACAATGAATGCTCACCTTGTCGCCGGCACGCCGTCGCGCGACCACGCAGGAGGCGCCGTCCCTTCATGTCCAGACTCGATGAACTCGCCGAGCGGGTCGAACGGCTCGTGCTCCGACACGAGGAGTTGAAGCGCACCAACGCGCTTCTCGAGCAGCAACTGAGCAGCGTCACTTCCGAACGCGACAGCCTGCGCGCGCGGCTCGCCGCAGCGCGTGCGCGCATCGATGCCCTGCTCGACCGCCTGCCGGCCGACGGCACCGCGCCGATCGAGATCGACAAGCCATGAAGCAGATCGAAGCCACCATCCTGGGCCAGAGCTATGTGCTGGCCTGCCCGCCCGGCGGCGAACAGCTGCTGCTCGAAGCGGTGAACATCGTCGACCGCGAAATGAGCGCGATCCGCGACGCGGGCAAGGTCAAGGCGCGCGAGCGCATGGCCGTGCTGGCGGCGCTGAACCTGGCCTACCAGCGCGCCGAACAATCGCGCGCGCCGCAGCCCCGCGCAGCCGCTGCGGCAGCTGCCACCGATGCCGACGGCGCCCGCGTCGCCGACATCGATTCACTGATCCGCCGCATCGACGCAGCGCTCGGTGACGATGGCCTTTTGTTGTGATGGATTGATCGTGCACGCCGCGCTCGCGCGTGTTTAGAATGGCCTCGTCCGGTGTGCTTGCGTGGGTCTTTAACTCCTTGAACCGATGCTCATTGAGCAAGGGCTTGGAACATCGTGAAGCTGGTGCGATCGTCTCGCGTCAGATGAACCCGAAGCCTCACTGACCTCGCCCACCTGAAACTTGAAACACCAGGGTTCAGGAATGCGGCTCACGGTGCACACCGGACACCCCTCTCACACTTCTCCACTGCTGCCGCACGCTGCACGCTGAATGCCCGCGTATTGGCTGATGAAGAGCGAGCCCGACGAGGTGTCGATCGACGACCTCGCGCAGGCGCCGCAGCAAACCGTGCCGTGGACGGGCGTGCGCAACTACCAGGCGCGCAACTTCATGCGCGACCAGATGGCGGTTGGCGACGGCGTGCTGTTCTACCACTCGTCCTGCCCCGAGCCCGGCATCGCCGGCCTGGCCACCGTGGCCAGCAGCGCCTACCCGGACGAGACTCAGTTCGATGCGCAGAGCAAGTACCACGACGCGAAGTCGACGCGCGAATCCCCGCGCTGGCTGCACGTGGACGTGAAGCTCGACCGCAAGACGCGGCTGCTGTCGCTGAAGGAGATGCGCACGCTGCCGCAATTGGCCTCGATGCGCGTGCTGCAGCCGGGCAACCGCTTGTCGATCACGCCGGTGACGCCGCAGGAGTGGCGCGCCGTGTGTGCGCTGCTCGACGCGAAGGCCTGAGATCCCGCGCAGCCGCGGAACCGGAAGCGCCCGTCAGCCGGCCGCCTTGCGCGCCGCGGCGATCTCGGCCATCAACGCCTCCAGGTCCTCGATCTCGAACGGCTTGGTCAGCGAACGCACGTTCTGCCCCAGGTGCGGCAGGCCGCTGCGCAGTTCGTAGCCGGTGCACAGCACCACCCAGGCCAGCGGGTCCTTGGCCAGCAGCCGCCGGGCCAGGTCGGTGCCGGACAGGCCGGGCAGGCTGACGTCGGTGACCAGCACGTCGAACGGCTCGCGCTCGATCGCCTCCAGCGCCTGCTCGGCGGTGCCGTAGGCGATGACCTGGCGGTCGTCACCGGCCAGCAGGAGGCCAATGGTCTCGCGCAGGTCCTCGTTGTCCTCGACGTACAAGATCTTCACGACTGGGCACGGATGCGAGGATGAAGGGAGCGTGGTCGCGCGCGGTGAGGGAAGCCTGCAGTCTATCCAGGTCGCGCAAGCTGGCCGATCGGGTTGGCCCTAACACTGTTCCGACGCGGCACGGGGCTCGGAGCCGACTCGCGGTTCAGGCCGGCGCGAAGCGGATGCTGGCCAGCGCCACCGCATTGCCGCCGCGGTGACGGGCCTGCGCCAGCGCGGCTTCGCAGGCCGCGATCACGCCTTCCTGCGTCTGTGCGGTGTGCGGAAAGCTGGCCACGCCCACCGACACGGTGAAGCCGAGTTCCTGGCCATCGAGCGCGATGATCTGCGTCGCGCACTGGCGCCGCAGCCCTTCCATGCGCGAATGCGCGGTGGCCAGGCCCACGCCGGACAGCAGCACCGCGAAGCGCCGGTCGTCGATGCGGCAGGAAGCATCCATCGCGCGCGTGTTGCCGCGCAGCAGGCGGCCCATGGCCTCGTGCACGCGCTCGAGCGCGCGGTCGCCGAAAGCCTGCGCCTTCTCGCCCGGCGGATCCAGCTCCATGTAGACCAGCGCGAACTCGCGGTGCTCGCGCATCGACAGGTCGACCTCGCGCCGCATTTGGTCTTCGAAGTGGCCGCTGGAGGACAGCCCGGTGGCCTGGTCGCGCAGCGACTGGTCGCCCATCTCGCGCCGCAACGCGACGTTGGCCTTCTGCTGCTGCTCCAGCTGCTCCAGCGCGGCCTTCAGCGCGGCATCGCGCTGGCGCTGTGCCGTCGGGTCCTGCCAGACGCTGCACAACACGCGCCGCCCGCCCAGCCGCAGCGCCAGGCGCAGCACGGTCCAGTCGCGGCGTTCGCCGCGCATGTCGACGCGGTGCTCGCTGGCCAGCAGGCCGCCGTGCGCCAGCGCGGTCTGCTCGGCGGTGCGCAGCAGGGCTGCCAGGCCGGGTTCCAGCAACTCGGTATCGGAGCGGCCGGCCAGGTCGCCGAGCGGCCGGCCGATGAAGGCCGACCAGGCTTCGTTGGCGCGCAGATAGCGCCCATCGCCCGCGTCCTTCAGGTTCCACATCCAGCCCTGCTGACCAGCCAGCGCTTCGAACAGCAGGGCCTGCGCCGCATGCAGCGCCGCGGCCGCGGGGTCGGCGACGGGCCAGTCGGCCGGATCGGTCAGGGCATTCATCTGGTGTCGTTCGGTGGACTTCAACCGCTGACTCTGCGCTGCGCCCCATGTGCGCCGATTCTGTGATCGTTGCATTGCAGATCGACCGGGCGGTCTCCGGCTCCCTAAAGGAGATGATACCCACCGCCTCGGCCGCGGCACCCCCCGATTTGCCGAGTCACGGCTTCTTCAGCCGAGCAGCACCTGCATGCTGTGCTCGTACAGCGAGGTCAGGCGCTCGAAGCTTTGCAACAAGGCTTCACTTTCGCGCGCCAATGTGACGCGGCCGTCGCGCGCCGACGCACCGCGCACGCCCTCCAGCAGGCGCTGCCACTGCCCGCGCGCGATCGCCAGCGTGCTGCGAATCTCGTCGCCTGCGAGCGGCGAACGCTCCAGCTGCACCAGCGCGGCATCGAATTCCGCCACCGAGGCCAGCGCCCCCGCCGCTGCAGCATCACCCGCCGGGCCCAAGAGGCAACCCGCCAGCAAGGATTGTTTCGCGACGCGCTGCGACAGCATGCGTTGGCGTCCCGCCAGGTTCACCACCTGCAGGCTGAGCCGGCCGCTGAGCCGCTGCAGCGCGTCGGTCAGCCGCTCGGCCTGCTCCAGCAGCTGCTGCGCCAGGGCATCCACCCCGACGAGGTCGATCGCGGCGGCGCTGCCCGTCAGCGCGCCGCGCAGCGCCGAGTGCAGTGCCTGCCATGCCGCGGTGGTGGCCTCGCGCAGCGGCAGCGCCGCCTGGTCCAGCGCCAGCGCGTCGAGGTGGTCGATGATGGTCTGGGTGCGCACGGTCGATTCCTGCAGCAGCGCCTCGGCGGCGCCGCGCTCCACCCCCAGCTGCAGCAGAGCCAGCCCCTTGACCATGCGCTGCGACAGCATGCGCAACTGGCCGGCGCGGTTCACCGCCTCGGCGGCCTCGGCCGCCTCGATGACGGCGCGCGAGACCTCGCCGACGCGCAGGTTGGCCTGCATCGAGGCGGTGCGCAGCAGCGCGAAGGCATCGGGCTCGCTGAGCTGGCGCGCGCTCATCAGCACGCCCTTGGCGCGGTCCACCCACTTGCGTTCGTCCAGCCGGGCTTGCGCCCCGGCCAGTTCGCGGCGCAGGTGCTGCTCGCGCTCGAAACGGGCGCGGGCCCGAGGCAGCAGCCGCCGCAACTGCGCCGCGTCGCAGGCCTCGAGCGACAGCTCCTGGATGCCCGCCTCCAGCGCGGCCGCGATGCTCGCCTCGTCCGTCAGCGCCCGGCAGAACAGCAGCACCGGCCGCGCCGCACTGGCATCGAGCAGGCGCAGCGCCTCGATCGTGAGCTCGTCCACGACCGGCACCTCGAGCACGACTGCTTCTGGTGCGAGGCGCACGCTGTCGCGCACCAACATGTGACACGTGCTGACACCGGCCACGCGCAGGCCGTCGGCTTCGAGGCGCTGCGCCAGGTTCTGCGCAGCGGGCTCATCGGGGGCCACGATCAAGAGGGACATCGACGCTCACGCTCCAGGCGGACTCAACCAGCCGCAAGCATAGGGCCGGCCGGCGCGACCTCCGGCATGGATGTTGCAACGCACCACGCGCCGGGTGTGACGATGCACCCGGGCCGGTTCCCGCCGGCCACGAGCCCTGTCACTGCGATCGGTCCCCGATGCGCATCGGGGCCTTGCATGCAGATCCTCCTTGCAGCCGCGGCGCTCAGCCGCGTTCCTTCGGCATCCTGCCGCAACGGCTGCGCCAACCCCTCTGCCCGACACCGATGTCCAGCTTCAAGTCCTTCCTCCGTGCCGGGCACAGCCCGACGCTGTTCGCCGCGTTCCTGTACTTCTGCTTCTCGTGCTGCATCTGGGTGCTGAACGGGGCGATGGCGCCATTCATCAGCGAGACCTTCTCGCTGACGCCGGCGCAGAAGGGCCTGATGCTGTCGATCCCCATCATCGCGGGCGCGCTGATGCGCTTTCCGCTCGGCGTGCTGGCCCAGTACATCGGCCGCAAGAACGCCACGCTGGTGGAGATGGGGCTGATCGCGGTGGCGATGCTGTACGGCTTGTTCTTCGTCAACGAATTCAACGACCTGCTGGCGATGGGCGTGCTGCTGGGCATCGCGGGCGCCAGCTTCGGCGTGGCGCTGTCGCTGGGCTCGGGCTGGTTCCCGCCGCAGCACAAGGGCCTGGCGATGGGCCTGGTGGGCGCGGGCAACGTGGGCACCGCGCTGTCGGTGCTGGTTGCGCCGCCGCTGGCGCAGTGGCTGGGCTGGCAGGCGGTGTACGGCGTCGCGGCGGGCGCCATCCTGCTGCCGATGCTCGTGATGGTCATCTGGGCCAAGGAGCCGCCCGACGTCGACACGCATGCCAGCTTCCGCTCGCACATCGCCTGCCTGTTCGAGAAGGACGGCTGGGCCTTCAGCCTGATCTACGGCGTCACCTTCGGCGGCTTCATCGGCCTGGCGACCTTCCTGCCCTCGTACTACTTCGACCAGTTCGGCGTCTCGAAGGTGCAGGCCGGGCAGCTGACGATGCTGGCTGCGTTCATGGGCGCCGCGCTGCGGGTGGCCGGCGGCTGGATCTCGGACCGCTGGGGCGGCATCAACACGCTGACGCTGGTGCTGGTCGTCGTCGCCGCGTCGCTGGTGGCGGCCGCGTTCTCGTCAGGGTCGCTGGTGCTGACCACGCTGCTGATGATGCTGTGCTTCGCCGCCTTGGGCGCGGGCAACGGCGCGCTGTTCCAGCTGGTGCCGCTGCGCTGGCCCACGACCACCGCGGTGGCCGGTTCGATGATCGGCGAGATCGGCGCGCTGGGCGGCGGCCTGGTGCCGAACGCGATGGGCCTGTCCAAGCAATACCTCGGAACGTACGCGTGGGGCTTCGTGCTGTTCGCGGTGCTGGCGGTGGTGATGCTGGGCGTGATGCGCGTGATGCAGATCCGCTGGACCCGCACCTGGGCCGAGAAGGGTGGACGGGCCCGCGCCGGCTCGCACGCGGCCGCTGAAACGCACTTCGCTCGGGCCAAGTTCAGCCCGCGCAGCAGCCGCTGAGAAGGGACCGGGCGCCGACATGCCGCACCGCCTGCCGTCACCGTGGAAGGAACAGCAGCCAGAAGATCAGCAGCGCGTTGACCGCGATCGAGATGGCCAGGCCGATCTTCCACAGCGCCGCCGGGTCGCGGTTGACCAGCGGCGTGGCGGGCGGGGCGGCGAGCGGGCGCGAGGCGCCGCGCTGCAGCGCGAGCAGGAACTCTTCAGCGGTCTCGAAGCGCTGGCGCCGGTCGCGCGCCACGGCCTTCAGCACCACGTGGTCGAGCCAGATCGGCACCTCGGGCCGGATGCGCGACGGGGCGACGGGGTCGCGGCGGAAGCGGCCGGTCTGGTAGGGCTCGATCTCACCATAGGGCAGGCGGCCGGTGAGCCAGCGGTACAGCGTGACGCCGAGCGCGTAGAGGTCGCTCATCGCATCGGCGGCCGCATGCTCGCCGTCACCCCACTGTTCCGGGTTCATGTAACTGGGCGTGCCGGCATGCAGCGCGCGCACGCCCGCGGGCTCGTTGCCGGACACGGCCACACCCAGGTCGAGCAGGCGCCACTGCCCGTCCTCGCCCAGGTGGAGGTTGGCGGGCTTGAAGTCGCGGTGCACCACGCGCTGGCGGTGCAGCCGGGCCAGCGCCTGCGCGGCGGCGATGGCGCCCTGCAGCACCTCGTCGATGCCGAATCGCCGGCCATCGGCCAGCAGCTGCTCCAGCGTGGCGCCGCTGTGCCAGTCGAACACCACGTAGAAGCAGGACGGGTCGTGCTGCGGCCGCACGCGCACGAAACCGCGGCCATCGCGTTCGGTCACGGTCTGGCCCAGCCAGGCTTCATGCGCCAGCATCGCGCGCTCCTCGGCGTCGCCGGCGCGCGACTCATGCAGGGTCTTGATCGCCACCAGTTCACGCGTGGCCGCGTCACGTGCCTGGTAGAGACGGTGCACGCCGGTGTCCGCAACCAGCGCGGTCACGGTGTAGCCGTCCAGCGTTTCGCCCACTTTCAAGCGCGGAGCCGCGGGCAACTGGCGGCCCTGCAGCAGCGCGTCGTCCAGGCGCTGGCTGTCCAGGCCGCGCACCTGCAGCACCAGCGCGGTGGCGTTGTCGCTGCTGCCGGCGGAAAGCGCCTCGCGCACCAACGCGTCGGCCGCGGCCTGCGCGTCATCGGCCTCGCCCAGCAGCTGCGCGAGACGGCGCCGCTTCAGGCTGCCGTGCACGCCGTCGGTGCTGAGCAGCAGCCGGTCGCCCACCTGCAGCGCGCCCTGCAGGAAATCGACCCGCACGGTGTCTTCCAGGCCCAGCGCCCGCGTCAGCTGGCTCGCCAAGTCCGGGTGGTCCAGCGCATGGTCCTGCGTCAGGGGCTGCAGCGTGCCCTCGCGCAGCAGCCAGGCGCGCGTGTCGCCCACGTGGGCCACGGTCCAGGTCTGGCCCTGCAGCACCAGCGCGGTCAGCGTGGTCAGGCCCGACGCATCGTCGCTGCGGCGGCGGTTGTGATCGGCCAGCCAGGCGTTGTGCGCACCGATCAGCCGGTCCAGCACGACCGTGGTTTCCCAGGTCGCCGGCACGGCGTGGAAATCGTTGACGAGCGAGATCACCGCAGTCTGCGCCGCGGCGCGGCCGTGGCCGCCGGCGGACACGCCATCGGCGATAGCGGCGATCAGCCCGCGGTCCGTGGCATCGCCGGCCAGCGCGGCGGCGAAGTCCTCGTTGCGTTCCCGCTGGCCCCGTTCGCTGCAGCGGCCGATCTGTACGTCGAAGGTCATGGTGTGGCCCGGGCCGGAATGGCCGCGGATTCTGCGCGAGTTGGCACCGTGATTGCTAACGCTTTTGCGCGTGGGCCCGGCGCTTTCGGCCCGCGGTCCTGATGTTGGAGAGATGACGATGAAGAAGATGAAGCTCGTGATGGTCGGCAACGGCATGGCCGGCGTGCGCACGCTCGAAGAGCTGCTGAAGATCTCGCCGGACCTCTACGACATCACCGTCTTCGGCGCCGAGCCGCATCCCAACTACAACCGCATCCTGCTGTCGCCGGTGCTGGCCGGCGAACAGACGATCGACGAGATCATCCTCAACCCGCTGTCGTGGTACGAGGAGAACGGCATCACGCTGCACCTGGGCAAGAAGGTGGTCAAGGTGGACCGCGTGAAGCGCCAGGTGATCGCCGAAGACGGCACGGCGGCCGAGTACGACCGCCTGCTGCTCGCCACCGGCTCCAACCCCTTCATCCTGCCGGTGCCGGGCAAGCACCTGGACGGCGTGATCGCCTACCGCGACATCGCCGACACCAACACGATGATCGAGACCGCGAAGAGCTTCAAGCACGCGGTGGTCATCGGCGGCGGCCTGCTGGGCCTGGAAGCGGCCAACGGCCTGATGCTGCGCGGCATGCAGGTGACCGTGGTGCACATCATGCCGTGGCTGATGGAGCGCCAGCTCGACGACGTGGCCGGCAAACTGCTGCAGAAATCGCTGGAAGACCGCGGCCTGAAGTTCCTGATCGGCGCGCAGACGCAGGCGCTGATCGGCGACAAGGATGACGGCAAGGGCGGACGCGTGATGGCCGTGCAGTTCAAGGACGGCACCGAGGTGCCCGCCGACCTGGTGGTGATGGCCGCCGGCATCCGCCCCAACACCGAGCTGGCCGAGTCGATGGGCCTGCTGTGCAACCGCGGCATCGTCGTCAACGACACGCTGCAGACCACGACGGACCCACGTATTTACGCTGTTGGCGAATGCGCCGCGCACCGCGGCATCGCCTACGGCCTGGTGGCGCCGCTGTTCGAGCAGGGCAAGGTCTGCGCGACGCACCTGGCGCAGTTCGGCATCGGCCGCTACACCGGCAGCCAGACCAGCACCAAGCTGAAGGTGACCGGCATCGACCTTTTCTCCGCCGGCGACTTCATGGGCGGCGACGACTGCGAGGAGATCGTGATGAGCGATCCCTTCGGCGGCGTCTACAAGAAGCTGGTCATCAAGGACGACAAGCTGGTCGGCGCCTGCCTCTACGGTGACACGGTCGATGGCAGCTATTACTTCAAGCTGCTGCGCGAGGGCCGCAGCGTCGGCGACATCCGCGACAAGCTGATGTTCGGCGAATCCAACATCGGCGACGTCGGCCATGAAGGCCACAACAAGGCCGCCGCGATGGCGGACGGCGACGAAGTCTGCGGCTGCAACGGCGTCAACAAAGGCACCATCTGCAAGGCCATCAAGGACAAGGGCCTGTTCACGCTGGACGAGGTGCGCAAGCACACCAAGGCCAGCGCCTCCTGCGGCTCGTGCACCGGCCTGGTCGAGCAGCTGCTGATGTTCACCGCCGGCGGCGACTACTCGAAGGCGCCGACCAAGAAGGCGATGTGCGGCTGCACCGACGCCAGCCACGCGGAGGTGCGTGAAGCCATCCGCAAGCCGCTGGCCGACGGCAGCAAGCTGCTCACCATCGATGGCGTCTACAAGGCCCTGGGCTGGCGCACGCCCAACGGCTGCTCGTCGTGCCGGCCGGCGGTCAACTACTACCTGATCAGTACCTGGCCGAAGGAAGCGCAGGACGATCCGCAGAGCCGCTTCATCAACGAACGTTCGCACGCCAACATCCAGAAGGACGGCACCTACAGCGTCGTTCCGCGCATGTGGGGCGGCGAGACCACGGCCGACGAGCTGCGCCGCATCGCTGACGTGGTCGACAAGTACAAGATCCCGACCGTCAAGGTCACGGGTGGCCAGCGCATTGACCTGCTGGGCGTGAAGAAGGAAGACCTGGTCAGTGTCTGGAAGGACATCGGCATGCCTTCCGGCCACGCCTACGCCAAGGCGCTGCGCACGGTGAAGACCTGCGTCGGCAGCGAGTGGTGCCGCTTCGGCACCCAGGACTCGACGCAGATGGGCAAGGACCTGGAACGCGCGCTGTGGCGCATGTACGCGCCGCACAAGGTCAAGCTGGCGGTGTCGGGCTGCCCGCGCAACTGCGCCGAGGCCGGCATCAAGGACGTCGGCGTGATCGGCGTCGACTCCGGCTGGGAAATCTACGTCGCCGGCAACGGCGGCATCAAGACCGAGGTGGCCGAGTTCTTCGTCAAGGTGAAGACAGCGGAAGACGTGCTGGAGTACAGCGGCGCCTTCCTGCAGCTGTACCGCGAGGAAGGCTGGTACCTGGAGCGCACCTGCCACTGGGTGAGCCGTGTCGGGCTGGATTACGTCAAGAAGAAGGTGCTGGACGACCACGAGAACCGCAAGGCGCTGTGGGCGCGGCTGCAGTTCGCGCTGGACGGCGAGCCCGACCCCTGGTTCGAGTTCGACAAGGCCCGCGTCGACGTGCGGCAGTTCGACCCGGTGGCCGCGTCGTGAAGCGCCGCCGCCTGCTTGGCGCCGCGCTGGCGCCGGTGATGGCACCCGTGCTCATGCCGACCGGTCCCGCCCACGCCCAGGTGCTGGACCTGAACGACGCCATCAACAAGGCCGGCCGCCAGCGCATGCTGAGCCAGCGCCTGGCCAAGAGCTGGTGCGCCATCGGCCTGAAGGTGCTGCCCGACCTGGCGCGCGAGACGTTGCAGCAATCGATGGCCGTGTTCGACCGGCAGTTGGTCGAGTTGAAGGCCTACGCGCCCCATGCCGAGGTCCGCGCCCGCTACCAGACGCTGGAGCCGCTGTGGTCCGACTACAAGGCGGTGCTGGTCGGCAGCCCGCCGGCGAAGGAACGGGCGCAGCACCTGTTCGCGCTGGCCGGCCTGGTGCTGCAGGCCGCGCACCAGGGCACGGTGCAGCTGGAGCAGGCCAGCGGCCGCCCGCTGGGCAGGCTGGTCAACATCGCGGGACGGCAGCGCATGCTGAGCCAGCGCATGGCCGCGTTCTACTTCTCGGCCTGCTGGGACGTGCAGTCCCGCGCCGCGTTGGTGGAGCTGAACACCGCGCACGACGAGTTCGTCGCCGCGCACGAGCTGCTGAAGAAGGCGCCCGAGGCCACGCCCGCGATCCGCGCCGAACTGGCCCAGGCGGAGGCGCAGTTCGTCTTCTTCGCCGCCGCGCTGCGCACGCTGAAGCCGGGGCAATCCGACGCCCGCGGCATGGCCAACGTTTTCACCACCAGTGAGCGCATCCTGCAGACGATGGATGGCGTCACCGGCATGTTCTCCAAGCAAGGTCTGCCCGCATGAACGACTGGAAGTCCATCTGCCGCGTCGACGAGATCCCGGTGCTCGGCGCCCGCCGCGTGATGCGCCCGCAGGGCGTGGCGGTGGCGGTGTTCCGAAACGCCGAGGACCAGGTCTTCGCGCTGCTCGACCGCTGCCCCCACAAGGGCGGCCCGCTCAGCCAGGGCATCGTGCTGGGCGACAGCGTGGCCTGCCCGCTGCACAACTGGACCATCGGCCTGGCCGACGGCTGCGCCAAGGCGCCCGACCTCGGCTGCACGCCCAGCTTCGCCTGCAAGGTCGAGGCCGGCGAGGTGTTCCTCGACGCGACCGAGCTGGCCACCAAGGCGCTGGACCTGGCCGCACCGGTGGCCGGGCCGCGCGCCAAGGCCGAGGCCTAACCCGAGGTCGACGACGTTGAGCATGCGCGAAACCAAGTCCACCTGCCCGTACTGCGGTGTTGGGTGCGGTGTGATCATCCAGAGCGACGGCACGCAGATCAGCGGCGTGCGCGGCGACCCCGACCACCCGGCCAACTTCGGCCGCCTGTGCAGCAAGGGCAGCACGCTGGCGCTGACGGCCACGCCCGCCATCATCCAGAAGGCGCGGCTGCTGCAGCCGATGCGGCGCGCCGCTCGCGGCCACTCGCCCCACCCCATCGGCTGGGACGACGCGCTGGACGACGCGGCCGACCGGCTGGCGCAGATCAGCGATGCGCACGGGCCGGACGCCATCGGCTTCTACGTCTCGGGCCAGCTGCTCACCGAGGACTACTACGTCTTCAACAAGCTCGCCAAGGGCCTGCTGGGCACCAACAACATCGACACCAACTCGCGCCTGTGCATGAGCAGCGCGGTGGCCGGCTACAAGGCGACGCTCGGCGCGGACGCGCCGCCTGCGTGTTATGACGACTTGAAGGACGCGGCGACGATCTTCATCACCGGCGCCAACCCGGCCTGGGCGCACCCCATCCTGTTCCGCCGGCTGGAAGACGCGCGCCGCGCCAACCCGCAGCAGAAACTGATCGTCGTCGACCCGCGCCGCACCGAGACCGCGGCCATGGCCGACCTGCACCTGCAGATCCTGCCCGGCAGCGACATCGCGCTCTACCACGCCATGCTGCACGTGATGCTGTGGGAAGGCTGGACCGACGCCAACTACATCGATGCCCACACCACCGGCTTCGATGCGCTGAAGGCCCGGGTGCGCGAGTTCACGCCGAAAGAGGCAGCACGCCACACCGGCCTGCGTGAAGACGACATCGTGCAGGCCGCGCGCTGGTTTGCCGGCATCCCGGCCAGCGCCGGCCAGGGCCGCAAGCCCACGCTGTCGCTGTACTGCCAGGGCCTGAACCAGAGCGCCAGCGGCACCGCGAAGAACGCGGCACTGATCAACCTGCACCTGGCCACGGCGCAGATCGGCCGCGCCGGCGCCGGGCCTTTCTCGCTCACCGGCCAGCCCAATGCGATGGGCGGCCGCGAAGTCGGCGGGCTTGCGAACCTGCTGTCGGCGCACCGCGACCTGGCCAACCCCGCGCACCGTGCCGAGGTGGCCAAGCTCTGGGGCCTTGACCGGGAAGGCCGCGACGTGCCCGCGAAGCCGGGCAAGACCGCGGTCGAGATGTTCCAGGCCGCGGCCGACGGCGAGATCAAGGCGCTGTGGATCGCCTGCACGAACCCGGCGCAGTCGATGCCCGACCAGGCCACGATCCGCCGAGCGCTGGAACGGGCCGAGTTCGTCGTCGTGCAGGAAGCCTTCGCCGGCACCGCGACCGCGCGCTACGCCGACCTGCTGCTGCCGGCCACCAGCTGGGGCGAGAAGGAAGGCACCGTCACCAACAGCGAACGCCGCATCAGCCGCGTGCGTCCCGCGGTGGTGGCGCCGGGCGCCGCGCGGCACGACTGGGCCATCGGCCTCGACCTGGCGCGCCGGCTCGAACAACGCCTGCGCCCGGGCCGCCCCACGCTCTTCCCGTACGACGGTGCCGAGGCCATCTGGAACGAGCACCGCGAATCCACGCGCGGCCGCGACCTCGACATCACCGGCCTCAGCTACACGACGCTCGAAGAGGCCGGCCCGCAGCAGTGGCCGCTGCCCGAGGGCCAAACCGCGGGCCGCGCCCGCCTCTACACCGACGGCCGCTTCGCCACGCCGGACGGCCGCGCGCGTTTCCACGACACGCCGCTGGTGGCGCTGGCCGAGCCGCGCGACGCCCGCTACCCCTTCAGCCTGACCACCGGCCGCCTGCGCGACCAGTGGCACGGCATGAGCCGCACCGGCACGCTGGGCCGCCTGTTCGGCCACCAGCCCGAGCCGACGGTGGACCTGAGCCCGCAGGACATGGCGCGCCTGCTGCTGAAGGACGGCGACCTGGTGCACCTGACCTCGCGCCGCGGCTCCATCGTGCTGCCGGCACGCGGCAGCGACGCCATCGCGCCGGCGCAGGCCCACGTGGCCATGCACTGGGGCGACGAGGTGCTCGGCGGCCGCGCCGCCGCGGGCCACGGCCTGACCGGCGTCAACGCGCTCACGACCGGCGCCTTCTGCCCCTCGTCCAAGCAGCCGGAGCTGAAGCACTCCGCCATCAAGGTGCTGAAGGCCGAGTTGCCGTGGAAGCTCCTGGCCGCCGCCTGGCTGCCGGAAGCCGACGCACTGGCGCTGCGCGAGCGCCTGCGCGAACGCTTCACCGGCTTCGACTTCGCCAGCTGCGTGCCCTTCGGCCACGACCGGCATGGCGTGCTGTTCCGCGCCGCCGCGGCCGAGCCGCCCGCGCGCGAGCAGGTGGCCGAGATCGAGGCGCTGTTCGGCCTGGGCGCCCAGCGCGCCGACGTGCTGCGCTACGAGGACCGGCGCCGCCACCAGTGGCGCGCGATGGGCCTGGAGCGTGCCGGCAGCGACGCGCTGCTGACCCGCTTCGTGATGGCCGGCGACACCTCGGCCGAAGGCTGGGTGCGCGCGCTGCTGCAGGACCGCCTGCCCGCCCAGTCCTACGGCCGCCTGCTGCTCAAGCCCGATGCCAAGCCGCCGGTGGCGCTGGCCGAGCGCGGCCGCCAGGTCTGCGCCTGCTTCAACGTCAGCGAGCCGGCGATCCAGGACGCGCTGCCGCGCTGCAGCGGAGACGCCGACCAGCGCCTGGCGCAGCTGCAGCAGTCGCTGCGCTGCGGCACCAACTGCGGCTCGTGCATCCCGGAGCTGAAGCGACTGGTGCGGGCCAGCGCCGTGCCGGCATGACGGGCCACGGCCAGCCGAGCACGATCTCACGCCATGCTGAGCACGAGCGCGCAATGCAGCATGACAAGCGGCGCCGCCGGCCTGAAACTTGCCTTTCAACACGCTGACACGAACGGCTGGCAGGCAGCCGACAAGCACAGGGGACGGCAGATGGGCATCGCGGCCTACATCAAGGAAATCGGCAGGGGGCATGAAGGCGCGCGTTCGCTCGACACCGAGCGGGCGCAGGACCTCATGGCGCAGGTGCTGGACGGCAAGGTGACCGACCTGGAGATCGGCGCCTTCGCGCTGGCCATGCGCATCAAGGGCGAGACGCTGGACGAGCTGGTCGGCTTCGCGCAGGCGGTGCAGGCGCGCACGCTGGAGATCCGCAGCGACCGGCCTGTCGTCGTCATCCCCAGCTACAACGGCGCGCGCAAGCTGCCGAACCTGACGCCCTTGCTGGCCATGCGCCTGGCGCAGGAAGGCCACCGCGTGCTGGTGCACGGCCAGCGCCACGATCCCGCGCGCGTCACCAGCGCCGAGATCTTCAGCGCGCTGGGCCTGCCGGCGGCCGACAGCGCCGTGGCCGTGCATGAATGCTGGTCGCGCCACGAGCCCGCCTTCATCACCACCGAGACGCTCAGCCCTTCACTGCAGCGGCTGCTGGACGTGCGCTGGGTGGTGGGCTTGCGCAACTCCGGCCACACCATCGCCAAGCTGTTGCAACCCGTGACCGATGCACCGGCCGTGCGCTTGGCAAGTTATACCCATCCCGAATTCGGTGCGCTGATGAGCCGTTTTGCGGAGCGCACCCGGGCCGACCTGATGCTGCTGCGCGGCACCGAGGGCGAGGCCGTGGCCGACCCGCGGCGCTGCCCGAAGATCGATGTCTGGCTCGGCGGCGCCGAGCAGGCCGAGCTCGGCTGCCCGGCGCAGGAGGGCACGCTGGCCGAGCTGCCGCTGCTGCCGCGCGCCATCGACGCCGCCACCGTCGCGGTCTATGTCCAGGCGGTGCTGTCCGGCGAAAAGCCGGCGCCGGCGCCGCTGGAACGCCAGGTCGATGTGCTGCAGCGGGCGCTGGCCCGACTCGGCACCGCCCCAGCCCAGGAACGACGCGCTTGAAGCCCACGCCGCATCGCCGCCCGAAGGCCACGGCCAGCCCCTGGTGCGCGCTGGTCGGCGCCGGCCCGGGCGACCCCGAGCTGCTGACGCTCAAGGCCATCCGCCTGATCCGGCGCGGTACGGTGCTGCTGGTGGACGACCTGGTCAGCGACGCGGTGCTGGACCGCGCGCTGGCCGGCCGCAAGCGCCTGCCGCGCATCGTGCGCGTCGGCAAGCGCGGCGGCTGCCGATCGACGCCGCAGGCCTTCATCGATCGGCTGATGGTCAGCGAAGCGCTGGCGGGCGAGCGCGTGGTGCGGCTGAAGGGCGGCGACCCCTTCGTCTTCGGACGCGGCGGCGAAGAGGCCGAGACGCTGCGCGCGCACGGCATCGAGGTCGAGATCGCCAACGGCATCACCGCGGCGATGGCGGCCAGCGCCTCATTGGGCGTGCCGCTGACGCACCGCCAGCATGCACAGGGCGTGATGCTGGTGACGGGCCATGCCAAGCCGGGCGGCCAGTCGCCGCACTGGCCCACGCTGGCCGCCGCGGCCGCGCAGGGGCTGACGCTGGTGGTCTACATGGGCGTGGCCGAGTGGCCGCAGCTGCAGCACGGCCTGCTGCAGGGCCTGCCCGCGTCGACCGCCGCGGCCGTGGTGCAGCACGCCAGCCTGCCGCAGCAGCGCCGCGTGCTGACGACGCTGGGCGAACTGGGCGCCACGATCGAGCGCGAAGGCCTGGGCAGCCCGGCGATCATCATCGTCGGCGACGTGCTGCAGGGCGCGCTGGCGTTGGCGGTCCAGGCACCCGCCGCGCTGAAGTCCGCCTGAAACAGACGCGACCGGCGGCGAAACCGGGCGCGCCACGGCGCTGCCCATAATCAGCGCCCTGCCGTACCGCCCTGTTGCCATGGAACCGCTGAACAAGCTGAACCGCCTGACCGAATCGCACGGCGAGATCCGCCCCGGCAAGGGCCTGGTCACCGGCGTGATCGCGCTGACGCTGGCCATCCTGTGCTTCCTCGGCGTGCTGGCCTTCCACTTTCCGCAGTACCTCACGACGCCCGAGCTGCGCAAGAGTTACGACGTGGAATGGATGCGGCGCCTGATGTATGCCGCCATGGTGATCAGCGGCGGCCTGTCGCTCTTCAACATCGTCTTCGGCCGCGTCCGCTGGCTGTCAGCAGCGGCCTTCGTGACGGTCGTGCTGACGGCGGTGCTGGGCGGCCACAAGGTCGATGTCGATCCCAACTTCCCGGACAACACGCCCTACATCGGCTTGGACTGGTTCATCCTGGACCTGCTGGGCTCGTCGCTGATCTTCATCTTCATCGAGAAGCTGTTCGCGCTGCGGAAGGACCAGCCGGTTTTCCGCGCCGAATGGCAGACCGACTTCCACCACTTCATCGTCAACCACATGGTGGTCGGCTTCGTGCTGCTGGCGACCAACCTGCTCGTCCACAAGCTGTTCGGCTGGGCCGCCAACGACGGCATCCGCGGCTGGGTGCAGGGCCTGAACTTCTGGGTGGCGCTGTTCATGATCGTGCTGGTGGCCGACCTGGTGCAGTACTGGACGCACCGCGCGTACCACGAGGTGCCCCTGCTGTGGCGCCTGCACGCCGTGCACCACAGCGTGAAGAGCATGGACTGGATGGCGGGCTCCAGGCAGCACATCCTGGAGCTACTGATCACCCGCACGCTGGTGCTGGCGCCGATCTACGTGCTGGGTTTCAGCAAGGAGGTGATCGACGCCTACATCGTCGTCGTCGGCTTCCAGGCGGTGTTCAACCACGCCAACGTCAGCGTGCGGCTGGGGCCGCTGCGCTACCTGATCGTCACGCCCAACTTCCACCACTGGCACCACTCGCAGGACGACGAGGCCATCGACAAGAACTACGCCGCGCACTTCGCCTTCCTGGACCACTTGTTCGGCACCGCCGTCCAGTCCGACCGCGAATGGCCGGCGCGGTACGGCGTGGTGGGCGACTACGTGCCCAACGGCTTCTGGAAGCAGTTCAAGTTCCCGTTCGTCTGGAAGGGCTGACGAGCTGGGCGGACGCCTCCGGCACCAGCCCGCGCGACGCCAGCAGCAGCTGCACCCGGTTGCGCGCACCGAAGCGCTTGCGCAGCTGCCGCAGGTGGTAGTCCACCGTGTGCGGCGACAGCTGCAGGTGCGCCGAGATCTCCTTGTCGGCCATGCCGCGCACCAGGCAGCGCAGCACGTCCTGCTGCGTGCGGCTGAGGGGCGGAACCGGCGCGGCGGCCGGCTCCGAGACGGTGGTGGGCGTGGCCGCGGCCGTGGCCGTGGCCGCGGCCGCCTGTGCCCGGGTGCGCGTGCTCCGCGTCCTCACTGGCCGAGGTAAGTCGGCTTCCACAGCCGGTTCTCCCGCATCCAGGCCTCGATCTTTTCGCAGTCGGCACCATCGATGCGGCCGTCGTCGCCCATGTCGTGGTCCAGGATCTCGTGCGTCTTGCCGACCAGGTTGGAGATCTCGCCGTCGCTCAGGGACTGCAGGTACTGCAGCCGTTGCTGCTGCGGTACCTGGTTGTGGTCGAACACCGCGTTCAGCACGTGCATCGGGCTGACCCCGCCTTCGGTGAAGAACGAGTCGCCGGCTTTCCACGCCCCTTCGACCGCGCGCACGGTGTTCCAGCCAGGAATGAACCACTCCCAGTCCTTCACGTCCTGCTCGTAGTCGCCGCCGTTGTTGTTCAGCAGCGCCTTCAGCTGCGGATCGGTGAAGCCGAGGTCACGCGCCATCTGCACGTAGCGCTGGCCCGCAGGGTCGTCGTCGCCGAACTCGAACTTGTTCTTCGCATCGCTGACGCCGTAGGCGAAGCGCGCCACCAGGAAGGCGGTGGTCACCGCGGCCGCCGCCCAGCCGATGACCGGCAGCGCCGCCTGCACGCTGACGGCTGCGGTCTCGGCGCCCAGGTAGGTCAGGCCTGCGGTCAGCGCGGTGCGCCCCACCTGTGTGCGCAGCCCCAGTGCCGCCAGGTCCAGCGCATCGCCGGCCACGATGCCGGCGGTCAGCAGGCCGGCGGTCGGGTCGCCTGGGTTGGATTTGTCAGAGGCCCAGATCGGCTCGCCGGCGAAGTCCTCATACATCCACATCACGTCAGCCACGCTGATCAGGCTGCCCAGGCCACCGTCCTTGAACATCTTGACCAGGTCGCCGACGGCGCCCTGCCCTGCCTTCTGAGTCAGCGAGTCGCCGAAGCGGGTCTGCTGCAGCCAATCCACGACCTTGCCGGAATCGCTGAACGACTTGCCCGCCATCGCGCGGTAGGTGTCGATGGCCGCGCCGGCGCCGAACAGGCCCGCGAACACATCACTGCTCGTGATGCCCGCTTCGTTCGATGCGTTCTTGCCGTTGTTGAGCGCCGAGCCCAGGAAGCAGGCCGCGCCCAGGCCGCGGAAGAAGCGGGCCGCCATGTGCTTGGGATCGCTGACGTCGGCCGCGTCGAAGCCCGCGCCCATGTCCGGCATGCCCTTCTTGAACTCCTGCGCCAGCGCCTTCTGCTTCTCGGGCGGCACCAAGCCGGTCTTGGGATCGACCTCGGCCTGCACCTTGGCGTGGAAGTCCTTCAGGTACTTGGTCGTCGCCTCGACCATCGACGAATCGGCATGCAGCAGCCGCGCCGCATTGCCCACCAGCTTGCCGTTCGGGTCCCAGGCGCCCGGGTTCTTCACGCCCTGGCGCGCGGCGATCAGCGCATACGCGTTCAGCACCGCCTCGCCGCTGACGGTGTAGGTGTTCTTCATCAGCCGCAGCGACGAGGTGAAGGTGCCCAGCGTCTGCAGGCCGGTGCGGATCTCCTTGACCACGGTCTCGGTCGGCTGCACCAGCGCGTTGGTCCCGTCGGGCAGCTTGCCCTCGAGCAGCGGCTTCAAATCCTTCTCGTACTGGTCGGTCAGCTCGTGCAGGCGCTTGTCGCCGGGCTTGTCGCCGGGCTTGTCCAACTTCGCCACCTCGGCGCGCATGTCCTTCGCCCAGGTCTCCGTGCGCGTGCGCAGCTTGGCCGCCAGGTCGTCGGGCAGGTGGTAGTCGCGGATCAGCTTCTCGACATGGTCCTGCTGCGCGCCGACGACCACCGCCGGGTTCATCGGGCTGCTCTTCGCATCGAACTCGCCGAAGGCGATCTTGGTCGCGACGTCCTGCTGCAGCGCCAGGTTGCCCTTCAGCGTGCTCATCACCTTCTGGTCGTCGTCCAGCGCCTGGATGTTGCGCGCCAGCGCCTTCTCGCCGGGGTCGCCGGTCTTGTCGAAGTCGATGTCGATGCCCGTCATGCCGCGCATCGCACGGTCCACCTTCAGGCCCTGCTGCTCCATCGCGCGCTGCGCGTCGTCGACCTTGTTCGCATCGCCCGGCTTGGCCAGGCGGTCGTTGACGATGGCCTGCGCCACCTTGTTCGGATCGACGCCGCCGAAGTCCTGCACGAACTTCAGCGCCGCCTTGTTCTTGTCCTGGTAGCCGTCGACCGCCTTGCCCGTGTCGTTCTTCAGGCCGTCGATGCCCTGCATCAGGGCCGTGCGCGTGTGGTCGGTGCCGCGCGCGGCCCAGTCGGCCTCCTGGCCGCCCCTGGCCTTCAGCGCGTCATGCCAGGCCACGCCCAGCTTCACCGCGCCATGCTGCTGGGCCGCATCCCTGATGCCATCGAACACCGCGCCGGTGCCGTTGGTGAAGGCATGTCGCAGGATGGGGTTGGTGCTGGCGTCGGCCAGCTCCTGGTCCACGTGCTTCAGCAGCAGCTTCGCGAACTCGTCGGAGCGGTCGCGGCCCAGCTCGGCACCGCCGTCGACCAGCACCGCGAGGCCGCCGAAAGCCCTGCCCTTGTCGCTCATGTCGACGATGAAGGCATGGCGCAGCGGGTCGTCGGCATCGGCGCGCTCGAGCCGGCCCCTCAGCACGTCCAGCATCTGGTTCGCGGCTTCGGGCGGCGCGTTCTGGCCGACCTCGCTCATCAGCGCGCCAAGCTTCTCGTGCTTCTCGAAGTCGCCCTTGTCGCCGACGATGTCGTTGATCTTCTTGTCGAAGTACGCGGCCGTGAACACCGGCTTGCCGGCGGCCTCGTACAGCTTCGTGCGCTCGGCCGGGTCTGCGGCCGCGTCGAGCGAGGTCTTCAGGAACTTCAACGCCTCGCCGGTCTTGCCCTGGTCGGCCAGCTCCTTCACGCGCTGCGTGGTCGCCTCCCGCCGGTATTCCGGCATCTGGATCTTCAGCTGCTCCAGGTAGGCCTTGTCCCCGGCGTGGTCGGCGCTGAGCTTCAGGTACGCGTAGGTCAGCGGGTCGTCCTTGGCGACACGGCGCAGCGGGTCGTTGATCGTCTCGTCCGACTTGGCGACCTTGTCCGCGCCACCGGCCGCGGTCTTCAGGTCGGCCTTCACCTGCTCGGGCGTGGCGGTTGCGGCGGCCGGCGATGTCGGCGCCGGGCTGCTCGGCGCGGATGCGCCCAGCTTCAGATCGTCGCCGAACTTCTGCGTGCGCAGCTTGTCCAGCTCGGCGCGCTGGTCCTCGGCCTTCATGCCCTTGCGGTCGACCAGCGCGATGACCTTGGCGGCGAAGCCCTGGTCGTTCTGCACGCCTTCCAGCACCTGCAGCTCGGCCCGCTCGTTGTCGAAGGATGCGAAGCCGGCGTCGTTGACGAGCCGGTGCAGCGGGGCGATCTTGTCGGGCGCCTTGTCCGCGTACTCGGTCACCATGCCCAGCGCGCGGTCGCGCACGCGCTGGTTGATGGACTGGTAGCCCGGCGACGTGATGAGCTGCTGCAGCTTGTCCTCGTGCTCGCTGGCCAGCGGCTGGTCGCCCTTCTGGCTCTGCGTGATGGTGCGGTCGTAGGCCTGCACCGCCGCCACCTGCTCGTTCTTGTCCAGGCGGCGGAACTCGGGCCGCTGCACCAGGCGCTGCAGGTCCTGCGCATAACGCGAATCGTCCTCGTGGGCGCCGCGCGACTGGTCGACGACCTTCTGCACGTCGCCATCCAGCGGCTGGTCCTTGATCTTGGTCGGGTCGACAAAGGCGAACTGGTCGCCGCCGTTCACCTCGTCCAGGTCCACGCCCTGGTACTGGCCACGCAGGTTGTTCAGCGCCGCGGCGGTCTTTTCGGTATTGACCTCCTCCGGCGCCCAGCCCTGCGTGCGCGCATCGATGTCCTTCAGCTGGTCGGCCGCGAGGAACAGGTCCGGGTTGGCGGACAGCTCGCGCCACACCGTGCCGTCATGCTTGACGCCGCGGGCGTCGGTCCAGTCGTCGACGCGCAGGCTGGGCAGCAGGTTCGGGTCCAGCAACTTCGCGGCCTGCGTGCGCTCGCTCAGGTCCAGCCCCAGCTCGCTGCCTCGCGTGCCCTTCACGCCCGGCTGCACCAGCACGTTGGCCACGGCCGAGGTCAGCAGCGGCGTCTTCTCGCCATCGCTCGCCGGCAATGTGTCCCCGAGCAGGCCCAGCAGGTTGTCCTTGTGATTGGCCTGGCCGCTGCCGGGCATCAGCTGCAGCATGCCCTGCGCGACGCGTTGCGCCAGCTCGGGATCGCCCGCCAGCTCCACGCTGGCCGACAGGTTGCGCAGCGTGTCGTCGTACTCGCCGCGCGAGTCGATCGGGTTCAGGTTCTTGTCGTCGGTGCTGAAGTCGGGCTTCAGCGGCGGGCGCACGGTCCACTGGTCGTCGGCGCGGCGTGAATTCAGGCCCACATCGCGCGAGACCTGCGTGACCACCGGCATCGCCGCCTTCAGCACCTGCGTGCGCTGCTCGGGCGAGGCGGCGCCTTCGATCTCCTTGCGCAGCTGCGCGGCCGCGCCCTGGTCGCCGCCGGACGCGTAGGCACCGGCGATGCGCGTGGCCGCGTCGTCCGCCCCGGCGTTGCCGGTGGCGGCGATGGCGATGTCGGGCGGCTCCTTGGCCGCCGCATCGACGATCTGGTTGAAGTGATCGTCCTTGCCCGCGTCCTTCAGCGCCTTGACCAGCTCGTCGCGCTGCTTCGGATCGGCGGCCTGCAGCTGCTGCTTTGCATCGGCCTTCACGGCGGCCCATTGCTGCTCGGCCGTGGTTTCCTTCTTCTTCAGCTCGTCCAGCAGCGCCTGGTTCTTCGAGCGGTCGGTGTTCTCGCGCTGCGTCTTCCCGGCGCTGTCCGCGTCCTTCTGGGCGCGCTTCGCGGTCTCGATGCGGTCGACCATCGCCTGGTCCACCACCGGCTTCTTCGGCGGCGGGGGCGGCGGCGGTGGGGGAGGAGGCGGCGGCGGGGGCGGCGGCGGGGGCTCCTGCAGCCTGAAGCCGGTGTTGAAGCCGAAGGTGAATCCGAGCGCCATGTCGTTCCTCTCTTGTTCGGTGGTCTGAAGCGGGGTCTGAAGCTGGATCTGAAGCGAACCCCGAAACGGTGCCGCGATCAGCGCCGCGGGACAAGTCCGAGTCCTCGTGGTTACCGCGTTATCAATCGTCGCCTTGTGCCCAGCGCAGCAGCCGCGCCACGGGCTCGTACAGCGGCCGCGGCACCGGGCGGTCCTCCGGCACCTCGTCGTACAGCCGCTCGGCCAGCGCCGGCTCGAACTCCATCGGCACCAGCGCTTCGCCCGCGGCACGCCGGATCTGCGCCGCCCGCTCGCCCTCGCCACGCGCGATCACGCGCGGCAGGTCATGCTCGCCCAGGTACTGCAGCGCCACCGCCACGCGCCTGGAATGGATCACCGCCGACGCCGCCTTCACCCGGTCGGCCAGCGTGGCGTACACCGCCTCCTGGTGCACCGAGCGGCGCCGCGACCGGTTGACCGGATCGCCTTCCATGTCCTTGTGCTCCTGGCGCAGCTCGTCGATGGACATGCGCAGCCGCTTCATGAACTCGTGGCGCACGTGCAGGTAGTCGATGGCGGCCAGCAGCAGGTAGACCAGGCCGGCCCAGGCGAAGGCGGTCAGCACCAGCCGCGCGCCGGCGGCCAGCGCCGTGGCCGGCGCGGCGTAGCCCAGCTTCAGCGCCGCCGGCAGCGCTGCCCGCACCACCAGCGCCACGATGGCGGCCAGCAGCAGTGTCTTCAGCAGCATCTTGGCCAGGTTCACCAGGTTGTTGACCGAGAAGATGCGCTGCAGGCCCTCGGCCGGGTTCATCCGCTGCAGATTGGGCGTTATTCGTTCCCAGGCCAGCAGCCCACCCACCTGGAAGAAGGAGCCCAGCAGGCCCGCGAGGCCCGCAACCGCGGCAAAGCCCACCGAGGCCAGCAGCAGCACGTGCATGGTGTGCGACAGCAGCTGCGCCAGGTGCCGCTGGGGATGGCTCAGCAGGTCGGGCGCGCTGGCCTGCAGCCACAGCCCGCGCAGCGCACCAAACAGGCTGGGCGCGCCCAGCCACAGCGCGCCTGCGACGAGTGCGAAGACCGCGGCCGAGGCCAGGTCCACGCTGAACACCACCTCGCCACGGCGGCGCGCCTCGTCCAGCCGGTGCGGTGTGGGGTCGTGGGTCTTCTCGGCCATCGCACCCGCCCGTCAGTCGCGCAGGCGCAGCCGCAGGAACGCCAACACACCGTTGTCCGGCCGCATGAACTGCTGCAGCGATTCGTACAGCACCTGCATGAAGAGCACCAGCATCAGCGTGGCCAGCAGGCTTTTCAGCGGCTGCGAAGCCTGGAACACGTTCAGCTGCGGCGCGGCGCGGCCGATCAGCCCCGCGCCCAGCTCCACCAGCAGCAGCACCAGCAGCACCGGCGCGGCCAGCTTCACGATCCACTGGAACAGCGTGTCCCCTTGGCGCACCACGAACTGTTCGAGCACGGCACCCGGCTCGGGGAAGAACGAGGCCACGGGCCACAGGCGATAGGAATCGACCACCGTGCCGATCATGGCCAGCAGCCCGCCGCCGGAGACGAAGAGGCAGATCACCACCCAGCCCAGGAACTCGCCGGTCGGCCCGTTCTCGTGGCCCGCCACCGGGTCGAAGAAGGACGCATTACCCGAACCGGTCTGGAAGTCGATGAGGTCGCCGACGCTCTGGATGGCCCAAATGAAAACGCCGAAGCCCAGCCCCAGCAGCAGGCCGATCAGCGCCTCCTTGCCGGCGATCAGCAGCCAGTGCACGGCCGGCATCGGCGGCAGGTCGCCCACCATCGGCGCCATGAACAGCGACAGCATCATCAGCAGGCCGGCGCGCGCCATGCCGGTGAGCATGCTGCCGGACAGGAAGGGCACGACCGCGAACAGCACGCCCAGGCGCGGCATCGTCAGCAGCACGGCATGGAACGCGCGGTCGAGGCTGGCGATCTCGGCGTAGTCCATCGGCAGCCTACCCGCTCACGCCCGGCGCCGCATGGCGGCGCGCTGCAGCGCGGCCTCGTCGGCCTGCTCGTCCTGGCGCCGCTCGTGCGCGCGGGTTTCTGCACGGCGCGCTTCGGTGTTCACGTGGCGCGCCTTCTCCAGCTGCGCGCTGGCCTGGCGCAGCTCGGCGCGGCTGCCGTCCAGCAGCCGCTGCGCCTGCTCGTCCAGCGCCGCGGCGTCCTGCAGGCCGCGCGTGGCCTGCGCCAGGCGCCGCTGCAGCGCCTGGTCCCAGTGCCCGGCCTGGCGCAACGCGGCCACGGTGGCCCCGCCCTCGTCGGCCGCCCGCTGCAGGGCCTGGCGGTGCTGCGCGCCGGCCTGCCGGCACTGCAGCCACTGGCCCTGGGCCGCCAGCAGCTGCCGGCCGGTGAGCGCCACGGTCTGCTGGTCGCGCGCCACCTGCTGCAGCGCGCGCCGTTCGCCCGCCTCGCGCACCTGCACCAGGGTGTGCCACGCCGTGCCGCTCATGGCTTCATTCCTCACACGCCTGCCACCAGCCGCTGCAGCGTGGTGATGGTCTGGTCGTAGGGCGCCAGCACGTCCGGCGGCTGCGACAGGAAGTCACGCAGCGCGTCATGCCGATCCACCGACGCGTCCGCCAGCGCATCGCTGCCGCGGCGGTACTCGCCGATGCGGATCAGCAGCTCCAGCTCCGCGTACTTCGCGAGCAAGGACCGCATGCTGCCGGCAGCCTCCCGGTGCGCCGCCGTCACGATGGCCGACATCACCCGGCTGACGCTGGCCAGCACGTCGATGGCCGGGTAGCGCTGCGCCGCGGCCTGCTGGCGCGACAGCACGATGTGGCCATCGAGGATGGAGCGCACCTCCTCGGCGATGGGGTCGTTTTCCTCGTCGCCTTCGGTCAGCACGGTGTACACGGCAGTGATCGATCCGTGCGTGCCCTGCCCCGCCCGCTCCAGCAGCTGCGGCAGCATCGAGAAAATCGACGGCGGGTAGCTGCGCCGGGTCGGCGGCTCGCCGCTGGCCAGGCCGATTTCACGCTGCGCGCGGGCATAGCGCGTCAGCGAATCCAGCAGCAGCAGCACACGCTGTCCCTGATCGCGGAAATGCTCGGCGATGGCGGTGGCGGCATGCGCCGACTGGATGCGCTCCATCGGTGGCCGGTCGGAGGTCGACACCACCAGCACGCTGCGCGCCAGGCCGTCGGGCCCCAGCGCCCGCTCGATGAACTCCTTCACCTCGCGGCCTCGTTCGCCGATCAGCGCGACGACGATGACGTCGGCCGTCGCGCCGCGCGCCAGCATGCCCATCAGCGTGCTCTTGCCCACGCCAGGCGGCGAGAAGACGCCGATGCGCTGCCCTTCGCCCAGCGTGACCAGCGCGTCGATGGCCCGCACGCCGGTAGACAGTGGTTCCATCACCATGCGCCGCTGCAGCGGCGCCACCGGCGCACGCTGCACCGGCGCCCAGGCCGAGGCCTGCAGCGGCCCCTGCCCGTCGATGGGCGCGCCCATCGCATCCAGCACGCGGCCCAGCAGCCCCGGCCCCACCGGGCACATCGGCCCGCGGCCGGTGGGTGCCACCTCGGTCAACGTCGACAGCCCGCTGGTGCTGCCCAGCGGCGTCAGGATCGCCACCTGCTGCTCGAAGCCGACCACCTCGGCCCACAGCGAAGGCCGGCCCGGCGTCGTGAGTTCACACAGCTCGCCGACCTGCGCCTGCAGGCCGCTGGCATGGATCAGCGTGCCTACCGCCTTGGTGACGCGGCCGCGGATTGCGACGGTGGGCACCTGCTCGAAGGCACGGGCCAGGTCGGCCACGAGCTGCTGCGCATCCAGCGCCGGCACGTCCTGCCGCGCATTCATGCGGCCACTCCCAGCCCGCGCTGCTCCACCGCGCGCCGGAAGACCTCGATCTGCGCCTCGACGCCGATCTCCAGGCTGCCGGACGGCGTCTGCAGCACGCAGGCTCCGTCACCGAGGGCGGCATCGATCACGATGCTGGTGCGCGCAGCCCAGGGCGCCTCGGCCCCCAGGCGCTGCAGCGCGCTGCGCAGCAAGGCTTCCTGCGCCGGCGCCACGCGGGCGACGACGAAGGGCTCGTGCCGGACCAGCGCATCCACGCGCTGCATCGCCGCGGCCATCAGCTGGGCCGGATCGGCATCACCCAGGAACTGCTGCACCGCCTTGGCGACGATCTGCGCCATCGACTGCCGCAGCGCACGCAGCTGCCCCTCGGTGCCCAGCGCCGCGGCCAGCAGGCCCTTCGCCTGCTCGGCACGGCCCTGGCGCAGCCCTTCTTCGTAGCCGGCGCGGCGCCGTTCGTCGGCCTGTGCGGCGGCGGCCTCGACGATGCGGCGCGCCTCCTCGCGCGCGCTCTCGATGAGCTGCGCGGCATCCAGCAGCGTGGCGTACTCCGCCTCCTTCAGCACCTTGCGCTCGCCCAGCAGCTGCAGGTGCTCGGTGGTGATCAGAAAAGCCAGTCCCATTGCGGCAGCCTCTCGGGCACGATGCAGGCGAGCATCAGCTCGCGCAGTTGGTCCAGCTGGCGCGGCGCCAGGCGCGGTACGCGCAGCGACGCCGCCCGGCGCGGCAGCTTGCGCTGCACCCGCTGCAGCGCCAGCGGTCCTTCCGGCGCCAGCGTGCCCAGCAGCAGGCGGTGGCCGCGCTGCGTGATGACGGCGCCGGCCGCGATCGGGCGCTGCAGCAGCGCCGTGGCGTCGAAGCGCAGCTCGGTGAGCGGCGGCACGCGGTCGATGACGAAGTCGACCGCATCCCGGTCCAGCCGGGCCAGCTGACGCCGTACATGAGCGGCCAGCGCACCGCGCTGCATCAGCAGCGGCCGGTGGGCGCAGAAGCCGCAGTACCAGGCCAGCCGGCGCAGCGACGGTCCGTCGAGCAGCGCCAGCCGCTGCAGCGGTGTCTCCGCCTCCAGGCTGGGCGGGTCTTCGGCCAGGCCGCGCCGGCGCAGCTGCTGCGCCATCAGCCGGCCGGCCTGCGCGCCGCCCCAGGCCTCGCGCCGGCGCACCGGCCAGTCCGGCGGCAGCCAGCTGGCGTGCAGGCTGCGCTCGGGGTGCAGGCCGTCGTGCATCGCCAGCTTCAGCAGCGCCAGGGGATCCGCGTTCATCGTCGTCAGCGCCGCAGCCACTGGCGGCGCACCCAGATGCGCCATTCCAGGCCTTCGCGCTTCAGCAGCATCGGCAGCACCGCCACGCTGATCGCCGCCAGCACCAGCAGCACCGTCAGCACGATCACCACGCGCTGCGACAGCAGCGGCTGCGGACCCAGGGCGGCGGCTGCCGTCTCCGCCGCGGCCGGCGCGCGGCGCGCCTCGAACAGCGACAGCGACACCTGCTCGTGCGTCAGCCCCTCGATGCTGTGGGCGACCATGTCCTTCACCGCGGGACCGAGCAGGCGCAGGTCGGTGTCGGGCCGGTGCTTGATGAAGACGGCGGCCGACGACGGGCGCAGCTTGTCGGCCAGCGGGTCGTTGGCCGGCACCACCACGTGCACCCGCGCGGCGACCACGCCGTCGATCGTGCGCAGCGTCTGCGACAGCTCCTGCGACACCGCGTGGATGTAGCGCATGCGCTCTTCCGCCGGCGTGGACACCAGGCCCTGCTTCTGGAACACGTCGCCCAGGCTGCTGAAGCGCTCCTGCGGCAGCCCCTGGGCGCGCAGCAGGTCCAGCGCGCGCGGCAGTTGGCGCTCGTCGACCGACACCTGCCACTGGCCGCCGTCGACGCGTTCCTTCGCGGCGCCGATCTCGTCCGCGCTGAGCGCGGCGACGATCTGGTTCGCCTCGGCCTCGCTCAGGTTGGAGTACAGCGCCACCTGGCAACCGGCCAGCAGCGCAGCGACGGCCCAGCCGGCCATCGCGCGGATGATCGTGCGCATCGTCACCGCTCCCTCATTGCTGGTTCTTCAGCAGGCCGTTGAACAGGCCGGTGGCCGCCGTGGCCAGGCCCATGCCCATGTGGTAACGCGTGGCCAGCGTGTGCATCTGGATCGACGCGTCGGTCACCAGGTACATGCTCTTGATCGGGTCGTTGAAGTCGATGGCCGTCAGCATGCCGCGCCGCATGTCCTCGAAGGAGCGGGTCTGGCCGCCCAGCTGCGAAGCCACCGCGCGCGCCGCGTCGGTCAGCGCGCCGGGGCTGGCCGCCACGGCGGCCGTGCCCAGGCTCACCGCCGGCGGCGGGGTCTGCATCAGGCTGGCGAAGAGCTGCGTCTCGCCGGGCGGAAACACGGTCTGCGGCAACACCGGCTCGGCCTGCGCGGCGGCACCGGCGGGCACGGCCGCCAGGGCAACGGGATCGGTCATCGCGAACCTCGGTTCTTGAAGGGGTGGAATGAAAGGCCGGGCGGCGGCGCGGGCATCACGCGCCGCGCCCGGACCGGCGTCGATCAGTTCGACTTCAGCGCGTGCGCCATGCTCTGGCCCGCCTGCTTGGCAGCGTCCAAGGTCTGGTCGGACGCGCCTTGCGCCACCTTGGCGGCGCTGGCGTGGCGGTTGATGGTCTCGTTGACCGTGACGCTCAGCGCGCTGAAGGCCATCGAACGGTTTTGCGCGTCGATGATCGACTTGCTGGGATCGGCTCCACTGACTGCGGCCATTGCTCTCTCCTAACGTGAGGTGTGTTGTGGGGTGGAAGACCGACCCGCGGCTCGGGCTGCGGGTCGTTCCCTGCGGCGGCGCGTTCGGCGCCACCGTTCGGGACTGGTTGCGGCGCCCGCGCGCGGAACGCGGGCGCCATCAGGTAGTGCATGAAGACGCAGCTCATCGCGCCCCGCCTTCGCGCTTTGCGCCCGTGGCTTCGCGCGCCGCGGCGCCAGCGCCCGCGCCCGTGCGCGTGGGCCCGCCGCTGACGACGAGCCCATCGGCGCCGATGCGCGTCAGTTCAGCGCCGGAAGGCAGCACCGCGCCTTCGTAGTAGCGCGCGCCGTTGGACAGCTGGATGTAGCGGCCCTGCTCGCCGTGGTCGGTGATGCTGACGATGCGGCCCGGCAGGGCCGCCTGCAGCTCGGCCAGCGCGGTGGGCTGCGGCGTGGGCGCCGCCGGGCGTTCGGCCGCGGCGCGCTCGCGCACCTGCACCTGGTCGGACACGCGGATCGCCGGCGGCAGGTCCTCGGCCAGGCGGCGCAGCTTGCGGCGCACGGCCGCGTCGTCCACCGTGCCCGACACCACCAGCCGCCCCTGGCCCGCGTAGTTCAGGCTCAAGGCCGGCTCGGCCAGGTACTGCCGCGCCTGCTCGACGATCTGGTCCGCCGCATGCACCTGCAGCTGCACCCGCGTGCCGAAGGGCGCCAGCGCCTGCTGCAGCGCCTGGCGCCGCGCCGTGGATTCGACGTAGCCGCGCACCTCGAAGCCGCTGCCGGCGGCGATGAGTTCCACCTCGGGATACGGCTTCAGCACGCGGCCCAGTTCGGGCAGCTCGCCGGCGCCTTGCGCCGTGCCCGCGCCGCCGTTCCAGGCTGCGAAGGCGGCCAGCGTGCCGGCGGCCAGCAGCAGCGCGGCCACGCTCCAATGGCGCGATAGGCCGCGCGCCGCCGGCGGCGGCAGCGCCCTGTCCGGCAGCTCGGCGCCCAGGATGCTTTCCGGGAAGGCATCGTCGTCCGCCGTATCAGCGGCCGCTGTCGCGGGGTAGCTGCGGTCGAGCTGGAAGTCGATGGCGCCGATGGACACCACGTCGCCCGCGATCACCGAGCGCCGCTGCGTCGCCAGTGCGTCGCCATTCAACTGCGCGGCGGCATCGCCCACCCGCTGCAGCGTGACGACCAACTCGCCAACGTGGATCACCAGGTGCTTCGCGAGCACGTCGCCGCCGGGCAGCAGCACGTCGCTGCCGGCGCCTGAACCCAGCAGGTTGGCGCCGGGCTTCAGTGCGATCGTGCGCCCCTTCACGGCACCGCTCAGGAAGCGCAGGCACCAGCCGGGCCGGGCGATCATGGTCGAGGCGTGGGCGCTGGCCATCCATTCATCCCTGCGGCTGCGTGGCGGAAGGCGCGGACGGGGCTGCAGGCAAGGTGGGCGCGGCCTGCGCCGCGCCAGGCACCACCAGCCGCGGCGTCAGCAGGTAGAAGCGCTCCATGTTCAGCTGCTTCTTCTCGCTGTACTGGAACAGCTTGCCCAGCACCGGGATGCTGGACAGCACCGGCACGCCGGAGGTGGCGTTGGTCTTCTCCTCCGACGTGTAGCCGGCGATCAGCAGGCTGGTGCCCTCGGCCACCAGCGCCTGCGTGTTCACGGTGCGGCGTCGCACGATGGGAATGCGGTCGACCGACGCGCTGCTCAGGTCGCCGTCCTCGATGTCGATCGACATCATCACGCCGCGGCCGTTCTGCTCGTCGATGATCAGCGGCGTCACCCGCACCGCCGTGCCGGCGGTGACGCGGAACAGGCCCGCGTCCTGGAAGCCATCGACGCGCACGTAGAACTCGCTGAAGTTCTCCAGCACCGCCTCGTTGTTGTCCAGCGTCAGCACCTTGGGCCGGGCGACGAAGTTGGCATTGCCCTTCTGCGCCAGCGCATGCACGCGGGTCAGCAGGTAGCGCCGCACATCGTTGCCGATGGACGCGGTGAACAGCGCGCCCAGCGGCGTCGTCGGCTGGCCGTTGGTGTTGATGGTCACGCTCTGCCCGGCCTCGCTGCTGGCCTGGCCCCAGGTCAGCGGCGGGTTGTTGCCGCGGCCGGTCTGCAGGTCGAAGTGGTCGCCGCGCAGCCGCCAGTCGACGCCCAGGCTGTCCAGCGTGTCGGTCGAGATGTCCATGATGGTCACCTCGATCTCGACCAGCCGCGGCCGCGTGTCCATCGACGCGATCAGCTTCTCGTAACGCGCCATGCGCTCGGGCGTGTCGCGCACCAGCACCGCGTTCATGCGCGTGTCGGCCTGGAACTGCGGCAGCTCGCCGGCCGCGAAGGTGGGACCACCACCGAGGTCGTCCTCCATCGCGCCGGTCGAGGCGGCCATGCCGCTCAGGTCGATCTTCGGCGCGTTGACCGATTCGCCGCTGCTGAGCTGGATCTGCCGGCTCGGGCCGATGCTCATCGGCGGCACGCGGCTGCGCGTGCCGGCGGAGCCGCCCGGCGTGGCGGATGCGCCGGACTTGCCGTAGAGGTTGCGCAGCACGCTGGCGACGCCCGGAATCGCCACCTCCTTGCCGTTGCGCGTCAGCCTGAAGTCGGCGGCCCAGGCATAACGCAGCGGGAACATGCGCACCTCGGCCGCATCGACCCGCGCGCTGCGCTGGTCGATCAGGCGCACCGTCTGCCTCACCATGTCGACGTAGCGCTTCGGGCCGGAGACGTGCACGTGGCCGTCGCGCTCGCTCACCGACAGCGTATAGCGCGGATCGGCGATGCGCAGCCGCGCCAGCGTGTCGCTGATGCGTGCCGCATTGCCGGGGGCGATCGCCAGCACCTCGCTGCGCGCCTCGCTGGCGGGGTCGACGAACAGGAACGCGCCGTCGTAGTACCAGGTCAGGCCGTTGGCCGAGCACAGGCTGTTCAGCAGCATCTGCACCGAGCCCGGATTGCCGCTGAGCGCAAAGCGGCCGCTGACGGTGCCGCTCACTTTGGGATCCACCACCGCGGTGATGCCCTGCGCCGCCGCGATCTCGCGCAGCAGGTCCGGCAACGGCTTGTCGGCTGCATCGATGCGGAAGGGCTTGCCCCGCGCCGGCAGGTCGGCGGCCTGCACCGCCGTGCCCAGGCAGGCCAGCGCCAGCAGCAGGGCCAGCGGCAGGGTCAGCCAGCGTGTCACGACAGGCTCCCCAAGGTCTGCAGCGCGCGCTCCGCGAAGCGCAGCACGTCGCGCCCCAGCCAGCCCGCGCCCATCACCAGCGCCACCAGCACCGCGATCAGGCGCACCGACTGGCCGATGCTCTGGTCCTGGATCTGCGTCACCGCCTGCAGCACGGCGACGACCAGCGACGTCACGGTCGCGACGACCACGACGGGCAGGCTGACCATCAGCACGATCAGCAGGCCTTCGCGGGTCAGGTCCAGCACGTTCTGGGGAGTCATGGGTGCCCGCCCGGCCGTCCGAAGGGCACCACACCCCCTCGGGGGGCCGCGAAAGCAGTGAGCTTGGGCGTGGTCATTGATGCCGTCTCTTCATTCCATCGTGGGGTTGGTGACCCAGCCCACCGGCTGCAGCGCCACGTCCTCGTCCAGTTCCTGGTACGACAGCACCGGCAGGCGCGGGGCCACCGGCTCGACCAGGTTCTTCACGTAGCGGCGCACGTCCGACGAGACGATGGCCACCACCGCCCTCCCCGCCGCGCCGCCGCCCGCCAGCGCACGCTGCACCTGCTCGCGGATGTCCTGGCCCGCGGCCGGGCTGAGCAGCAGCAGGTTGCCGCGCGCCGTGCGCGAGATGGCGCCGACCAGGCGGTCCAGCAGCGCGGTCTCGAACAGGATGGCGTGCAGCTCGCGCCGCGCGCCGACGTGGCGGGCGGTGATCCACCGTCCCAGGTCGATGCGCACCAGCTCGGTCAGCGCGATGGTCTCGGCCTCCTTCGGCGCCCAGGTCGCCACGCTCTCGAAGATCGCATGCAGGTTGCGGATAGGAATGTCTTCCTGCAGCAGGCGGCGCAGCACGTCGGCCAGGCGCTGCGGCGGGATCACGCGCGCCACCTCGGCCGCCAGCTCGGGCGCATCCCGCTGCACCGCATGCAGCAGGCGCTGCACGTCCTGCAGGCCGATGAACTGCGCGATGCGCCCGCGCACCACGTGCTCCAGGTGCGTGCCGATCACGTCCTCCGAGCGCAGGCCGCTCACATCCTGCGGCAGCGACGGCGCCCACACCACCCGCGCGAAGGGTCCGAAGGGCTCGGCGACCTCGGCGCCTGCGGCGGCCCCCGCGGTGTCCGGCGCCAGCATCCAGTGCCCCGGCTTCAGCGCGCCCGCCGACACCGCCACGTCGTGCACCAGCACCTGGTAGCCGCGCTCCGGCAGGCCGGTGGCATGGCCGAGCTGCAGGCGCGGAAAGACCGGCCCCAAGTCGGCCTCCACCCGCGCCTTCACGCCCGCCAGCTGCTGGTCCAGCGCCGCGCGGTCCAGCTGACCACGCAGGCCGGCTGACAGGCGAAGCGCCAGCGGCGCGGCAATCGCTTCCGGATGCAAGGCGGCCTCATCGTCCACCGATGCGTCGTCGTAGGACATCCACGCCGGCGTGCGCCCGCGGCGCAGCGACTGGCGCATCACCAGCCCCAGTCCGATGATGGTGGCCGCCAGCAGCGCGAAGACCCACTTCGGGAAGCCCGGCACCAGCAGGAAGCTGGCCACCGCCAGGCCGGCGATCAGCAGCGCACGCGGGTGCGCCAGCACCTGGCGGCTGATCTGCCCGGCCAGCTGGCCGTCGCGCCCCTCCCCGCCACCGACACGGGTGATGACCACGCCGGCGGCGATCGACACCAGCAGCGAGGGGATCTGCGACACCATGCCATCGCCCACGGTCAGGATGGCGTAGCGCTGCAGCGCCTCGCCCACGCCCATGTCGAGCATCAGCGTGCCGATGGCCAGGCCCGCGACGATGTTGACCACTGCGATGACGATGCCGGCGATGGCGTCGCCCTTGACGAACTTCATCGCGCCGTCCATCGCGCCATGCAGCGCGCATTCCTGCTCCAGCTGCTGGCGCCGCTTCTGCGCGGCGGCCGACGTGAGCACCCCGGCGCGCACGTCGGCGTCGATGCTCATCTGCTTGCCCGGCATCGCGTCCAGCGCGAAGCGCGCCGCCACCTCGGCCACGCGCTCGGAGCCCTTGGCGATGACGATGAACTGAACGATCGCGATGATCAGGAACACCACGCCGCCGACGACGACGTTGTTGCCCACGATCAGCTTGCCGAAGGTGTCGATGATGTGGCCGGCATCGGCGTGCAGCAGGATCAGCTTGGTCGAGGCGATGTTCAGCGCCAGCCGGAACAGCGTGGTGAACAGCAGCAGCGACGGGAAGGTCGACAGCGACAGCGCCGAAGGCACGTACATCGCCACGATCAGCAGCACCAGGCTGGCTGACAGGTTGGCCGCGATCAGGAAGTCCAGCAGCGGCGTCGGCAGCGGCAGCACGAAGAGCGCGACGATCGCCACCAGCAGTCCCGCCAGCAGCAGGTCGTTGTGGCGCGTGGCCTGCCGCAGCAGCGCGCCCAGGCCGCCGCGGGGCGGTGCGGCCGGGGTCGTCAGGGGCAGGCGGGCGGTCATGGTGGTGACGTGTGAAGTGAGCGTCAGCGGCAGATGTCGGGTTCGACGCGGCGGACTCTAGGCGGCCGCCCGGCGCGACACCACTACGAGCATCCGTAGGACGGCCGCGTCCTTGGCGCGCTACGGATTCCCGTAGTTCCTTCGCACCGGCGCGGTGGCTAGATTTCGGCGCGTGCTCAAGACCGCCGATCCCGCTGCCGCCACCGAACTGGCCGATGCCCGCGCGCTGCCGCGCCTGCCGGTGGCGGCCGCGCGGGTGCTGAACCGCCTGCTCGGCAGCTGCGTCGAGTCGCTTGCGATTGGGAACACGCCTTACACGCTGCGCTGGCTGCCCGAGCCCCGTGTCGACGAGGACCATGCGCGTTATGTGTTCCGCCTCGGCGGCCAGCCCGGCCTGCTGCAGCTGGACGCGCCCACCGAGGCGGTGCTGCTGGGTGACCGGCTGGCGCGCACGCTGCCGCCGGCGCTGCGCCAGCTGCTGGTGGCCCAGGCGCTGCAGGCCATGGCCGATGGGCTGGAGGCGGCGCTGGGCCAGGCTTTCGAGTGGATCGCCGAAGGCGATGCCCCCGCGCCGGCGCCGCGGCCGCAGCTGGGCATCGCCTTCATGCTCGAGCCGCGGCAGGCCGGCGCCCCGCCCTTGCGCGGCGCGCTGCTGTACGCCGATGCCGCCGCGCTGGAACGCCTGCTGCCGGCCCAGCTGCCCGCTGCGCCCCACACGGGGCCGATCGATCTGGACAAGCTGCGCCAGCGCCTCGCCTGGCTGATCGGCAGCACCACGCTGACGTTGGCCGAACTGCGCCGCATCGGCCGCGGCGACATCGTCAGCGTCGAGCGCTGGACGCCCGAGGGGCCAGGGCTGCGGGTCAGCGCCCGCTGGGGCGGCCGCCGCGGCATCACGCTGCATGCCTGCGCCGAAGGGCCGCGCCTGACGATCCACGAACGGAAGGACGATGCGATGAACCGAGATGCCCACCCGCTGGCCGCCGAAGACGCCGCCGATGCCGCGAGCCCGCTGCCGCTGGACCGGCTGGATGCGCTGGAGGTGGCGCTGCGCTTCGAGATCGGCGAGGTGGCGTTGACGCTTGGCGAACTGCGCGGCCTGCGCCCCGGCCAGGTGCTGGAGTTGGGACAACCGCTGAACCGCTGCCCGGTGCGCCTGCTGGCGCACGGCAACCTGCTGGGTCACGGCCACCTGGTGGCGGTGGGCGAGCGCCTGGGCGTTCGGGTGGCCGAGTTCGCGCCCAGCGCGATCTGAGCCCGACGCCACGCGCGCCATGCAATCCGGCCTGCCCGATCCGCTGACCCTGGCGGCGCTGATCCTCGCCTTCGGCGTGGCGCCGTTCGTCGCGATGATGGCGACCAGCTACACCAAGCTGGTCATCGTCTTCGGCCTGCTGCGCACTGCGCTGGGCCTGCAGCAGACGCCGCCGAACATGGTGCTCAACGGCATCGCCATCGTGCTGTCGATCTACATCATGGCGCCGGTGGGCATGGAGATCGGCGATGCGCTGCGCGGCAAGACCTTCGGCCAGAAGGGCGACAGCCTGGCCGACATCACCACCGTGATCGACGCCGCGAAGGCGCCGATGAAGCAGTTCCTGCAGCAGCACACGCAGGAACGGGAACGCCAGTTCTTCCTGAAGTCAGCGTCCAGCATCTGGCCCAAGGCGCGCGCCGAACAGCTCAGGCCCGACGACCTGATGGTGCTGGTGCCCAGCTTCACGCTCAGCGAGCTGACGCGCGCGTTCCAGATCGGCTTCGTGCTTTACCTGGTGTTCGTGATCGTCGACCTGATCGTCGCGGTGGTGCTGCTGGCCCTGGGCATGTCGATGATCTCGCCGACCACCATCTCGCTGCCCTTCAAGCTGCTGCTGTTCGTGATGCTGGACGGCTGGACCCGCATCGTGCACGGGCTGGTCTTGTCGTACGGCTGAGCGGGTGCGCCCTGGAACGGCCGCGGTTCCGCCCAGCGTCGAACAGGGCACTAGTCTAGGCGACCGATGTGAATGCGGTGGCAGCCTGCACCAGCTGCAGCCGGTTGCGAACGCCGAAGCGCTTGCGCAGCTGGCGCAGGTGGTAGTCCACGTTGTGCGCGCTGAGCGCCAGGCGGGCGGAGATCGCCTTGTCCGCCATGCCACCGGACAGGCAGCGCAGGATGGCCTGCTGGGTCGGGCTCAGTTCGCTCTCGGCCAGGTCGGGCGGCAGCGGCGCATAACGCGTGTAGTACTCGTGTACGCACAGGCCCAGCGTCACCGCCTGGCCCAGCAGCGGTCCGTCGATCCAGGCCTGGCCGCGCCGGCTGGACGACAGGCCGATGAAGCGCCGCTCATGCGGGCCGCCGCCGCCCACCAGCATCATCACGCCGCTGTGCGTGTTGGTGCGCTCCAGGCCGTTCAACAGGCGCTGCAGCGTTCCCGCCGGCGTGCCCGGCGCGGCCTGCGCCGCCAGGTTCTCCAGGCTCCAGATCACCGGCAGGCTGCTGTGCAGCGCCAGCTGCAGGCGTGGGTCGATGCGCTGGAAACCCTCGCCGAAGTACAGGCGCGCCCAGTCCGGATCCGTGTGGCCCGCATAGAACACGCCGCCGTCCACATGGTCGCCCTGCTGGCGCAGGCTGGAATAACCCAGCCACTTGAAGCCCAGCGCCTCCAGCCGGCCGCGCACCAGCGCCCGGCGTTCCTGCGCATCCGCTGCTTCCAGCAGGCGTTGCAGCGGCTCGGGCGAGCCCCATGCGGCATCGCGCCGCGCGGGCTCGAACGATCCGTCGAACATGCGCACCGTCGTGTCCATCGCTTGCATCTCCATCAGCTCCGCGGCGGCCCGCTGCCGCCCCACCAGGGAAAGGCGTAGCAGCAGGCGCCCAGGGCCCACGGGGTAGCGGACTGATACACCCGGCCCCCGGAACAAGGGGCCAGGCTAGGGCCTGTTAACGCTACGGAGCTGACTGCGCCGGGGTGTCCTCGGGATGCACCGCAAGGCGCAGTCCGCCGCTCGGGGTATCCCCCCGAGCAAGGGCTGCAACGCCGCGGGGCGCCCGAAGACACCCCGGCCCGAAGGGTGAGCACCCAAAACGGGCGCACTCGTCGTTGCAAAGCCTTGATGGGGGAGCGGCCACATCTGCGGCTTCGCGCCTAGATTGCGCCCGTTTTGGGTACTCACGCAGTCACCTCCGTAGCGTTAACAGGCCCTAACCCGCGCACTGCTCCAGGTGGCCTCGCAACGAAGGGCTGTGCAACGGGTTGTTCGACAGCGCGCCGAAGCGCTGCTCGTGCGCCTTCAGCACCGCGGTGGCCCGGGCATAGGCGGCGCACGCGCGTTCACGGTCCTGCCGCACCGCCCCCGCCGGCCGGCCGGGCTGCGCGGCGCGGGCCATCAGCGCCGAGCCCAGCCGCGCATGGGTGTTGCCCAGGTCCACCTGCGAGATCACGTTGCTGCGTGCAGCCTCCGGTACGCGCTCGTAGTGCTGCAGCGCGCTCTCGGCCATCTGCACCGCCTGCGCCACGTCGCCGGCGGCCAGCAGCGACTGCGCGAGCTCGCCGCTGAAGGTGGCGTAGTCGACCCGCAGCATCGTGTTCTCGGGGTCCTTGGCCAGTGCCGGCTCCAGCAGTTCCAGGGCCTTGCGCCGCTCGACGACCGCGCGCTGCGGCAGGTTCACCAGCTCCGACGCATGGCCCAGGTGGTTGTAGGCCACCGCCAGGTTGGCGACCATCAGCGGGTCGCCGGGGTGGTGGCGCATCACCTCCTCGGTGACCTCGATGCTGCGCAGGAAGTCGGGCCGCACCTTGGCCCCGGTGGCGGCTGATTCGTCATGCCGCACCGCCTCCTGGCCGCGCAGGCCGTACATGCTGGCCAGGTTGCCGCCGGCCGCGCGGTCGCCCGGAAACCGCTTCCACAGCGCCTCCAGCGTCGCGATGGCTTCGGCCAGCGCGGCCTGGAAGCCGGCGCGGTCGTCCGACAGCATCGCCACGTGCACCTTGGTGGCCTGCAGTCCGGCCAGCGCGCGGGTGCCGGCGGCCTGCGCATCCTCGTCACGCGCCAGGGCCCGCGCCGCGGCGATGCCGGTCTCGCACATCGCCATCGCGCCCTTGAAGTCGCCTTCGGCGGCCAGCAGCGCGGCCTTCATGCGCACCGACGCCGCCAGCTCCTTGCGTGCCGCGTTCAGCGTGGGCTGCGGTGGCCGCGCAGCGATGGCGTCCGCTGCCAGCGCCTGCGCCCGGTCGTAGCTGGCGCGCGCGCCTTTGGGGTCGCCCAGGTTGGAACCGAAGGGACCGCCCTGCACGTCGCCCACCTGGCGGTAACCGGCGGCCAGCTCGGCGCCCAGCGCCGGGTCGCTGCCGGCCTCCTCGCGCAGGCCCTCCAGGTAGGCCAGCGCCTTCTCGACGATCAGCTTGCGCGCGGGCGTCGAGCCGGGCAGCGATTCGATCGCCTTGTGCACGTCAACGATGAAGACATTGGCCAGCTGCCGCACGCTGGCGAAGTGCCGCTCGGCGCGCTCGCGCTGCCGGTGCGCCTCCACCGCCTGCCAGCTCGCGAAGCCGATGCCGGCCACCAGCGCCAGGTTGGCCACCAGCGCCGCGCCCACTGCCGCGCGGTGGCGCAGCACGAAGCGGCCGGCGCGGTAGCTCCAGGCGCCATGCCGGGCCTGCACCGGCAGGCCCTCGAGGTGGCGGAACAGGTCATCGGAGAGCTGCTCGGCGCCGGCGTAGCGGCGCTCGGGCTGCTTGCGCAGCGCCATCAGCACCACGGCATCCAGGTCGCCCGCCAGCCGCGCCCGCTGCGGGCGCGGCACGCGCTGGCTGGGCGGCGCGGGCTCGGTGTCGCAGATGGCCTGGCTCAGTGCGTAGTCGCTGTCGGCGCTGGCCGTGTCGTAGGGGCTGGTGTCGGTCAGCAGCCGGTACAGCACCACGCCCAGCGCGTAGACGTCGCTCGCCGCGGTCACCTCGCCGCCGCGCACCTGCTCCGGGCTGGCGTATTCCAGCGTCATCACGCGTTGCCGGGTGGCGGTGCGCTCGGGCAGCGCATCGGCCAGGCGCTTGGCGATGCCGAAGTCCAGCAGCTTCACCAGCCCGTCAGCCGTGACGAGGATGTTGGCCGGCTTGAGGTCGCGGTGCACCACGCCCTTCTGGTGCGCATAGTGCACGACCTGGCACACGGTGCGGAACAGCAGCAGCCGCGCCCGCGGCGGCAATTGCAGGCGCCGGCAATGGGCGTCGATCGGCTCCCCGGCCACCCGCTCCATCACCAAGTACGGCAAGCCCTCCTCCGTCACGCCGCCGTCGAGCAGCTTGGCCAGGTTCGGGTGGTCCAGGCTCGCAAGGATCTGGCGCTCGGCGCGGAAGCGCGCGATCAGCACCTCGTCGTGCAGGCCTTCGCGCATCACCTTGACCGCCACCTGCTGCTCGAACTGGCCGTCCGCGCGCGCGGCCAGGAACACCTGCCCCATGCCGCCCGCGCCGATCAGCGACAGCAGGCGGTAGGCGCCCAGCTGGCGGCCGATCCAGTGCTGCGCCAGGCGTTGGTCCCGCGCCTCCAGCGCGTCGCGCGCCAGCGTGCTGGGCGCGTCGTCGAGCAGGCTGTGCGTGGGCGCCGCGGCCTGGGCCAGCTCGGTCAGCTCCTGGCGCATCGCTTCGTCGCCGCCGCACTGGGCATCGATGAAGGCCTGCCGCTCGGGTGCCGGCCGGTCGAGCACGTCGGCCAGCAAGGCCTTCAGGCGATGCCAGCGGGCCGCGTCGGGAACACCGGGCGCCTTGCCGGGTGCCGCCGCCTCTTCTTGCGCGCGGCTCACTGGACCACTTTCGGGCTGCGCACCCCGGTATTCGCCCCCGAGACCGCCCGGCGGCCTCATGCGGCGCGCTCCTGGCGCCCCAGCTCGCGCAGCAGCCAGGCGCGGGCCGTCGCCCACTCGCGCTTCACGGTGGTGACGGAGACGTGGAGCGCATCGGCCGTCTGTTCGACGCTGAGGCCGCCGAAGAATCGCAACTCGACGACGCGGCCCTGCCGCTCGTCCAGTTCGGCCAGGCGCTGCAGGGCCTGGTCCAGTTGCAGGATGTCGAGCCAGCGGCTGGAGTCGGCATCGGCCAGGTGCAGCGCGCCGGTGGGTTCGTCGTCCAGCCGCAGCGGTGCCGCGCCCTCGCCGCGCTTGGCGGCATTGCGGCTGCGCGCGTGGTCGACCAGGATGCGGCGCATCAGCATCGACATCCAGCCGAAGAACTCCCCGCGCGATCGGCAGACGACGCCGCGCTGCTGCGCCAGCCGCACGAAGGCCTCGTGCACGAGCGCCGTGCCCTGCAGCGTGTGGTCGTCGCGTTCGCGCCGCAGGTGGCCGCGCGCGATGCGGCGCAGGTCGTCGTAAACCAGCGGCACCAGCGCGTCCAGCGCGCCGGCATCGCCCGCGGCCCAGCCGGCCAGCAGGCCGGTGATGGCAGTGCGTGGTTCTTGCCCGGTACCGGCCGCAGGCGCGGCAGCAGCGCGGCCAGGCCCGGACGCCGGCTCGTCGCTGCCCTTCGACTCGAACCCATCCGCAGGCGGTGGCATGGCCGCCAGGGGGCGCTTTTCCATCAGGACCTCGAAACTCATGCGCGCATTGGACGGGGCGGCGCGGTAGCACACAAGTGGTGCGGCACCCGTCGGCTTGCGCTGGGGGCTACGAAAATTCGTAGTCTCACGCAGCTGCGGCCGCGGCCCTGCCGGCCACCGGCATCCCGTGCCTGTCGCCCGGATAATCGGCGCCCTTTGCCGAGCCATGTCGACACACGCCGAGCCCTTGCCGCCACCCACCGACCGCTTCGACGCCGTGGTGGTCGGCGCCGGGGCTGCGGGCCTGCATTGCGCCGGGGTGGCCGGCCAACGCGGGTTGAAGGTGCTGCTGCTCGATCATGCTGAGAAGCTGGCGGAGAAAATTCGCATTTCCGGCGGTGGACGCTGCAATTTCACCAACCGGGAGGCGGGTCCTCCGAACTTTCTTTCGGCCAACCCAGACTTCTGCCGCTCGGCGCTGGCCCGCTACACGGCTGCCGACTTCATCGCGCTGGTGAAGCGCCACGGCATTTCCTTCCACGAAAAGCACCGCGGGCAGCTGTTTTGCGACGAGTCCAGCGAGCAAATCATCGAGATGCTGGTGAGCGAGTGCAACGCCGGCCGGGTGCAGCGGCGCCAGCCCTGCGCGGTGCATGCGGTGCGGGCGGTTGACGGCGGCTTCGAGCTCGACACCGACGCCGGCCCGGTGCGCACATGGCAGCTGGTGATCGCCACCGGCGGGCTCTCGATCCCGAAGATCGGTGCCACCGATTTCGGCTACCGCATCGCCAAGCAGTTCGGCCACAAGCTGGTCGAGACACGCCCGGCACTGGTGCCGCTCACTTTCGACGCCATGGCCTGGACGCCCTTCGTGCCGCTGGCCGGCGTCTCGCTCGAGGTCACGATCGACACCGGTGAAGGCCGGCGCCGCGGCCGTTTCGTCGAAGACCTGCTGTTCACCCACCGCGGGCTGAGCGGCCCGGCCGTGCTGCAGATCTCCAGCTTCTGGCGGCCCGGCGAGGCGCTGCGCATCGACCTGGGTGCCGGCGCCGACCTGGCCGCCCGGTTGCGCGAGGCCAAGGCCACGTCGCGCCGGCAGCTCGGCAACGAGCTGGCCACCTGGCTGCCGCAGCGCCTGGCCACCGCCTGGCTGGAGACGCAGGCGCTGCCCGCCGACAAGCCGATGCCCGAGTTGCGCGATCGCGATCTGGAGCGGCTCGCCCAGGCCCTGTCGCGCTGGACCATCACCCCCGACGGCACCGAGGGCTACCGCAAGGCCGAGGTGACGGCCGGTGGCATCGACACCCGCGAGTTGGACTCGCGCACCCTCGGCAGCAAGCGCCAGCCGGGCCTGTTCTTCATCGGCGAGGTGGTCGACGTGACGGGCTGGCTCGGCGGCTACAACTTCCAATGGGCCTGGTCCTCGGCCTTCGCCTGCGCCAGCGCATTGCACGCGGCATGACCAGCGCATTGCACGCGGCATGGCCAGCGCATTGCACGCGGCATGGCCAGCGCAATTGCACGCCGCATGAGCAGCTGCCAGATCGCTGCGTCAGGCGCGCACCGGAGCCCCGATGGTTTCCACGCCAAAATTTCGCAGTAGAATCGCGGTCTTTGCTAGCAAACCGCGTGTCGATTCCCCGGCCCCCGGCAAAACCGGATTGCCGCCGACTCCTGAAGCGCGCAGTGTCCCCCAACCATCAGGCGGCACGGCAGACGATTCAGGAACGGGTCGAGACAGGAACACCGAGCGCATCTTTCTTAGGATCCAACCGCTAAATGACCACGATTCGCGTCAAAGAAAACGAGCCGTTCGACGTCGCCCTGCGCCGCTTCAAGCGCACGATCGAGAAGCTGGGCCTGCTGACCGAACTGCGCGCACGCGAGTTCTACGAAAAGCCTACCGCCGAGCGCAAGCGCAAGAAGGCGGCCGCGGTGAAGCGCCACTACAAGCGCGTCCGCAGCATGCAGCTGCCGAAGAAGCTGTACTGAGCGCCCGCAGGGCCGGGCAGCACGCCCCGCCCGCCCCCGCGGGGGTCAAGGAAACCTGGGGCGGCCCGAAGCTTCCTTGAGAGCCTTCTCACCTCCCCCAACGCCCGCGCGGGACGCCGCAGCGGGCGTTTGCATTTCTGGAGCCTGACACACCATGAGCCTGAAAGAACAGATCACCGAAGACATGAAGACGGCGATGCGCGCGAAGGAAGCCGATCGCCTGTCCACGATCCGCCTGCTGCTCGCTGCCATCAAGCAGCGCGAGGTCGATGAGCGCATCACGCTCGACGACGCCGCGATCGTCGGTGTCGTCGACAAGCTGATCAAGCAGCGCAAGGACTCCATCACCGCCTTCCAGGCCGCCGGCCGCACCGACCTGGTGGACAAGGAAAGCGCTGAGTTGGCCGTGCTGCAGGCCTACCTCCCCGCCCGCATGAGCACTGATGAAGTCACCGCCGCCATCGCCCGCATCGTCGCCGAGACCGGCGCCACGGGCCCCGGCGACATGGGCAAGGTGATGGGCGCCGCGAAGGCGCAACTCGCCGGCAAGGCCGACATGGCCGCCGTCTCCGCCGCCGTGAAGGCGGCACTGTCCAAGTAAGGCGCCGCCATGCACACCTCGCAGCTCATCCGCCAGGTCACGCCCGATTTCTGCGTCGCGCCGCAGCTCACGCCCGAAGCCATGGCCGATGTGGCCGCCATGGGCTTCCGCAGCGTGATCAACAACCGGCCCGACCACGAAGAGGGCCCGCAGCAACCCACCAGCGCCAGCGTGCAGGCGGCGGCCGAAGCGGCCGGCTTGCAATACCGCTACCTGCCGGTCAATGGCGCCTACCAGTCCCCTGAAGAGATCGCAGCGATGGCCGCGCTGCTGGGCGAGTTGCCCGGCCCGGTCCTGGCCTTCTGCCGCTCGGGCGCGCGCTCGACCAAGCTGTTCTTGTCGGCCACGCAGGGCTGAAACTGCGCTGCGCCATGTGCCTCAGGGCTTACCCTGAGGCTGCTTGATTTTCAGACGACGTTCAGGGGCACCTCCGTACAGTACGCGCCGAGCAAGCACCGGGCCCGCCTTCCCTGCGAGGCCCGGCTTGACCGGATCGTCATCACCCACGGAGACATCGTGTCCGCCCTACTGCAACTGTCCAAGTGGATCGACAGACTCAATGAGTTCGTCGGTCGGAACGTGGCCTGGCTCGTGCTGGCGGCGGTATTGATCAGTGCGATCAATGCCGTCGTTCGCAAAGCCTTCAACACGAGTTCGAACGCCTTCCTTGAAATCCAGTGGTACCTGTTCGCCGCGGTGTTCCTCCTGGCGGCGGGCTACACGCTGCTGCGCCAGGAACACGTCAGGATCGACGTGGTCCTGCACCGCTTCGCCAAGCGCACCCAGATCAAGGTGGAGATCTTCGGCCTCGTGGCCTTCCTGTTCCCATTCGTCGTGGCCGTGGTGTGGTTGGTGTGGCCGCTGGTCACCAAGGCCTATGTCTCGGGCGAGATGTCATCGAACGCTGGCGGCCTGATCCGCTGGCCGGTGTACGCCCTGGTCCCGGCGGGCTTCGTGCTGCTCGGGCTGCAAGGGATCTCCGAGCTGATCAAGCGCATCGGCTTCTTGAAGGGACTGTGCGACGACCCGACCAAGAAGCAGCAAGCGAAGACCGCTGAAGAAGAGCTGGCCGAAGCCATCCGCGCCGCCGCCGAAGGAGCCAAGAAGTGACCGCATTCCTCATTGCCAACATGGCGCCGATCATGTTCGGCGGCCTGGTCGTCTTCCTGCTGATGGGCTTCTCGGTCGCGTTTTCGCTCGCGGCCTGCGGCCTCATGTTCGGACTGATCGGCATCGAGCTGGGCGTGCCCGGCATGGCGTCGCTGATGCAGGCCCTGCCGCTGCGGCTGTTCGGCATCATGCAGAACGACACGCTGCTGGCGATTCCGTTCTTCACCTTCATGGGGCTGGTGCTCGAGCGCTCGGGCATGGCGGAAGACCTGCTCGACACCATCGGCCAGCTGTTCGGTCCGATCCGCGGCGGCCTGGCGATCGCGGTGATCCTGGTCGGCGCGATGCTCGCGGCCACCACCGGCGTGGTCGCGGCCTCGGTGATCTCGATGGGCCTGATCTCGCTGCCCATCATGCTGCGCTATGGCTACGACCGGCGCCTGGCCACCGGCGTGATCGCGGCCTCGGGCACGCTGGCACAGATCATCCCGCCGTCGCTGGTGCTCATCATCCTGGCGGACCAGCTGGGCAAGAGCGTCGGCGACCTCTACCGCGGTGCATTCCTTCCCGGCTTCGTGCTCACCCTGATGTACGTCGGCTTCGTCGTGGCCATCGCGATGTTCAGGCCGGCACACGCGCCCGCGCTGCCGGCCGAGGCACGCACCATCCGCGACCCGGATGGCTCCAGCGGCCTGCGCTCCCTGGGCGTGCTGACGGTGCTGTCCGCGGCCTGTGCCATCGCCTTCGCCAAGACGCGTCCTGAGGGCACCGCGCTCGACGAGACCATCGTCGTGTCGATGTGCGTCGGCGTCGGCCTCGCCTTCGTCGCCGCGGTCATCAACAAGGTATTCAAGCTGGGCCTGCTGTCGAAGATGGCCGAACGCGTCACCTTCGTGCTGATCCCGCCGCTGGCGCTGATCTTCCTGGTGCTGGGCACCATCTTCCTCGGCGTCGCCACGCCGACGGAAGGCGGCGCCATGGGCGCCGTCGGTGCGCTGGTGATGGCGATCAGCCGCAAGCGCCTGGACATGAAGCTGATGCGGCAAGCGATGGACTCGACCATGAAGCTGTCGTGCTTCGTGCTGTTCATCCTCATCGGCGCCACCGTCTTCAGCCTGTCGTTCCAGGGCGTCGACGGACCGATCTGGGTCGAGCACCTGCTGGCGGGCCTGCCCGGCGGCCAACTCGGCTTCCTGATCGTCGTCAACATCCTGATCTTCGTCCTGGCGTTCTTCCTCGACTTCTTCGAGCTGTCCTTCATCGTCATCCCTCTGCTCGCGCCGGTGGCCGAGAAGCTGGGCATCGACCTGGTGTGGTTCGGCGTGCTGCTGGCGGTGAACATGCAGACCTCGTTCATGCATCCGCCATTCGGATTCGCACTGTTCTACCTGCGCAGCGTGGCGCCGCACGACGACTACAAGGACCGCGTGACCGGTGCAACGGTGCCGAAGGTGACCACGGGCCAGATCTACTGGGGCTCGGTGCCGTTCGTGCTCATCCAGATCATCATGGTCGGCCTGATCATCGCGTTCCCGAACCTCGTCTCGGGCGGCCTGGGCAAGAAGGCCGACCTCGATACGACCAACGTCAACCTCGAGGTGCAGCCGGACGAGACGGTCAAGGAAATGGACGCGTCCAAGCTCTTCGGCTTCGACCAGCCCGCCAGCGCGCCGGCCGGCGGCGCCAGCGAGCCGGGGAGATAGCGCTCGAAAGACGCGGCCCACGCCCCGCTGCGGCGGCGCGTGGGTTGCAGGCAGACACCACGGCGTGCCACCCGGCACGCCGTTTTTGTTGGCTCAGCGCCGCAGCGGTAGCGCGCTCTGCTTCAGGCTGCGCAGCACGAAGCTGGACTTGCTGTGCCGCAGGCCCGGGATCTTGTAGAGCCGCTCGCGCAGCAGCCGCTCGTAGTCGCGCGTGTCGCTGACGGCGATGCGCAGGATGTAGTCGTAGTCGCCCGACACCAGCAGCGCCTCCAGCACCTCGGGGATGTCCGCCAGCGCGCGGCCGAAGGCGAACAGCGCCTCGTCGCTGTGGCTGTCCAGCGTGACCTGCACGATCACGGTTTCAGACAAGCCCACCGCCTGGGCATTGATGCGCACGGTGTAGCCCTCGATCACGCCGGCCTCTTCCATGCGGCGGATGCGAGTCCAGCAGGGTGAGGCGCTCAGGCCGACCTGCTTGCTCAGTTCCTGCAGGCTGATGCGGGCATCGGACTGCAGCACGGTCAGGATGTCGCGATCCAAGCGATCAAGCTTCGCTTCTGTCTTCATAGCCTCTCGCAGAAGAATTTTCTGTAGTGAGCATATGACACCGGTGAATCGAAAGCACTTTCCGCCACCGCCACGGCACAGTCAACCGCCATGAACGCGCCCCTGCCCGCCGCCGCCTTGAAGGCTGCCCTCGATGCCGCCGCGGCGGCACCCACCGACGCCGATACCGGGGCCCGCCGCCTGCTGCGCACCCTGGTCGAGCTGGGCGTCGACACGATCTTCGGCTACCCCGGCGGTGCGGTGCTGCCGCTGTACGACGCGCTGATCGACGAACCACGGCTGCGCCACGTGCTGGTGCGCCACGAGCAGGCCGCCGTGCACGCGGCCGAAGGCTATGCGCGGTCCACCGGCCGCGTCGGCGTGGTGCTGGTGACCTCCGGGCCCGGCATGAGCAACACCGTGACCGGGCTGCTGGACGCGATCAGCGACTCGGTGCCGGTGCTGGTGATCAGCGGCCAGGTGGCCACCCGCGCCATCGGCACCGACGCCTTCCAGGAGTGCGATGCGCTGGGCCTGTCGCGCCCGGTAACGCGCTGGAACCACCAGCTGCGCAGCGCCGGCGAGGTCGAGATGCGCGTGCGCCAGGCGATGCGCATCGCCGCCGGCGGCCGCCCGGGCCCCGTGCTGCTGGACGTGCCCAAGGACGTGCAGCTGGCCCGCGTGCCGGCCATGCCTGCGCCGCCGCCCTCGCGGCCTCAACGTCCCGCCGCCGAGCCACCGTCCCAACGGCAGGTCGACGCGGCCATCGCGCTGGTCGCGGCGGCCGAGCGGCCTGTCTTCTACGGCGGCGGCGGCCTCGTCAACGCCGGCCCGGCCGCCTGCCACGCCTTCACGCAGCTGGTCCGCTGGGCCGGCGCGCCCTGCACGCTGACGCTGCTGGGCCTGGGCGCCTTCCCGGCCTCGGACCCGGCCTTCCTCGGCATGCTGGGCATGCACGGCACCCTCGAAGCCAACCTGGCGATGCACGAGGCGGACCTGGTGGTCTGCGTCGGCGCGCGCTTCGACGACCGGGTGACCGGGCGCCTCGACGCCTTCTGCCCGCATGCCAAGGTGATCCACCTCGACATCGACCCGAGCTCGATCGACAAGGTGGTGCGCGCCGACGTTGGCCTCGTCGGCGACGCCACGCTGCTGCTGCGCCGCCTGCTGGCCGCGCGGCACCATTGCCCGGCCCCACCGCCGCGCGCCGAATGGTGGCAGCGCATCGCGCGCTGGCGCGCCGAGCAGTCGCTGGCCTTCGACGACTCGGGCCCCGGGATCGCGCCGCAGGCGCTGATGCAGCGCCTGCGCGCCGCGCTGCAGGGCCGCGACGCCATCGTTTCCACCGACGTCGGCCAACACCAGATGTGGGCGGCCCAGCACCTCGCCTTCGACGAGCCGCGCCGTTGGCTCACCTCGGGCGGCGCCGGCACCATGGGCTACGGGCTGCCCGCAGCCATCGGCGCGCAACTGGCGCATCCCGGGCGCACCGTGGTCTGCGTCAGCGGTGACGCGTCGGTGCTGATGAACATCCAGGAGATGGCCACCGCCATGCAGCACGCGGCGCCGGTCAAGCTGGTGCTGTCGAACAACGGCGCGATGGGCATGGTGCGGCAGTGGCAGGAATTGATCCACGATGGCCGCTACAGCCACAGCCGGCTCGCCGCCGCGCCCGATTTCGTCGCGCTGGCCAAGGCTTTCGGCTGGCAGGCCCGCCGCGTCGTCCAGCGTGCCGAGCTGGACGACGCGCTGGCCGAATGCCTGGCCACGCCCGGCCCGTACCTGCTCGACGCGGTGGTCGAACCGACGGAGAACTGCTTCCCGATGATCCCGGCCGGGGCCGGCCACCACGAGGTGTGGCTCGGCCAGGGACGCGTCTTTGGAGCGCCAGCGCCCGGCTGAGCATCCGCCTTCAGCCCGGCAGCCTGAAGGCGCCGACCAGCGTTTCCAGCCGCTGCGCCTGGTCGCGCAGGCCGCTGGCCGCGGCCGCCGTCTCTTGCACCAGCGCGGAGTTCTGCTGCGTCAGCCTGTCCAGCTGCATCACCGCGTCGTTGACCCGCGCCATCTCGCGGCTCTGGCCCGATACCGCAGCCGCCACGCCCTGCATCGCGCCCGACACCGCGCGGGCGGTGTCGACCACCTTGTTCATCGTGCTGCCAGCCTGGCGCGACTGGTCCGTGCCCTGCCGCACCTGCTGCGCCGCCTGGTCGACCAGCGCCTTGATCTGCTGGGCCGACTCGGCCACCCGCAGCGACAGGGTGCGCACCTCCTGCGCGACGACGGCGAAGCCGCGGCCCTGGTCACCGGCCCGCGCCGCCTCCACGCCGGCGTTCAACGCCAGGATGTTGGTGCGCCGTGCGATGCCGTCGACCACGTCGACGATCTCGGCGATGCGGCGTGACGAGGCGGCGATGTCGCCCATCAGCGCCTCCACCGCGGTGACGGTGCGGCCGCCGCTGGCCGTCACCTCTGCCGCCTGCACCGCCAGCTGGCCGGCCTGCTGGGCGCTGCGGGCGCTGTCCATCAGCTGGCCGTTCAGCGTGGCCATGCCGCTGGCGGCGGCCTCCAGGCCGGCGGCGGTGGTCTCGGTGCGCTGCGACAGGTCGAGGTTGCCGGCCGCGATCTCGTTCGACGCCGTGCTGACGAACTGCGCCGTCTGGCGGATGGCGCTGACCATGCCGCGCAGCCCGTCCTGCATGGTCGCCAGCGTGCGCAGCAGCTCGCCGGTCTCGTCGCGCCCGTGGTCCTGGATGTCGACCGACAGCTCGCCGCGCGCGATGCGCGCCGCCACCTCGCGCGACCGCACCAGCGGCACCAGGATCGAGCGCAGCGTGGCCCACATCAGCGGCAGCAGCAGCGCGATGGCCACCGGCGCCAGCACCGCCAGCACACGGCTGCTGGCCGCATTGCGGGCGGCGATGTCGTCGGTCATCGACTGCGTGGCGCTGTCCAGTTCGTCGCCCAGCTTGCCCAGCAGCGCTTCGGCCTCCTTCAGCTGGGCTTCGGCACCTTCGAGCGCCCGCTTGCCGGCGGCGGCCGACTGAAGCTTGCTGTCCGCCGCCGCCTTGTAGACCGGCTCCACCTGCTTGCGGTAGGCCGCCAGCCGGTCACCCGCCTGCCTGATGGCGTCGGCCTGCCCGGACGACTGAGCGCCATCGGCCACCGCCCGCAGCGGCGCCTCGGCCTTGTCCAGCAGCGCCAGGCCCAGTTCGGCATGGCGCTGCGCCTCGCTGGGCACCGAGTAATTGATCGCGACGTCCGTCTCGTCGAAGGCGATCAGGTGCCCCAGCGCCTGGCGCGCCTGGCCCACCGCCACCACCAGCGGCAAGTGCTGCTGCGCAAAGCCGGAAAAGTCCTGCTGCGCGCGGCTGACCGCCAGGTAGCCACCACCGCCCAGCAGGCCCATCGTCACGGCCGTCAGGCCCATTGCGACATTGACCCGGTTGCGGATCGAGACCTTGCGCAGCAGTTCCACAGTTCACCTCCGGTGATCGGAACGAATCGACAACAGCAGGCGCTTGACGCGTCTTTCACGCGTCATCGGGAAACGCCCTCTTCCAGCTGGTCCGGGCCGTCTAGGCCGAGACGACCGACACCCCGTGCCCTGTCAGCCCCAGGCTGACCGGCGCGCCCAGCGCCAGCGGCTCGCGCACTTCCGGCGAGACGACGAAGATCTCGCCCAGCGTGGTCGCGAAGGTGTACTCCATGATGCTGCCCAGGTAGGTGCGCTTGAGGAGGCGCCCCGCCAGCCCGGCGCCGGAGGCCGGCCCGATCGCCCAGGCCTCCGGTCGCACCGCGACCTTCACCTTGCCCGGCGACAGCCCTTCGCCGCCGGGCAAGGCCAGCGGACCCAGCTGCGTGCGGCCTCGGCCATCGCATTCGCCGTCGAACAGCATCGCCTCGCCCATGAAGCCGGCGACGAATTCGGACGACGGCGCCTCGTACAGCTGGGCCGGCGTGCCCTGCTGCGCGATGACGCCCTTGTTCATCACGATGATGTGGTCGCTGACGGCCAGCGCCTCGCTCTGGTCGTGCGTGACGTAGGCCACCGTTAGCTTCAGGCGCTGCTGCAGCGCGCGGATCTCCTCGCGCATCGAGCGGCGCAGCCGCGCGTCCAGGTTCGACAGCGGCTCGTCGAACAGCAGCACCGCCGGCTCCAGGGCCAGCGCACGGGCCAGGGCCACGCGCTGCTGCTGCCCCCCCGACAGCTCGCTGGGCATGCGCTCGTCCAGGCCCGCCAGGCCCACCGTGTCCAGCATCGCGCGCGCGCGGGTGCGCGCCTCGCCCGTCGGCAGGCCGGACATGCGCAGGCCGTAGCTGACGTTGGACAGCACGTTCATGTGCGGGAACAGCGCATAGCTCTGGAACACCAGGCTCACGTTGCGCTCGGCCGGGCCCAGCGTGGTGACGTCCTGGCCGTCGATCAGGATGCGGCCGCCGCTGGGGCTTTCCAGGCCGGCGATCATGCGCAGCGTGGTGGTCTTGCCGCAGCCGGAGGGGCCGAGGATGGTGGTCAGCGTGCCGCGCGGCACGGCGAAGCTGATGTGGTCGACCACGAGCGGCGCGTCCGCGGCCAGGCCATAGCGCTTGCTGACGTTCTGGAATTCAATACCGTACATGATGAGCGTCCCTTCGACGAGTCCTTCGATTCCAAATCAGGCACCGGCGGCGACCCCGCGCCGGCCCAGCTTGCGGTCGCCGACCACCCACTGGATCAGCGCGGTCGCCAGCGCCATCGTCACGATCAGCACCGTGCTGTAGGCCAGGGCCACGCCGTAGTCGCCCTGCCCCACGCGGCCGATGATGAAGGTGGTGGCCAGCTCGGTCTCCGCGGTGACCAGGAAGATCACTGCCGACACGGTGGTCATGCTGCGCACGAAGCTGTAGACCAGCGAAGCGACCACCGCCGGCTTCAGCAGCGGCAGCACCACGGTCCACAGCGCCCGCGCGGTGCTGGCCTTCAGCATCACCGCCGCTTCGTCCAGCGACTTGTCCAGTTGCTTGAAGGCGGCCGCCCCGGCCCGCACGCCCACCGGCAGGTTGCGGAACATGAAGCACATGACGATGATCAGCCCGGTGCCCGTCAGCTCGAAGGGCGGAACGTTGAAGGCGAGGATGTAGCTGACGCCGAGCACGGTGCCCGGAATCGCGAAGGCCATCAGCGCCGAGAACTCGAACAGCCCCTGGCCGCGGAACTGCGTGCGCGCCAGCAGCCACGCGATCATCAGGCCCACCGCCGCCGTCATCGGCGCCGAGGCCGCCGCCAGGCGCACCGTGTTCCACATCGAAGCCCAGGCCACGCCATCGAGCTGGAACGCGCCCTGCGCCCACGACCAGCCGAAGGCGGTCTGGAAGTGCGCCAGCGTGACGGTGTAGTCGCGGCCCCAGGTCTTGACGAAGCCGCCGCTGAAGGCGAACACGTAGACCACCAGCGTGAACGCAAGCCAGGGCACGGTGATGGCCAAGGCGACCTGCCGCAGCCGCGTCGGCAAGCGCATCGAGACGCCCGCATCGCCCTTGCCGGACACGGTGGTGTACTGCTTCTTGCCCAGCACGCCGCGCTGGATGGCGAAGACGCCGAGCGCGAACAGCGTCAGGATCCAGGCCAGCGTGGCGGCCCGGCCCTGGTCGAACTGCGCGCCGACGATGGCGAAGAAGATCTCGGTCGACAGCACCGAGAACTGGCCGCCGACCACGATGGGATTGCCGAAGTCGGCAATGCTCTCGATGAAGCCCACCAGGAAGGCATTGGCCAGGCCCGGGCGGATCAGCGGGAAGGTGACCTGCCAGAAGGTGCGCGAGACGTTGGCGCGCAGCGTCTGCGACGCCTCTTCCAGCGACGGGCTCACGCCCTGCACCACGCTGCGCATGATCATGAAGGCGATCGGCGTGAAGGCGAACATCTGCGCCAGCCAGACGCCGAAGGCGCCGTAGAACCAGCGGCCCGGCGGGATGCCGAAGGCCCATTCGAGGAACTGGTTGACCAGGCCGGCGCGGCCGAACAGCAGCACCAGGCCCAGGCCGACCACGAAAGGCGGCGTGATGATGGGCAGCGGCGCCAGCACGCGCAGCACCTTGCGCACGCGTGAGTCGCTGCGGTCCTCGATCAGTGCCAGCAGGGTGCCCAGCACGGTGGTGCCGGCGCCGGTCAGCAGGGCCAGCATCAGCGTGTTCCAGGCCACGCCGCAGCGGGCGCCGGACGACAGGCAGCTCAGGCCCCAGATGCGCTCGCTGCCGATGCGCGCCCAGGCCGCGGCCAGGTCGAGCCGGCCGGCGTCGTCGAGGAAGGCGCCCGACAGCGCCTGCGCCACCGGGTAGGCGACGAAGACCAGCAGCAGGCTGCCGCTGCCCACCACCGCCGCCGCGACGAACAGGTCGCCCCTGAAGGCGCCGCGCCGCGCCACGCCGAAGGCGCCCAGCACCAGCAGCGCCGCCAGCACCAGCGTGGCGCCGACGCCGAAGCCCGGCTGCCCTTCGGCGCCGCGCCACAGGTCCAGCGCCGAGCCGTTGGCGCCGACGACGAAGCCCTGCAGCAGCAGCAGCGCCGCGCCGCCGAAGCCGGCCGCCATCAGCCAGCGGCCCTGGTGGCGCGACGGTGCGCGCATCGCGCACCAGAAGCCCAGCCCCAGGCCCAGCGCCGCGCCGGCCAGCCAAGGCCGGCGGTGCAGGACGACCTGCCACAGGGCGGACGAACTGTCATGCCCGCCGATCAGCTCGGCCAGGCCGCGCAGGGCCAGCGCGCCCTCGGGCAGCGCATGCCAGGGCAAGGCCACGAAGGCGATCAGTCCGAGCAGGGACCAGCCTGCAATCGGGATGTTGTTCTTCAAGTTCATCGGGCAGCGTCCATGGGCGGGCGTCGTCGGGTCGTGGCGGGATCAGGGGGAACCGGCGGGGCTCAGCGCGGCAGCGAATTCACGTCGCGTTCCCAGCGCTCGATCAGGCGTTTGCGCTCGGCGGACTTGCCGTACCTGGCGTAGTCGTAGTTGATGAACTTGATCTTGCGGAAGTCCGGAATGCGGCTGTCGAGCTGCGTGGCCTTGTTCGACGGCAGCTGGAACTGCTTGGCCGCCGCGGCGAACTGCTGGGCCGCCGGCGTCAGCGCCCATTCGTAGAACTTCTTCGCGTTCGCGGCATTGCGCGAGCCCTTGATGAGGGACATGGAGCCGATCTCGGCCCCGGTGCCCTCGCACGGCGTGGCGGTGGCGATCGGGAAGCCCTGCATCTGCTCGCCCGGCGCGTCGTGCACGAAGCTGATGGACACCGCCGTCTCGCCGCGCGCGGCGGCCTTGATGGGGCCGGTGCCGGAGCGGGTGTACTGGCTGATGTTCCTGTGCAGCGACTTCATGTACTCGAAGGCCGGGTCCTCGCCCATCAGCTGCACCAGCGTGGCCACCATCGTGTAGGCGGTGCCCGAGCTGTTCGGGTTGGCGACCTGGATCTCGCCCTTGAGCGTGCCGTCGAGCAGGTCCTTCCAGCACTTCGGAGCGGCCAGCTTCTTCTTCGCGAGCAGCTCGGTGTTGAAGCCGAAGCCCAGCGGACCGGAATACACGCCCACCGTGCGCCAGCCTGATTGCTGCGCCTGGGCCTGCGCCCACCCGTGCAGCTGCGGCAGCGTGGGCGACTTGTATTCCAGCGTCAGGTCCAGCTCGGCAGCCTGCATGTGCGGGTCGCCGGTACCGCCGAACCAGACGTCCGTCTTGGGGTTGGACTTCTCGGCGATCAGCTGCGCCAGCGCCTCGCCGGTGCTGCGCTTGACCATGTTGACCTTGATGCCGCTGGTCTTGGCGAAGGTGGTGCTCATCAGCGTGCACCACTCGTCCTGCACCGAGCAGATCAGGTTGAGCGCGCCTCCGTCCTGCGCATGGGCCGACGCCACCGCCGAAGCGGCCAGCGCGGCGGCGGTGAGGGCATACATCGTCTTCATCGTTGCTTACTCCTGCATGAGCCGTCGATGTCGGGCAACGGCAGCCCCGCGCCGGCCTTGAGCGGCCGTCGATAACAGAACAAAGGTGCGTGGGAGCGAAGCCCGGACTCAGGGCGGCTGGTTCCAGGCCACGACGGCATCGACCCCGATCACCCGCCCACCCTCGGTGCGATTGAAGAGCTCCACGGTGGCGCCCATCGACTGGGCGATCTGCCTGCAGATCGACAGCCCCAGGCCGATGCCGCCCTGGGATGCCGAGAACGGGTGGAACAGGCGCGGCCGCACCGCGTCGTCGATGCCCGGGCCTTCGTCCCAGACGATCATTTCGAAGCGCTGCGCCCCGGGGCGCATCACGATGCCCACGCGCCCGGCCGCCGGCGCGTGGTGGATGGCGTTGGCCAGCAGGTTGCGCAGCAGCTCGCCCAGCATCGTGGCATCAGCCGGCACGGTGAAGTCGCCGTCGTCCAGCGAGAAGTCGATGCGCTTGGCGGCGATCAGCGGCGAGATCTCGACCACCGCCTCGCTGGCCACCGCCCGCACCGCCGTGGGTTTCAACTCGCCCTGGCGCTTCAGCTGCTCCAGCTTGGTCAGGCTCAGCAGCTGGTTGGCCAGGCCTGCCGCGCGGTCCACGGTGTGCAGCATCTGCGGCAGCACCTCTTCGGCCGCCGAATCGCCGGCGATCGCCGCCTGCAGCTGCGCGCGCAGCACGGCCATCGGCGTGCGCAGCTGGTGCGAAGCGTCGGCCAGGAAGCGCCGCTGCTCGTCGACCCACTGGTGCTCGGCGCGGTACAGCTCCTGCACCCGCTCGACCAGCGGCTTCAGCTCGGCCGGACCGTCATAACGCTTGTCCTGCTCGGGGCCTGCATCCAGCGCGGCCCGTGCGCGGGCGATCCAGGACAGCGTGCCGGCGATGCCCACCACCATCAGCCCTGCCACCGCGGCCGCGGCCACGTACAGCGGGCGCAGGGCCTGCCACAGCGCCTGCGGCTCGGGCAGGCGCTCGGCCAGCGGCGCGGCGGCCTGCACGACGACGGCGGCGTTCTGCCGCTCGCCGGTGACGTGGCGCCGCGCTGCCGCCACCCGCACCAGCGTGCCGCGCAGGTGGCTGACGTAGAAGTCCGGCGCGCCGTCGGCCGCCAGCGCCCGCGGCCACGGGCAGGCGGGCAGGCCCTGGTCGCCGGCAAGCCAGTCAGCGCCCATGCTGCCCACCCTGAAGGTGATGGGGCGCGGCATGCCGGCGTCCCCTGGCCGCGAGCTGATGTAGGCCGGCGCATCGATCAGCAGCGTGCGTTGTTCCAGCACCGACTGCACCAGCGTCGCCAGCGCGTTGGCCAGCCGCTCGTCCTGGGCTCGTGCCAGCTGCTGGTGCAGCAGCACGGCCTGCCACAGCGTGACCGAGATCACGACCAGCAGCAACCCGCCCAGCAGCCACAGCAGCAGGAAGCGGCGCAGCGAGCCTGCGAAGAGAAAGGCTTCGGCCCATCGCTTCACCTCGGCGCCCGCTGCGCGGCGGCGTTGCTGGCATCGTCGCACAGCAGGTAGCCGACGCCGCGCAAGGTCAGGATCTCGGCCTTGGTGCCGGACAGCTTCTTGCGCAAGCGGTGCACCAGCACCTCGATGGCGTCGGCGTGCACCGCGTCGTCGCCGCCGAAGACGGCCAGGCGCAGCTTCTCCTTCGGTACCACGCGGTCCACCGAAGCCATCAGCGACTTCAGAAGCTCGCCCTCGCGCGGGGACAGGTCCAGCGGGCAGGCATTGCAGTAGAAGGCGCCAGCAGCGGCGTCGTAGCGCAGCAGGCCGCAGCGCAGGTCGCCATCACGGCCGACGCGGCGGGTCAGCGCCTGCAGGCGGGCGATCAGCTCTTCCAGGTCGAAGGGCTTGGCCAGGTAGTCGTCGGCGCCGGCGTTCAGGCCGACGATGCGGTCGCCCACCGCGCCGCGCGCGGTCAGCACCAGCACCGGGGTGCGGTTGCCGTCGTCGCGCAGGCGGCGCAGCAGCTCCAGCCCGTCGAGGTTGGGCAGCGTCAGGTCGAGCACGACGACGTCGAACGGCCGCTTGCGCAGCAGCGTCAGCGCCTCAACTCCGTCGGCGCAGCAGAGCACTTCATAGCCCCGCTGCAACAGGCTCCTGCTCAGGATGCCCGACAGATCGAAATCGTCCTCGACCAGTAACAGCTTCATGGTCCGGGATCGTGCCACCGGGCAAACCTTCCAGCCACGGGACTAGCACCACACGGCCGCGAAAGCGGACCGAAAGGCAGGCCGGCTTTCAGTTGGATTGCAGCGGGCTGCGGGGTTGATACGCTGTTGAATCACATCGTGTATCGCCGATACATTGACGCCGTGCCGGCCCTGGGCCGCACACGCTCCGGGGCCCCCAGGGACCACGGAACAAAGAACCCACTCCATCGACACCGAGGAAGACACACGATGAAAGTCACCACCGCCCCCCGGCGCCTGCCCGCCCTGGTTCCGCTCGCCATGCTGGCCTGCACCCTGGGCGCGCAAGCCCAGGTCACGCTGTACGGGCGCGCAAACATCGATTTCGAGAAGATCAGCCTCAGCGGCACGCCCGCGGCCGATGCCTTCGGCGGCAACCAGCGCGTGTCGAGCAACTCATCCCGCTTCGGGATCCGCGTCGCCAAGCAGCACGCCGGGCTGAACTGGTTCGCCCAGCTGGAGTCGGGCGTGGACTGGAGCGCCGGCGGCGACACGCTGGCCGGCCGCGACACCTTCGCTGGCGTTGAAGGCGGCTTCGGCAAGCTGCGCATCGGCAAGATGGACACACCCTTCAAGGAACTGGGCGGACTGCACGACCGCTTCTACGGCACCGGCCTGCAGGACGACGGCTCGATCGCCGTGCTGGGCGGCAGCAACAACGGCTTCGGGCGCCGCACCAACAACACGGTGCGCTACGACAGCCCCAAGTTCGGCAGCTTCCGTGCGGCGCTGCAGTACGCGCTGGACAACGAGGACCGCAAGTCCGCCGAGCAGCGCAAGATCATCAGCCTGGCCGGCTTCTACGAGCTGAACAAGCTGAAGGCCGCGCTGGCCTACGAGCAGCACCGGAACTTCAACGCCACCGGCCGCAACGACGCCGCCTGGCGCCTGGGCGTCAACTACGACTTCGGCTTCCTGAACCTGGGCGCCGGCTACAACAAGCTCAACTACGACCTCGTGCAGGGCACGGTCGAGCGCGACTACGCCACGGTCACCGCCGGCATCCCGGTCGGCGACGGCGTGGTCAACCTGCGCTACGGCAAGGCCAACAAGGTCAAGGGCTCGGCGCCGGCCAGCGCCAGCGTCGCCGGCGGCGACGGCACCACGCTGGTCGTGGGCAACAACACGGGCGCCAGCCAGTTCACCGTGGGCTACGAGCACACCGTGTTCAAGGGCGCGGTGGTCTACGCCTACTGGACCAAGGTGAGCAACCAGGCCAACGCCAACTACCGCTTCGGCGTCAACCCGGTCACCGTGGGCGCGGCCGACCGCGGCGCCGATCCGTCCGGCTTCGTGCTGGGCATGGCCTACAGCTTCTGAAGGGACCACGCCATGACGACGCCGACTTCGACGCCAGCTGCCGTACAGCGCCCCTGGGGCCATTTCGAAGTGCTCGCCGACGAGTCGGCGTTCAAGCTCAAGCGCATCGTGGTGCAGCCGGGTGGCCGGCTGTCCCTGCAGCGCCACCGGTTGCGGCAAGAACACTGGTTCGTCGTCGAAGGCCTGGCCGAGGTGGAGATCGACACCACGCTGTGCGCGCTCGGCCCCGGCCAGTCGTTGAACGTGCCGCAGGGCGCGTGGCATCGGCTCGCCAACGCCGGCACGCGGGCGCTGGTGCTGATCGAGATCCAGACCGGCCAGGCCTTCCTCGAAGACGACATCGAGCGCGCGGCCGATGACTATGGGCGTCATGCCTCGGGGCAAGCCTCATGACGACGAGGCGGGCCGTGCTGGGCGGCGGCCTGGCGCTCGCCGCCCCGCTTGGCCGCGCCGCCGACGAGCCGCTCGTCTTCGGACTCATCACCCCGCGTGATGCGCAGAAGGTGCTGGCCGCGTGGAACCCCTTCCTGCAGCGCGTGGCGCACAACATCGGCCGCGGGATCAGGGCCTGGGCCGCGAAGGACGGCGGCGAGCTGGTCGATGCCTTCCGCCAGGGCAAGGTCGACCTCGCCTGGGTCGGGAACGTGCCGGCGCTGGAAATCGTCGAGAGCGGCACCGGCGAGGTCTTCGCGCAGATGGTGGCCGCCGACGGCCGCACCGGCTATCGATCCATCCTGGTCACGCACAAGGACAGCCCGCTGCAGTCGCTGGAACAGGCACAGCAGGCTGAACGCAAGCTGGTGTTCGGTGACGGCGAGATCAAGAGCACCTCGGGCCACCTGGTGCCGCTGTACTACGCCTTCGTCAAGCGCGGCATCAACGATCCGAAGACGCTGTACCGCGAGGTGCGCCACAGCAGCCACCGCGCCAACCTGGCGATGGCGGCGCGGCGCGAGGTCGACTTCGCGACCGCGAACAACATCGAGCTCGAGCTCTTCACTGCCGAGCAGCCGGCGCTGGCGAAGGAACTGCGCGTGATCTGGACCTCGCCGGACATCCCGCAATCGCCGCTGGTGTGGCGGCTGTCGCTGCCCGCGCCGCTGCGCCAGCGCATCCAGGAGGCGGTGGTCGGCTTCGGCCAGGACGCGGCGGAGCGCGCGATCCTGCGCGGCGTCAATCACCTGTCGGGCTTTCGCAAGTCGCGCAACCGGCAACTGGTGAGCGTGGCCGACATCGAGATGTTCGCCGCCTGGCAGCACGTCAACAACAGCAGCACGCTGACGGCGGCACAGAAGCTGGAACGCATCGCGCAGATCAGCCAGCGCGCATCGCGGCTGGAGTTGCGGCTGAAGCAGGAGCCCAGCCTGCGCTGACACGCATTCGACGCGGCCATGGCGGCGCTGGCGCTGAAACACGGCCGGCCTCGACCTTGAATCAGCAACCCTAGAATCGCCCGGGTGTTGACCCGCACCCAGGCGCAGCTGGCGCAACTCTCCACTGCCGAACGTCGAGTCGGCGAATGGATCCTCGCGCACCCCCAGGAAGCGCTGCACCAGGACACCCGCACGCTGGCGCGCCAGATCGGCGTGAGCCAGCCGACGCTGGTGCGCTTTGCCCGCTCGCTGGGCTGCAGCGGCTTCGACGACTTCCGCCTGCAGCTGGCGCAGGACATCGGCAGCCGGCCCCAGGGGCCGCCGGTCACGCTGGCCACCATCGCCGCCAGCGCCGACCTGGACGCGCTGTGCCACGGCCTGTTCGATTTCTCGATCGCGGCGCTCGGCCAGGTGCGCGACCGGCTGGACCGCAGCGCGCTCGCCGCCGCGGTGGCGATGCTGGACGAGGCGCGGCAGGTGATGTTCTTCGGCTACGGCAACGCCGCCTCGGTGGCCGACGATGCGCGCCGCCGCTTCCTGCGCCTGCAGATGCTGGTGTCGTCCGCGGCCGATCCGTCGCTGCAGGCCCTGGCCGCCGGCCAGCTGCAGCGCGGCGACGTGCTGGTTCTGCTGTCGCACAGCGGCCTGGCGCCGGGCCTGGCCGAACTGGTCTCCGGCGTGCGCGGCCGCGGTGCCCGGGTGCTGGCGGTCACGACCAGCCTGTCGCCGCTGGCCGGGCTGGCCGACGTGGCGCTGGCCATCGACGTGCCCGACAGCGGCGACGCGTTGACGCCAGGCACCGCGCAGCTGGCGCAGCTGGCGGTGATCGACCTGCTGGTGCTGGCCGTGGCCAACGCGCGCGCCGCGCAGGCGGTGCGCCGGGCCGCGCGCGTGCTGCCACGGCGGCGCGGCAAGGCCTGAAGAGCCTGCGAAGCATCCGGCCACGGCCGCCCGTGCGTCCAGGCGACGCGCCGGAATGCGCCACGGGCTTCGGTGCCGTCCGCCGGCCATAACATCCAATGGGCGCGCAGCCAGAACGCGCCCGCGGACCACACCCTTTCAAGACTCTTTCGGCCGCAGCGCGCGCTTCCTCTCTTCACGCACGGCGGGCGGGCCGCCACCATGGGCAGCATGGACGTGGTGCTGGTCGATCGCAGCGGCGGGCTCGCGCAGCCGCTTCGCGGCGCGCTGGCGCCGGGCGACCGCCTGGTGCTGGCCAGCGAGGCGCAGCTGGCGCACGGCCCCTGGTGGCCGCCGCCCGGCCGCACCCGCGCCATCCTGCTGGCGGCCGACAGCCCGGACGCGGTGACGATGCGCACCCTGCACCGGCTCTGGGTCGCCGAGCACGGCCCGGTGTCCTACCTGTTGACGACGCCCGGCAGTGCCGGCGAGCGCCTGCTGGCCGCGGTGGCCGGGCCGGCATCGCATCACCTGGGCGGCGCCGGCTGGCGCGGCACGCGCGAGCTGACGCTGGCCCACGTGCTGGCGCTGGAGCGGCTGCTGCACCGCTGCTGAGCCGCCCGGCCTGCTGGGCGGGCTTCAGGTGCCGACGATGCCGCCGTCGCGGCGCCGGATCGCGACGGTGGCCGAACGCGGACGCGTGCCACCCCCGGGCCAGCTGGAGAAGCGCGTGGGGTTCGCGGGATCGCTGATCTCACCCGGCGTCTCGCCCGGGTGCTGGATGTTGACGAACATCGTGCGGCCGTCGGGCGTGGCGGTGCCGCCGGTCAGCTCGCAGCCGACCGGGCCGGTCAGGAAGCGCCGCACCTCACCGCTCCTGGGATCGGCCGCCAGCAAGGCGTTGTTGCCCAGGCGCAGCGCGTCGCCGCGGTGCATCTGCGTGGGCGACATGTCCGTGCCTATCCACAGCAGGCCACGGGCGTCGACCCACAGGCCGTCGGGGCAGGCGAAGGCATCGCCCTTCACGGCGCCGCGCGCATCCGGCCGCTCGTTCGCCGGGTCGCCGGCCAGCACGAAGTGCTGCCACGTGAAGGACGCGGCATCGAAGTCGCCGTCCTCGCGCCAGCGGATGACGTGGCCCATGGTGTTGTTGGCGCGCGGGTTCGCGGCATCCGGCGCCGGAAAGCCCTCGCCGCCGCGGTCGCGGTTGTTGGTCAGCGAGCAGTAGACCTCGCCGCTGCGCTGGTCCAGGGCCACCCACTCGGGCCGGTCCATCTTCGTGGCGCCCAGCAGGTCGCTGGCCTGGCGCGTCTTGATGACGACCTCGCCCTGGTCGGCGAAGCCGTTGGCCGCCGTCAGCGGCCCCTGGCCCTGCACCAGCGGCAGCCAGCGGCCGCGGCCGTCCGCATCGAAGCGCGCGACGTACAGCGTGCCGTGGTCCAGCAGCGTGGCATTCGCCTTGGCGCCGCCCGGCTTCACCGCGTCGCGGCTGACGAACTTGTAGAGGTACTCGAAGCGCGCGTCCTCGCCGGAGTAGACGACGGCGCGCTGGTCGCGCGTCAGCGCGACGGTGGCGCCTTCGTGCGCGGCACGACCCATCGCGCTGCGCTTGACGGGCACCGACTCGGGGTCGAAGGGGTCGATCTCGACGATCCAGCCGAAGCGGTTGGGCTCGTTGGGATGCCTGGTGGCGTCGAAGCGCTCGTCATGGTCGTGCCAGCGCGCGCCGGCGCCCTTCTTCAAGCCCCAACGCGCCTGGTGAGCGTCCGGCGCCTGCGACAGCGCGAAGTAGTTGGCCCAGTTCTCCTCGCCGGTGAGGTAGGTGCCCCAGGGCGTGATGCCGCTGGCGCAGTTGTTCAGCGTGCCCAGCACGCGCCGGCCGGCGGGGTCGGCCGCGGTCTTCATCAGCGCATGGCCGGCGGCCGGGCCCTGCACCACCATCGGCGTGGCGGCGGTGATGCGGCGGGCATGGCGCGACGGGCGCACCGGGTGCCACTGCCCCTGCCTCAGCTCGATCTCGCTCACCGACACGCCGTGCGCCGCCTGCGCCTTGCGCACCTTGTCGACATCCCAGCCCTTCACGCCGTCGCTGAAGAGCAGGCCGTAGTCCACGTACTCATGGTTCATCACCAGCAGCCCGCGCTGCGAACCGTCGAGCGGGAAGTAGTGCAGGCCGTCGTGGTGCATGCCCATCTGGGCTTCCTGCTCGGCGCCGCTGTTGGACGCGTCGGCGCGGAAGGCCGGCATCTGCCCGGCGATGCCGACCGGTTCGCCCCAGGGCAGCAGAGTCTGCGCGGTGTAGCCCTCGGGCACGCTGACGGCGTCCTCGCGCGACGCCGGCACGCTCTTGAACCCCAGCAGCGGCGGCGCGGCAGTGGCGCCGGCGGATGGCGCGCCGCCGGCGCAGCCCGCCAGCGGCCCCAGCAGCCCGCCGAGCGTGGCGCCCAGGCTGCCCCGCAGCACCATGCGCCGCGCGGGGGCCGACAGGTCGTGGATGCTGGGGTTGGAGGAGCGGTTGCTGTCCTCCATCGAATCGAAGTCCTTGGGCATGGCGCCTCCTCCGGATCGGCTGAAGCCGGACATGGTGCCAGACCCGCCCGCCTCTTGGTCCGCCTCTTGGTCCGCTTGTTGACCCGCCTTTTCGCGCGGCGTTCAGCCGGCTGCGTTCTCCTCGGGGTGCAAGCCGTGCACCCGCGCGAACAGCCGCGCCAGCCCCCACAGCGTGCCGATGTTCGGCGCCAGCACCGCCGGGATGGACGCCGGCCAGCGCGCCGGCGGACGCGTCAGTTGTGGATGTAGCGCTCGAACACCGGGCTGAAGTCGCGGCGGTGGAAGCGGTCGAGCACGGTGCTGTTCACCGCGTTGACGAGCGCGTTGTAGTTCTGCGTGATCTGGTCTTCGCTCTGGATCGAGCCGACCTTGTACATCGAGCCCAGCACGCCCAGGCACTGCAGCGCGTGCGTGCGCGCCAGCTCGTCGCGCGCCTGCATCTTGCCGATGGTGATCAGTGCCTTGTAGATGTCCTTCAGCGGCTCGATGAAGTTCTTGCGCACGTCGATGCTGAAGGTGGTGTCGCCGATGACGAACTTCAGCTCGACGTCCATGTCGATGGTGCCGGCGGTCTCGATCGTGACGTGGCTCAGGTGCGAGCTGGCGTAGTCGTAGCGCTTGATGCTGCGCTTGGACGACACCGCCGAATCACCGTCGACGTGGATCAGCCCGAGGTTGGTGAAGCAGTACTCGTCCTTCTTGGACTTGATCAGGAAGAAGATCTTCTCGCCGTCCTCGTTGAAGAGGTAGTCGTCGGCATCGACCTTGTTGAAATCGCTCGGCGGCACGATGACGCCGATGTCGCTCAGGCCGAGGGCTTCGGAGGCGAGCTTCTTGAACATGACCAGTCCTTCGTGAGGGGTGAAACGAGGACGGACGATAGCGCCGCGGGGGCCGTTGCGCGAGCCCTCCGCGGCGTCGAGATGACCAAAGAAACCATCGAAACCGCTGCAACGCGCCAGGGCCACGCCCCCGGCGACCGCGCCCGCCTACACCCGGCCCGACACGGGAATGCCCGCGCCGGTGATGGCGCGCGCGCCGTCGGACAGCAGGAAGGCGATCACGTCCGCCAGCGCCTCGGCCGTGACCCAGCGCGTGAAATCGGCGTCCGGCATGTCGCGCCGGTTGGCCGGCGTGTCGATGATCGAGGGCAGCACCGCGTTCACCGTGACGCCCTGGTCCTTGCATTCCTCGGCCAGCGCCTCGGTCATGCGCAGCACGCCGGCCTTGGACGCGGCGTAGGCGCCCATCCCCATGCCCGCCTTGGCGGCGGCGCCGGCACCGACGTTGACGATGCGCCCGCCGCCTGCGGCCTGCAGCGCCGGCAGCACGGCGCGGCAGGCGTGCAGCGCCGTCAGCACGTTGACCGAGAACATCGCTTGCCAGGTGGCGGGGTCGCCGCCGGCGATGGTCTCCCAGCGGAAGCCGCCGGCCACGTTGGCCAGGCCATGCACGCCGCCGAAGTGCTCGCGCACGCGGGCCACCGCAGCCTCGGCGCCCTCGGGGCGGCTCAAGTCCACCGCGGGCAGCAGCAGGTGATCGGCGCCGAAGGATTCGGCGAGGCCGGCCGGCGCCGCTGGCGCGGCATCCACCAGTGCGACGCGGTCGCCGCGCGCGGCCAGCGTGCGGGCCACCACTTGGCCTAGGGCGCCGAAGGCGCCGGTGACGATGAAAGTGCTCATGGCAGGTCCTGAAAAGTGGGGGCGATGCGCAGCGCCGGCGCGCCGCCGAAGGCGGCGATGATGCCGCAACGGCCTGCCGGCCCCGCGGTCTTTGGGCGCCTGTCCACAATGGCCCGATGACGACTCCCACCTCCCCTCTCCCGCTGCGCCCGCTCGGCCGTTCCGGCCTGCAGGTCGCCCCGCTCGCCTTCGGCGGCAACGTCTTCGGCTGGACCGCCGGCGAGGCCACCTCGTTCTCGCTGCTCGATGCCTTCGTCGACGCCGGCTTCAACCTCGTCGACACGGCCGACGTCTATTCCCGCTGGGTGCCGGGCCACGCGGGCGGCGAATCGGAGGCCGTGATCGGCCGCTGGCTGAAGGCCGGCGGCAAGCGCGAGCGCATCGTGCTGGCCACCAAGGTGGGCAAGGAGATGGGCGAAGGAAAGATCGGCCTCTCCCGCCGCTACATCCGGCAGGCGGTGGAAGACTCGCTGCGCCGGCTGCAGACCGACCGCATCGACCTCTACCAGTCGCACGACGACGACGCGGCCACCCCGCTGGAAGAGACGCTGTCCGCCTTCGGCGAGCTGATCCAGGAAGGCAAGGTGCGCACCATCGGCGCGTCCAACTACAGCGCAGCACGCCTGGCCGAGGCACTGGCCACCAGCGAACGCCTGGGCCTGCCGCGCTACGAAACGCTGCAGCCGCTCTACAACCTGGTCGACCGGGCTGCCTACGAGGCCGAACTGCAGCCGCTGTGCCTGCAGCATGGCATCGGCGTCATCAACTTCTTCGGCCTGGCGCGCGGCTTCCTGACCGGCAAGTACCGCAGCGAAGCCGACCTGGGGCAAAGCCCGCGCGGCGCCGGCGTCAAGGCGGCCTGCTTCAACGAACGCGGCTGGCGCGTGCTGGCCGCGCTGGACTCGGTGGCCGAGCGCACTGGCGCCACGCAGGCCCAGGTGGCGCTGGCCTGGCAGATGGCGCAGCCGGGCATCACCGCGCCCATCGCCAGCGCCACGTCGCTGAAGCAATGGGCCGAGCTGGCGCCCGCGGCGACGCTGCGGCTGGATGCCGAATCGCTGCACGCGCTGGCCGAGGCCAGCGCCTGGGCCTGATCAGGCGGCGTCGGCCAAGACACGCTGCACCAGCGCGCCCAGCTCCTCTAGCGTGTTCTCCTTCTGCAGCAGCGCACGCACGCCGGCGCGGCGTGCCTCGCTGCGCAGCTCTTCGGACAGGTAGCCAGAGCTGATCACCACCGGCAGGTCGCGCCGGATCTGCGCCAGCGCATAGGCCACCTCGATGCCCGACAGGCGCGGCATGTTGAAGTCGGTGACGACCAGGTCGTAGTCGAAGGGATGCTCGCCGACCTCGTGCAGGGCCAGCGCCGCATCCTGGCAGGTGGTGACGCGGAAGCCCGCGCGCTGCAGCAGCGCGTCGACCATCGCGATCATGATGTCGTCGTCGTCGATGTAGAGCACGTGCTGGCCGCTGCCTTGCAGCGGCATCAGCCCGCTGTCGGCCGGCGCGGGCGGCTCCATCGGCAAGGTCGACAGGGGCAGCCAGACATGGAAGGTGCTGCCCAGCCCCGGCGCGCTGTCGACGCCGATCGTGCCGCCGTGCTCGGTGACGATGCCGTGCGCCACCGACAGCCCCAGCCCGGTGCCGGCACCGGCGGGCTTGGTGGTGAAGAAGGGCTCGAAGACGCGGCGCAGCGTGGCCTCGGTCATGCCCACGCCGTCGTCGCGCACCCACAGGTGGGCACGCGCCGGCGGCTCGTCGGGCGCGGGCTCGCGCGCGACCAGGCCACCGGCCGGCGGCATGGACGCCGCCCGGCCGCCCACCGGCGGCTGGCTGTCGAGCCCGATCGTGATGTGGCCGGCCTGCCCCTGCAGTGCATGCCAGGCGTTGGTGCACAGGTTCACCAGCACCTGCTGCAGCTGGTTGGCATCGGCCCGCACCACCACCGGCGCCTCCGGCAGCACCAGGTCCAGCGCCACGCCGGTGGGCAGCGTGGCGCGCATCAGCGCCATCGTTTCGCGCAGCAGCGGCTGCAGCGGCTGCACCGCCATGTCGGTGGGCTGGCGGCGGCTGAAGGCCAGGATCTGCTGCACCAGGCTGCGCCCGCGCTTGCCGGCCAGGCGGATCTGGTCCAGCGGCGCGCGCGCCGCCGAGCCCGGCTCCAGCGCCTCGCGCGCCAGCGCCACGTTGCCCATGATGGAACCCAGCAGGTTGTTGAAGTCGTGCGCGATGCCCCCGGCCAGGGTACCGATCGCCTCCAGCTTCTGAGCCTCGCGCAACTGCTGCTCCAGCGTGCGGCGCTGCAGCTCGGCGGCGCGCTGCTCGGTCACGTCGCTGCCCTGCACGATGAAGAAGTCGAGGCGGCCGCGCTCGTCCCGCACCGCGGTGATGGCGGCCTGCGCGGTGCGCAGCTCGCCGCTGGCGGAGTGGAACTGGTCTTCGCTGCGCAGCGGTCCTTCGGCCTCGGCGGCGGCGCGCAGCCGCTCAGGCCAGGCCGCGCGCGCCTCGGGCAGGTTCTGCCACCACACCGTGTCCCAGAACAGGCGGCCGATCACCGCCTCGCGCGGGACACCGCCGCCCTGCTCGGGGAACTGCTCGTTCACCTCGAGCACGCGTCCTTCGGGTGACAGGATCACCATGAACTGGAACTGCTGCTGGAACACGCTGCGAAAACGCTGTTCACGCTGGCGCAGCACGCGGATCTGCGCCCGCAGCACGCGCAGCTGCGCGGCGGCCTTGCGGTCGCGGGGACTGCGGGTTCGGGAACGGGTCCGGGAGCGGCGGGACACCAACAGTCCGGCCGCACGGCCGGCGAATGGGCAACCAGGGGATGGTGGCCCAAAGCGCAGGTGGCGGTCAATTGCCGCGACCTGTGTGCTCTGACAGGTGCGCGGGCACGCCGGACATGGCTGCTTCCCGCCCGCCATGCCCGTTCTTCAGCCCCGGTTCTTCAACCCCAGCACCTCGATCGGCTCGATCGACGGCGGCTTGGAGAACAGCTCCGGCGCCTTGGCCATCAGCGCCTGGGCGATCGGGCCGGTCAGGTGGCCCTGGCGGCCGGCCTCGTCGTGGAAGGCATCGAAGACGCCGAAGCTCGTCGGCGACAGCTTCAGCGCGAACCAGATCGGCGTGGCCGGTTCGTCGTTGGCCATCGCCAGCGCGGCCATCAGGAAGTTCTCGACCTCGGCCTCCTTGCCGGGCTTGGCTTCGAGGCGGGCGAACAGTGCGAGCTTGATCATGCGGGTCTCCTGGAAGGTTGCGTCGGTGAGTCGACGGACGGCACTGTAGGCAGCGCCCGGGTTCTCCACCATTGCCGCGAATGACAACTTCGGTATCGTTTGCGCCATGAAGATCACGGTGCTGGCGCTTGATGGGGTGTTCGACACCGGCCTGTCCACCATGCTCGACGCGCTGGGTACCGCGAACGAACTGGCTGAAGCCCAGGGCGCGGCGGCCGCGCCTTTCAGCGTGCAGCTGTGCGGCCTGCGCCGGCAGGTGCGCACCGCGCAGGGCCTGCGGGTGCCGGTGGCGCCGGCCGAAGCCCATGCCGACGCCGACTGGGTGCTGCTGCCCGCGCCGGGCACCAAGATGCCCGGTCCGCTACAGGCCGCGCTGGCGCGGCCCGACGTGCGCGACGCCACCGCCTGGCTGCGCGCCGTGCACGCCGGCGGCAGCCGCATCGCCGCGGCCTGCATCGGTGGCTTCGTGCTCGCCGAAAGCGGCTTGCTGGACGGCCACGAGGCCACCACCACCTGGTGGCTGGGCCCGCTGTTCCGCCAGCGCTACCCCGCGGTGCGGCTGGACGAAACCCGCATGGTCGTGCCCTCGGGACCGTTCGTCACCGCCGGCGCCGCCATCGGCCACCTGGACCTGGCGCTGTGGCTGGTGCGCCAGGCCAGCCCCGAGCTGGCCGCGATGGCGGCCAAGTACCTCATCGTCGACGCCCGCCCCTCGCAGGCGCCCTACATCATCCCCGACCACCTGGCGCACGACGATCCGCTGGTCGCTCACTTCGAGCGTTGGGCGCGCGCCCGGCTGCGCGAGGGCTTCTCGCTCGACGCCGCCGCCGCCGCGCTGGCCACCAGCAAGCGGACGCTGCAGCGCCGCATCGAGGCGGTGCTGGGCAAGACGCCGCTGTCGTACTTCCAGGACCTGCGTGTCGAGCGCGCCGTGCACCTGCTGCGCACCAGCCGGCGCGACATCGAGGCCATCGCGGCCGAGGTAGGCTACGCCGACGGCGTGACCCTGCGCACCCTGCTGCGGCGCAAGCTCGGCCGCGGCGTGCGCGAGCTGCGCGCCGCCGCGCGTTGAGGCCTCCCGACCCCATCCATCCAGACATCCGCACGCCATCGATGAACGCTGCTATGCCCCTGCCGGCGCTGGCCGACATCCGCCAG